>Ga0081538_10005145_pt1 | contig 11855 bp, 7 predicted proteins | sample TabmetS5T2R1_FD_71022 | JGI IMG/M metagenome (GOLD analysis project Ga0081538, IMG submission 71022) | Tabebuia heterophylla rhizosphere microbial communities from the University of Puerto Rico - S5T2R1 | ecosystem: Host-associated > Plants > Roots > Rhizosphere ... | reverse complement strand
GCGAAGCCGCCGAGCAGCACGAGCAGGCAGATCGCCAGCGCCGCGAACCCGACGAGGCCGAGCTCGCCGAGCGTCTCGATGTACAGCGAATGCCCGTCGCGTGCCTCCACGGGCATCTCTCGCTCACGCGCCCAGTCGAGCTCGTACGTCCCGGCGCCGTCACCCCGCAGGCTGTCCCGCTTGAAGGCGGCCACCGACACCTCCCAGTGGTTGCGCCGCCCGTTGTCGTCCCCGCTCAGGAGCCGGCTCGAGCCGGAATCGCCGACCCGCGTCTCGTCCGAGTTGAAGTCGCGGTACTTGTCGGCGACCACGTCGGGCACGTGCAGCGCCGCCGACGCGATCAGGACCGCGGCCACAGTCGCGACGCCCGCGCCGATCATCACCGGCCGGCGCAGTTGCGGCGCTAGGCGCGCCGCCTCGAGCCCGGAGTCGAGCCGCAAGAGAGCCGCTCGAATGAGCGCCGCGACGGCCATGCAGCCGAGCACCGCGAGGGCGGTCCGATGGCCCGCCGCGATCGTGTCGGGCGCGAGGCGCGGCTTAGCGGTCAGGTTGCCGGCCGGGTTCACGACTATCAAGGCCGCCAGCGTCGGGGGCACCGTTGACAGCGCGCCGGCGAGCAGCCCGCGTGGCCTCCCCACGACCACGTAGAGGGCGACACCGGCGAGCGCGGCCCAGCTCGCACCGCGGGAGAAGGTGTAGTAGAGCGTCGCGGTCAGCAGCGGTACCGCCGCGGCGCCACCGACGCGGATGGCCCAGTGCTCGCGCGAGGCACAGGCGAGGTGGCCCCACAGGACGATCCCGAGGCCGGCCAGGAGCCCGAGCGAGTTCCAGTAGTCGAGCGGGTAGGAGAGGCGGTCCGGCTGAAGCCCTCCTATCCCGTCGACGAGATCGGGCGCCGTTCGTGAGAGGAACGCGAGCACGCAGACCGCGAAGATCCCGGCGGCGAGGCCGAACACCATCCAGCGCAGCCGGCGGACCGAGAACGGCAGCATCCCGAACAGCGCCAGCGCGAGCAGGTAGGCGAGCGCGCGCGTGTACTCCGGGACCGCCCGCGCCGGTGACCCGGACCAGCCCGCTGAGAGCATTACCCAGCCTGTGAAGGCGGCGAGCGCCGCGACGGCGACGACCAGCGCCGGGCTGACGCCCTCGAGCGGCCGGCGCGCCAGGACCAAGCGGAGCGCGATCAGACCGGCGAGCTGGGCCGCGACGAGGGCGGGCGCTCCCGGGAAGTAGCCGCCGCTCTGCAGCGAGAAGTAGACGGTCAGCAGCCCGGGGACGAGCGCGACGGCGATCAGCGCGGCGCTTGCGGGCCGGCTACGGGCGGCATCGGACGGGAGGGCCATCTAGGTCACCAACGCACCGGCCGGGGCTGGACGCGCGCCCGCGTATGTCAACTGCTCGAAAGGATGAAAAAGAAATGAGACATCCCACTCGTTGGTCCAGTGCGTCAGGAAATGGGTCCGGGCGCGCGCTCCCTGCCAACAAGAGGGGATTTCTTTGCCATGAACAGCGTCGTGATCGTCGCTGACAGCTCGTTTGTCGTCGAGACCATCCGGATGGCGCTGAAGAACGCCGCCCGGCTGAAGCTGCTCGGCAAGGTCGACGGCCGCGGCTCGATCCGCCGTCCGATCGAGCAGTCCCAGCCCGACATCGTCCTCGTCGACGAGATGCAGAATTCAGAGCACGCGCTCGAGCGGATCCGCGAGTGCCGCGAGGAGGCTCCCGCTGCGACAATCCTCCTGCTCACGATGCGCATGGACGACGACTGGGTCGGGCAGGCGCTCGGCGCCGGCGTCGACGCGTGCATCTCGAAGTCGGCGCATCTGCCGAGCCTGGGCACGCTGATCCGCGAGATCGTGAACCGGAACATCGTCTGCGCGCTGCCCGCCGCGGTCGCCGAGAGCGCGCAGCCGCTCGCCTCGAACGAGGACCTGACGGCGCGCGAGCGCGAGATCCTCACGCTCGTCGCCGACGGCCTCACGAACGCGACCATCGGCAAGCAGCTGTGGGTCACCGAGCAGACGGTGAAGTTCCACCTGTCGAACATCTATCGCAAGCTCGGCGTGTCGAACCGCACCGAGGCAAGCCGCTTCGTGCACGCACGCTCGCCCGCGCGGCCCGGGCCGCGACTGGTGCCAGCGCCCGACACTGCGGCGACGCCGGTTACCGCGCTCTCGGCCTGAGCGCGCTCAGCCCGCCAGCGCGCCGAGCAGGCGGTCGGCCGCGTCGGCGGTGGCGCCCCATTCGCGCGGGCGCCTGAGCTCGACCATCGGCAGCGCGCTCAGCTCGTGGAGCACGCGCAGGTCGCGCGGGCTGAGCCTGACCGCGCGGCTCGAGGCCAGCGCCGCCGGGCGCCAGGCCGGCGGCACCTTGACGACCGTAGGAACGTCTCCCCAGGCGAGCCGAATGAATCCGCGCAGCGGCACCGCGGGCAGGACCCCGCCCACCAGCATGCGATAGCGCTGCTCGTGGCCGTCGGGAACTGGCTCGCCCACGCCGAGCCGCCGCGCGGCCGCCTCGCGCAGGTCGATCATGCGCGGGCCGGCGAGCGCCCTGCGGCGCTCGTCCACGACGAGCAGGTCGTCCGTCAGAACTGAGTAGCCGCCGAGCGCCAGCCACGCGAGCAGCGAGCTCTTGCCGGCGCCGCGCGCGCCGATCACGGCCCAGGCCCCGTCGCCGAGCAGAACGGCTCCCGCCCTGAAGCTTTCGCGCCCGTTCCTGCGTGAGCCGAGCGCGGCGACCGGGAGCAGGTTGGGGTGGATCAGGTCCGCCGGGGCCGCGCGCCGGCGAAGCGTGAACAGGACGTTGCCCGACGGCCAGTCAACCTCTGCAACTCCACCCGATCGAAGCCGCAACTGGCAGTGATCGGAGTCGAGCCGATCGGGCGTTGCCGAGTCGAACCCGAGCCGGGCGCGCAGGCGCAGCAGCGGCCAGTCGCTCGCCGCAGGTACGAGCAGCGGGTAGGCGGCGTCGACCCCTTCGAGCCTGAATCCGTATACGCCGCGGCCGCTGGTCGACATCGTCGGGCTCAAAGCCGGACGAGGTTCGGCACTCCGCTGCCGGGAGTCACGCCGCGGAAGTCCACGACGAGCGGCGCCCGTTCGAGGACGCGGTCGAGGTCGAGGTCGGGGTGGGCCGTGACCACGACGGCCACGTCACAGCCCTCGAGAGCCTCGTCGAGCGGCAGCGAGGCGAGCCCGAACTCGGCGAGCTCCGGGACGTGGTCGTCGTGGTAGACGATCTCTCCGCCCGCCTCCCCGAGGAGCTGGATGATCTTGAGTGCCGGCGACTCGCGCAGGTCCCCGACGCCGGCCTTGTAGGAGACCCCGAGGATCGCGATGCGCGAGCCGCGCACCGCCTTCGAGTGCTCATTCAGCGCGCGCGAGACCTTCTCGGCGCAGAAGCGCGGCATGGCCTGGTTGACCTCGCCGGCGAGCTCGATGAAGTCGGTCGACGAGCCGAACTCGCGGGCCCGCCAGGAGAGGTAGAACGGGTCCACCGGCAGGCAGTGCCCGCCCATTCCCGGCCCGGGCTCGAAGCGCATGAACCCGTAGGGCTTGCTGGAGGCGGCGTTCACCACCTCCCAGACGTCGATGTCCATGCGGTCACAGAGCATCGCCAGCTCGTTGACGAGCGCGATGTTCACCGAGCGGAAGACGTTCTCGAGCAGCTTGGTCAGCTCAGCCACTTCGGGGGTCGAGACGGGCACGACGTGGTCGCAGACCTCGCTGTACAGCGCCACGGCGCGCTCGCGACAGGCGTCGGTGAGGCCGCCGACCACCTTGGGCGTGTTGCGCATCGTGTAGTCCGTTCGGCCGGGGTCGATCCGCTCCGGTGAGAAGGCGAGGTTGAACTCGGAGCCGGCGGCCAGCCCCGACTCCTCGAGCAGCGGCACGAGCCGCTCGCGGGTCGTCCCCGGATAGGTGGTCGACTCGAGGACGATCAGCTGGTCGCGCTGGAGGACGCCGGCGATCGAGCTGGTGGCCGCGACGAGCGGGCTCAGGTCGGGCTCGCGGTTGCGGGTAAGCGGCGTCGGCACGGCGATGACGACGGCGTCGCAGCGGGACAGCTCCGCAACCCGCAGGGTCGGGAAGAAGCGCTCCGAGATGCCGGCGAGGGTTCCCGCGGGGACGTCCTCGATGTAGCTCTCCCCCGCCTTCAGCGCGCCGACCTTGCGCGGGTCGACTTCGACGCCCACGACGTCGTGCCCCGCCTCGCAGAAGGCGACGGCGAGCGGGAGGCCGACGTATCCCAATCCGACGATTCCTACGTTCATGGAGCGAGCCTAAGCGCGCTCGCCGGCCGCGGGACCGCCCGTTCGGCTAGGTGTCAGCGCCGCTTCGCGGTGTGACGCGTGAGGCCGGTGTACTGCGGGAAGGCGCCGGGGTTGCGGATGCGGTCGATGGTCGCCAGCTTGCGGCCGACGCTGCCGCGCCGAGCGGCCTTCCGCTGGGCTGCGCGGCGGGCTCTGGCCCGCGCGGCGCCGGCGCGGGCCGCGGTGAGGCCGGCACCGGTGATGGACGTCGTCATGTCGGTCTGAAGCTCCGGCTGCGTGAGCGCCCGGTCGTAGACTCGGATCTCGTCGATCCGGCCCGCGAACCACTCCGGCCAGACCCCGTTGCCGCCGAAACGCAGCGCGCCGGTGCTGTTGACGAGTGTGCCGGTCAGAGCTCGCGACGCCACCTGGTTAGCGCCGACGTACAGCCGCAGCGTCGTGCCGTCCCAGGTCAGCGCCAGGTGCGACCAGGTGTTGAGCGGAAGCGCGGCGGTGCCGCTCGAGAAGAGGTCGCCCGTTGTGAACAGGTGCCCGGACGGCCGCGTGATGTCGTTGTTCGCGTACAGCGCGTACACGAGTTGCCCCGGCTGCTCTTTGAGCAGGACGGTTCGCCAGTCGCTGCCGAGCGCGGTCGGGTTGACCCACGCCTCGAGCGTCGCCCGCGTCGACAGGTCGAGCGAGGCGCTGTCGGGCACCGTCACCCAGTCGTTGATGCCGTCGTAGCTCAGTGCCGAGCCGAACCGCCCCGATGGGGTCCGCGTCGCGCCCGCGATCGTGCCGTTGTTCCCGCGACCGGACGTATCGTTGACGGTCGGCCCGCTCGGCTCGTCGAATCCCCAGGCGCCGACGGGCGCCCCGCCGGGCGGCGGCGCGCTCGCCACGTTCAGCGTCACCGCGACAGTCTTGGGCGAGCCCGACGCTCCCGGAGCGCTCACCGTCACCGTGCCCGTGTGGGTCCCGGGCGCCAGGCCGGCGATGTTTGCGCTGACGGACAGCGCCCCGGGCGCCGTGCCGCTGGCGGGCGTCACGCTCAGCCACGGCTGGTCGTCCGAGGCGCTGAAGTTGAGCGTGCCGCCGCCACCGTTCGTGACGTTGACCGTCTGAGCCGGCGGGTTCGCACCGCCCTGGGTCGCGTTGAAGGCAAGCGTGCTTGGCGCAACCGTCAGCACGGGCGTCGACGGGTTGACCGTCAGTGTCACGTCGATCGTCTTCGGCGACCCGCTCACTCCGGGCGCGGTCACGCTGATCTGCGTCGTGTACGTGCCCGGGGCGAGACCGGCGATCGACGGCGTCGCGGTGACGGTGCTCGGCGCCGTTCCGCTCGCGGGACTGAGCGAGAGCCAGGCGGCCGACTCGGTGGCGCTCCAGCTGATCGTCCCGCCGCCGGTGTTCGTCACGTCGAAGCTCTGCGCCGACGGGTTCGCCCCGCCCTGAGTGGCCGTGAACGACATGGTGGTCCTAGAGACCGCCAGCACGGGCGGCGCCGGGTTCACGGTCAGCGAGACGTCGACGGTCTTGGGCGAGCCCGTCGCTCCCGCCGCGCTGACGGTGACCTGTGTCGTGTAGGTCCCGGGCGCGAGGCCGGCGATCTGCGGCGTCACCGAGATCGAACCCGGCGCGGTGCCGCTCGACGGGCTAACGGACAGCCACGGAGCGGACTCGGTCGCCGTCCAGTCGAGACTGCCGCCGCCCGTGTTCGTTACCGCGATGTCCTGGGCGGGTGGGTTGGCGCCGCCCTGCGTGGCGCTGAAGGAGAGCGTGCCGGGTGAGACCGCCAAGGCCGGCTGGGGCGGCGGCCCGCTGCAGCTGACCGGCGCGTTCCTATCTGCCTGCACCTGGGCTTGCGTCAGCGCGCGGTCGTAGATGCGGACCTCGTCGATGCGGCCAGCGAACCACTCGGACCAGACGCTGTTGCCGCCGAATCGCAGCGCGCCTGTGCTGTTAACGAGCGTGCCGCCGAGCGCCCGCGTGGCGACCTGGTTCCCGTCCACGAACAGCCGCTGTGTGGCGCCGTCCCAGGTCATGGCAAGGTGCGACCAGGTGTTGAGGGGCAGCGGAGAGGTGCCGTTCGAGAACAGATCGCCGGTCGTGAAGAGGTGGGCGGAGGGCCGGCTCACGTCGTTGTTCGCGTACAGGGCGTAGACGAGCTGCCCGGGCTGCTCCTTCAGGAGGACCGTGCGCCAAGCGCTGCCGAGCGCGGTGGGGTTGACCCACGCCTCGAGCGTCGCACGCGAGGTCAGGTCGAGCGAGGCGCTGTCGGGCACCGTCACCATGTCGTTCACGCCGTCGAAGCTCAGCGCCGAGCCGAACCTGCCCGAGGTGGTCCGCGTTGCTCCGCTGATCGAGCCCGTGTTGCCGCGGCCCGAAGCATCCGTGACCGTGGCGCCCGTCTCGTCAAAGCCCCAGGCGCCGACCAGGTTCGCGCCGGGCGCGCACGCGGCCTCGGTGTAGGTGGCCCGGTAGGTCGCGGGCGTTGCTCCCGCGGTGACGGTGTGCGCCGCCGCACCGCCGTCCGACCACGAGCTGAAGTCGTAGGTCGTGCCGTTCAGCGTCTGCTGCGGCGGCGCGATCAGCGACACGGTCGAGCCTTGGATGACCGTCCGGGTGAACGGGCCGGCCTGCTGCTCGCTGCCGACAGAAAGCTGCAGGCCCGGCGGGGCGGTCTCGAAGGTGAGATTCACGGTCTTCGGATCGAGCCTACGGCTGACGGTGCTGCTGAGCCCGCCGTCGGTGGCCGTCAGCTCCAGCGACAGGTAGGACGGGTACTCGTGGTCGGGCGCTGTGAACGAGCCGGAGGCGACGCCCGAGAAGGTCTGGAGCTCGTGCTCGTGACAGTTCGTCGGGTTGAGCGCCGAGCAGTGGTTGAGAATGAGCGTCCAGCTCAGACCGCTCGCCGGCACCGTCCCGCCGCCGCTGCGCGTGGCCGAACCCGAGAAGCCGATCTGATCGTTGACGGCCCAGGTGGTGCCCGCCACCGGCGTCGTGATCGTCGGGGTCGGCGGTGCGCCGACGGTGATCGTGACCGAGTCGACGTCCTCCAGGCCGCTCGGGTCGCGCACCCGGAGCCGCGCCTGGTAGCTGCCGGTCTGGTTGTAGGTGAAGCTCGGCTGGACCGCGGTCGAGTCGTCGAAGGCGCCGTCGCCGTCGAGGTCCCAGGCATAGCTGAGCGTGTCGCCATCCGGGTCGCTCGAGCCGCTGCCGTCGAAGTTCACCTGGAGCGGCACCTGGCCGCTCGTGGGCGTAGCCGCGGCATTGGCCGTCGGGGCGTCGTTCCCCGCGAGCGCGCGGATCCGCCTGATCGTCCCGCCGTCGAAGTCCACGTAATAGAGATCGCCGGCGGGGCCGACCTGGATGTCGACCGGATTGGCGGCGCCGTCGATGAACGGCTGGCGTGTTGCCGGATCGGGCAGGCCGTTGGCGCCGGGGAAGATCACCCAGATGCAGTCGCGCGTGTTGTCGGCGAAGAAGAGCGCGCCGTTGTACGGGGCCGGGAAGGTGCCGCCGTCGTAGAACTCCAGGCCCGCGATCGCCGATCCGCCCGTCGGGCAGGCCTCCGTCGACACCTTCGCGCCGTGGTTGTACGTGTAGACGGGCTGGTTGTGCGCGCTCGCTCCCGCGTTGTAGAGGTTCTCGCAGATGTTCAGGTTGAGGCTGTCGTAGGACGACATGCGGCCGTTGCCCTCGTAGCAGGGCCAGCCGAAGTTCTCGACTGGGCCCGCCGGGTTCTCGAGCCGGTTGATCTCCTCCCAGGTGCCCCAGCCGACGTCGCCGAGCCAGAGGTCGTTGGTCCCGGGCCGGATCGTGAAGCGGAACGGGTTACGGAGGCCGGTGGCGATGATGCGGCGCAGGTTGGCGTCCCCGCTGGCCGCGTTCGGGTTGTCGGGCATCGCCGCGCCCGTGTCTGGGTTCAGGCGCAGGATCGTGCCGTCGAGGCCCGTCGGGTCCGCGCTCGTGCGCAGGTCCTGGCTCCGCAGCGCGCCGCCCTCGGCGGTCGGTGCGGTCATGCTGCCGCCAACCCCGCCGGGCGGGTCGCCGCACGGATTGACGGGGCTGCCGTCCTGGCCGTAGTCGGGGAAGTTGAAGCTCGCGCCGTCGCCCGAGCTCACGTAGAGGGCGCCGTCGGCGCCGAACGCGACCGTGCCGATCGAGTGGCTCGGGTACTGCTGGCACCAGTCCTCGATCAGGACCGTTTCCTGGCCTGCCGCGTTCAGCCGCGAGAGACGGCCGCTCACGACGCAGCCGTCACCGGTCGCGCCCGGCGGGGTCGGACAGCCGTCGCCCCAGCGCGGGGCGGTGCCGCCGATCGCGGCGTCGTACGTGTAGAGCACGTACACGAACGGCCGCCCGGTCGTGAACTGCGGGTCGAGCGCCATCCCGAGCATGCCGCGGTCCCAGAAGTTGTGCACCCTCGTGCTGAGGTCGGCTAGGACGGTCGCCGTCGGGTCATTGACATTGTCGAAGACCTTGATGACGCCCGACTTCTCGGCGATGAAGACACGGCCGTCGGGCGCGAAACGGATGGCCGTCGGGTTCGTGAGGCCGCTCCATGCGACCGTCTCGGAGAAGCCGGGCGGCACGAGCGCGGCCGCCTGCAGGTCGAGCGACGGCAGCCCCGTCTCGAACGCGTCGGGTCCCAACCGCGTGTCGGCCTGGGCCGCGGGCGCGAGCACGGCGAGAGAGCACAGACAAGCAAGCAGGATCCGTGCGAGCCCGGGCCGAACCACGAAAGTGACGCTACGCCCGCGTACGGGGAGCCGCAATGAACTGTGACCGAAGTTGGTCCTAGGGCTAGGCCGCGAGCGCACCAAGTCGACTCGACTCGAGCTGCTGCTGCTTCACGTCGGCCACGATGTCGTCGAGCGACTTCGTGGGCTCCCAATCGAGCACCGAGCGGATCTTCGTGATGTCGGGCACGCGCCGCTGCATGTCCTCGAAGCCCTGCTCGTAGGCCTCGTCGTAGGGCACGTACTTGATCGGAGCGTCCGAGCCGACGAGCTCGCGGACCCTGGTCGCGAGGCCGCGGATCGTGATCTCCGCTTCGCTGCCGATGTTGAAGACCTCGCCATAGAGGTCCTCGCGCTCCATCAGGCCGGCGAGCGCACGCACCACGTCATGGACATGGCAGAAGCAGCGGCTCTGGCTGCCGTCCCCGTAGACGGTCAGTGGCTGCCCTGCGATGGCCTGCCGGACGAAGTTCGGTACGACCATTCCGTAGCGACCCGTCTGCCGCGGCCCGACCGTGTTGAACATGCGGCCGATGACCGTGGGCAGTCCCTTCTCCTTCCAGTAGGCGAGCGCGAGGAACTCGTCGATCGCCTTGGAGCAGGCGTACGACCAGCGTCCCTTGAAGGTCGGCCCGAGCAGGAGGTCGCCGTCCTCCCGAAAAGGCAGCGCGGTGCTCTTGCCGTAGACCTCGCTGGTCGAGGCCACGAACACCGGCTTCTTCTTCTTGCTGGCGGCGGAGAGGACAACCTCAGTTGTGTGGACGTTGTTCTCGATCGTGCGCACGGGGCTCTCCACGATCAGCTCGACGCCGACCGCGGCCGCGAGGTGATAGACGACATCGGCCGAGTCCACGAGCTCGGCGACGATCGGGGCGTTGTTGCACGACTCGATCGTGTACTCGAAGGCCGGGTGCGCCTTCAGGTGACGAACGTTGTCGATCGCCCCTGTCGACAGGTCGTCAAGGGCATGGACGCAGTGGCCGCGGCTGAGAAGCTCGTCGGCCAGGTGTGAGCCCACGAAGCCCGCGCCGCCCGTGATGAGTATGCGCATGGGGTCAACGTACGCCGGGGGCGCGACGCGGGCACTATGCGCCCGTATAGGTTGCGCTTGCTCAGGAGGGCGCCACGAACCAGCCGTAGCGGGCGTTCAGGCGGCGGACAAAGGGCACGTGGACGAGCACCCTCTTGACGCGCTCACGGCGCGCCTTGCGTGCCCAATGGCGCCGCCAGTACTCCTCCTTCTCCTTCGGGATGCTCGAGTAGTACGAGCCGCCCGTGTGATGGACCCTCAGGTCCGCCAGCACCGCGGCGCTGAAGCCGAGCCGCTCGATGTCCTCGATGTAGGCGGCGTCCTCCAGCCAGAACACCTCGTTCTTGCTCTCGCGAAACCCGCCCACCCGCTGGTTGAGCTCACGCGACGTGATCGCACACCCGCCGCCGGCGGGGCCGCGCAGTAGCCTGACGCCGTTCTCCTCGACGAGGGTGTACTCGTGAGGCCTGATGTGGTGACGCCACTGGGATGCCTCGTCGTGGGGATCGTCCTCCAGATCGGCGGCGAGGAATCCGACCTCCGGCAGCCGGACGAAGGCCTCGCGCAGCATCGCGTCCCAGCCCTCAGGGGCGTCCACAACGTCGTCATCGACCTCGATCAGGTAGGGCGAGCTCGTCTCCGCAAAGGCCCGCGCGTAGCCGTTCTGCCCGATGTTCTTCGCGCTGTGGATCACCCGGATGCGCGGGTTGTCGAGCGAGTCGAGGTAGTCGCGCGTGCCGTCCGTCGAGGCGTTATCCCAGATCACGATCTCGCGCGTGGCGTCGGAAGTCCGGCGCAGCACGTTCTCGACGCACTTCTCGAGCAGATGCGCACGGTTGTACGTGAGTACCACGACGGCGATGCCGTCGGCGGACGAAGATTGCTCCATGCGGCGAGCATATGAGCGCCGCCCCGGGCGGCCCCCGGTCGTCCGGCTAGGTTTACTGGCCAGCCCGTTCCCTCGGGGCTACGTTGTTCCCAAATGCGGGGTGATTCCTCTCCGGGGCCGAGCGTCGGTGTCGTGATTCGCACGCTCAACGAGGCGGAGCTGATCGCCACCTGTCTGGACACCCTGCGGCGGCAGCGCAGCGGCCGCGATGTCGACATCCTCGTCGTAGACAGCGGCTCTACAGACGGCACCGTCGACATCGCCCGCTCCCAAGGCGTGCGCGTGACCGAGCTCGCGCCCGACGACTTCGACTACTCGAAGGCGCTCAACCTCGGAATCGGCGAGGTCGACGGCGAGCTTGCGATCAGCCTGTCGGCGCACGCGATACCGCTCGACGACGGCTGGCTCGAGCGAATGGCGGCGCCGTTCGAGGACCCGCGCGTCGCCGGCGTGACCAGCAGGCAGGTGCCCTGGCCAGACGCCCCGTGGCGCGAGGTTCAGCGCCTCGAGCGGATGTTCGGCCCGGACCGCCGCGTCCACAGCGCCGGCGACGCCGCCGGACTCGCCGCCACGGTGGCGGAGTTGGCGGTCGAGCGCGCGCTCGCCGTGCAGGGCGGCTAATCTCGGTTCTCGCCGGGCGACGGCCCGGTGGTCGGCTTGGAGGCCGACCCCCACTCTAGAGTTCGACACTTGCCGGAAATCGTCCAGGAAATCGGGGCGATCGCCGGTTTGGCCGCGGTGGCCGGGCTGGCGGTGCTCTCAGTGCTCTACTTCTCGCAGGCGCGAGACGTGAAGCGCCTGCGTGAATGGGCAGGCCGCGCGCCCGAACGCGCCGCGGACCTGGGCCAGCAGGCCGTGCCCGGGAAGGCGCAGCCCGCGGACGCGCAGCCGCAGGGCGCGGCCCAGCCCGGGCCGCCGCCGGTGCCGCAGCCGGCG
>Ga0081538_10005144_pt1 | contig 11856 bp, 9 predicted proteins | sample TabmetS5T2R1_FD_71022 | JGI IMG/M metagenome (GOLD analysis project Ga0081538, IMG submission 71022) | Tabebuia heterophylla rhizosphere microbial communities from the University of Puerto Rico - S5T2R1 | ecosystem: Host-associated > Plants > Roots > Rhizosphere ... | reverse complement strand
CGGACGGCTGGGCCGCAGTAGAAAAAGCGAAGGCGGCCCAGGCCAAGACCCAGCGCGAGCGCGATTACATTAGTGCGGTCGAGGCGTTCTACAAAGACTGGGACAAGGTAGACCATCGTACTCGGGCACTGGCCTACGTGAAGGCGATGGAAGGGTTAGCCCAGCGCTATCCCGAAGATACTGAAGCGTCGGTATTCTATGCGCTGGCGCTCGATGTGACTGCCCTTCCCACCGACAAGACCTATGCCAACCAGTTGAAAGCTGCGAAAATCCTGGAAAAGGTATTCGCTGAGCAGCCGGACCATCCGGGCGTAGCACATTACCTGATCCATAGCTACGATTTTCCACCCATTGCGGCACAGGGGCTGACCGCGGCGCGCCGTTACGCCAGCATCGCACCTTCTGCTCCGCATGCTCTGCATATGCCCTCGCACATCTTCACGCGGCAGGGACTGTGGGAGGAGTCGATCGAGACGAATCGGCGCTCCGCCGCGACGTCTAAAAACCACTTCGACAGCCTGCACGCCATGGATTACCTGGAGTACGCCTATCTGCAGGGCGCGCGGGACCGCGACGCTAAGCGCGTGCTGGACGAGGTCGCCGCCATCAAGAAAGTAGACCGGGAACATCTCGTTACCGCCTACGCGCTCGCCGCGATTCCAGCACGTTATGCGCTTGAGCGCGGACGCTGGGCGGATGCGGCCGCGCTTTCACCGTACCCGAACGAGAAGGACTTTCCATGGCGCAACTTTCCGCAAGGCATGGCCATATTGGTTTATGCCCGCGCGCTGGGTGCCGCGCGTAGCGGCAACGCTCCCGCAGTTCGCGAGGAGATCGAAAGACTGGCAACGCTGCGCAACGCGATGCTGAAAGCCAATATTGCCTATTGGGCACAGCAGACGGATATCCAGATCAAGGTCGCTTCGGCTTGGGCGGCATTCGCGGAAGGAAACAAACAAGAGGCACTGAAGCTCATGCGAGAAGGTGCCGACATGGAGGATGCGAGCGAAAAACACCCGGTGACTCCTGGTCATGTCCTGCCGGCGCGCGAGCTATTGGGCGAAATGCTCCTGGAGCTCAAGCAGCCGGCATTAGCGCTGAAGGAATTCGAGGCGTCGCACAAAGTCGAGCCCAATCGGTTCCGCGGTCTTTACGGCGCCGCGCGCGCGGCCGCGCAGTCGGGCGACACGGCTAAGGCAAAGACGTATTACGAAAAGCTTGTCGTCCTATCGCAAAGCGCCGATACCGAGAGGCCAGAAATTAAAGAGGCGAAAGGATTTTTGTCAAAGAAGTAAGTCGATAGAGACAGCCGATCTTAGATCGAAGAGACAACCCGATGGATAGGAAATTTAGAATGCGATTTCTGAGTTCTCTTTTCCATAATTCAAAATCTAAAACCTGTACTGCCTTCGATAAACTCAGGCCCCGAGCCTGTCGAGGGGAGCTAAATCGAACTATCCGAAATCCAAGATGGCTGACTCTAGGCACTATGTTCTTTGCTCTTGGCGTTCAAGCTCAGGCGCAGCAGGCAGGAAACGTTCGTCGGATCAGCCGATGAAGTTCGAGTTCGTCATCAACCTAAAAACAGCGAAAGCGCTCAATTTGACGATTCCCCAGTCGGTGCTGTTCCGGGCGGACAAAGTGATTCGATAGGCGTGAGGCGTGGGTAAGGGATGAGGCGATAAGAATTTGGGCGAGCGATTGCCATCAGCCAATTTGACCGTAAAAGGTTTGAACGTGAGCTTACGGGCGCGCCAAGGTTTTTGTTCTTCGACCTTTCACTGGCCTGCGGTGAGGTTTCTTTTGACCAGCAGGCTTGACCGACGAGCGTATGATGATTTGCCCGGCAGAAACGATCACTTCCAGCCGCTTGGCCATGTGGCGAAAATATTCTCTAGGGAGAAACAGACCCTTCGATGTACTGATTATGCCGTCTTTCGTTTCCATGGGCGTAGCGATGTCGGATTGGCGACCTCGATTTTCTTGACGCGCCGTAAAGCGCCGCGTTCGATCACGAGTGGAGTCGAGTCCTCTTCCAGGTCGAGATCGGTGAGATCATGGGTCGACCAAAACTCATCCTCCTGTTCCCACGAATCGAATTTAGGAATGGCCCGTGATTTTTTTCCCATACTGCTTTCTCTCCCTGGCGGTCAGGTCCATGGCGGTCACCAAGAAATAACGTCCTTTTCCATGGAACTGCAAGACGATTCTGAGCAGCCGGCGTGCAAGCGTCGCACTGATGACGACAACTCTAACCGGGTTCTTCTTGTGCCTCAACCGGATCGCCCGACGATGCGTCAGCGCCTCCTCGATTTCGTACCGCGTGACCCGATGCTTTTCCCATATCTTCTCTTCGATGAATGTTTTAACGATAAGTCTGCTGAGCCACAAGTCACTAATATAGTAAGCGCAGAACCCCGAGAAAACAATCTGCGGCCAACAATAAGAAGCATTCGAGCGGATAAAGGCTCTTCCGCTAGCGTGGAGTGAAAGTAAAACTCACGTGAAAGGTCGCTCATAGTTAAAGAAAGAAAATCATCATGACGAAACGAAACTTAATGCGGTTAGGGACCTGGCATTTTGCGTTTTTGCTCGCTGGTCTAGGCGCTTGGCGCTTAGCCCTTCCCGCCGAAGTCTTGTCCGACAATCTAAAATCCAAAACCTGTGGTGAGGCTGATCGAACCATCGAAAATCCAAAATAGAAAGGTAGGCCGTGAGGCCGAGTTAACAAAAAGGAGGCTACGATGAACACTGTGAGATCATTTGTGTTGCTGACTTTTCTTACATTTTTGTCCTCTCCCGCCGGGATGGCGCAAGAGCAACTTGGCAAGGTTACGTTCCCCACGTCGTGTGATCCCAAGGTCCAGGCACAGTTCGAGCGCGGCGTGGCGATGCTGCACTCTTATTGGTTCACCGAAGCGGGCAAGGTGTTCGACGCCGTGGCGAAGCAGGATCCCAATTGCGTCATGGCTTACTGGGGCTACGCCGTCAATCTACTCGGCAATTCATTGGCCAGCCCGCCGCCGGCAAAGGACGCACAGGCGGCCTCGGAGGCGCTCGAACGAGCTCGCGCGATCGGCGCGAAAACGCAGCGCGAGCGCGACTGGATCGAGGCTGTAAGCGCTTATTACCGCGACTATGCTAACGTTTCACTGGATGACCGGCTACTTGCTTACACGAACGCAATGGAGCAGATGACACAGCGCTACCCCGACGATTTCGAGGCGTGGACGTACTATGCGCTGATGCTTCAGGCTTCTGCGCCGAAGACGGACAAAAGCTACGCCAACCAGCTAAAATCTGCAGCCATTTTAGAAAAGCTGTACAAACAGAATCCGCAGCATCCCGGAGTGTCGCACTACCTGATCCATGCTTACGATTATCCGCCGCTCGCCGACAAGGGGATCGACGCCGCGCGACGCTATGCCGGCATCGCACCCGCCGCGCCACACGCCCGCCACATGCCTTCGCACATATATTCCATGGTCGGGCTGTGGGAGGAGTCGATCGCATCGAACCGGTCGGCGCTTCAAGTCCAGAAGGACTATTATCATGCCACGGACTTTATGGTTTACGCGCATCTCCAGCTCGCGCAGGACGCCAAGGCCAAAGCGCTCATTGACGAGATCGATAAAGCCGGCAGGGATGGTCTCCTGTTCAAAGAGAATCTCGCTAACCTGGGCGCGTACGCAGCGCTCGCCGTGATTCCGGCGCGATACCCGCTCGAGCGCGGAGACTGGAAGGCTGCAGCCGCGCTTGCGGCCGTTCCGACCAAGCGCCTCATGGCCGATTCGTTGATCCGCTTCGCGCGCGGTCTCGGCATGGCGCGGAGCGGTGATATTGCCGGCGCCAAAAGCGAGATCGAGGCCATTCAGGGGATTCAGAAAGCGTTGTTGAAGGCCAAAGATGCTTACTGGGCGGCACGCTCGGAAGAGCAGGCACTCGCCGTCTCTGCGTGGGTGGCGCACGCGGAAGGAGCACGCGAGCAAGCCGTGAAGCTCATGCGTTCCGCTGCTGACGGCGAAGACGGCAGTGTCAAGCATGTGGCGATGGAGAACCGCCTCTATCCGATGCGCGAGTTGTTCGCGGAGCTATTGTCGGAGACGGGGCAGGCGGCACCGGCGCTTCGCGAATTTGAAACGGCGCTAAAGGAGAACCCAAACCGCTACCGGGGGCTTTACGGGGCGGCTCGGGCCGCTGAGGCGGCCGGCGATCGAGAGAAGGCCGCAGTCTACTTCACCAAGTTTGTCGCGGTTAGTGCAAAAGCCGACACCGATCGTCCCGAGATCGCTCAGGCCAAGACGTTCCTGGCGAAAAAGTGAACCGATTTTAGAGACGTGAAGGGTCAGGGTAGTCGCGACAGTGAGGCGACACGCGTGAGAGCTCACGCCCAAAGATTGGAGAGCTGAATGGAAAGACCGGGGAAAAGCGAAGGAGCAAATACTTCGGCATCTCTGGCACTGGCAGCCAAATCATAGCGGTCGATGACCAACTCATAGGCTTCGAGGGTTCGCTGATCCGGATCCATGAGCCAATATTGGGGAACTTGATATTTGGCGTATAACTGGGCCTTAGTCACGCGATCGGTGCGGTGAGTCGTAGGTGAGAGAATCTCGATGACAAGCGTCGGAGACCCCTCGATGGCTCGCTCAGTAACAATGTTGAGGCGATCGTTGCCGACAAAGATGAGATCCGGTTGGACTACGGTGGTCGAGGCAAGGATGAGGTCCGTGGGTGCAATAAAAAGCTTTCCAAGCTGGTTGGCAACAATATGGTTGGCGAGAAACCGGTAAAGGTTTCCCAGGGCTGTCTGATGCCTTGTAGTGGGTGCCGGGGTCACGGAGAGCTCTCCATCGAGGATCTCATACCGGTTACGGTCGTTGGGCAAAAGACAGTAATCGTCATAGGTAAGTAAGATTTTACCTGGAGGGATACTTTGAGGAAAATTAGACAGAAGGGAACCTCTCTCCGACATCTCACTTTGTAGGTTGTAGTAACCCGATCTCGTTGTCAAGCGGGAATGATACGATATCAAGATCGACGCTAAGACAATCGCCCTGCAGTAGCGTTATTGACTTTCTCGGACTTCTTTCCTACCTTGCCCTGAATTGTGTCTTGCCAAAAGACTTTTGAGAGTGGCAAGACCGATGGGCACAGCCGATGACGAAAAGGAGTGCGATCATGTCAAGACTGAGAACGTTTTTAGTGTTGTTTTTTTCGATTTTGTTATCGTCCGCGTGGAGTTCTACTGCGCTTGCCCAGCTGACAAGACTCAACGTCGGCTACAGCGCCATCAGCGGCGATCAGATTCCGGCCTGGGTCGCCAAGGAAGCGGGAATTTTCGAGAAGAACGGGTTGGATGTTCAACTGATTTTCTTTACCGGCGGCACCACGGCGGTGATGGCTCTGGTGTCCGCAGACACGCCCATGAGCCAGGTGGCAGGAGCGGCAGTGGTGAATAGCGCTCTGGCTGGCTCCGACGCTACGCTCATCGTCGGCGGCGTCACATCGCTCAATTACTACTTGATGGCCCAGCCCCAGATTAAAACAGCTGAGCAGCTAAAGGGCGGCTCCGTAGCGATTAGCCGGTTCGGTTCCGCCTCCGATTTTATCGCCCGCTTTGCGCTATCCAAAATCGGATTGACTCCTGGCAAAGATGTTACTCTCGTCCAAATCGGTAGTACCGGCGCTCGGATGGACGCTACTTTAACCGGACGGGTGCAGGCCACGGTCATCAACCCGCCTGCAAGTTTTATCGCCCAGCAGCGCGGGATGACGGTCCTGGCGGACCTTCCCAAGATGGGCCTGGTCTATCAGCACACCAGCGCGGCGACAACAAAAAAATATGTCCGTGAACATCCGGACATCGTCAGGCGCTACGTCAAATCTCAGGTAGAAGCCGTACATCGCATTTACACGGACAAGGAGATGTCGATTAAAACCTTGTCCAAATATTTCGGCCGCGGTGTCGAACGCGAGATTCTGGAAAAGACCTGGGCGAATCTTCTCAATGAATCGGTGCTGCCCAGGAAGCAATATCCTTCTATCGAAGGAATTAAAATGATCCTCGCCACCGAAGCCAAAGGCAAAACCGGCAAGCCTGAGGATTTCGTTGATTTGACTTTTATCCGCGAATTAGACAAGAGCGGCTACATCGATGCGCTCTACAAAAAGAAGTGATCATGAGGCCAGGAAGATGAATCGCGCGCGTTTCGTTCTCATCGCGATTTTGCTGTGCTCTGCCGCTACTCTGGCCGACGCCGCGGAGAAGCTCGTCGCTGACTACGGCGGGCATGCAGGGTTTCAAAGCGCCACCTGGGTGGCGAAGGATCTAAAAATCTTTGATAAGCATGGGCTGGACGTCGAAGTCATCATGATCACCGGCGCCGCGCGCTCCGTCGCCGCGCTGTTGGGAAACAGCACGCATTTTTCCACCGGTTCGGCAACCGGCCCGCTGGCGGCCGCCGTCAGGGGATCGGATGTAAAGGTCATCGCCGCTTCTTACAATAAGTTTCCCTATGCCTTCGTCGTCAGACCCGATATTCGCAGCCCCAATGATTTGCGCGGCAAGAGAGTCAATATTCTCAACTACGGCGGCTCCAACGATCTGGCGCTGCAGTTGGCTTTGAAAGAGTGGGGTATGAAGCTATCCGATATCCAGGTCGTCATCGGCGGCGACGCGCCGACGCGGATGGGCGCGCTCATGGCTGGCCGGATGGATGCCACGATTCTGTCGCCGCCCCATTTGACTCTTGCGGTGAAGGCGGGCTACCGCGTGTTGGCGGACATGGGTGATATGAGCGCAAATTTCACCCAGTCTTCGTTGTATGTAAAGGGCAGTGCTCTAAAGGAACATCGCGATCGGGTGAAACGATTTCTGCGCGCCTACGCCGAAGCCATTCACGTCATAAAAACCGACCGCGAGCAGACCATGAAAATATTTGCCAAGCGGATGCGAGTCGAGGATCCGGAGACGGTGAAATCCACCTATGACTATTTTGCGCCGCGGTTTTCCTTCCCTCCACGCGTAAACCTCGACGGGGTGCGAGACACGCTGCGGTTCTACGCCGAGCAGAATCCGGATTTCAAAAACCGCAAGCCCGAGGAATTCATCGATCACTCGTTGCTCGATGAATTGGAAAAAGAAGGGTTCTTCAAGAAGCTGGGCGGCTAACGCGATCCCATGTCCCCCGTTTCGAGTCTCGAGTTTCACGTTGCGAGTTTAACCTGAAACCCGAAACCAGAAACCCGAAACTGAATGAATCTCTTCGCTTTGCTTATCGGGCGGGTAACCGGTCGACATCGATGCGCGTATCCCATAAAACCGGTTCGCCGCCCAGGCTTGGCGCAAAGAGATCCACTTGAAGCTGGGTGGCGCAGCCCGGGCAGAAATACTCGTGATATTCGCCGATATAAGGCTCCCCAGTCGGCAGCGGCGGCATGATTTCTTTCAAGTGAACGCACCGATGCAGGGCGTAGAGTTTGTAGTTTTCGCTGGCGTCGCAGAATAGGTGGCCGCAGCGGCTGCAGCGAATAACTTTCTGTTTACCATTGGTACTTAACTCCAGCGCGGCATGGAATCGCAGGGCTTGGCACCAGCCGTTATGAGCCGAGTCCGAAACAGCGCTGGTCTTGCCGGAGACTGGGGCAGCGTTTTGCTTGCGCGCTTCACGGATCTCTTGGCGGCGCTTTTCGGTTGCCGTGCCGTCGATCGCTTTACCGTCGCTCCTGAGCACTACTCCGTAGATGCGCTCCGCCGTTTCGCGACTCACCCAACCACGGCCGAAATCCTTTAGGACGGCTCGAGGATCGCGATCGATAGGATCGCCGAATCCGCCCCCGCCAGCGACGTAGTCTACGAGCAAGCTTCCTTCCGGGAGCGGGATGCGCTCCGGGACGCCGGCCGGCAGAAACGATTTGCCCCACTCTCCGGCGCGCATCGCTTGGCCCGTCGGATGATCGCCTTTGCTGGCTTTGTTGAGCATCTCCAATCCGGCTTCAACAATGACTCGGTTAGCGGTGCTGCCCGTGGGATAGCCCCCGGAGAGGCCGAAACCGCCCTGGGCGACGCCACCGTAGGGTTTGTAATCGACGCTGCAATCTTTGGAGCCATAGATAAGATAGATGCGATAACTTCCAAGGCCGCCGCGGTACTGGCCGAAGCCGCTGCCGTCGCAGTTGTGCGAGCGGGTGAAATAAAGAAATGGGTACTGCATCTCAATGCGTTCGATGTCGCTGATACCGGCCGAGGGGATGTTCATATGACCGCCAGTGTTGACGCCGTCGCGGCGCGGCGCGGCGCCCATACCGGAGCCGTGGATGTCGTAGAGTCCCTGCGCTACGGGAATGCCTTCGCGTGTGTGGCCGCCGTAGAAGTAGCCCGGCCCGCCGACGAACTCCAGGTTGCCCGTAGTCGAGGCATTGACGTCATCATAGCGCCCGGAGGCGTAGATCATCTTGGCGACGCCCTCGCAGACCGTGGAGACCAAGACGTTGCCGATGCGCGGCGCGGCGCCGCAGGCCGCAGGGTATTTGCAGTTCAGGATCGTCCCCTCCGGCACATCGATTTTCACCGGACGCATTTTGCCGTCGCTCCAGGGCACGTCCCAGAAGAGAGTGTTCGTGAGCGCTAGCGCGATGTGAGCGACCGTGCTGGGCAAGGTCGAGTTGTGATCGGTATCGGTCTGGGCACTTGTGCCGGTAAAATCGAAATGCAGCGCGTCGTCTTTTTTCGTCATCGTGCAGAAGAGTTGCTGAGCGACGGACTTGCGCGTCTTACGGTCGAGTGTCGTGACGTACTGACGCGTTACCCAGGTGCCGTTGGGCATCGATTTGAGCTTGGCGCGGGATTTGTTCTCGGAATCTTCGATCATCTTCTCGCCGGCGAGCTGCACGAATTTCAGCCCGAATTTTTCAACTAGACCCAGATAACGTCTGGCGCAGATGTTGTTACCGGCGATCATCGCTTTGAGATCGAGACCGACGTATTGCGGGTCGCGGCACATTCCGGTCAGGGTTTGAAAGACATCCTCGCGAAATTCCCCTTTTTCAACGATCTTCAGTCCGGGTATACAGATCCCTTCATGGAAAATCTCGTAGGCGCCGCCCCGTAATACCCCGCCCGTGTCCGCCGTGTGGGTGCTGGTGGCGGTCCAGGCGATTAAATCGCCGCGATGAAAGATCGGTTTGATAATCATCATGTCGTAGGTGTGGGAGCCAGCGACGAAAGGATCGTTGAAGAAGAACTGATCGCCGTCGTGAAAGCCCGGGCTTTTGCTAAAGCGCTGCATCAGGCTTTTGATGGCGTCAGAAGTCGCGGCGGCGAAACGCAGATGTCCGGAGCAGGCGAGAACCATGGTGCCTTTTTCGTCATAGAAAGAACTCATGCACTCGCCGCCCTGGGAGACGATGGGCGAGGCGGTGACTCGCTGCAAGGTCATGCGACCCTCCTCGCCGATCGCCCACAGCCGATGGAGGTACATCTCGTAGCGAACCGGGTCGATGGTTGTTGTTTTTCTTTTCATCTTCTTCCTCTTTGCGTCCACGATTTCATTGTTGCGGCTCTACTGCAATAGAACTGGAATATTGGAGTACTGGAGTACTGGGGTATTGGAGTGTTGCCCTAGTGAGCTATTTAACCCATCACTCCATTTCTCCATTACTCCAGCACTGCGCTGTTCTCAGGGCACTTGCATTACCAAATTCATGAACGGATCTACCGTGACGTTATGCTCCGGCGGCACTAGAGTCGTGGTAAAGGGCAGCTCGATGACGGCCGGGCCTTTCACCAACGCTCCGAAGCCAAGACGTTCGTAGTCGTAAACCGGGGTGTCGATGAACTTCCGGTCGGGGCGAGTGAAAAGGATCTCGCGCTTGCCTTTGCGCGCGGCTTTGAGATCGCCTTTTCTTTTACGGCTTGCGCTCAGCTTCGGCTTGGCCACTTTGCCCACCGCATCCACGCGAATTTCACTGATCTCGATGCCGGCCTTGGTGTATCCTGCGCCAACCCCATAGAGCTCTTCGTATTTTTTTTCAAAGGCGCTCTGCATTTCCGTCACGCGCTTGGTATTGAAGCGATCCCAGCTGACGGGCATTTCCACGCCGGCAGTTTGACGCCGATAGCGCATAGTAAAAAAGCGGCGAAACTCCACTTGATTGGGCTTGAAGCCCTCTCCAGTCATGGCGGTTTTCATCTCCGATTCGATAGCATCGAGTCGCTGGTTCACGACGGCCGGATCCGCCGGAAGGATATACTGGCAGCTCATAACCTTTGTGCGGATCACATCGGCGGCTGCAGCACCGAACGCGGAGAACACCGGCGAAGTAGCAAAGATGTAGATCTTTTTGATGCCCAACTCTGCGGCGAAGCCGGAGGCATGCACCGGCCCAGCGCCGCCGAAAGTGTAGATGACGAACTCTTCCGGCAAATAGCCGGTGCGCACGACCTGGCGGCGGATGAGATCTGACATTTTCGCATTGACGATGTCGTAGATGCCCGCGGCGGCTTCGTGAACCTTCAATTTTAATGGCCGGGCGATTTTTTCTTCGATGGCTTTGAGGGATTTTTCTTTGTTCAAATGCTTTCTGCCGCCAAGAAAGTAATTCGGGTCGATAATCCCGAGAGCGAGGTCCGCGTCGGTGACGGTCACCTGCTCACCGCCGGCATCGTAACAGACCGGCCCAGGGCTGGCCCCCGCGCTGCGCGGTCCAACCAGGAGTCTATTGGTTTCCGGCTCCACGAGCGCGATGGTGCCGCCGCCGGCGCCGATGGATTCAATATCGATAATCGGCTGCAGCATGCGAAAACGCTCAACGATGGGCTCCTGGGCGTAGCGCCAGTAGCCTTCAGTGATGAGGCCAACGTCGAAGCTCGTTCCCCCCATATCGGTGGTGATAACGTTCTGGTGCTTGAGGAGACCCGCGACGTAGGCCGAAGCGATCATTCCACCTGCCGGACCCGACTGAAGATTAGCGATGGCGCTTACATGCTCGCGATGGGCGACGCCGCCATTGCCTTGCATGATCAACAGCGGTCCCTTGAGGCCGCCGCTCTGGAGTTTCGTTTCCAATCCCTCCAGGTAGCGCTCCACCGTGGGTCCCAGATAGCTATTGAGGATCGCGGTGTTAGCGCGCGCGTATTCGCCGGCGATTTGAGACAGAGAGCTCCCGAAGGACCAATACACTTTTTTGTGCGGGTCGGCTTCGGCGGTCAGGACGCGAATCTCCTCTTCATGTTTCGGATTGGCCCAGGCGTGCATAAGACTGACGGCGATGGCTTCCACTTTAGCTTCCTCGATGAGATGGCGGATGGCTTCCATCACATCGGCGCGGTTGAGCGGAATGATCTCGTTGCCCTGGTAGTCCATGCGCTCGCGCACGCCGATGACGAGCTCGCGAGGCGCTAAAGGCTCCGGTTTGGTGATCCAAGTGACGTGCTTGATCTCGTCAGCCGATAGCCCGTCCACGCGGCCGATGGCGCGCATGATCTCCGTTGTGTCTTCGAATCCCCGGGTGGTGATGAATCCCACTTTGACGCCGCTGCGGGTGATCAGCGCGTTGGTTGCCACGGTGCTGCCGTGTTTGAACAGTGTAGTGTTTTCGAGCAATGCGGCGGTCTCGATGCCGGCCGTCCGCGCGGCCTCGTCGACCGCGTCCATGACGCCCCGGGAAAAATCGTCCGGCGTGGTGGAGGCCTTTGCGGTCCAAACCTCGCCAGTGTTACTCAATACGACGACGTCAGTAAACGTTCCGCCAGTATCTACGCCAATAATGTACTGAGCTTTTGATGCCATGCTGTCTCCCTTTTGTGTCGCACACGATGACAAACGTAATGCGTTTTGTTTTTACTCAGGATTC
>Ga0081538_10005143_pt1 | contig 11857 bp, 14 predicted proteins | sample TabmetS5T2R1_FD_71022 | JGI IMG/M metagenome (GOLD analysis project Ga0081538, IMG submission 71022) | Tabebuia heterophylla rhizosphere microbial communities from the University of Puerto Rico - S5T2R1 | ecosystem: Host-associated > Plants > Roots > Rhizosphere ... | reverse complement strand
GGCCGCAGACATCGCCATCCAGGCGGAGCAGCTGCTCTACGTGAAGCAGCTCATGGCCGAACGCATCGCCTACCACACCGGCCAGAAGGTCGATCAGGTGCAGGCCGACTTCGAGCGCGACCGTTGGTTCACCGCCGAGCAGGCCAAGGACTACGGCATCATCGACAACGTGATCGTCAAGCGCGGCGAGATGCTGTAGCGCCGGCCGCCCGGCCAGCCGCCCCCAACTGCGCGAGCGAAGGCCCTACGTGGTGGGGCCGCCGCCCTGGTCACCCTCCCCCGAGAGCTTGTCCCCGGCATCGCGGGCGGCGTCCTGGGCCTTGTCGACGTGTTCGCTGTACTTGCCACCGGTCTTGTCGTCGACGAAGTCGCCGGCCTTGTCGATCCCCGCGTCGGCCTTGTCGCCGTGCTGGCCGAAGAGACCCCTCATCTTGTCCTTGATCTTGTCGAGGATGCCTTCGTTCCCTGCGGGCATGGGTCATTCTCCTTTGCTCAACGGTTCCCCCTGGCGATGTCACGCAGCTCCGTCACCGCGTGCTCCAGCCCCAGAGGGTCTCGGTAGAGTGCGGAGCCCGCCACCAGGACATTGGCGCCGGCGCGGGTGGCACCCACGGCCGTCGACGGTGCGATGCCGCCGTCGACCTCGAGATCACAGTCCCAGCCTCCCTCGACGACCATGCGGCGCAGGGCCTCGATCTTCGGCTCCATGGTGGCGATGTAGTCCTGGCCACCGAACCCGGGATTGACCGTCATCACCAGCACCAGCGAGCAGAGGTCGAGGACATGCTCCACGGCCGCGACCGGTGTGGCGGGATTGAGTGCCACCCCTGCGTCGGCACCCAGGTCGCGCACCCGCCCCAGCGTCCGATGCAGGTGCCGAGTGGACTCGGCGTGCACGATCAGCAGCCGGCAGCCCGCCTTCACGCACCGCTCCAGCAGCTCGTCGGGCTCGTCGACCATGAGGTGGGCTTCGAACGGGACGCTGACCCGCGACCGGCACGAGGCGATGACGTCGGGGCCGAAGGTCAGGTTGGGGACGAAGCGTCCGTCCATCACGTCCCACTGAATGCGGTCGGCGCCGGCCTTCTCCAGGGCCAGCAGCTCGTCCCCCAGCCGCGAGAAGTCCGCTGGCAACACCGACGGCGCAATCTCGATGGGGCGGTCGGTGGCTGCGGGGGAGGCCACGACAGGGATGCTACGACACCGCGGTGATCTGGCGTACCCCTCGAAGACCGCTCGAGCTCCGCCCGCGGCCGAGACCTAGCTCAGCGGCACCCTGACCCGTACCACCGTGCTACCCGGCTCGGTCCGGACCTGCACCAGGTCGCACAGCTGCTGGACCAGCCACAGGCCCCGGCCGTGGAGCTGCCGGTTGGTGGGTCGGCGCCGACCCACCAGGGGATCGGTGATGTGCCCCGTGTCCGCCACCTCGCACACCAGGCTGGCACCGTCGGCCCAGAGCCGGAGCCGGCCGTGACCGCCGCCATGGCGGAGGCTGTTGGTGGCCAGCTCGGTGACGGCCAGCGCCAGGTCGCCAGCGCGTGCCGGCGAGGCGCCGGCATCGGCCGCGTGCGCAACGGCCCGGCGGCGCAGTGCGCCCAGGCTGGCCTCGCCTATCGCCAGGTCGAGCGTGGCGACGCCGCCCGGAGGCTCGGGCAGCGGGTCCCGGAACTGCCACGGCGGCGGCGCTGTGCCCGCGCCGCCGAACCCTTCCCTGGCGAACTCGGCGCTCGCGACCGATTCGGTCCCGCTGCGGACGAAGGGGTGGGTGCGCCGGGCCTCGGCCACGGCCTCTGACCCGAGCGTCGCGGTGTCGTAGGGGCAGAGCAGCGTCCACGCCGGCTCGGGCGGGAAGGCCACGTTGAGCAGCGCCTCGTGCAGCTGGCACTCCACGAGCTCGGCGGCGCTGCGGCTCGCAGAAACCGGCTCGCCGATGCCCCGGGCACCGCGGCCCGCGCCTGCGTGCTCGCTGGCGAACCCGTACCAGGCGTCGAGGATGCGACCCGGGTTGCGGCCGACGACCCCCATGTCGGCGAACTCCGCGGCGCCCGCCTGGTCACCCAGGGCGGACCGCAGCAGCCCGATCTTGCGGGCATCGACGACGGCCAGGACCGCTTCGCCGGCGGCCAGTCCGTCGCGGATGAACGCCGTCGTCGCCGACACGAACTCGGCCTCGCCGGCGTACAGCAGTGCCTCGTGCCGGAAGGATGGGTGCCCCGCACCCTCCGTAGCCGCTTCGGCCGCTGAGGTCATGCGAGGCACCGCCGACAGGATGGGCGTACCGGACCTCCGTCCTGGTCGACCACCACCGAAAAGCTACGCGCGGGCGCGTGTCGCACGCAGTTGCGCTTCCCCGTTCGGCCCGCACTAACCGCGTCAAGTGGCGGTGTTGATCGCCTGCACGTGGCCCATGACGCGGTCGAGGGTCGCGTCCTCGAGGCACCCCGCCAGACGCTTGCGCCCGTTCTCGCCGATGGCCGGGGAGATGGTGACGGTGTAGCCGGCATCGACCGCCCCCCCGGGCGGGGGCGGGCACGCCGCTGACGTCGCCGCCCACCGTCGCCGAGCACACGGCCCATAGCGCCAGGGCGGCGTCGTCGTCGCCCCGCCGATAGTCGTGGGTGTCGACGTCGAAGCTCACGACCGTGGCGCTGCCCTCCTGCACCGGCGTCGGGCCGGTTCTGGGTGAGCTCGGCCAACCCGACGATGCCGATCGCGCGCAGGATCGCAACCGCGAGGACCGCCAGCACCTTCATCCGAGTCTCCGGATGGGCCCTCGGAGCAGGTCGATCGGCTCCTCGTGGCCGGCCAGGAAGCCGGTCGCGGAGAGTGCCAGGCAATCGAGCTGAGCGGCCAAGCCGCGCTCGGCCGCCGGCCGGACCGTGGCTCGCGCGACGCGCTCGACGATCCAGGCCAGACCCGACATGAGCACGCCGGCGCCCATGAGGACCGGCACGAACACGTTCATCTGCTGGGGCCGCGCCAGCCAGTCGAAGCCGACTCGGGCCGGCGGCGCCGTCTCCCGGATGCGGTCGGCCCGCCGGCGGCGGGCGTCATCGTCCCGAGCGTCGAGGCGCTTGTTGATCGCCTTCAGCCGCTCGGCCAGGACCGATCCCATGACCGCCACCTCGGCGGCCACGAAGATCGCGGCCGACATCAGGGCCCGGTTCCACTCCCACCGGTAGAGGTAGACGAACGTGTAGGCGCCGGAGGCGGCGAGGGTGACGCCACCGAGGACGCTGCCGATGAGGCGGGCGTTCATCGTCGAGCTCCGATCTCGATGGGCGTGGCCACGGGGATGACGACGGTGACGTCGGCCGAGTGGTCTGCGCCAGGGACCGGGGGTCCGCGGGCTGGCCGCCGTCCACGATCCGGACCGTGCCGGCCGTGCCGTCGACCTCGAGGCGCTGCGCCTCGCGGTAGGTCGTCGTCGCCCCGGCGTTGCCCACCACTGTGGGGATGCCGTGCTCACGGGCCAGAATCGCCAGGTGGCTGAGGGGACTGCCGGTCTCCGCCACCAGCCCGGCTAACCGGGGGATGACCGTGGCCAGCCGCGGGTCCAGGTGCGTGACGACCAGCACTGCGCCGACCGGCGGCTCGCCGCCGAGGTGTGCGGGGCCGCTGCCCACGCCGCCGCCGGCGCCCACGCCGCCTCGTCCCGAGGGGGGAACGACCGCCAGCGGGCGCCCGTCGGCCGTCAGCCGGAACCGCGCCGGCAGCGCTCGAGCCGACTCGCCCGGATCGGTGCGCGTTGCCAGGTCGTCGGGCACCGCCCGCCGCAGCACCGCGGCCCGCAACTCGTCCAGCGTCAGCAGCCGCTCGGCATCCTGGCCGGGCAGCACGCCGACCGAGACCAGCCGGCACCCGAGCTGCCAAGCCGCCCGGGCGGTCAACTCCTGCACCCACCGGGCGCGGAGGCGCAGCGCCTCGCGGACCACGGCATCGCCTTCGGGGTCGGGCACCGGGGCGACGCTTGCCGCCGCCGTCGCCCCGGTGCCGATGCCGGCGGATCGGCCGGTGCCCGGGGAGGAGGAAGCACCGGCCGAGGCCGCCGTGGAACGCAGATCGGTGGTCGAGAGGCGGACTCGGGGCCCACCCGGGGAGGCGTCAGTGCCAGGACCACCGGGTTGTGGCGGGTGAGGTCCTCGATGTCGACGTCTTCGGCCCTGGCCTCCGCGAGGGCCGACATCGCGATCGAGGCCGCGGTGACGGGGGTCGACGCCTCGGTCACGAGCATTCCCGACAGCGCCTCGTAGCCGTGCAGCGCCCGCAGCGCGGTGCGCCCGTTGTCGAGCACCGCGAGCAGCGCGGCGTTGCTGAGGTCGTCGAGCCGCGGCACGTCGAGGAGGTCGCCGTCGACCTGGGCAACGACGTCGCGACCGATCGCGGGCAGGGCTCGTCCGAGCCGGCCGACCCGCCACGCCGCCCGCAGCTTCCAAGCGCCGGGACGGGGATCGATCTTGCGCAGGATGCGGTGCCGCGGCCGCACGGAACCGAGCGCCTCGAGGTCGGCAACGGCCCAGCCGTCGATCTGGCGCGCGACCGGCGAGCGGCGGAGTGCCCGGGGCGACACCGTGCCCGTGAGCCGGAGCGCGTGCTCCAGGCCCTCCCGCATGGGCGCCAACCACAGGTCGGCTTCCAGCGGGCTGAGCGGGTCCGGGAACGTCTCGGCCAGCGGTCCGGTGCCGAGGACCGGGCCCGTCGGCTTGCCGGTCACGGTGGTGATCGGGCGGCTCTGCAGCAGCCACACGCCGCCGTCGTGATCGATGGCCCACTCGATGTCCTGCGGCCCGCCGAACGCGGCCGCCGCCCGCCGGGCCAGACGTGTCAGCATGCGCAGAGCCCTCGAGGGGATGCCCGGCGCAGCGCCGGCGGGCTCCGCCTCGACCACCACCCGCCCTTTGCGGGACAGGGTCGCCGTCCAACCGGCGTCGAGGCCGCTCACCAGACGATCCGGCCCGCCCTCGCAGGCCGAGAGCAGCAGCCGATCGGTGCGTCCGCTGATGGGATCGGCGCCGAACAGCACGCCGCCCCAGCGCGGCGAGAGCTGGGGCTGCACCAGAACCGCCATGGGGGCCCCGGTGATGAGCCCGGAACGGGCCGAGGCGAGGACGTCGTCGACGGCCCGCACGAACGACGTCGGGTCGGTCACGTCCAGCACCGACGTGAAGACCCCGGCCATTGAGGACGTGCCCCCGTCCTCGTTGGTGGACGAGGAGCGGACGATCACGGGGCGACGACCCTCGTCGGACATCCGACGCCACGCGTGCCAGGCCGGGCCGTCTCCGGCGTGCGGGCGGGACGGATGCGACCAGCCGCGGTGATCCCACGCGGTCGTGAGCACCATGCCGGGCAGCACCGGCAGCCAGCCCGCTGGGCAAGCGCCAGATTGGCCGCCTTCGCGCCGGTGAGCGTGGCATCGCCGGCGTCTGCGTGGGCGAGGTCGACCAGGCAGGGCCGCGCCGGCGGCGTGTCGATGGCGGCAGTGTGCGAGCCCGTCCGCGCCTGCAGCCCGTCGGCCGCATGCAGAGCGCCGGCGTCCCCGGGCGAGAGGCGCCGGGAGCCGCCGACTCCTCGTGCTCGGGTCCAGGTCATGGGCGCTCCTCGCGGTGGTGCTGGTTTCGAGGATCGTTGCCAGATCCGGTCGCCCCTTCGTGGCAACGTGACACGGGCCGGCCATGACGTTCGCCACAGCTCCCAGACGCTCGTCCGAGCCGCGGCCGGTCCGGCGTCTCTGGCCCGGGGGTCAGGCAACTCCCGTGCCCCGGGTCCAACCGTCCGCCAGGTAGCCGCTGCTACTCGCTGCCGCTACACGATGCGCACAGCCCGTGGAGAGGGGTGGCCCCGGGATCGAGGACGAACCCGTGCTCGCGACGAAGGCGCGCGGCCACCGCGCCCAGCAGGCCGGCGGGGGCCTCGGCGACGGTGCCACAGCGGTCACAGACGAGGTGGTGGTGCTGGGCGACGGACAGATGGAACACCGCCGGGCCCGGGCCGATCTGGATGCGTGCGATGACCCCGAGGTCGGCGAGCCGCTCGAGCGTGCGATACACGGTCGACTCGTGGAAGTGGGGGTGGTCGGCCCGCACCGCGTCGACGACATCGGCGGCGGTCATGTGGTGGGAGGCGCTGGTGAGCATGGCGTCGATCACGGCGCGCCGCGATGCCGTGACCCGGCCGCCGTCCCGGCGCAGCCGGTCGAGAATGTCATCGAGCGTGTCATCCACACGCGGGTGGCTCACGAATACAGCGTACGACAGCTATCGCGAACCGTTCCCTCTTGCCAGCGACTCGCATTAAGGTGAGTTCCATGCACATTCCCGACGGGTTCATCGACGGGACGACATCCGCCGGTGCCGCCGTGGTGGCGGCCGGCGGCGTGGGCGCAACCCTGCGGCGGGCGGGCGAGGTGCTCGATGAGCGCCGCGTGCCGCTCGCGGGCTTGGTGGCGGCCTTCGTCTTCGCCGTCCAGATGCTCAACTTTCCGGTGGTGAGCGGCACCAGCGGCCACCTGCTGGGCGGCGCGCTGGCGGCGGTGCTCGTCGGCCCGGCCGTGGGGGCGTTGTGCGTCACGGTGGTGCTGGCGGTGCAGGCGCTGCTGTTCGCAGATGGCGGCCTGTCCGCCCTGGGCCTCAACGTCCTCAACATGGCCCTCGTGACGGCGTTCGGCGGCTACGCCGTGTTCCTGTTGGCGCGTCGGGTGATGTCACGGACCCCATCCTCCGTGGTGGCGGCGGCGGGCATCGCAGCCGCCGTCTCGGTCGTGCTCTCGGCGCTGGCGTTCACCGCCGAGTACGCCATCGGCGGCACCGGCACCGCCTCGGTTGCGACCGTCGCCGGGGCGATGGTGGGCGTGCACGTACTGATCGGGGTCGGCGAGGGTGTGATCACCGCCCTGGTGGTGGGCGCGGTGCTCGCCACCCGGCCCGACCTGGTCTGGGGCGCGCGGGACCTCGCCATCGACCACGCGGATGCCGCCCTGGTCGCCGAGGAGGTGGTGGCGTGAAGGGCGTCAGCCGCCGCATGCGGCTCGGGTTCGGCGCCTTCATCGCCGCCGGGCTGATCCTGGCGCTGGTGTTGGCGTTCTTCGTGAGCCCGTCGGCCAGCGGCGACCCGGACGGACTCAACAAGGTGGCCATCGACAAGGGCTTCGCCGACACCGAGAAGGACCATGCCCTCGGCGACACCCCTACGGCAGGGTACGAGGTGCGGGGTGTCGACGACGACCGCCTGTCCACGGGGGTGGCCGGCGTCATCGGCGTGGCGGTCACGTTCGCGGTGGCCGGCGGCGTGATGCTGGTCGTCAGGCGGGCGCGACGGACGAGCGCGCGGTCCGTCCCGCTCGGGTCCTGAGGCGGTCCCGCCGGTGACGCAAGGACACCCGGGCGGACACGGGCTCGACGGCCTCTACCTCGACGGGGCGAGCCCGGTGCACCGGCTGGCGCCCGAGGTCAAGATCGCCGCCACGGTGGCCTTCGTGTTCGCCGTCGTGGCGACGCCTCGCGAGGCGCTGTGGGCCTTCGCCGGGGACGCGTTGCTCCTCGCGGCGGTCGTGGCCGTGGCCGGCCTGTCGCCGGCGCTCGTCGCCCGGCGCTTGCGGATCGAGGTCCCGTTCCTCTTGTTCGCCGCGTTCATGCCGTTCACCGGTGCGGCCCCACGCGTGAACGTGCTCGGCGTGTCGCTGTCCGAACCGGGGCTCTGGGCGGCGTGGAACATCGTGGCCAAGGGCACGCTGGGTGTGGCGGCGTCGATCGTCCTGGCGGCCACGACGCCCGTGGCCGACCTGCTGAGGGGCCTCGATCGCCTGCACGTTCCCCGGGTCGTCACGGCCATCGCCGGGTTCATGGTCCGCTATCTCGGCATCGTGGCCGGCGAGGCCCAGCGCATGCACGTGGCCCGCCAGTCCCGCGGCTACGACCCCCGCTGGTTGTGGCAGGCCCGGGGAATGGCGGCGTCGGCCGGCACCCTGTTCGTCCGGTCCTACGAGCGGGGCGAACGCGTCTACCTGGCCATGCTGGCGCGTGGCTACGACGGCGCGATGCCAGCCCTCGCGGGAGGGCGGGCCGCGGCGTCGGATTGGTGGGCGGCGGCGCTGCCGTTGGCGGCGTGGGCGTTGGCGCTGGCGGCGTTGGTGGCGGCATGACGGGTGGAGCCGACGTCCCGGCGGTGTCGGTGCGCGGCGTGCGCTTCGCGTACCCCGACGGTCGGGTGGCGCTCGACGGCGCCGAGCTCGAGGTCGGGCCCGGCGAGCGGCTGGCGATCCTCGGCCCCAACGGCGCTGGCAAGTCGACGCTGGTGCTGCACCTCAACGGCATCCTCCAAGCGCAGCGGGGCGAGGTGGTCGTCGGCGGCCTGCCCGTCGTGAAGCGCAACCTGGCCGAGATCCGGCGCCGCGTCGGCATCGTCTTCCAGGATCCCGACGACCAGCTCTTCATGCCCACGGTGCACGACGACGTGGCGTTCGGGCCCGCGCAGGCCGGGCTCCGCGAGGCCGACCTGGAGGGCCGGGTTGCAGGCGCGTTGACGGCGGTGGGCATGGCCGACCGCAGCCGTGCCGCCCCTCACCACCTCAGCTTCGGTCAGCGCCGTCGGGTTGCCATTGCCACGGTGCTCGCCACCGAGCCGGACGTGCTGGTGCTGGACGAGCCCACGGCCAACCTCGACCCCGCCGCCCGCCGGGAGCTGACCGGGGTGTTGGCATCGCTGGACGTGACCCTGCTGGTGGTCACGCACGATCTTCCCTACGCGCTCGAGACGTGCGGGCGGGCGGTGGTGCTCGACGGCGGGCGGATTGTGGCGGATGGACCCACGGCAGCCCTGCTCGCCGACCGCGATCTGCTGGCCGCGCATCGCTTGTACCTGCCGCTGGGGTTCGATCCCGCCCGGGCGTGAGGTCAGGCGAGCAAGATGACGAGCGCGTCGACGTCGTGACGCGCGAATGCCTCCACATACGCCTGCACCAGCGGTCGCTGCTCGTCGTCGAGGCCGTCCTGGTCGGCGGCCCATCGCCGGGAGGCGAGGTTCGACCGTGCCCGTTGGAGCGTGCTGTTGACCGATGCCACCGTCGTCCCGAGCAGCTCCGCGACCTCGCCCGCCCTCCAGCGCAGGACCTCGCGGAGGAGCAGGACCGATCGCTGACGCTCGGGGAGGTGGGCGAGGGCGATGGCGAAGGCGCGGCGGATCGACTCGCTCACCACCGCCTGCTCGGCCGGATCGTCCGCCACCCGGGACGCATGGCATCCCTGTAACGGGCGGACGACCGCTGCGTCCGGCGGGGCGTCGGCGGCGGCGTCGCGGGGAGCCTGCCACCACGCGAGGTCGACCGGGCGCGCGCGCCGCTGGGTAGCACGCTTCATGTCGAGGCACACATTGGTGGCGATGCGATGCAACCAGGTCCGGACGGACGCTCGGCCCTCGAAGCGATCGATCGCCTGCCAGGCTCGCACGAGCGCCTCCTGCACGGCGTCCTCGGCCTCGGACCCGGACCCGAGCATCCGGCGGCAGTGCGCGGTCAGCACGGTCCGATGCTCCTCCAGCTGGCGTTCGAGGTCCGCCGTCTCCACGATCCGCGCCGCCGCGGTCTCGACGGTCGACGGTGGCGGTGCCGTCTCGATGGTCGACATCGGTCCGCTCACCCCGCCCGCAACACGGGCCGGAGCGACCGGGCCAGTGCCTGCCGCATCCGAGTCGCGGTGCCCTGCTCGATCGAGACCTGGTGCGTGACCGCCGGCCAGCCATCGTCCTGCGCCTGACGGGCGACGGCGGCCGCCAAGCGGCCACCGACCCCGGTTCCGGCCAGGAGCAGCCGCCCGGGATCGGCGCCGAGCTCGGCAGCGTGGTCGGCGGCCCAGTGCACGGCTGCGAGCGCATCCGCAAGCGCTGCGTTGTCTGGCGCCGCGGCGCGGGACGTTGGCGACAGCACGACGACGCCGATGTCGGCACAGGCGCCGCGGCACAGGGCATCCACGTCGGCCGGGTCGCGGCCGGGCAGGAGCATGAGCAGGGCGGGGGCGGTCACGGGCTCGTGCGGATCCGGCCAGTAGGCACGTGCCGCGAGCGGCCCTCCGCGACCTCGCAGCTGCACCTCGGCGATGCGGCGCACACCGGATCCGGGGGGCCGCGGAGGGCGACCGGCGCGTGGGGGACTCATGTGGGCACCGTCGCACCGACGCGCCGTGCAAGGGAAAGGCCGAGTGTGCATGACCACGGTGCGCCAAAGGCATGACCGCCGCAAGCCGGCCTGGATCAGAATGGGACGCATGGACGACCGCACGCCGACCCAGGGCGGCCGGGTGCTCCCGTTGCCCCCCGCGCCCGACGGGATCGAGCTGCGTCACCTGCGGGCGTTCGTGGCCGTCGCCGAGGAGCTCAACTTCGGCCGCGCCGCGGCGCGCCTGTACGTGTCCCAGCCCGCCCTCAGCCGTCAGATACGGGGCCTGGAGCGCCTCGTCGGCTGCGACCTGCTGCGGCGGTCAACGCACCAGGTGGAGCTGACGCTCGCGGGCGACGCGCTCCTCGATCGGGCGCGCGAGCTCCTGCACGGGGTGGACGACGCCGTGTCCGCCACCCGGGCGGTGGGGGGCGAGCTCGCCGGCCGCCTCGCCCGGATCTGGGAGCCGGTCAACGAGCTCGTGAGCACCGGCGCCGACCTGCAGGAGCTGCGCAACTCCTACGAGTCACTGCACGCGCAGTTCGCCCCGCCGCCGGAGCTCGAGGTGCGGCCAGTCAACGCCGGCGGTGTGCCGTCACTGCTGCTCGCGACCGAGGCAGGACCGGAGCCGACGCTGTTGTACCTGCACGGCGGCGGCTATGTCATGGGTTCGGCGTTCGGGTTCCGGCACCTCGCCGGGGCCCTGGCCGTCGCCGCGGGCACGAGCGCGGTGGTTCCCGAATACCGGCTCGCACCCGAGCACCCGTTCCCGGCAGCGCTCGAGGACGCCACGCGTGCCTATCTGTGGATGCTCGACAGCGGCATCGACCCCGAACAGATCACGGTCGCCGGCGATTCGGCGGGCGGCGGGCTGGCCGTGGCGCTCATGCTCCGCCTCGACGCCGACGAGGTGGCCCTGCCTGGTGGTGCCGCGTTGCTGTGCCCCGGTGTCGACCTCACCTTCGAGTACGTCGACGAGCTCCCGAGCGAGCCTCAGCCGGCGCTCTCGCTGGAGCAGCTGCGCAGCTTCGTCGCCTCCTACCTCGACGGACATCCCATCGACGACCCCCTGGTCAGCCCCCTGTACGGCGATCTGACCGGGCTGCCCCCCATGCTCATCCAGGGCGGCATCGGCGACGTGATGGTCGAGGATGCGCAGCGACTCGCCGAGCGGGCCCGGAGCCACGGTGTCGACACCAGGCTCGAGCTGTACCCCGTCACGACCCATGACTTCCAGGTCTTCTGGTCGTTCCTTCCCGAGGCCGCGGATGCGCTCCAGCAGGCCGGCGCGTTCGCGCGCGAGGTCAGGTCCGCCGCTGCCGGCGCTGAACGCCAGGTCGGGGGCTAGCCGGGGCGACGGGGGTGGGCCGGCCGGCCGTGGTCCGCCGGCTCAGCGACCGCCTTGGCTCCCAGGCGGCGGTGGCCAGCCCTGTCTCCGCGGTGGTCGTGGGCCCGGCCGGGGCAGGCATCGCGGGAACACGTGTCCCCGTCGACCCACCCGTCACTCGATTGTCGACCCTTGTCGGGCGGGGCGTCACGGCGCGGTGGCTCGGTTGCCGACGGCTCCCTGACCCGCCGTGGGCCCGCAGGCTCCGGTCCGCTCGACGCCGACTCGATGGGCCCCGGTCCGACCGGCGGGGCAGTCGGTGGGTCCATGGCCGACGCCCGGGCCGCCGCCGCCGGATCCGGGGCCGGGGGGGGGTCGGC
>Ga0081538_10005142_pt1 | contig 11857 bp, 10 predicted proteins | sample TabmetS5T2R1_FD_71022 | JGI IMG/M metagenome (GOLD analysis project Ga0081538, IMG submission 71022) | Tabebuia heterophylla rhizosphere microbial communities from the University of Puerto Rico - S5T2R1 | ecosystem: Host-associated > Plants > Roots > Rhizosphere ... | reverse complement strand
GCCGTCGACGACATCGAGGACGTCGTTGCCCGCCTGCGCACCCACGGCGCCGAACTGGTCGGCGAGCTGGCCCGGTACCAGGACAGCTATCGGCTCTGTTATGTCCGCGGCCCCGAGGGCATCGTCGTCGGCCTGGCCGAGCAGCTCAGCTAGATGATTGATTCCAAGGGGTCAGGCATGGTCGTAGGCGATCAGGGAGCGCAGGACTGGCTGACCGGTCTTGTGGTTGTGCCAGATCGCGGCGGTCAGGGCCAGCAGCCGCTGCAGGACCCGGACGGTGACGCCCTCGATGGTCCGTCCGCCGTGGCGTTCCAGGTCGAGCTGGCCCTTGAGGGTGTCGTTGACCGACTCAATCAGCTGCCGCAACGGCCTGAACAGCCCCTGGCCGGGCCGTGGTGCTTCAGGCTTGAAGGCCGGCCGCAGCACCCGCACGCCTTGAGCGGCCAGGAGCGCCTCGGTCTGGGTGTCGCGGTAGCCCTTGTCGACCAGCATGACCAGCCCCGGCCGCTCGGCCAGCAGCCCGGGTTCGACGTCCAACAGCTCGACCAGGACCTCACGCTCGTCCGCTTTGGGGTTGGCCAGCGCGAAGGCGCCCGGCAGGCCGTGCAAGGTACAGACCAGGTGCAGCCGCAACCCCCAGAACCAGCGGGAGTGCGAGCGGCAGTAGCCGTAGCCGGCCCAGCCAGCCAACCCCGAGCGCTTGACCGTCTCCCGGGAGCGGCCGCACTCCACCGGGGTGGAGTCGGCGACCCACACGGTGTCGGCCCACAGGTCGGTATCGACCGCCAGCGCCCGAATGAAGTATCTGAGCAGCGGGAACGCCGCCCGCAGCCGCTTGTTGTAGCCGGACTGGCCGGGCAGGTAGGGAAACAGGTCGCGCAGGTGGGTGCGGGCATAGCGCAGCCAGCGGGCCTCGGAGACATCGCCCCCCAGGGCCTGCATGACCGCCAGGGTGAGCAGCTCGGCGTCGGTCAGCTTGGGGGTGATCCCCACCGCCGGCCGCCACGGGCGCAGCTCCGGCGCTGCCTGCAGGGCATCGTCGATGGTGACGTACAGTGCGGTCACGAGGGTGTCCAGGTCGGCGTCCACCGGGCCTCCAGGCTCGACGTTGGGTTAGCAACGCCGATCATGGACACCCTCGCCACATCCACACACCCCTTGGAATCAATCATCTAGGTGGCTTCCCGAGGGCGGGAGCGGGCTCGCAGCCGCCGCCAGGTCACGGCCACGGCCAGCAGCACGGTCAGACCGATCACGGCGAGGACGGCAAAGAGCCGGAGGGTTCCGCTCGCGGCGGCCTGCTGCTCTTTGGCGGGTTGCTGCCCAGCGGTGGGACCCCAGTAGGCATGGCCCTCCCGTGCCAGCGTCCGCGCCAGCGCCCGCTGGGCCGCTTGCGTCTCGGGCTCGCTGGCAGCCGGGTAGGCGTGGTGTTCCCGAGCCAGCACGTGCGCGAGCGACCGCTGGGATTGGGCTTGGTCAGTTGAGCTGGAGATGGGCCGGAGGCGGCGGTCCTGGTTGGGCTGGTGGACCTGGGCGGCGGCCGGAACGACGCTGAGCGCGGCCAGGGCGACGGTGGCGATGAGGATGCGCAGTGCCTTCACGGTGGGTTCCTTTCTCTGGGTTGTGCTCTCATTGGCAGCCTAGGCAGCAGACGGCACCCCGGAATCAGGGAGATCCCTCTGTTTGTGCTGGCCAGGCCCCTACGCCGACCTTAGGATTGGGGCTCTGATGGCGCCCGTGGTGCTCGGCCGGCGAGCCGAGCTCGATCAGTTGACCGCCATGCTGGACGCGGTCGTGGCTGGCCCGCGCGCGGTGGTGGTGGAGGGGCCGGCGGGGATCGGCAAGACCACCGTTTGGCGGGCGGCGCTTGAGGCCACCCGTGCTCGCTCGTACACGGTGCTTGCTGCGCGCGCCACCCAGACCGAAGCGACCCTGCCGTTTGCCGGGCTCATCGACCTGTTCGAGGGCGTGCCCGAAGCCCGGCTGGCTGGGTTGCCGGTCCCCCAGCGTCGCGCCTTGGAGGTTGCGCTGCTGCGGCGCGAGCCCGAGAAGACCGGTGTCGATCAGCTGGCCGTGTCGCTGGCGACGCTGCAGCTGTTGCGCGCGGTCACGGTGGATGCGCCATTGGTCATCGGCGTTGACGATCTGCAGTGGCTGGATGGGGCCACGGCGCGGGTGCTGGCCTTCGCGTTGCGACGCTTGCAGCATGAGCCGGTCGGGCTGCTGGCCTCGGTGCGGGCCGAGCACGCCGATCGGCTGCCATTGCAGGTCGAGGAGGCCCTCCCCGGACCACGACGGCTGGTCTTGCGGCTCCGGCCCCTGCCCGTTGGGGTCCTGGACCAGCTGCTGCGCGGTCGGCTTGGGCTGGCATTGCCCCGGCCCAGCCTGCTGCGCCTCCACGAGGTGTGCCACGGCAATCCGTTCTACGCGCTAGAGCTGGCCCGCGTCCTGCCCACAGGCGCGACCCTGGCCGCTGGCGAGGTCCTCCAGGTCCCCACCACCCTGGCGGGATTGCTCCGCGGCCGGCTCCGGCAGGTGCCCGACCAGGCCCATGGGCTGCTGCTGGCCGCGGCGGCCCTGGCCAGGCCCACGGTCGCCCTGTTGGAGCGGGTCGGTGGTGGCCTGGACGAGGCGCTCGCGGCGGGGATCTTGGAGCGCGACGGCGTGCTGGTGCGGTTTGGTCACCCGCTGCTGGGCTCGCTGGTCTACGCCGACGCCACCGCCCAGCAGCGCCACCAGACCCATCGCCTGCTGGCCGAGCTGCTGGACGAGCCCGAAGAGCAAGCCCTACACCTGGCCCTGGGCACCCAGGACCCCGAGGAGCAGGCTGCGGGCAGGCTCGAGGGCGCCGCCCAGCGGGCGTCGGCTCGCGGCGCCCCCGACGCGGCCGCCGAGCTGGTCGAGCATGCCAGCCGGCTCACCCCCGTCCGCTGGTCGCCTGCGGACTGCCGCCGTCGGCTCGCGGCCAGCGAGTACCACGCTCGAGCTGGTAACGGGCCGCGGGCCCGTGACCTGCTCGAGGAGCTGATCGCCCAGCTGCCCCCCGGAACGACCCGCGCCAAGGCCCTGGCCGCGCTGGCCTGGCTGGTCACCGACGACAGCTGGGATGGGCTGTACGTGCGTGCCATGGCCGAGGCAGGCGACGATCTGACCCTGCGAGCGCTGATCGAACGCCGGCATGGGAACTCAAAAGGCAATGCTGGCGACTTCGCGGGCTGGGAGCGGCATGCGGAGGCCGCGGTGTCGCTGGCCGAGGCGGCCGATGACAGCGCACAGCTTGTTCAGGCGCTTGCCGAGCTGGGCACCGTCCGCATGTTCCGCGGCCATGGCGTGCAGCATGAGCTGACGGCGCGCGCACTGGCGCTGGCGTCGTTGATCGGCGAGACAGCCATCGAGAAAAGCCCCATGCTCGAGCTTGGCCTGCAACTGCTGTTCGCTGACGAGTTCGACCAGGCCCGCCACCTCTTGCAGGCAGAGGCCGCCCGCGCGCTGGAGCACGGCAGCGTCGAGGCCCACAGCGATGCGCTGCTGCTGCTGACCGAGCTGGAGATCTGGACAGGCAACTGGGCGCTCGCCGACCAGTACGCCAGCGAATGCCTAGCTCTGGCCCGCCAAGTGAATACCTCGAACGGCGAGCCGGCGGCACTGTATGCGCGGGCGCTGGTCGACGCCCACCTGGGCCGTGTCGAGGCCGCCCGCGCCGCCGCCGAGCGGGGCAGCGCCCTCGCCGCCGTCATGGGGAACGAGACCTTCCGAGTGCTGAATGAGCACGTCCTGGGGTTCCTGGAGCTGTCGGTGGGCGACCCCGCCCACGCCCATATGCGGCTGGGCCCGCTGGTCGGGGCGCTGCACGTCATCGGGGTGGGTGAGCCGGCCCTGTTCCCGGTGTTCCCCGACGAGATCGAGGCGCTCATCGGCCTGGGTGAGCTGGACCAGGCCGAGCCACTGATCGAGGAGCTCGAGGCCCAGGGGCAGGCGTTGGACCGGGCCTGGGCGCTGGCCACCGCCGCCCGCGGCCGGGGGCTGCTGGCCGCGGCCCGCGGCGACCCGCAGGACGCGCTGGCCCACTTGCAGCGGGCGCTGCAGGAGCACCAGCGGGTTACCCAGCCGTTTGAGCTTGCCCGCACGCTGCGCGCCCAGGGCATGGTGCTGCGCCGCGATAAGCACAAGGCCGCTGCCAAGGCGTCCCTGGAGCAGGCGCTGGGCATCTTTGAGCGGCTCGGGGCGCTGCTGTGGGCCGAGTCGACCAGCGCCGAGCTCGGCCGGGTCGGGTTGCGTCCCGCCGCGCCGGTGGGTGCCAGCGGCATCACCGCGGTGGAAGCCCGGGTCGCCGAGCTGGTCGCGGCTGGGCGCAGCAACCGGGAGGTCGCTGGCGAGCTGTTCATGAGCCCCAAAACCGTCGAGGCACACCTGTCGCGCATCTACCGCAAGCTCGGGGTCCGCTCCCGAGCTGAACTCGCCCACAAGCTCGCACGCCAGAGCGGATAACTGCATCCAGGACAGCTGCGCTTACCCCACACGCCGTCGCCCGGTTCCCGTTCCACGCCGGAGCGTCATCTGCCCCGCAGCGCAGCTGACCCTCACAGGAAGAGCTCGACACGGTTCGGTCTGCGCGCACGGCTTCGAACTCGTGGCCGGCCACCCAGGCGAGCGGCTGTAGATGGCGATGGTGCGCTCCGAGTGGTTCTCGACGTGCAGGTGCCGCTCGAACAAGCCAGCATCGGGATCGGGCCCGGCCCTGTTCACGACACCTCAGGAAGTTAAGCCAGTTATGAGGTGTCATCCGGTACACGGCCCGGTGAACGGGCTCCGAACGAAACTGTGACCAGCGTTCTTGCTCGTTGTTGCTGGTAGTGGGCCTGGGAGGACTTGAACCTGGGACCTCATCCTTATCAGCAATCGGGGGCTCACCGCTGTGCAACCTTGCGTTTTTGCAGGTCGCGCGCGCAACCGTAACAGGCAAAGTAATGCGCTGTTCGAAAGGGTCGCCGAAGGGTGGTCGTGACGCGGTCCCAAGTCCAGTCACAGGGGCCCGAGCCACTTCTATTGCCACGCTGTCCTCGCTCTCAAGGTGCCTCTGACCTGCACAAAGCCACTTCTAGGGCAGCCTACAAAGCACCCCGTCTCGCGTCCAGCTCCACCTCTGCTCAGCTTGCTCACCATCCGCCAACAACGCACTTGTGGGTGATCGCGAAGGGTGCAGTTGGCTGATCGCGGAAAGTGCACAGCCCGCTCAGAGCATAGGCCGCTCCTTGCTTGGGTCCAAGGCGCTCGCGTGGCGGCGCATCCGGTAGCTCTTGCCCTTGATGTTGAGGACGGTGGCGTGGTGCAGGAGCCGGTCCAAGATGGCGGCGGCGACGACCTGGTCGGCGAAGACCGCTCCCCAGTCGGAGAACCCGCGGTTGGAGGTCAGCACGATCGAGCCGCGCTCGTAGCGCCGGGATACGACCTGGAAGACCCAGTGGGCCGAGGTCTGGTCCATCGGCAGGTAGCCGAGCTCGTCGACCACCAGCACCGACGGGCCGGTGAAGGTCCGCATCTTGGCGGTGGCGTTGCCCTCCAGGTGCGCGGTCTGCAGCCCGGTGACCAGGTCGGCGGCGGTGGTGAAGTAGGTGCGGTAGCCGGCCTCGGTGGCGGCGATTCCAAGCGCGATCGCCAGGTGTGTCTTGCCGACCCCTGGTGGTCCAAGCAGCAGGACGTTGCGGCGTTCCTCGACAAAGCGCAGGGCCGACAGTTCGCCGAGGGTCTTGCGGTCGATCGAGGGCTGGTAGTCGAACTCGAAGTCGGCCAGGGTCTTGCGCAGCGGGTAGTGGGCGAACCGGAGCCGTCCCGCCAGCCTCCTTGTCCTGGTGGCCTCGGCCTCCTTGGCCATCAGGTCCTCCAGCACCTCCACGGCCGACAGCTTGAGTGTCCTGGCCCGCTCCAGGGCCGGCGCCAGTTCCTCAGAGGCCGTAGGGAGGCCGAGGTAGGCCAGGTGCTCCCGCAGCCGCTGGTAGGCGGTATCGATCCGGGCCTTGGTCGCGGTGCTCATCCGGTCACCGCCTCGTAGTCGGCAAGACACGGTGCCTCGACGACGTCGCCGGCGTTTCGCAGGGCGCCAAGGTCAATCACCTGGGCTGGGTCCTTGACGCCGGCACCGCGGCGGTTGGCCAGCACCCGGTCGGGGATCTGGCGCAGCAGCGGGCGTTCGGTCGACCAGGCCTCGGCGACGACGCGGCCGGTGGTGCGGTGGCGGCGGGTCGCCACCACCTGGGTGCACCAGGTCGCCGCCAGGTGGTCGTAGTCGGCCAGCGTCGGCGACGGCGGCAGCGGCTGGCCCGTGGCCCAGGCCAGGAAGTCCTCCTTGAGCTCGCGGATCACCCGCTCGACCTTGCCCTTGGTCTTGGCCCGGTACGGCCGACACGCCCGAGGGCGCACGCCGAGCACCTCGGCCAGGTCGACCCACTGGGGCGCGAACACCGGCCGGCCCGACGGGGTGGCGCCGACCACCAGCGCCGGATCCCGGTCGGTGAGGACCTCCCCAGGCGCCCCGCCAAGCTCGACCAGGCACTCGGTCAGCAGACGCAGCGTCGTGGGGCGGGTGGTGTCGGTGGCAAAGCGCACCGCCACCATCCGGGAGAACCCCAAGACGGCGACCAGGGCGTGCAGGGTGCACAGCTCCGCACCGACCAGCCACCGGCCGCAGTCGGCCCAATCGGCCTGGACCTGGACGCCCGGGTCGGTCTCAAAGCGGACCTCGGGATCGGCCTGCCGGTCGACCGGGCGCAGCACCCGAACCCGGCGGGCGAACGAGGGGTAGGAGCCCACATAGCCGAGCTGTTGGACCTCCCGGTACAGCGTCGTGGCCCGCAGCTCGGGATGGGCGCCAAGCCGACGGGTAACGTGGGCCGCCTGCGCCGGCGACAGCTCCGCCGGCCGGGCCCTGGGTCGGTACCGCGGCACGGTCTCGGCCGTCGCATACCGGCGGGCGGTCCGCCAGGCGACGTCGAACTCCCTGGCGATCCTGGCGATCGACCACCCGTGGCGTTGGTGCAGGGCGTGCATCACGGCCCAGTCCTCCTCACACTGCATCCGTCCCTCCTGCCCGGTTCCCGGCTTCGACACCGCAACCGTGGCAGGAGGGACCGTCCCCTAGGAACCGACAAGGCCCCGGGCATCGCCCGAGGCCTGTGCACTCTTCGTGATCAGGACTCTGCCAATTTCGCGATCACCGACAGCACTCGCCATAACGGATGCCAGTCACCATCTCGCGCTACTCTCGACCCTAACCTTTTCTGAGGAAGCCCTGCACCTCGCCGTACAGCTGCCAGCACTCCGGCGAGGCATTCCTGCGCAGATCCCACGGCACGCCGCTGGCAGGCAACTGCAGCCCGCAGCCCGGGCAGGTGGTCGAGCCGCTCATGGCGACCAGGCTCGCGCCAGCAAGCAGCCGGTGTCCAGGTCTGGCGTCAGCGCGGTGCAGTGCCGCTCCTAGAGCTGCCCACGCCAGCATGACGCCAGTGCGAAAATCGGCCGAAGCTCGGAAACACGCTCTACTGAGGCTCGCCCGTTCCGGTGACGGGCGTGGACGGTGCCCTGTCGCTCACTGGGCTGCACGGCCTCAACGCCGTTACCTGAAAGCCAAAGCGCGAGCGTCTGTAAGACGCCGAAGTCCGGTGCCGTTTCCCTCTTTGGTGGGACGGCTGCCAGCGGGCCCGGGAGGACCGGAACTTCCGGTCCTGGAGTCCGTCGTGCTCCAGGAGCGTGACGATGGCACCGGCCGCCCTTGGTCACCACCTCCGCCGCGTCGTGTTCGGCAGTCCCTGGATTGAGTTCGCTGTCCGGATCACGCCCGGCTCAACGCCAGCGGCGCCAGTTGACAGCCCCAGGCTGAGAACCGGCTGTAACTTCGCCCTTCTCTCCAGCGAAGGCGGCCAGGACCTCTCCCTTCTCACGCTCGGGCACCTTGAAGTCATCAAGGGTGTTGGCAAGTTCCGCACTGACTTCGTCGAACACGGCGGGTGAGATCTTGAGGTCGAAGTGCGCATCGCGCAGCTCTCTGCCGGTGTATTCGAATGGCCCCCCCGCCAACGAGGCGAGCCACAAGGTTCTTCCCCACTTGAGGCCGGGCAGCCGCGTGCTGTAGCTCACCGTATGCCACTCGTGCAGCTCGGGGTTCGCGTCGACGATCTTCGGGTTCCTCAGCAGCCGGTCGCTGAAGTTGTCGACGACGGCGGCGATGGTGAAGATGCCGCCAAGACGTTCATAAAGAGTCGGCTCGGCCATGACTCCCTCCCCCTGCGGGTCGGCCTCCTGACTGAGCCGCGGCCCGACCCACGGCCCGAACCTGGCCGGTGGCCGCCCGAGCACTACAGTACGCCGCAGCGGCCTTCTCACGTGCCGCGGCGTCCTGCCGCCACGGGAGGAACGCCGGGCCCGCGGTACGCGGCACTACAGAGAAGCCCGCCTGTCGGGCGACAGCGCCGAGGCCGTGCAGCCCAGTAAGCGACAGGGCACCGTCCACGCCCGTCACCGGAACGGGCGAGCCTCAGTAAGCAGGACCGCCCCAGCAACTCCTCGAGGACCCAAGGCTTGGCGTCTTGGGGCGTACCGCAACGAGGCAGTATCGGTAGAGCAGGCACCGTCGGCGTGCTGGTACTGATGGTTTCCTGGTCGCCGCTTCGGGTAGCCGGTCACGACGCCCGAGGGCCCAGCACCCCGCCCTCAACTGCCCGAGGCCGGAGGTGCCGTGTGGTGTTGAAGGACGTTTCCGTACCCAGGCTTGACCCTCGACGGTTCGAGGGCGTGCTCGACGCTGACCGCTGCCGCCGCTTTGTGCGCCGGTTGGAGCAGGCGGCCGATCGGCTTGCTGGCAGGCGGCTGTGGCAGGTCAACTCGACCGAGCAGGGCGGCGGCGTCGCCGAGATGCTGCACTTCCTGCTCGGCTACCTGGCAGGGGCCGGTATCGACACCCACTGGACCGTGATCCAGGGCAATGAGGAGTTCTTTGCGGTCACCAAGCGCATCCACCACTTGCTGCACGGCCAGCCCGGAGACGGAAACGGCCTGGACCAGACGGCACGAGACGTCTATGAGCAGCCGCTTGAGGAATCACTCCAGGAGCTGCAGCAACGTGTCGCCCCAGGCGACGTCGTGGTTCTGCACGACCCCCAGACCGCTGGGCTTGCTCCAGCCCTGAAGCGGCTGGGAGCAAGCGTCATCTGGAGCTGCCACGTCGGCATCGACGCCCCCAACGGCTTGGCCAGGTCGGCATGGGACTTCCTGCGGCCCTACGTCCAGGTGGCGGATGCTTACGTCTTTTCCCGCCCCACTTATTGCTGGGAGGGTCTGCCTCGGCAGCGACTGGCCGTCATCGCTCCGTGCATCGACGCCTTCGCGCCCAAGAACCAAGACCTGGAGCAGCCCACGGTTGGTGCCATCCTGCAGACGGCTGGGATCCTCAACGATCGGGGCGACGTCCATGGGGTAGCGGAGTTCCGCCACCTGGACGGCAGCCGCGCCCGGGTGGTGCGCCGTGCGGAGATGCTCCAGGACCAGCCGATTCCCCCGTCGGCCCCGATCGTGGTTCAGGTGTCGCGTTGGGACCGCCTCAAGGACCCGCTGGGGGTGCTCCAGGGATTCACCGGCCACGTCCCCGATGGGCTGGGCGCCCATCTGGTGCTGGCTGGTCCGGCGGGCGCGTCGGTCAGCGACGACCCCGAAGGCGAACAGGTCCTGCAGGAGGTGCGCCGGGCCGGGGCGGCGCTCCCGCCCGCGGCCCGTGACCGGGTGCACCTGGCGTGCCTGCCTATGGAGGACTTGGAGGAGAACGGGGCCATGGTCAACGCCCTGCAGCGGCGAGCCGACGTCCTCGTGCAAAAGAGCCTGGCCGAGGGGTTCGGGCTGACGGTGACCGAGGCCATGTGGAAGGCCCGTCCGGTCGTGGCCAGCGGGGTCGGGGGCATCCAGGACCAGATCGCCCACGGCAAGAGTGGTCTGCTGCTGGATGACCCGAGCGACCTTGGCTCCTTCGGCAGGGCGATCCAGACCCTGTTGGAGGATCGCGAAGGGGCCCGGCGCATGGGCGCGGAGGCTCACCGCCGCGTGTGCCAGGACTACCTTGCGCCCCGCCGGCTGACCCAGGAGCTGGACCTGATCGACCGGGTCGCGGGCTGAGCACCTTCGGGCAAGAAGGAACTCCCATGCGCATTGCCGTCATCGCGCCTCCCTGGTACCGGGTCCCGCCCAGCGGCTACGGCGGCATCGAGTGGGTGGTGGCACTGCTGGCCGACGGGCTGACCGAACGCGGGCATGAGGTCACCCTGTTCGCCCCGCCCGGCTCCGAGACCCAGGCCGAGCTGGTGCCGCCGTTAGAGGAGGTGCCACCCCAGGAGGTGATCGGCGACCCCTGGTACGAGGCCGCCCACGCCGTGTCAGCCTACGAGCACGCCCACGAGTTCGACCTGCTGCACGACCACACCGGGCCGGTCGGAGCCAGCATCGGGGCCATGACCGACCGCCCCACCGTGCACACCCTCCACGGGCCGTTCACCGACCAGACCACGATGCTGTATCGGCGCATCGCCCGCCGGCACTGGTTCGTGGCCATCTCCGAGAGCCAGCAGTCCATGGCCCCCAAGAACCTGCGCTGGGCCGGGGTCGTCTACAACGGCATCCCCATGGACCGCTACCCCTTCCGCCAGGACAAGGACGACTACCTGTTCTTCCTCGGCCGAGCCGACGAAGAGAAGGCCCCGCACCTCGCCATCGAGGCGGCCCGGCAGGCCGGGCGGCGGCTGGTCATGTGTGTCACCACCAAGAACGACCGTGAGCGGGCCTACTGGGCGGAGCAGGTCGAGCCGCTGTTGGGCGACGACGTCGAGGTCAGGGGGGAATGCGACCAGGAGCCGAAGACGGAGCTGTTGGCCCGTGCGGCGGCGTTGCTGTTCCCGATCCAGTGGCCGGAGCCGTTCGGGCTGGTCATGACCGAGGCCATGGCCTGTGGGACCCCGGTGATCGCCTGGCGCAACGGCTCGGTGCCCGAGGTGGTGGCCGACGGCGAGACCGGCTTCATCGTGTCCTCGGTGGAGGAGATGGCCGCCGCAGTGGACCGGGTGGGTGGGCTGGACCCGCGGGCCATGCGCCAACGGGTCCAGGAGCGGTTCTCGGCCGAGGCCATGGTGGCCGGGTACGAACGCGTCTACCAGCGGGTGCTCGCCAGTGGCGATGAAGCGAGCCGGGCCCTTGGCACATGAGGAACCGCACACGTCAAGGCGTTAGAGCGGATCGGGCTGGGGCGACCGTTCGACTCGAGCGGCGGCTGGTTCAACACCCAGCGGGGCGCGATACAAGTCGGCCGTGTAGCCTGGCTATCACGTATGGGTGCTGGCGCTGCCGCCCCAACCGCACTCCCCTCATCTATAGCTTGGAGTTCCACAACCTCCAAGGCTTGGCCCTCTAGGCCTTGCTGATCACGGGATGAGGTTGCAGGCCCCACCGTTGGTGGGGCTGGTGGTGGACCCTTTGGTTCCGACCAAAGAGCCGCAGGAGCCCACCACCGTGACCCCAGCAGAGATCATCTACCACCGGCGTGTCCAGGTCCTGGACCGGGCCGGCCAGACCAGCGTGACCGAGGCCTGCCGCACCTTCGGCGTCTCGCGCACCACCTACTACCGCTGGGCCGGCCGCGCCCAGCGCTCTGGGCTGGCCGCGCTGCTGCCCAAGGACCGCCGGCCTCCGGTGATGCCGACCGCCACCCCACCCGACCAGGTCGAGGCGGTGCTGGCCGAGGCGGTGGCCCGCCCCACCCTCGGCGCCCGGCGCCTGGTCGACCACCTGGCCGAGCGTGGGGGGGGCCTGTCGGCCTCTGGCGTGCAGA
>Ga0081538_10005141_pt1 | contig 11859 bp, 11 predicted proteins | sample TabmetS5T2R1_FD_71022 | JGI IMG/M metagenome (GOLD analysis project Ga0081538, IMG submission 71022) | Tabebuia heterophylla rhizosphere microbial communities from the University of Puerto Rico - S5T2R1 | ecosystem: Host-associated > Plants > Roots > Rhizosphere ... | reverse complement strand
TCGGGGCGGACCTACCGGCAGGTCAGCCAGGACACCGGGATCCCCCTGGAGACGCTCGGGGCGGTGCTGGAGTCGATGGGGTTCGCCCGGGTGGGCCCCGACGAGCCGATGCGCGAGGACGAGCTCGCGGTGGTGCCGCTGCTGCGGCTGGGCCTGGCCAGCGGGATCTTCGACCTGGCCTGGCTGGCCCGGCTCGGCCGGGCCCATGTGGAGGGCCTGCGGCTGATCACCACCGCCTGGAGCGAGGCCTACCAGGCCCGGTTCGAGGGGCCGGTGCGGGCCTCCGGCGCCGACCAGCGGACCGTCATGGAGCGGGCCGCCCAGCTGTCCGTCGCCTTCCTCCCTCTGGTCGACCCCGCGCTGCTGGCCATCTACCACCGCCAGCAGGAGCTGAACTGGACCGAGGGCCTGGTCGAGCGCATCGAGAGCGAGCTCGAGGCGGCCGGGGTGCTGGAGCGGCCAGAGCGGGTCCCGGCGATGGCGTTCCTGGACCTGGTCGGCTACACCCGGCTCACCGAGGAGCGCGGCGACGCCGCCGCCGCGGCGCTGGCCGAGGCCCTGGCGGTGCTGGTCGGGCGGTCGGCGCGGGAGCACGGCGGGGTGCCGGTGAAGTGGCTGGGCGATGGGGTGATGGTCCACTACCGGGAGCCGGCGGGGGCGGTGCGGTCGGCGCTCCAGCTGGTGGAGGAGGTTCCCGGGGCCGGCCTGCCGCCGGCCCATGTCGGGGTGGCGGCCGGGCCGGTGGTGGTCCAGGGTGGCGACTACTTCGGCCGCACCGTCAACCTGGCCGCCCGGATCGCCAGCCGCGCCGGCGCCGGCCAGGTGCTGGTCAGCCAGCGCGTGGCCGAGGTCGCCTCGCCCGAGGGCGTGCGCTTCGTGGAGCTGGGAGAGCTGCGGCTGAAGGGGTTCGCCCGTCCGGTGCGGCTGCTGGAGGCCCGCCGGGCGCAAAACGTCTGACGCCTCGGCTTCACCTCGACGAGGCGCTCCCTCGGGAATGCGGCAGGCCGAGCAGGGCCAGCCGCAGCCCATGACCACGCACGAACGTACGATTCGAAGCACTTACGCTAGTTAGCGCTCGTCGACCAGGTCCCCGTCCACGGCCGAGTGCTCGCTGGTCATCCCCAGCGTGGCCGGGACCAAGGGAACCTCACCCATCATCTGGAACGCCCTGGCCATCACCGCCTCCGACGCCCAGCGCCAGATGTCCAGGTAGGTCCCGTCCTCGAGGCGGTACAGCCGCGTCTCCACCAGGTCCAGCCCTGCCCCACGCCACTGGCCGATGAGTTCGGCCCGCTGGGCGAGGAACCCCTCGAGCCGGTCCGGCGCGAGGGTGTAGCGGTGCGTTCGTACCGTTGCCATCAGCCATGCTCCCTTCGCCGTCGCCCGAGGGTTACGTGCAGACCTACAGGCAGGCCGCTCAGCCCTTGGCGATTGCTGCCGGAAGGTGGGTCATGAGGCGTTGCACTCCTTGAGCGATCTGCTCTTCGTCGAGCAGCCCGTATCCGAGGACCAGGCCGCGGCGCGGGTTCGGGTGTTGGCTGAACTCGGAGAGGACCTGGATTCTGACTCCGCTGGCCAGCGCCTCCCGCGCCGCGGTTTCGAGGATGTGACCCATCGATGGCTTGGCATGGGCGCACAGGTGCATCCCGGCCGCGGGTGGAACGACCTCGACGTAGTGGCTTAACGGGGCTTTGAGTGCTTGAACGAGGGCGGTCCGGCGGCGTTCGTAGATGCCGCGCATTTTGTGGACGTGGCGGGCGAACCCGCCGGTGTCGATGAATTCGGCGAGTGCAGCCTGCATGGGAAGGTTGGTGTGCCAGTCCATCAGCTGCTTGGCGGCGTGGATGGCCGCGCGCAGTGAGGGTGGAGCCAGCATGAAGCCGAGCCGCAGGACCGGCAGCAGGGACTTCGAGAAGCTGCCGACGTAGACGACCGACTGCTCGGCGTCGAGGGTGTGCAGAGCTGCCCCGGGGTCTCGATGGAACTCGCTGTCGTAGTCGTCCTCGAGAATTGCGGCGCCGTGCGCCTCGGCCCACTGGAGCAGCTCCAGGCGGCGCTCCAGCGACATGGTCATGCCCATCGGAAACTGGTGGGTGGGCGTGACATAGATCAGCCGGAGGTCGTCGGGCAGCTGATCCACGCGCAGGCCTTGCGCGTCGAGGGGGACACAGCTGACTCTGGTGCCGAGGACGCCGAAGGTCCGCAACGCCATCCCGTATCCCGGATCTTCCATGGCGACGGCCTGGCCGGGCGCGACGATGACGCGGGTGAGGATGTCGAGGGCCTGCTGGGTGCCGCTGACGATGGTGATGTCGGCTGCGTTGGCGTGAATGCCCCGGGCCACCTGGAGGTTGTGGGCGATGGCTTCTCGCAGTCCCCCGTGGCCGGCCGGCTCGCTGTACATGGCGCGACCCATGACCCCGGCGCGGAACTGGCGGCTGAGGAGTCGGCGCCAGGACTCGTAGGGGAACCTGGTGGCGTCGGGGAAGCCGCTGGTGAAGTCGAACTCGACCGGGGGGAAGGTGTAGGGCTTGGGCCGGGACTTCCACCAGTCCTGGGCTTTCAGCCAGACCGCCGTGGGCGCCGGCTCCGGGGCGACCGCCTCGACGATTGGCGTTCGCCGGGCGGCCACGAAGGTGCCCGACCCGACCCTGGCCGTCAGGTAACCATCGCCGGCCAGCCGGTCATAGGCCGCGGTGACGGTGGATCGGGAGACGCGCAGGCTCGCCGCGAGTTGCCGGGTGGGCGGCAAGCGGTCGCCTTCGCGCAGCCGTCCCCCGACGATGGCCTCCACCAGGTGCTGGTAGAGGGTGTCGGCCAGCCGGCCCCGGTCGCCGAGGTCGATGGACAACGCCACCGACATCCCAACCCTCCCTCCCGGTGATTGGACTGGCCAAGTTCGTGGGCAATTGGATCTACCAGCAGTCCGATCTTGTTCGTAGTGTCCCGCACAGCGCGGTCGTTGGACCACACCGAGCTGTTGCCAGCGGGACGGTCTGCGAACGGATCGCGGTGTGGAGCCGCCGCACGTCCTGGCCTTGGAACGACCGGAAGGAGCTGCTGCTGTGCGCACCCTCACCTCCCGCGACGGCACCACCATCGCGTTCGACCGGGCAGGGTCTGGACCCGCGCTCATCCTGGTGGGTGGTGGGCCGACCGACCGGTCGGCGAACGCCGACCTGGCCGAGCTGCTGGCCGAGCGATTCACCGTCTTCAACTACGACCGCCGCGGCCGCGGCGACAGTGGCGACACCTCACCGTACGAGGTTGACCGGGAGTTCGAGGACATCCAGGCCGTCATCGACCAGGCGGGCGGGTCGGCGCTGCTGTACGGGACCTCCATCGGCGGGATCATCGGCCTGGAGGCGGCGGCCCGTGGATTGCCCATCACGCGCCTGGCCGTCTGGGAACCCCCCTACTCCCTGGACGGCGCCCGCCCTCCCCTCCCCGCCGACTACCAGGCCCAGCTCGCCGCGCTGCTCGCCGAGGGCCGCCACGGCGACATGGTCGAGCTGTTCCTGACCAAGGCCACGCTGATCCCGGCCGAGGTGGTCGCCTCCATGCGCGCGGCGCCGTTCTGGCCAGGGCTGGAGGCCAACGCCCCCGGCCTGGTCCGCGACGCCGCGATCATCGGCGACGCCTCCATCCCGGCCGAGCGGCTGGCCCTGGTCAGGGCGCCCACGCTGGTGATCGACGGCGGCACCGCGTCGTGGGTGAGCGGCGCCGCGGACCAGGCCGCGGCCGCGGTCCCCGGCGCGCGGCGCCGCACCCTGGACGGCCAGCCCCACAACGTCGACTCGGCCGCCATCGCCCCGGCGCTGACCGAGTTCCTGAGCGGCTGAGCCGTCCCAGGCGCGCCGCCGGCACCGGAAGGGTGCCTCCCTGATCGCCCGGCGGTCCGGCCCCGGACCGGCCACGCCAGCGCACCGCCCCCATCAGCTACGTCGAGGAGCGTCATGAGGAAGGTCGTCGCGCAGCTCTTCATCTCACTCCACGGCGTCGTCGAGTCGCCCGAGAACTGGCCCCTGGAGCACTGGAACGACGAGCTGCGGGCGGCCGTCGCCTCCCAGCTGCTGGGCACGGGCCTCCTGGACGAGCTGCAGCTCCGATGACCCACGAGACCACGACGTCAGGTGATGGCGCGCCCAGCGCCGCTGAGACCACCAGCGGCACCCGAGTGCTCCTGGCATGCGGAGCAGTCGCCGCTCCCCTGTGGGGGTTGGTGGCCCTTGCCCAGATCCTCACCCGTGACGGCTTCGACCTCCGGCGGCAGCAGGCCAGCCTGCTCGGCAACGGCGACCTCGGCTGGATCCAGGTCACCAACTTCATCGTCGCCGGGCTGCTGTTCCTGGCCGGCGCGATCGGGATCCGCCGCAGCGTGCGCCCCGGCGTGGGGGCGACGTGGGGACCACGGCTGGTCGCGGCCTTCGCGGTCGGGATGATCGCCGCAGGGGTGCTCGTCGCCGACCCCGCCAACGGCTTCCCGCCCGGGACGCCCGCCGGCCCGCCGGAGGATCCGAGCTGGCACGGCATCGGCCACCTCACCGCCGCGTCGGTGGGCCTGCTTGCCCTCATCATGGCGTGCCTGCTGTTCGCGCGCGGCTTCGCCGCCAGTCGCCGGCCGGGATGGGCGGCCTACAGTCTGACCACCGCCGTCGTCGTCCTCGCCGCGGTCGCCTTCCAGGCCGCAGCCCCCGACCAGGCCGCAGCCAACGTGTCGTTCTTCGTCGTGGTGGCCGGGCTCGCGCACGGCTGGGTCTCGCTGCTCGCCGGCTGGCTGCTCACCGTGACGAGACCGTCCCGCGCGCGCTGAGGCCGGGCCGTGCCGGTTCGAGTGAGCGAGGAGGCTCATGCCGACCAAGATCAGGCACCACCATCCCGCCGGCCTGCCGCGCAATCCCGCGTTCTCACAGGGAGTGTCGGTGGAGGGTCCGGCGCGCACCATCGACGTCGGCGGCCAGAACGCCGTTGAGGCCGACGACACTGTGTGGAGATCAGCGCCGTAGCGGTCGCGCCACAAGACGCCTGAGCCAAGCAAGCCCTACCCGGACCAGGAGGTCGGCGCGGATCGCCGCATCGGGAAGGCCGAGCAGGCGGCGAAGCAGCGCCGCCAGCGGCTCCGACACGCCGCGACCGGCGAGCTCGCCGGTGTTGCTGAGCACCACGACCCTGAGACCAGGACGCTCTGAGCGCTATCCCTGCTCATAGGCTGCCGCACGCCTCTGGGCCTTGCGCAGTCGTTGGATGTCGAGCTTGGGCGATCTGTCGAAGCGGTACAGGCCGTTGCGCTCTTGGAAGGTGTCGGTCAGCTGGGTGTAGCAGTACCCGAACATCTGTGGGTCGTCGAGGAGCACGTCGATCAGGCCGGTGAAGCGCTCGTAGAACTCCTCCTCGTCTGCGGGACGTCGCCCATAGCCCCACGACGCCGCGTCGTCGTTGCCGGCGGTCGATCGTGCCGCGTCAGGGTCCCACCAGGTGCCGCCGAACTCACTGCAGAAGTAGGGCTGGCCGCGGTAGGGCAGCGACATCGGGCGACCGTCGGGCAGGGTGTTGACGTAGGGGCGGCCCTCGGGGAGTCCCGACAGCTGCTGGGCGAACGCCCTGGGGTCCTGTTCGTAGAGGTGGGAGTCGAAGACGTCGGTCTCCGGCACCCGGTGGGAGTAGCCGGACGCGTCGATGACGGGACGTGAGGTGTCGGCGGCCTTGGTGGCGAGGAACATGGCCCGGGTGACGTCGTCGAGGGCGGTGATGCGGTCGTGGAGCAGCTGGTGGGTCTCGTTCAGGGGGCACCAGCCGACGATCGAGGGGTGGCTGTAGTCGCGTTCCACGGCCTCCAGCCACTGGGTGACGAACGATGCGGTCGGCTGCTGGGTGTCCCCTTGCCCGCCACCGGTGGCCGCTCCCCAGTCGCCGAACTCGGCCCACACCAGATGGCCCAGGCGGTCGGCGTGGTACAGGTAGCGTTCGTCGAAGACCTTCTGGTGCAGCCGCGCGCCGTTGAACCCGGCGGTGCGCGCCAGCTCGATGTCGGCCACCAGCGCCGCGTCGGTCGGGGCGGTCATCAGGCTCTCCGGCCACCAGCCCTGGTCGAGCACGAGCCGCTGGAAGATCCGCCGGCCGTTGATCCGCAGGGCGTGCCCGTCGATCGACACCGACCGGAGCCCGGCGTAGGAGGCGGCGGCGTCGACGACCGCGCCGGTGGCGTCGAGCAGCTCCAGGCGCAGGCCGTACAGGTGCGGGTCGGCCGGGTCCCAGAGGCGGACACGGGAGCCGGGAAGCTGCAGCACCAGGCGCGGCGCGAGGTCGAGGTCGGCTCGGGTCTGGGCTCGCAGCACCTCGCCGGCGTCGTCGGACAGCACCGCCCGGACGGTCCAGCCCGGTCGGTTGGCCGACACGGGGAGCTCCAGGTGGAAGGTCGAGCCGGCGACGTCGGGGGTGATGCGCGGGCGACGCAGGTGCACCTCCGGGACCGCCTCGACCCAGACGCTCTGCCAGATGCCGGTGGTGCGGGTGTAGTACGGGCCGCTGTTGGCGAACCAGGTTGCCTGCTTGCCACGGGCCTGCGGGCCGTGGCGCGTGTCGCGCGCGCGGACGACGATGGTCGCCTGGTCGCCCGGGCCGGCGACGCCGGCGAGGTCGGCGGTGAAGGGGGTGAACCCGCCTCGGTGACGGGCCACCTCGACGCCGTTCACCCACACCGTCGCGTCATGGTCGACGGCCTGGAAATGCAACAGCACCCGGCCGCCGGCCCAGGTTCGAGGAAGGGTGATCGTGCGGCGGTACCAGACCGCCTCGAGGAAGTCGGTCCGCTCCACGCCCGAGAGCCTGGACTCGGGGGCGAACGGCACGATGATCGTTCTCGCGAGCGGACGGTCGCGCAGGCCGCGTTCGAGCCCGGAGTCGCCCTGGTCGACCTCGAATGCCCATGCACCGTTGAGCGACCGCCAGTTCGGACGCACGAGCTGCGGGCGAGGATGCTCGGGGCGCGGCGGCTCGGTCCCGTCGGGCGAGGCAGGCGCAGGCATGCGGGCTCCGGGGTTGGGCGAGGCGATGTACCCGAGGATAGTACAACGTGAGAACACGCGCGTGACGCCCAGGTCAGCCGGCCGCCAGGTCAGCCGGTTGCCAGGTCAGGAGGTGGATCGTGGCCGACCGGTGCTCTCGCGCACCACGAGGCGGTGGGGGACGACGTGGGTGACGGGCGGGGACGCGTCCCCCTCGATCCGCCGGAGCAGGGTGTCGATGGCGGTCCGCGCGAGCGCCTGCTTGTCCGGGGCGACGGTCGTCAACGTCGGCTGGGTGTAGGCCCCTTCGGGGGTGCCGTCCCAGCCGAGCACGGCGACCTCGTCGGGCACCGAGACCTTGGCGCGCCGCAGCGCGCGCATGGCGCCGATCGCCAGCAGGTCGTTGGCGCAGACGACGGCGTCGACCTCGCGGATGCGGGGCAGCAGCTCGATCAGCCGATCCTCGCCCTCCTCGCGGGAGAACGCGTCCGCCCGCAGCACCAGGCCGCGATCGACCGGCAGCCCGGCCGACCGCAGCGCCCGCTGGTAGCCGTCAAGTCGCAGCTGGCCGGTGCCGTGGGGTCGCCATGCCTGGTGGCCGAGGAACGCGATCCGCTTGCGGCCGGTCTGTATCAGGTGCCTGGTGGCCTCTTCGGCCGAGGCCACGTTGTCGATGGCCACATGGTCCAGGCCGGAATCGTTCGAGGTGACGTGCTCCCCGAGGAGGACGATGGGCGTTCGGTCACGACGCGAGGCGAGCTGTGGGCCCGTCATGCTGAGGGGGCTGAAGATGATCCCCTCGATGAGCCGCACCTGGAAGCCCTCGGCGACCACGCCCTCCTGCTCGGTGCTCCCGTGGGTCTCGTCGATCAGCACCGTGTAGCCCGAGGAGGCAGCCCCCTCGATGATGGCGTGGGCGAGCTCGCCGAAGTAGGGATCCGAGATCGCGGGGACGGCGAGCGCCAGCAGATGGGTGCGGCCCATGCGCAGCTGCCGGCTGGCCAGGTTCGGACGGTAGTTCAGCTCCGCGATCGCCGCCTCCACCCTGGCCCGCGTCTCGGGTCGCACGTTGGAACGCCCGTGGAGCACGTTCGAGACGGTCTTCCAGGACACACCCGCCCGCTGCGCGACGTCCTGGATGCGCGCTGGCCTCACGCTTCACCTCCCGGCACCGGGCCCGCCGGTCCACGGTAGCGGGGCGCGACCTTGACGTCACGCAGGCGTCCGTGCATGCTATTCCCACGTGGGAATCGGCTGCCGACCAGGCCGGGACCGTGCCGAGCACGGCCGCCCGAGCTGGGGAAAGGAGCACCGATGAGCGGTTCGTCCGCCCCAGCGGCCACCCGGCCGGCCAGCGCCGAGGCGTCGGTCGGCCGACGTCCCGCACGAGGACGTGGCGGACGCACCCGTGCCGCCGTCGACGGGCTGACGTTCCTCGCGCCCTTCCTCGCCGTCTATGTGCTGTTCGTCGTCGTCCCGCTCGTCCAGGCCGTGCTCATGAGCGCCTACGACTGGGACCTGCTCGGAGCCACCCGGGAGTTCATCGGCCTGGACAACTTCGAGCGGATGCTCTGGGGCAGGGACATGACCTGGAGTGTCGGCCACCTCTGGGTGCCGCGGCTGGTGCTGCTGCTCGCCGCCGGGGCGCTGGCGGCCCGGGCAGCTCGTCGCGGCGCACGGACCCGCGACGTCGTGGTGGCGGTCGCCGCGACCATCGGACTGGTGGTGTTGCTGGGGGTGCACCCGTCCGCCCAGGGCGCCTGGAACGATCCGGCGTTCTGGACGTCGCTGCGCCACACGGTGGAGTTCACGGTGATCTCCACGCCCATCCTGGTCGCCCTGGGCCTTGGGATGGCGCTCGCGCTGCACGGTCGCCACCGCGGGACCGCCTTCTACCGTGCGGTGTTCTTCCTCCCCTACGTGCTGCCGGTTTCGGTGACGACCCTGATCTGGGGCTACCTGCTCAACCCCGACCGCGGCATCCTTGCCGGCTTCCTTGGCTGGTTCGGGATCGACCCCATCGCCTGGCTCAGCGACCCGACGCTGGCGCTGCCGGCCATCATCGCCACCACGGTCTGGTGGACGGTGGGCTTCAACCTGGTGCTGTTCCTGGCGGGGCTGCAGGACATCGACCCCAGTCTGCACGAGGCCGCGTCCCTGGACGGCGCCAACAGCTGGCAGCGGTTTCGCCACGTCACGGTTCCCGGCCTGCGGCACGTCACCGTGCTGGTCGTGGTCACCCAGCTGATCGCGTCCTTCCAGATCTTCGGGCAGGTCTACATCATGACCCGCGGAGGTCCCGGAGACTCCACCCGCGTCCTCATCCAGCACGTGTACGAGGCGGGGTTCCGCGACTTCCAGCTGGGCTACGCCTCGGCGGTCTCGCTGTTCCTCTTCGCCATGATGCTGGCGGTGTCTGCGGTGCAGTTCCGACTCCTCCGCCGGGAGACACCATGACCCAGACGCAGACGACCTCGACGGCCGCGGACCGGCCAATGCAAGCGGCGCCACCGGCCACCCCTGGCCGGCGGGTGCGAGTCCCTCGGCCGAGCGTCTACCACGCCCTGATGCTGACCGCCGCCTTCGTCTGGCTCACGCCGATCATCTGGATGTTCTCGTTGGCGCTGACCCCCAACAGCGTGCTGCGCCGCTCGACCACCAGCCTTCTTCCCCAGGCGCTCACCTGGGAGAACTTCTCGGCCGTCTTCGACGTCGGGCTCATGCTCCGCTGGTTCTCCAACAGCCTCCTGGTCACGACGATCGCGACCGTGCTCACCGTGCTGTTCTGCGCGATGGCGGGCTATGCCTTCGCCAAGATCCAGTTCCCGCTCCGGCGCCTCGTCTTCGTGTTCGTCATCGCCGGGCTGATGGTCCCCAAGGAAGCGATGTTCGTTCCGCTGTTCCTGATGTTCTCCGAGGTGGACCAGCACAACACCTACCAGGCGCTGTTCCTGCCGCGCATCGCCGCCCCGCTCGGCGTCTTCCTCATGACGCAGTTCTTCAGCCAGGTGCCGCGCGAGATCGAGGAGGCGGCCCGCGTGGACGGCGCGGGCCGGTGGCGCATCTTCTGGTCGATCATGCTGCCGCTGGCCCGCCCCGCGCTGGCTTCGCTGGCGATCTTCACCTTCGTCCTCACCTGGAACGACTACCTCTGGCCGCTGGTGTCCGCGACGGAACGCCAGATGTTCACCGTGACCACCGGCCTTGCCTCGCTGCAGGGCAACTTCGCCCAGGCGGAGGAGCTCGGCTCGCTGATGGCCCGGGGCATCGTGGGCTGCCTCCCCCTGCTGGTGTTCTTCCTGCTGTTCCAACGTCAGCTCATCCGCGGCATCACCCTCACCAGCGGCGAGAAGTAGCCGGAAGGAGACCCCCATGCACACCATCGCCCGACGTGGCATGCTCGCCCGCCTCGCCGTCACCCTCGCCACCGCGCTGCTGCTGGCCGGCTGTGGGCTTGGCGGCGCAGGCGGAGGAGGAGAAGAGGCGGCGCGGACCGAAGGCGGCGAGCTCGCGAACGTGAGCGCCGAGGACCTCAAGGGCACGAGCATCACGCTGTCGCGGTTCTTCGGGGACTGCGAAGAGAACACCCGAGGCGTGACCGACGTCTCCAAGGCGACCAGCGAGTGCGAGGTCATCCAGATCCTCACCAACGCGTTCAACGCCGAGAACCAGTTCGGTATCCAGGTCAAGCGGCTCGGTGGCGCCGTGTGGGACACCTACTATGACGCGCTCAACGCCACCTTCGCGGGCGGCAACCCGCCCGACGTCGCGGTCATGCACGGCTCGAACCTGCCCGACTACGCCGCCCGCAACCTCCTGCTCCCACTCGACGACGCGGTGGCCGGGCTGAACATCAACCTGGGCGACGCGACCAGGTTCGGCCGTGACGCGGTCACCTACCAGGACGCCACCTACGCCTTGCCGTTCGACGTGCACGCCAACCTGGCCCACCTGAACGTCGACATCTTCGAGGCGGCGGGTCTCGTCGACGCCAACGGCAACCCCGAGCTCCCGGCATCGGTCGATGCGTTCTTCGCCGCCGCCAAGCAGGTCAAGGACCGCACCGGCAAGCAGTTCTTCGGCGGCGAGTTCGTCAACGGCCCGGCCGGAACCCGCCTGCTCATGGCGCTCGTCAACCAGCAGGGCAAGGAGATCGTCAGCCAGGACGGCAAGCAGGCGCAGGTCGACAGCCCCGAGGCCCGGGCCGCACTCGAGGTGATGCTGCGCATGTTCAAGGAAGGCTATGCGGAGCCCAAGCAGACCTACGACGCGTCCCATCAGGCCTTCCTCAAAGGTGACGTCGCCCTGCTGATGAACGGGACCTGGGTCGTCGACCAGTACGACAAGGAAGCGAAGTTCAGCTACCGCACCGCCGACTTCCCAGCCCTGTTCGCCGAGCCGGCAACCTGGGCGAACTCGCACGTCTGGGCCATCCCCCGCCAGAAGCAGGCCGACCCGGTCCGCTATCGCGCCGCCGTCGAGTTCGTCAAGTACCTGTACGACCACGAGGACGCCTGGGCGCTGGGCACCGGCCACCTCGCCGCACGAACCTCGGTCCTCGACAGCCCCGAGTTCAAGAACGCGCCGCAGCGCGCCAACTATGCCGAGACCGCGCGTTCGATCGCCCGACTGGCGCCGCGGATCCGCAACTGGCAAGCCGTGGAAGACACCCTGACCCAGAAGATCGAGGCGACCTGGCTCGCGGGTGCGGCCCCCGACAAGGCGCTCAAGGATGCGCAGACCGACGTCGAGCGGCTGCTGGCCGGCTGACCGGAAGCTCCTCCATCGACACGCCGAGACGGGGTGATCACCTGCCCTCGTGGTAGGCGTCGTGGTAGTTCCACCACCCGTACGG
>Ga0081538_10005140_pt1 | contig 11862 bp, 10 predicted proteins | sample TabmetS5T2R1_FD_71022 | JGI IMG/M metagenome (GOLD analysis project Ga0081538, IMG submission 71022) | Tabebuia heterophylla rhizosphere microbial communities from the University of Puerto Rico - S5T2R1 | ecosystem: Host-associated > Plants > Roots > Rhizosphere ... | reverse complement strand
GCGGGGCGCTGGGCCGTCACGCCCGCGTGGCTCGAGGTCCGGCGCGCAGAGGCCGATCTCGAGACGCTGCGCGGCGGCACGCCGGCGGCTCGCGGCGACTCGATCCGCATCGCGCGGCGCAACCTCGAGGCCGCGCAGGATCGTCTCCAGCGCGCGCTGACCCCGGATCCCGCAGATGTGGCCACTGCCACGGCCGAGCTCAGGAAGGCCGAGGCAGACCTGGCCGAGCTCATTCGCGCCCCGGAAGGCCCGACACAGGAAGAGATCGACGCGGCTCGGATGGCCGTGGCAAACGCAGAGGCGACACTCGCCGAGCGCAAGGCCGCGGTTCCGCCGAACCAGTCACAGATTCGCGCAGCCGAGCTCGAGCTTACTCGGGCGAAGGCCGACCTCGCCGTGCTGCTGCGGGCACCCCGCGGCCCGACGGCGGAGTCGATCGCCTCGGCGCGGCAGGCCGTAGAGTCGGCCCGCGCGCGGCTCGCGCGGATTCTTCGTCCGGGCGGCTCGACTGACGTGAAGGCCGCGCGGCTCGAGGTCGAGCAGGCCCGTGCCCAGCTCCGAAGCCTCCAAGCCGGCCCGAGCAAGGCGGCTCTCGCCCGGGCACAGGCCGACGTCGAGGCAGCTGAGGCGAAGCTCAACCAGCTCCTCGGACCGCCGCTTCGTGCGGATGTCGCAGCGGCCCGCCTCGAAGTTCGCCGGGCGAAGGCCGACGTCAGCGTCCTTCGCACCCGCGGCGCGCCTGGGACGCCGGACGACATCGGGCTCGCCGAGCTCCGGCTCGAGGCCGCGCAGATCCGGCTCGAGACCGCGCAGCTGGCGAAGCGCCTGCTGAGGGTCAAGTCGCCCTCGGCCGGCACGGTTACGCAGCTCCTGAGCGTGCCGGGCGCACCGGTCGACACGACGACGCCGATCGCCGCAGTCTCCGATCTCGACCAGCTCGCGGTCAGCATCAACCTGAGCGAGTACGACGTCGCCCGGGTACGCAAAGGCCAGAAGGCTGAAGTCAGCATCGACGCGCTCGGCGGCGAGTCGGTCCCGGGTCGCGTGCTCTACGCATCGCCGACGGGGACGGAGGCGAACGGCCTCGTGACCTTCCCCGTGCAGGTCGCTCTGAACGACACCGAGAACCTGCGGCCGGGCATGAACGTCAGTGTCCGGATCGTGGTCGCGCAGAGGCGCGACACCCTGCAGGTGCCGCTCGAGGCGATCGTCGAGGAAGGCGACGACAAGGTCGTCACCGTCATCGACGACTCCGGTCAGGCGACGACGCGGACGGTGCAGATCGGGCTCGAGAACGCCAAGAACGCCGAGATCCTGGAGGGCCTCAAAGAGGGCGATCGCGTGGAGCTGTTCGAGGTCGCCCCCGCGGAGGAGGAATAGTGAGCTCGGCGAACGGCGGCCCGCCGGTCATCGAGCTCGCCGACGTCACAAAGACTCACCGAGGCGGCGAGCTCGCCGTGCAGGCGCTCCGCGGAGTCGGCTTCACGATCAAGCGGGGTGAGTACGTCGCGATCATGGGGCCGTCGGGCTCGGGGAAGACGACGCTGCTCGGCATCCTCGGTTGTCTCGACCGGCCGACGGAGGGCTCGTACAAGCTCGAAGGCGACGAGGTGACCGGGCTCAGCGAGACGCGCCGAGCGCACGTCCGCGGCGACCGGATCGGGTTCGTCTTCCAGGCCTACAACCTCCTCCCCCGCCTCACCGGGCTGAAGAACGTCGAGCTGCCGCTGGTCTACGCCGGCGTGCCGAGCCGCGAGCGTCGCGTGCGCGCCCTCAAGGCTCTGGCCGAGGTCGGGCTCGCGGAGCGCGCGAACCACCGCCCGACCCAGCTCTCGGGCGGCGAGCAGCAGCGCGTTGCGATCGCGCGGGCGCTCGTCGTCCAGCCCAGCGTCGTGCTCCTCGACGAGCCGACCGGCAACCTGGACTCAAAGAGCGCCGAAGAGGTTCTCGCGATCATCGACCGCGTCCACAGAGCGGGAGCGACGATCGTGATGGTCACCCACTCGAACGAAGTCGCCGAGCGGTCGTCGCGGATCGTGCGACTTGCTGACGGATTGGTCGTCGCCGACGAGCCCGTCGAGCCGGCCGTGACCCTCGGAGCTGCGAGTTGACGACCTTCGTCGAGAATTGGCGGATCGCGCTCGGCGCGCTCCGCGTCAACTGGTTTCGCGCAGTCCTGACCGCACTGGGTGTCGTCATCGGCGTCGCGTCCCTCGTGGCCGTCGCCGCAGTCAGCCGCGGCGCGCAGGAGGAGGTCGCCGACAGCATCAGGAGGCTCGGCGCCAACGTGATCCTCGTCGACGGTGAGTTCATCAACATCGGCGGCGGCCAGTCGGCGACGGAGCGGACGATCACGCCCGCCGACGCGGCGGAGATCGCCAACCTGCCGACGGTGACGGGTGTGGCGCGGCACCAGGACATGGAGAGCCTCAACATCTCAGCCGGTCGCTACCGGATGGTGACGCGGCTCTTCGGCATCACCTCGACCTACGCGGACATCTACAACCAGACGGTTCAGCGAGGCCGGCTGATCTCGCCGACCGACGTCAGGAGCGGCCGGAAGGTCATGGTCATCGGCGAGAGCGTCGAGGCGGCGCTCTTCCCGGACCGAAACGGGCTCGGGAAGACGATCCGCGTCCAGAACCAGGAATTCGAGGTCATCGGCATCCAGTCCCATCTCGGGCAGCTCGCAGACGAGAACCTCGACACCCGCGTCTTTGTCCCGCTCCCCGTCGTGCTCAGAAGCCTGCTCGGAGGGGAGAACACGAAGAGCGTCGGCGTTCAGGTTCGCGCAGAGGACGAGATCGAGCCGACCCAGGGCATGATCGAGGACCTGCTCCGCGAGAACCACCTGCTTCCGGATCACTACGCGGACGACTTCTCGACCGAGGATCAGGCCGCGCTCGTGAAGGAGGCCCAGCGGGCGACGGGGACGTTCCGGTTCCTCACCTACGCGCTGGGCGGGATCTCGCTGCTCGTCGGGGGGATCGGGATCATGAACATGATGCTCGTGTCGGTGCGGGAGCGAACGCGCGAGATCGGCATCCGGAAGTCGGTTGGCGCCGACCCGTGGAAGGTCCAGGCGCAGTTCCTGATCGAGGCCGTCGTGCTCGGCGTCCTCGGCGGGATCGCCGGCGTCCTCGCGGGCTTGGTGTCGACGAGAATGATCAGCGACCTCGCGGGGTGGCAGACGCTAGTCAGTCCGTCCTCGCTGCTCCTCGCAGTCTCGGTGGCGCTCGGCGTCGGGCTCTTCTTCGGCTTCTACCCGGCACGGCGCGCCGCCAGGCTCGACCCGATCACGGCTCTGCGCTACGAGTAAGGCAGGCTCGGGTCGCAGTTCGACGACCTTCGGGCAGATCGTCACAATGGAGAACCATGTCCCAGGTCCTCGACTCCCTCGAGAACGCACGTAGCGCCGCGGCTCGTCACGCCTGGCGGGACGCCTACGACGCCTACTCGCAGGTCGACCGGGGTGAGCTCACCGCGCTCGACCTCGAGCAGTTCGCCGAGGCAACGTGGTGGCGGGGCAAGCTCGACGAAGCGATCAACCTTCGCGAGCGGTCATACGCTCGGTACTCGGCGGACGGTGCCGGGCTCGACGCAGCGCGCCTTGCGCTGACGCTGTCGTGGGACCACTCCGGCCGGGGCGCGTTCGCCGTCTCCGACGGCTGGTTCAAGAAGGCGGAGCGTCTCGTCGAGAGCGAGCCCGAATCGACCGTCTCTGCGCGGCTCGCGCTGACTCGGGCGATCAACACGATGTTCGCCGGAATGCCTTCGGAAGCGATTCCCGACTTCGAGCACGCCTTCGACCTGGCGCGACGGCTCGGCGACAAGGACACCGAGGCGCTGGCGCTCGTTGGTCGCGGTCGAGCGCTGGTCAAGATGGGTGAGATCGACGAGGGCCTCGCTCTGCTGGACGAAGCGACCGCGTCGGCCGTCTGCGGCGAGCTCCAGCCCTACTCGGCCGGCCTCGTCTACTGCATCACGATCAGCTCCTGCAACGATCTCGGCGACTACCGGCGCGCGGCCGAGTGGACCGAGGCGGCGAACCGCTGGTGCGACCAGCTCGACGTCACGGGCTTCCCGGGGGCGTGCCGCGTCCACCGCGCCGAGGTCATGCGGCTCCGCGGCGACCTCGCGATGGCGGAGAAGCAGGCCGTCGAGGCCTGCGAGGAGCTCCACGACTTCGAGCGGTCCGTCACGGCGGCCGGGTACTACGAGATCGGCGAGATCCGCCGTCGCCTCGGCGACTTCCCCGCCGCCGAGGAGGCCTACGGCAAGGCCGACGAGCTCGGCCGGGAGCCGCAGCCCGGCCTGGCGCTGCTACGGCTCGCGGAGGGCAAGGTCGATGCCGCGGTGGCCGGAATCCGGCGCACGCTCGAGGAGCGGACCGACCCGCTTTCGCGGCTCCGAACCCTTCCGGCGCAGGTCGAGATCGCGATCGCGGCGTCGGACCTGAGGACCGCGAGGGCCGCCAGGAACGAGCTCGAGCAGATCGTCGACGCGTACAAGATCGCCGGGCGGCGCGCGACGGCGTTCGACGCGACGCTCCATGAGATGGACGGCCGGATCAGCCTCGCGGAGGACGACTCCGAGGCTGCCGTCGGATCTCTCCGGCGAGCGAGGGATGCGTGGCGCGAGGTCGGCGCACCGCACGAGACCGCTCAGGCGCGGATGCTGCTCGGCATGGCTTTCCGGCGCCAGGGCGACGAGCACGCGGCGAACGCGGAGTTCGACGCCGCCCTCGGGACCTTCGAGGAGATCGGCGCGCGCCTCGATGCCGAGCGCGCGAAGGAGCTCCTCGGCCGCGTCCAAATGCGGCGAACCTTCCTCTTCACCGACATCGTCGACTCGACTCGTCTGCTCGAGACGCTCGGCAACGACAAGTGGAGGCGCCTGCTCGCCCGCCATGACGATCTCTTGCGAGAGCGGATCGTCCAGTCAGGCGGCGAGGTGATCAAGCAGGTCGGCGACGGATTCTTCGCCGCCTTCGACGGGCCGCGAGGCGCGATCGAAGCGGCAGTCGGGATTCAGCGAGCGCTCGCCGACGAGATCGTCGCGCCCGACGTCAGGATCGGCGTCCATACGGGCGGCGCCTTCCGTGCCAACGGAAAGCAGTCGGACTACGGCGGCGAGGGCGTGCACGTCGCGGCGCGCATCGGCGCCACGGCCGGCGCGGCTGAGATTCTCGTCAGCGCCGAGACCATCGACGGCGTCGGCACGGCCTTCCCCGTCTCCGAGCCACGGTCCGAGCTGCTCAAGGGCTTCGAGCAGCCGATCGACGTCGTCTCGGTCGACTGGCGCTAGCCGCTTAGTCCTTCGGAGGCGCCTGTATCTCGGTCTCGGCGGGCTCGCCGCGGCGAAGCTCGCGGCTCCGCTCGGATTCGGCGTTGATCTCGGCCCCGAACAAAAGCGAGAGGCCGCTCAGCCACAGCCAGGTGAGCATGATGATCACCGCCGCGAGCGATCCCCACGTCTTGTTGAAGGAGCCGAACGAGCTGACGTAGATCGCGAACGCGCCCGAAGCGAGCAGCCAGATGATGACGCTGAGCAGCGAGCCGAACGTCAGGAAGCGCCAGCGGGGATGGTCGACGTTCGGCCCGAGGTAGAGGATCATCGCGAACGCGAACAGCAGGCCGAGCAGGAGGATCGGCCATTGAGCCGTCCACCAGAGCCAGTTCACAAGCGTCTCCATGTTCAGCGCCGAGCCGAGCGCCCCGGACAGGACCGGGCCGAGGACGAGGAGCCCGAACGCAAGCACGAAGGCGACGAGCAACATGAGGATCATCAAGAGCGCCGTCAGCCGCCGCTTGAAGAACCCGCGCGTCTCTTCGCGGTCGTACGCGGAGTTGAGCGCCCACATCAGCGTGTCCATCGCTCCGGTGAGTGTCCAGAGGGCGAGCACCGAGCCGACGACGATCATCGTGACCCCGGAGCTGGACTGGGCCTCCGTCACGCGCCGGAGGCTGTCCTCGACCAGGGTGATCGCTTCTTGCGGAGCGATCGGCTCGAGCTTGTCGATGATCGTCTGGATCGCGTCGGGCCCGGCGACGATGCTGAAGACGCCGACGGCGATCAGGAGCGCCGCCGGAATGGACAGGAACATGTAGTAGGCGAGCGCGGCGGCGAGATTCGTGACGTGGTCGTTCATTGACTCCTTGACGGCGCGCATGAGGATCGCGGCGTAGTCCCGCCTCGAGAGATCCCGCGGCTGCGGATCAGCGAGTTTGGGCTCTTCCCGCTCGGGCTGGGGCTCGGTGCGTTCGCTAGCCAATGGTCGTCGTCGTCGCGGTTGTCGTGGTATCGGTCGGGACTGTCTCAGTCGGGACGGTCTCGGTCGTCGTCGGCGGGGGCGGAGGAGGCACGGTGGGGCTCGGCGGCGGAGGGGGCGGCGGCGGCTCGGCCGGCGTAGTGGTCGTGTCTCGGGTCGTCGGTGCGGTCGTCGCGGTTCTCGTCGTTGCCGTGGTGGACGGTGCCGACTCCGTCGAAGGGGTCGTCGTCGCGGGCGGCTGGCTCGTGTTGCCGCGCGTCGGACCCGTGACTGGGGCTTGAGACGGCTCGGGGGCAGCAAGCACGGCCAGCGCGGCGCCGACAAGCGCGAGGAGCGCGAAGCCCGCGCCGGCGGCGACGTAGCGCGGCCGGATGCGGCGGCCCGCCGGAACAGGCGCCAGGACCTGCGTCTGCTCGTCGACGACCTCGGTGAGCTCGGCCAGCAAGGCGTTGCCGTCTGCCGGACGGTCCTCGGGCCGCTTCGCGAGCGACCGCATGGCCAGTCGCTCGAGCTCCGGCGGAGCATCAGGCCGGAGCGACGCGATCGGCGGTGGCTCCTGCGTCGCGTGCATGGCCGCGACCTCGAGTGCAGCCGGCGCCTCGAAGGGGAGGCGCCCGGTCAGCATCCGGTAGAGGAGGACGCCGAAGGAGTAGACGTCCGTCGCGGGCCCGACCGCGTCTCCAGTGGCCTGCTCCGGAGAGATGTACGCGGCGGTGCCGATAACGGTGCCGGCCGCCGTCAGGGTGGGCTCGCCGGTGATCCTGGCGACCCCGAAGTCGGCGAGCTTCGCCGTGCCTTCGTCGTCGAACAGAACGTTCGCGGCCTTCACGTCGCGGTGGACGACGCCCTGCGCATGGGCGTACCCGAGCGCCGCCGCGACTTCGCCGGCGATCCGGGCGGTCTCGGCGTCAGGCAGGGGCTGACCGGCCTCCATTCGATCTTCCAGGGTGCCGCCTTTAAGCAGCTCGAAGACGATGTAGGGCCGTCCGTCAGTCTTCCCGAAGTCGAAGAGCCGGCAGATGTTGGGATGGGTTAGGCCCGCTGCGGCCTGCGCCTCGCGGCGGAAGCGCTCTTCGTCGGCGCCGCGTCCGAGCAGCTTGAGGACGACGCGGCGGCCGAGCTCCGTGTCGTCGGCCTCCCAGACCTCCGACATCTCGCTCACCGCAATCCGCTCGTGGAGCCGGTAGCGCCCGGCGACGGTGTCGGCCATGCCTTCCTTGTTGCCGATCGCCCGGCGGGCAAACCGCCTAGCTCGGGCGTGCGGTGCCAATCACGTACGGCGCGGATGTGATCGTCAGCAGCGACGAGGAATGGAAGCCTCGCTCGAGCTCGGCGACGCGAAAGCCGGCTTCGCGGATCGCCGCCAGCGTGTCCCGCGTCGTCTCGCAGCCGCCGAGCGCCCGCGTCCAGAAGAGGGCGTCGCCGGCTTGCTGCAGCAGGCGGAAGGCCGCCCGCTCGGACCGGACGTGCTCGTAGAAGCGCAGCTCGCCTTCCGGCACGAGAACGCGTCGTAGCTCTCGCAGCGCTCCGGCGGGATCGGGAACGCTGCAGAGCACCCAGACGACGACCGCCGCATCGAACGCGCCGTCCTCGGCGGGAAGCGCCTCGGCGACGCCGTCGACGACGTCGATCGGTACGTGCGCCTCCCGCGCACGCTCGGCGGCCGCTGCGCGAGCCGTCGGGTCCGGCTCGACGCCGAGCACGTGCTCGACCTCGGGCGGGTAGAGCTCGAACGACCGTCCGTCCCCGCAGCCGAGCTCGAGCACGCGCCCTCGCAATCCGCTCAGCAGTTGCCGCCGATGCTCGCGCGCAACGAGATCGGGCTTCCGGAGCTCGCGCTGCTCGAGGTATCGGGCGAACCGAGACTGCTGCGGCCCGTAGAGCGACGACTCGGCCGTCATCAGCCTGAGTCTGCACGGAATGTGCGCGCGATTCCCTAGGGGTCAGGTCTTGCAATGCCACATTTCTGAGCGCGCGCCGCGTAGGGGGTCAGGTCTTGCAATGCCGCATGGGCCAACGTGTGACGAGGGCGTGACGAATCCGTGCCGGATCTGCAACGGATTCGGCTCAGGCCCACATAGCGCCCTAGCTTCGCGGGTGTGGCCCGTCCCCTTCGGCTGGATTTCGCCGGCGCGCTCCACCACATAACGGCACGTGGGAACGCGCGCGCGCCGATCTTCCTGGACGAGAACGACCGTGAGTGCTTTCTGCGGATCCTGGCCCGCGTCGTGAGCCGGTACGAGTGGATCTGTCACGCCTACTGCCTGATGGATAACCACCACCACCTGCTAATCGAGACGCCGCGTCCAAGCCTCGCGACCGGTATGCGGGACCTCAACGGCGTGTACGCCCAGACCTTCAACGCCGTACATGGACGTGTCGGGCATGTCTTCGGCGGGAGGTTCAAATCACTGCTCGTCCAGCGCGAAGCACACCTGCTGAACGTCGCCGCGTACATCGTCCTGAATCCCGTGCGCGCCGGAATGTGCTCAAGCCCCGGCGAGTGGCCGTACTCGAGCTACCGCGCGACAGCAGGCCTCGACCCGGTGCCGCCGTTCCTAGCGATCGACTGGCTGCTCTCACAGTTCGGCGACGACCTCCACGGCGCGCAGCTCGGCTACCGCAGATATGCGATCCAAGCGGCCTCGTGGACGTCGGTCGCGGTTCGAGGCGAGATCTACGTCGGCACAGAGGCGTTCATCGCTCGACACGCACCCAACCGGCGTCTTCGCGAGATCCCGCGCCCACAGTGGCAGCCGCTGCCGCCGCCGTTGCCCGAGCTGTTCGAGGAGCTCGGCGCCAGAGCCATCGAGGTCGCGCATCGCCGGTACGGCTACGCACTCCGCGAGATCGCCGACTACCTCGGCGTCCACTACTCGACAGTCGGTCGCTGGCTCGCAGCACGCGAGCCGGCCGATGTGGCAATGCAAGACCTGACCCCCTAAGCGCAGCGCGCTCAGGAATGTCGCATTGCAAGACCTGACCCCAGAGTCGTCCGGAGTCTGCACGGAACGTGCACGCGATTCAACCCGAAGCAGGTAGCCGAGGCGCCAGCGCGCAGCAGCCGGCGAACGCGGCGAGCGAGATGGGGCGCGCGACGACCCAGCACGCGACGATCGGCAGCTGGAGGACGACCCCGAGTGGACCGATGCGAGAGCCGGCTGACCCGAGTTCACGGAAATCGGCTGCGAGCCGAGCCGCGACCGTCCCCGCCGCGATCGTGAGCAGGTAGCAGGAGCGGTACCCGATCCGGACGAGCGCGGTCATTGTGGGTCGTTACCCGGATGAGCGAACGAAAAACAAGCCGCAGAGAGATCGAGCATCGAGCAACCCGTATCGGCCGGATCGCTCGCCGAGGTTAGGGGAAGCGTCCGTCCTCGGGCGCGAGGTCCAGGCGTCCGTCCTCTCGGCATTCGGGCGGGATCCGATAGTCGCCGCTGCGATTCGCGCTCTCGACGAATTGGCGGCGCATCATTCGGCGCGCTTCCTCCTCCGAAGCCCCCAACCTTCGCGCGAGCTCGACACCGCTCTGGAATGCGTAGCACTCGGTCGTCCCTTCGTCGCCGACGCCGCGAAGGTGCCAGGCCTCGTGGGAGAGGACGGCTAGCGCGCGACCGGTCTGGTTGAACCGCACTTCGCCCTCGAAGCCGAGCCGGTACAGATCTATACAGCGCTCAGGCGTCAGGTACGCGAGCTCCCCTCCTACCACGGCGGCGCCGTCAGCATGCTGGACGGCGCCGACAACCTCGCCTGATTCGTCACACCGGATCGTCACCGGCTTTCCGGCGACGCGTGACGCCTCTTCGGAGAACCGCGCCTCAGCCTGCGCGCGAGTGTCTTCGTCGAGCCCGCTCCAGCCCGTACGGCCCTCGACGAACCAGAAGACGAGCGCAAGCGCGCCGATGAGCGCGACGCCCACGAGGAACCGGCGAAGCGGCCGCCGGTCCGGTGATCTCGCCGGAGGCGACTCTTCCTCGGGCACCTCGCGCGCCTGCTCGATCAGCGCGTCCACTTCCTCGCGCGTCTCGCCCGAGTAGGGGATCCAGAGCTCCTCGCCGCGCTCGCGGACGAGCAGCAGCTCTTCGGCATCGTCGCCATAGCCGTAGCGCTCCCGGTCGACGGCCTGCGGCCCGCGGTCGGGCCGGGGGGTTCGGGCGGGGCGTAGGCCTGCAACGAGGAAGTTCACCTCGAGGCCGACCGCGATCAGAAAGGGAAGCCAGATCGGGACCGCAGAGCGCAGCGCGTAGGGCCCGAAGATCCACGCGAGCACGAAGAGCGCAAGCCCGAGCCGGACGAGCGTCAGCGGTCGCGGCAACCATTCCGCCGGTTTCCGCACACCTCGACGCTAGCGGCAGCGGACTGGATCAGCGCTCGATGAGCTCGATGCGGTACTCGTCCGGGTCGCGGACGAAGCAGATGCGCGAGCCGCCCTCGCGTACCTGGTACGGCGGGCGTTCCGGTTCGATCCCTTGCCCCGCGAGTCGCTTGAGCGTGCCATCGAGGTCATCGACCGCGAGCGCGATATGCCCGTACGCCGTCCCCAGCTCGTAGCTTCGCCCATCGTGGTTGAACGTCAGCTCGAGCTCCTCCTCCTGGCCGGGTATGCCGAAGAAGTAGTTCGTCGCCTCGAGCTCGCCGTCGCGAACGATCGGAAGTTCGCGGCGGTACTCGAAGCCGAGTGCCTCGTAGAACTTCCGGCTCCGCTCCGGATCGGTGATCCGGTACATCGTGTGCAGGTAGCGCGTCATCGCGTGATCGTAAGTGGGCGCCGCTTGCTATGCGACGGTGCCGGCCGGCGAAGCCCGAGGATCATCCTGCTGCACGATTCCGGAGACGAGCCGAATGAGAAAGAAGCCAAAGCGAGGATTTTGGTAGTAGAGCTCGAGGACCTTGTCCTTGGCGATCGCATAAAGGCGGCAGTCGACTTCGCAGACCGCGCTCACGGAGCGCACGCCCTGTGGGGCGAACAAGCCGACTTCGCCGAAGACCGCCCCCGGCGAAAGCTGTTTCCCGAGCTCCGGAAAGTGCACGCTTCCTTCTCCGATCAGGTACAGCCTGTCGGCCGGATCGCCTTTGCTGAACAGGACCTCGCCCTTGCGATGTCTCTCCTTCGTCATGTAGGGGATCAGCGAATCGAACGCCTCGCTGCTGCTCGCGCGATTCACGGTCTCGATCAGCCGCTTCATTTCGCGCAGGCGAACGACGTTCAGCGGGAGCAATGCAGAATGGAGGACGAGGATCGGGTAGACGCGACCGAAGATCCCGTACGTGAGACCAAGCAGCGCGTAGCTGATAAATGCGACGTTGCTCGCGATCGCGACGACCCTGAGCGGGATCATCGTCTTCATGAAGAACGATGAGAAGACAAGCAGGGCCGCAACCCATGCGGCAATGACGATCGCCATCGCGCACCTCGCTTCCAGGTTTTTATGCCGACGACGTCGTCCCATCTTCCCACCGCTCGCCGTCGGATGAAGGCCTGACCCGGGTTCGGGCGCCGGCGCGCTAGACGTGCTCGAGCACGACGTAACTCCCGGCGACAGAGTCGGCCGCGTTCAACTCCATAGGCTCCGGTCCTAGATGGCCGAGAT
>Ga0081538_10005139_pt1 | contig 11864 bp, 10 predicted proteins | sample TabmetS5T2R1_FD_71022 | JGI IMG/M metagenome (GOLD analysis project Ga0081538, IMG submission 71022) | Tabebuia heterophylla rhizosphere microbial communities from the University of Puerto Rico - S5T2R1 | ecosystem: Host-associated > Plants > Roots > Rhizosphere ... | reverse complement strand
GCGGAGCCCCACCGCGACGCCGCCCACGTCCGACTTGTGCAGCTCGCCGAGCGCCTTGAGGACGACCGGGTAGCCGACGTCCTCCGCGGCCGCGAGCGCCTCCTCGAGGCCGTAGGCCTGCCGCGCCTCCACGTAGGGGACGCCGCCGGCGGCCAGGAGCGCGCGCGACTCGAAGTAGCCCTGCTCGCCCTCGACCGGAGGAGCGGGCTCGGGCAGCTCCGGCACCCCGATCAGCGGCTCCGGCGTCCTCCGCGCCAGCCGCGACGCGACCCCCACCGCGGCCTCCACCTCCCGGTAGACGGGCACGCCGTTCGCGCGCAGGGTCTCGGCCGGGGCCGAGCGCCAGTACATCGTGTGCGCGAGGAACGGCACGCCCGTCTCCTCGGCCGCCCGCGCCATGCCTTCGGCGGACGCGCGCTCCTTCGCCTCGAACTCCTCGGAGTAGTGCGAGTAGCCGCCGAAGTACCCGGTCAGGATGACGGTGTCCACCTCGCCCGAGCGGAGCAGCGTGCCGATTACGCGCTCGAAGCTCCTGATGTCCTGCTCGCCGCCGCCCGCGAAGTCCACGGGGTTCACGAGCGTGGCGGTGGAGGGAAGCGCGGTCGCGAGCTCGGCGCGCGTCGCCTCCGAGAGCTCCGGGAGCTCGAGGCCCTGCGCGATGACGAGGTCCGAAGCGACCACCGTGTGGCCGCCGCCGTCGGCGGCGAGCGCGATCCGCGTCCCCTTCGGCCGCCGGTGCGAGAGGAGGCTCATGGCCACGTCCACGACCTCCTTGGGCGAGTAGACGAGCTCGATCCCCGCACCCAGGCAGGCCGCCCGGATCGAGGCGAGGTCGCTCGCGAGCGCGCCGGTGTGCGAGCGGGCCGCGCGCGCCGCGGCCTCCGTGGCGCCGCCCGCGAGCAGGACCACCGGCGTGCCGGCGTCCACCGCGGCCTTGCAGGCTCGTGCGAACTCGCGCCCGTCGCGGAAGTCCTCCAGGTAGACGGCGATCAGCTTCGTCAGCTCGTGCTCGGCGTACGACTCGATCAGCTCGGAGGCCTGCACGTCCGCCTGGTTTCCGAGCGAGACGAAGCGCGAGAAGCCGAGGCCGAACTCGGCACCGACCATGCCGATCTCGAGCGCGAGGTTGCCGCTCTGCGAGATCAGCCCGATCGAGCCGGACTCGAGCTCCTCCGAGCAGAGCTCGAGCTGCGCGCCCGAGTCGTGGACCCCCAGGCAGTTCGGCCCGACGAGCACGGCGCCGGCCGCGCGGACGCGCTCGACGATGGCGCGCTCGCGGGCCGCTCCCTCCTCGCCCATCTCCCCGAGCCCCGCGCTGATGAGGACGATGCCCTTCGCGCCAGCCTCGAGCGAGGCGTCGACCGCCTCCTCGGCGCCCGCGGCGGGAACGGTGATGACGACCAGCTCGGGCACCTCCGGCAGCTGCGCAAGCGAGGCGTATGCCTGGCGGCCGAGGATCTCGCCGCCCTTCCGGTTGACGAGGTAGACCGAACGGCGGCCCTCGCCGTTGATCGCCCCGCGCGCGAGCCAGAAGCCCCACTTGCCGGGCACCGCCGACGCGCCGAGCACCGCGACCGAGCGAGGGTCGAAGAGAACGGAGAGGTCGCGGCTCACTTCAGCAGGTTCCGCGAAATGATCAGGCGCTGGATGTCGGAGGTGCCTTCCTCGATCTCCTCGAGCTTGGCGTCCCGCATCCATTTCTCCACCGGGTATTCCCGCGAGTACCCCCAGCCGCCCAGGGTCTGGACGGCGGCCCACGTACACCACATCGCGGTCTCGGAGGCGAAGAGCTTGGCCATCGCCGCCTCCTTGGGCACGCTCTCGCCCGCGTCGATCTTGCGTGCGGCGCGGTGGACGAGGAGCCGGGCCGCGTCGACCCGCGTGGCCATGTCCGCGAGGCGGAAGGCAACCGCCTGGTGCTCCGCGATCGGCTTGCCGAACTGCTCGCGCGACTTCGAGTACTCGACCGCGTACTCGAGCGCTGCGCGCGCGATCCCGGTGGCCGAGGCGCCCAGCGTGATCCGAGAGCGGTCGAACGTGCGCATGAGCCCGTAGAAGCCCTGGCCCTCCTCCCCGAGGCGCCGGTCCTCCGGCAGCTCGGCGTCCTCCAGGAACATCTCGGTGTTGACGATCGCCCGCTGGCCCATCTTCTTCATGGGCTCTCCGAACGTGACGCCGGGATCGCCCTTCTCGAGCACGAACGCGGTGATGCCGCGCGAGCGCGAGCCGGGCTCCACGGTGGCGAAGACGACGTAGAACTCGCCCACGCCGCCGTTCGAGATCCACGTCTTCTGGCCGCGGAGGACGTAGCCGCCGCCCGTGCGGGTGGCGGTCGTCGAGATCGACGCCGCGTCGGAGCCGGCGCCGGGCTCGGTCGTCGCCAGCGCCGTCAGCGGCGGGCGCTCGCCCGCGATCGGCTCCAGCCAGCGCCGCTTCTGCTCCTCGCTCCCGAGCTCGACGATCGGCTCGGCGAAGAAGCCGCCGGAGGTGATGAGGTTGCCGATCCCGGCGCAGCCGCGGCAGAGCTCCTCCTGCACGACGACGCCCGTGACGCAGTCCGTCAGCCCGCCGCCGCCGTAGGCCTCCGGCAGCATGAAGGAGGTGAGGCCGAGCGCGGCCGCCTTGTACCAGATCTCCCACGGCGTCTCGGTGTCGGCCTCGTCCACCTCGGCCGCGATCGGGCGGATCTCACGGTCGGCGAACTCCCGGCAGACGTCACGGATCTCGCGTTGCTCGGGGGTCAGCCCGAAGGGCTCGAAAGCGACTTCGGTCACGGACTGATCCTCGCAGATGCGCGCGCCTGCGGGCCTCACTCAGCCGCGCCAGGAGATAGCGTCCCGGCCATGACGCCCGAGACTGCCGAGGTCGTGATCGTCGGCGGCGGCGCCATGGGCGCGAGCGTCGCCTACCACCTGGCCAAACAGGGCGTAACGGACGTGGTGCTGCTCGAGCGGGAGACGCTGGCGAGCGGCTCGACGAGCAAGTCCGCAGGCGGCATCCGCGCCCAGTTCGCCGACGAGCTGAACGTGCGCATGGCGTTGCGCTCGATGGCCGAGTTCCAGGCGCTCGACCGGGTGAGCGGCATCGACTACAAGCGCCACGGCTACCTCTTCCTGCTCACGAACGAGGTCGACGTCGAGAGCTTTCGGACCGCGCTGGCGCTCCAGCAGAATCTCGGCGTCCCCTCGCAGCTGATCTCGCCGGACGACGTGAGGACGATGATCCCGGAGCTCGAGACCGCCGACCTTCTCGCCGCCGCCTACTGTCCGATCGACGGGCACGCCTCGCCCGAGTCGGTCGTCCAGGCGTACGCCGGCGCGGCGACGGCACAGGGCGTCCGCGTCCTCCAGGGGACGTCGCTCGACCGCATCGCCGTGCTCGGGGACAAGATCGTCAGCGTCGAGACCTCGGCGGGCCGCATCCGCACCGACACCGTCATCTGCACCGCGGGCGTGTGGTCGCGGGACGTGGGCAACCTGGCGGGCCTCGACATCCCCGTCCGCGGCGAGGCGCGCTGGATGCACTTCACGCCGGAGGACGGCGGGCTGCCGGAGGAGCTGCCGCTCACGATCGACTTCGCCACGGGCTTCTACTTCCACCGCGAGGGCACCGGGCTCGTCTTCGGCGGCCGCGAGCCGACGATCGAGGGCGTGGCCAGCCACGGCACGCGGCGCCTGCCCGTGCTCGGCGAGCTGCCGATCCAGGCGTCCTGGTGGGGCTTCTACGAGATGAGCCCCGACCACAACGCCATCGTCGGGGAAGCGCACCAGCCGCGCCGGTTCCTGTACGCGACGGGCTTCTCCGGCCACGGCTTCCAGCAGGCGCCGGCGGTTGGCGAGCACCTCGCCGAGCTCGTCACCGGCGCCGAGCCGTCCCTCGACCTCTCCCCGCTCTCGCTCGAGCGCTTCAGCCGCGGCGGCGAGCGGCACGAGCGCTTCGTGGTCTAGGTCGTGCGCGTCTTCGTACTCGCCCGCCACGGAGAGTCGACGCTGAACATCGAGCGGCGGGTGAACGGCGATCCCGCGGTGCCGGTGACGCTGACCGAGCGGGGCGAGGAGGAGGCACGGCGCCTCGGCGAGCAGGTGGCGCACCTTCCGCTCGACGCATGCGTGCACACGCGCTTCCCCCGCACCCGGGAGACGGCGGAGATCGCGCTCACCGAGCGCGAGGACGTCCCGCTTCTCGTCGAGCCGCTCTTCGACGACATCGACATCGGCGAGCTCGAGGGCGAGAAGCTCGAGACCTACCGGGCCTGGAAGCACGGGCATTCGCGCGAGGTGCCCTTCCCGGGCGGGGAGAGCCTCGACGACGCCGCGCGGCGCTACGCGGAGGGCTTCGACAGGCTCCTGGCTTCCCCGCACCGCTCCGTGCTCGTCGTCTGCCACGAGATCCCCGTTCGCTACGCCCTCAACGGCGCGTCCGGCTCCGACTCCCTCGACGGCCCGGCCCACGAGATCTCGAACGCCGTTCCGTACGTCTTCGACGAGGAAGCGCTCGGGCGCGCTGTTCGCGGGATCCGGCGGCTCGTGGGGGATAAGATCGCGTCGTAGAGACCGGGGAGCCGCTTCCTAGCGGCTGAGAGGAGGCTGGCGAGCCTCGACCCGCCGAACCTGATCTGGGTAATGCCAGCGAAGGGAGGCGCTGTGGAACCGATCGAGCGAACGTGGGGCGTCGGTCCCGTCCCGGACCGGCTGCGGACGCTGTCCGGGCTAGACGTCGGGCTCCTCTGGGGGAACCTCGGAATCAGCCTGCTCGTCCTCTTCACCGGGACGTTCCTGGCCGGGCTCGGGCTGCAACGTGCATTGCTCGCCACCGTGGTCGGCGCCATGCTCGGGTGCGCGCTCCTCGGGCTCGCCGGGCTGATCGGCTTCGACCGGCGCGTGCCCGGCATGGTGCTCATGCGCGACCCGCTGGGGGCGCGGGGCTCCTACGCGCCGACCGCGCTCAACGTCGCCCAGAACCTCGGCTGGGCCGTGTTCGAGCTGTACGTCATGTCGCTGGCGGCGAACGCGCTCGCCGAGCGTGCCTTCGGCTTCGAGGCGCGCTGGCTCTGGGTGCTCGTCTTCGCGGCGCTGACCGCCTGGCTCGCCCTGGCGGGGCCGATCTCGTTCGTCCGCCGCTGGGTGCGCCGCTTCGCCGTCTGGGTCGTGGCGGCCTCGACGGCCTACCTCGTCTGGTGGGCGCTCGACGGCGCCGATGCGGGCGGCCTCTGGTCCGCGGAGGGGGCCGGCGGGATCAGGTTCTGGCAAGGGGTCGACCTGACGGTGGCGATGGCCGCGTCGTGGCTTCCCCTCGCGGCCGACTACACGCGCTTCTCGCGCGACAGGCGGGCCGCGTTCTGGGGAACCTCGTTCGGCTACCTCGTCCCGCTCGTCCTCCTCTTCTGGCTCGGCGCGCTGCTCGCCCTCTCGCGCGGGCTCGCCGACCCGAGCGCGATCTTCACGGCGATCGCGGCAGGTGGGGTCGGCAGCGCGGTCGCCCTCCTCGCGCTCACCGTGGACGAGGCGGACGAGCCCTTCGCCAACGTCTACTCGGCCGCCGTCTCCATCCAGAACTTCCTGCCAGGCGTCTCCCAAGGGCTGCTGGTCGTCGTCGTCGCCGTGACGGCGACCGTGGGGGCCCTGTTCGTAGACATCGTCGCCTACGAGACGTTCCTCTTCCTGCTCGGCTCCTTCTTCGTCCCGCTCTTCGGCGTGCTCGCAGCCGACTACCTCCTGGGCGCCGCGGCCCCGGCCACCGTGCGCTGGAGCGGCCTGGGAGCGTGGGCCTGCGGCTTCGTCCTCTACCAGTGGCTCCAGCCCACCGGCCCGGCCTGGTGGACGGAGCGAGTCGCCGACGTCCCCGGTGCCGGCGAGGCGACGATCGGCGCCTCGCTGCCTGCGTTTGCGCTCGCCTTCGCGCTCTATGCGGGCGTACGCTCCGCCCATGCGCCGCTTGGGCGTCGTCGGGCTCGTCTCGCTGGATCGCGTTGACGGGGGTATTCCCCGCCTCGGCGGCGCGCCCGTCTACGCCGCGCGCGCCCTGCGCCTGCTCGGGCAGCCCGCGATCGTGGCGACCAAGCTCGCCGACGAGGACCGGCCGCGGCTCGCCGGGCTGGGCGTCACCGTAGTGGCGGGTAGCGCCCAGAGCACGATCGGCTTCCGCATCGAGTACGACGGCGAGAGTCGGCGCATGGCGATCGACGAGCTCGGGGAGCCGTTCAGCGAGGCAGACGCCCGCGGCTGGCTGTCGAGTGCGCTCGCCGACGCGGACTGGGTACATGCGGGCCCGCTCACCCGGGCGGACTTCCCGCCGGAGACGCTCGCCGTCCTCGCGCGCGGGCGCGTCCTCAGCATGGACGGCCAGGGCCTCGTCCGGCGCGCCGCCGTCGGCGACCTCGTCCTCGACGCGGAGTACGACCCCGACGTCCTCCGCCACGTCGGCGTTCTCAAGTTGGCACGGGACGAGCTCGACGCGCTCGGGCTCGAGCTCACCGATACCTCGCTCGGCTCGCTCGGGGTGCGGGAGGTCGTGGTCACGCTCGGCGGCGACGGCGCGGTCGTCTTCGCGGACGGCCTCGCCGAGCACGTGCCGACCTTCCCGCTCGGCGGCGTCGACCCGACCGGGGCGGGCGATTCTTGGACGGCCGCGTACCTGTCCTACCGGCGCCGGCGCCACTCGCCCGTCTCGGCCGCGCGTCTGGCCAACGGCGCCGTGGGCGCGCTCCTCGGGCGGTGAGCCGGCCGCTGATCGTGATCGCCGGGTGCGACGACGGGACGTATCTCGTCGAGGTCGGCGCGAGCGCCGAGGAGGATCAGCTGGCCGGACGCCAGGAGGGCGCCGCCGTCGAGCGTGAGCGCCCGCTCGGGCTCGCCCCGTCCTGGGCGGCCGGGCACGTCCTGGACGTGGACGCCGTCGGCTCCACCGTCGTCCTCCTGCTCGACCGCCGCCCCCCGCTCCTGATCTCCCACGACGGGGGCCAGACGTGGGACGAGCGCGGCGGCGGCCTCCCCTCGGGCCGGGCCGTCGCGCTCCGAGAGAACCCGGACCACGTCCTCTACGGCGCCCGCAACCGCTTGTACGTCTCTGGCGACGGAGGCCGGTTCTGGCGCGCGCTGGCCGTCGAGCTCCCGGAGATCCACGACGTCGCGTGGGGCTGAGGCCAGGTCTCCTTCGGGCACGTCCGGGGACAGGCCCCGGACGTGGCCCTAAAGGCGGAACTCGCCGCGGGCGACCACGACCGCCGAGCCGCCGACCTCGACCGCCTCGATCCGCTCGGCAGAGCCCTCGACCTTGGCATAGAGCGTGCTCGGGCGGCCGATCTCCACGCCCTGCGTAACCTCGATCTCCTCCCCGAACCGGATGCGGCCGTGGCGGGCGAGGTGGACGGCGAGCGGCCCCGCGGCCGAGCCCGTGGCCGGGTCCTCCGGGACGCCGTCGCCGGGCGCGAACATGCGCGTCTTCCAGCGCGTCCCCGAGCCGGCGGAGCAGTTCGCGTGCACCGCGCCCATGACGCGTGCGACCGCGCCGAGGTCGGGCTCGACGGCCGCGACCGCATCCTCGTCCGGCAGGAGGACGTAGACGTTCCCGACCCCGGACTCGTACAGCTCGAGCGGCAGCTCCGACCCTTCGACGCCGAGCGCCGCCAGCAGCTCGTCGCCGCGCTCGAACGGCCGCACCGTCGGGATCGGCTGGCTCATCCGGCCGAAGACGATCCGCGCACCGTCCCGCTCGAGCACCACGGGGACGATGCCGACTCCGGTCTCCAGCCTGATCTCGGGGAGCTGAAGCGGCGCTGCGAGCACGAAGGCCGTCCCCAGCACCGGATGGCCGGCAAACGGAAGCTCCGACACGGGCGTGAAGATGCGGATCCGCGCGTGCCCGTCCGCTTCCGGCGCGTAGACGAACACGGTCTCCGAGAGGTTCATCTCCCTGGCCAGCCGCTGGAGCTGCTCCTCGGGGATCTCGCGCGCATCGGTGAAGACCGCGAGCTGGTTGCCCTCGAGCGAGGTGTCCGTGAAGACGTCGGCGACGACGTAGCGGTAGGTCGCCATGCCACGATCTTAGGTGAAGGGGTCTGGCCTCCCGGCGCTTCGAGGGGTACGCTCCCCGCGCCGAGTCAGTCCGAGCCAGGCGAAGGAGGAATCGTGACCACCGCAGCAGTCCACCGGCCCGTCGGCGTCGCCATCGTCGCAATCCTGGGCTTCGTCCAGGCGATCTTCAGCTTTCTCACCGGGATCGCCCTGATCGTCGAGCGCAACAACAGCGCGCTGCACGAGCACATCGACAACTCGAGCGGCGCGATCACGAGCTACGGCGTCGGCGCGATCATCTGGGGCGTAATTGCGTTCTTCGTCGCCCTGGGTTTGTGGAACGGGGCGGGCTGGGCGCGGATCGTCGTCGCGATCCTCCAGGCGATCGCCATCGGCGGAGGGGTCTACCTGCTCTTCGCCTGGGGCGGCACGTACATCTGGTCGGGCCTGTGGCAGATCCTGATCGCGTTGATCGTCCTCTACTTCCTCTACGGCGCGAGGAGCGAGGACTTCTTCGCGTCGCGTCAGCGGTAGAGCTCGAGACCGTCCTCCTCCTCCGCCTGGAGCAGGCTGGCCGGCACGTGCACGCCGGTATCCTCGCCTCCCGTGAGCGCGATCGCAGTCTCGGACCTGCGGAAGACCTACGGGCAGCGCGAGGTCCTGCACGGCCTCTCCTTCACTGTCGAGACCGGCGAGGTCTTCGCCCTCCTCGGCCCCAACGGCGCCGGGAAGACGACCACGGTGGAGATCCTCGAGGGCTACCGGCGCCGGGACGCCGGGGACGTGCGCGTGCTCGGAGAGGACCCCGAGCGGGCAGGGCGCAGCTTCAAGTCCCGCATCGGCATCGTCCTGCAGTCGTCGGCCGTCTACCACCTCCTGAGCGTGCGCGAGCTCGTCGGGCTCTTCGCCGGCTACTACCCGCGCCCGCGCCGGGCGGACGAGGTGATCGAGCTCGTCGGCCTCGCGGAGAAGCGGGACGCGCGGGTGCGCACGCTCTCCGGCGGCCAGCTCCGGCGGCTCGACCTCGCGCTCGCCCTCGTCGGCGATCCTGAGCTCGTCTTCCTCGACGAGCCCACGACCGGATTCGACCCCGCCGCCCGCCGGCAGGCGTGGGAGACGATCCGCGACCTTCGCTCCCTGGGCAAGAGCATCCTCTTGACGACGCACTACATGGAAGAGGCGCAACGCCTGGCCGACCGGGTGGCCATCCTCCGCGACGGCGAGATCGTCGGCACGGGCTCGCCGCGCGAGCTCCTCTCCGGCCACGCGTCCGTGGAGATCCGGTACCGCCGGAACGGCACGGAGGTGGTCGTGGCGACCGAGGAGCCGACCCGCGTGCTGCACGACCTGACCGCCCGGGCGCTCGCAGACGGCGTCGAGCTGGAAGGACTCGAGGTGCACCGGCGGAGCCTGGAGGACGTCTATCTCGAGCTCACGCGCGGCGAGGAGGCCGGCGAGTGAGGCTCTTCCTGCACGAGCTGCGGGCGCAACAGCTCCTCTTCTGGCGAAACCGTGAAGCCGCGTTCTTCAGCTTCCTCTTCCCGATCCTCCTGCTTGTCCTCATCGGCTCGGTCTACGGGGACGAGCCGATCGAAGACGTGAGCGCGCCGACGTTCCTCCTCATCGGGCTCCTCGGCTACGGGGTCGCCGCCAATGCGTTCGCAGGGCTCGCGATCACCCTCGTCGTCCGGCGGGAGGCCGGTCTGCTGAAGCGCGTGCGCGCCACGCCCTTGGGGTCGGGCACCTACCTGGCGGCCGTGATCGGCTCCACGGTCGTCGTCATCGTGCTCCAGGTGATCGCCCAGCTCTTCCTCGGCGTCTACGTCCTCGGTGCCGATTGGCCCGACCGGCCGCTCTACTTCGCCTTCGCGATCCTGGTCGGCGCCGCGGCCTTCGCCGCGTTGGGCCTGGCCATCACGACCGTCGTCCGCACGGCCGAGGGGTCGTCCGCCGTCGTGAACGCGATCTACCTGCCGATGGCCTTCATCTCCGGCGTCTTCTTCTCCACCGAGGAGATGCCGGCGTTCCTCCAGGCGATCTCCGAGGTGCTGCCGCTCACGTACTTCCTCGACCTGATCCACGCGAGCTTCGTCCCCGGCGAGAGCTTCGCCGTCTCGGCGCTCGCGGCCGTCGTCGTCTGGGGCCTCGTCGGGCTTGCTGTCGCCCTGCGCGGCTTCCGCTGGGAGCCGCGCGAGGGCGTGGCCCAGTCCTAGAGATACGACGGGGCCGGCGGTGCCGGCCCCGTCTCACCGCAGCTTCCCCCCGAGCCTTTACAAACCTGCCGCCTTGAGCGCCTCCTCGCCGCCGACGACCGGCAGCTCGAGGGTGCTCTTCTTGATGTTGACGGTGATGTTCGCCCTCGTCTGGTCGGGCTGCGACCCGTACCCCGGGTAGCTGCCGACGACGACGAACGCGATCCGGTGGCCTGCCTTGAAGACGTAGTCCTCAGGCAGCAGCGGGAAGTCGAACTGGTACTCGGTCCCCGTGACGAGATCCTCGGGAGTCGTGAGCGAGTCGCGGTTGCGGGCGTCCAGGATGCCCTTGGTCACGCGCTCGATCTCCGCGGTGACCGTGCGCGTCTCGACCTGGAAGTAGCAGGCGTCGTCGGTCGCGCTCGACTCGCCCCAGCAGTCCTCCGTGTCGAGCGTGGTGATGCCTTCGCTGACGCTCCACTGCACGCGCGTGTCCAGTCCCCAGTCGACGAGCAGCGCGCCGACGTTCGTGTCGGTCTGGTCGGCCGACGCGTGCAGCGAGACGAACGGCGTCCCGGAGATGCGCACGTCCCGGAGGAGCGGCGGCGTCAGGAAGACGCGGCGGTTCGGCGTCACCGTCTCGAGGTTCGTCTGCATCGCAGTCTGGCTCTGAAACGGGGTGTCCTGGAAGGTCTGGTAGACGCGCGGCTCGTGGGCGCGCGGCTTCGGGCCGGTCTTGAGCAGGCCGGCCGTGGTCGGGCCCGTGTCGGCGAGGCGCAGCCGAACCTTCTCCATCTTGGCGTCGGGCCACTGCGAGTAGTCCTCGAACACGCCCGCCGAACGTTCGATCGTCGCCTCGGGCTCGGTTCGAATCCCGTTCTTCACCTTCCAGAGCTCGCTGTCGAACCAGCGGTGGATCGTCTCCACCCAGACCGCGCGCCGGAACTCGAACGGGTCCTCGTGCCCGGTCTGCGTCAACCAGAGCTTCCGCGGCGTGTCCTTCAGCTCGTACCACCACTTGCTCCAGTGGTCGGGCCGGACGTTCTCGTCGTTGGTGCCATGGACGACGAACACGCTGGCGGTCACGTTGTCGGCGTCGGGCACGTAGTCGCGCTCGGCCCAGAACGGCGTGTAGTCGCCGTGCTCGTCGCCGTCGGTGGCGGCGAGGATGTTCCGGACGGTCGCGCAGTACGCGCGCCGGTCGGGGTTCGTGACCGCGTTCGCGAGGAAGGACGGGTAGCTGTTCCCCCGCTGCACGACGCCGTTCGAGCGCGTGTAGTCGTACCAGCTCGAGATCGCCGAGATCGGCACGATGGTCGACAGGCCCTCGACGCCGGTAGCCGCGGCCGCGTTCGCGAGCGTGCCGTCGTAGGACTTGCCGATCATCCCGGCCCTGCCGTTGTGCCAGCTGGCGGTGACGACGTTGCCGTCCTTGTCGTGGGCCGTTCTGCGGCCCTGGAGCCAGTCGATCGCCATCACCGCGCTGCGGTTGTCGGGCGTCCCGCCCGTGGTCGGACACCCGGTCGAGAAGCCGGTGCCGACCATGTGCAGGAGCATCACCGCGTACCCGCGCGGGACGAAGTAGTTGTCGTAGAAGAGCGGCCACTTGTCGTTCAGGCCGTCGCCGTCGTTGTCGGCGATGCACTCCGAGTCGTTGCCG
>Ga0081538_10005138_pt1 | contig 11866 bp, 11 predicted proteins | sample TabmetS5T2R1_FD_71022 | JGI IMG/M metagenome (GOLD analysis project Ga0081538, IMG submission 71022) | Tabebuia heterophylla rhizosphere microbial communities from the University of Puerto Rico - S5T2R1 | ecosystem: Host-associated > Plants > Roots > Rhizosphere ... | reverse complement strand
GAAAAAGAGCGTCAAAAAGCTTGAATTCTGACGCAAAGGTGTCGTCTAGGCAGACGCCGCAAGGGCAGGGAAGGGGCGAAAGACTCCCCAGGGGATGCCTGGAGTGGTGTCATCCCGGTGATGGCATCGCGTGTCGAGTCTGTCTCCACGTCACTGTGCCTCAACGTATGGCCATGGCACCACGTTATGCAAGAGGTGGCGCACACCGCAAGCCCAGTCACGGTGTGGCTGAGTGCCTCCCGCTCCAAACGCCCATTGGCGCCGCGGTTGCTTTCTGCTGGCGTCCTTTCATGTCCGTGATGCAGTCCATTGACTTCGTCCTGGGTGTTCCGTATCTTCACAGCGAAGGAAAGACGTGACGTTCTCTCCGGCCTCCGTTGCCTTGCAGCGTGCGGTTTCATCCTCGCCGCTGTGTCTCTTGCCTCGAGCTCCTGGAGCCGCCGCATGCTCAACACCTGGCGACACCCTGTGACAGGCCCTCTGGTTCTCGCGTGCCTGTACGCCAGCCTGCTGTATGCTCCCAGCCGCGCAGCAGCCCCGGCCGTGGATGCCTGTGCGCTGGTCACGACGACGGAAGTGGAAGAGATCATCGGCAGGCTCAAGACGCCCCCGCGACTGAGACGTGCAGAAAGAGCGCTGACCTGCGAGTATGCCTTTGTGAACGCGCAGGAGGCCTTAGCCCTCTGGGTCTTTCCCGGTGACGCGCTGGAGCGGGCCACACACTTCGCCAAAGATGCACGCGTCCCCGTGGCGGAGTTTGGCGCCGAGGCGTTTCTCTACCGCGATGTCGTCCTGGGCTCGCTTGAGCTGTGGCTCAAGAAGGAAGACCGTGTGCTCCAGGTGATACTGAAAGCCGCGCCTGGCGAGGAAGAGAAGATCAAGGCCATTGCCAAGAAGGCGCTCAGTCGTCTGTAGACTCGTTGCAGGAAGGGAACAAAAATCGTCCTTTGACTCACATTCCGCACCCTTTTCCCTAGGTCTATGAGGGTTTCCGAGAAATGCCCCCAAGCACATGTGAACTGTCCATTGAGAACTTCTCCAGAGCGTGTTTCCACGCTGCTTCCTGCCGTCATCACACTGGTGTGGCCCCTGGAGAACCTGCGAGCGGCAGACGAGCGCATGCCGCAGGAGTGCAGCGTTCCTTCCGCAACGGCATCTCCCCTTCGGTTTGCCCATCGGCCTCTGTCAGCCAGGGGACGTGGGCTCCTGCTCTGGCCTTCCTCGTCGCGTTATCCACTCTGGGGCGCGGTGAAGGCGGTGGCAGGGACACGCAGCGCCCGGAGGTAGTGCTGTTGGACTGTCGACAGGGGAGGGGCGAGCTGGCGGTGGCCCCCGATTTTGATCACCATCGACGCCGCAAACTTGGTCATCATCATGAAGGCTGTCGGCTTCTGGGTCTCTTTCTTGTCCCACCCGGGCAACGGGCTCCCCGTCGTCTCCACATGCACCCGCAGCGTTCTCTCGATCAGACGCCACAGCAGCAGCGCCAGCAATAAGATGAAGCCCAGCGCTTCAATGCGTTCCGGCTTCTTCAGGAACAGACTATTGACAACCACGGGGTCTTTCAAAAAGGCGAAATTCTGCTCCACGCCGTGCTGTTCCTTGTAGGCTCGCAAGACCCCGCCAGCACTATGGGCCATCTCTCCCTCCGCCGGCACATTGGTCAACAGCACAAAACAGCCCGTCTCTTGCACCTTGCGGGCAATGACCTCCGTCCGCTCGCGCACGGTGGCCTGCAAACCATAGCGCAGCGCTTTGACCACGCGGGGCTGCTTCTGGCTTGGCCGGCCCGGGCCATACTTGGGGCGCTCCTCGACCTCCACCTCCACCCCGTGATAGGCGCTCTGCAGACCCCGCAGCTTGGCGGCAGCGGCCTCGGCATCTGCCTGACAGAAATACTCCTGGTGGGCCGCCTCTCGCACGGCCCCTTCCAGGGTCGCACAGGAGGCCTGGAGCTCCCGCGCCAGGGACTTCTGCCGTCGTTGATCCTGGCTGCTGGAGTGCACCACCACCGCCCGATACGACTGCCCATATAAGGTGACGTCGCTCTCGGCCACTTGATAGAAGGTCCCGGGACGGTGCTTGGTCGGGGGCGTCTGGGCGATTACCCCCACCTCCTCCCAGGCGTTGTGGGCCACGGCCTCCGCAATGACCCGCCCACATTCACTATAGGTGGCGGGTAAGCGGGGGATGAACAAGGTGTCGCCGAGCGTGGCGAGATTGTCTTCGCTCACCAGGGCCGCGTCCGCAATGTAGATATATGCCCCTGGTTGCACCCCATAGCGCGCCAGGAGGTGGGCAATCTCCGACAGTAGCGTGGTATTGAGGGTCTTGTCTGAGGCATTGCCATCCTCGGGCTTGCCCCAGATGGGCACGGCACGATCCACACAGAGGGTGGAGAGCACAAACTGCTTCAGGTCAGGGCGCTTATCCTTGCTATAGCCATAGGTCACGCGGAAGGGGACGTCCTGCTCCTCGGCAAACTCATACTCGCCCCAGACACTGCGGGAGGTCGTATCAAAGTGCACGTAGCGGCGCTCCAAGCCAAAGCGCCCGGCCGCCCGCACCGCACAGGCCGTGAAGAGCTTCATGGTGCCGAAATCGTAGAGGCGATCGAGGACACGGCCCACGGCGTCATCGTTAAAGGCGGAGGCGGGGACGGCCTTGCCCAACAGCAGTTCCGTGTCTTGAGCAGCAAAGAACTCTTCCAAGCGGTACAGGGGGCTGCGACCACTGAGCGTATCCAACACGAGGCCCAACACGATGGTGCCCGCGTCCACCTCCATCTCTGTCGGGACATAATGATTGATGAGGCTGACGAGGCCCAGTTGGTCGGCATAGGCTTTGATAATGGGCAGATGGTGGACAGGGTAGACCTCGATCTCGGAGGCTAGCTCAGGCATAGCACACTCCCATGGGATACTCTGGTGGCTTGGTGCATCTGGATGGTTTCAACCCTCCCATGGTTATGGCCTCTTTGAGGTCAAAATGCCATCAGAAAAAAATGCGATTGAGCGCAGCTTACGGGGTGCGGAATGTGAGTTGTGTGGCGGCCAGCGGGTTCGTCTTCCTCGCTCAATACCAGGTGAGAGAGTCGGTAGGCCATCAGGACGAGCATGTCACGTGCACCGGGTGAACGCCTCATGATCATCATACATTGGCGACTTCGATACGGGGTAGCACCACCACTATGAGCGACGAGCAGCGTGCGCGTACAGTCTCGAAGCGCAGCGTTTTCAACTGTTACAGGTTTTCGGGAGCGACAGCCAATCTCGTGCACTCCCATGCAGATACGGCCTACTGCCCGCGTGTTCTAATCGGCTGCTGTGGCGGCTTGGACCTGCACGTAGCGGGCCATGAAGAACGCGATGGCATTGGCAACCGCTTCGCTGCAGAGGGGATCACGATCAAAAAAGTGGTCCTGCCCAGCATACAGGTGGAGATCGACAGGGACTCCCGCTTGTTCCAAGGCCTCGTACATACGTCTGGTCATGGCATGCGGCACGGTTTCATCCGCGGTCCCGTGCATCAACAGCGTCGGCGGGTACGCACTGCTCGCATACGTGATGGGACTAGCAGCCTGTACAACCTCTGGTGTGGGATGTGCTCCAAAGAGCGGCTCCATGCGTGGCTGGTAGGCCCATGCACTCAGGTCGGAGACTGGGGCAATGCCGACCACCGCAGCGACTGCACTACTCACCTCGGCGTGGTCGCTCGCATCATCAAAGGCAGCTACCCCCTGTGAGCCAGCAGCAAGAAGGGCCAAGTGTCCGCCTGCGGATTTGCCGCCAATGGCAAGCGCTGCGGGATCAATGCCCAGACGTGCGTGACTGGCTCGCATCCAGCGAATGAGGGCCTTCACGTCCTGAATAGGGGCGGGCCATGGCGCCTCCTCCATGACCCGATATTCACCCGCCACACACACATAGCCACGCTCGGCCAGGCGTATGCCATAGCGCTCTTTCAGGGGGGCTCGATCGGCAGTGCGCCATCCACCCCCAGGCAGAAAGAGGAGCCCTGGAACGGGTCCAGCAAGCTTGGCAGGCTGGAAGATATCGACGTGTAGGGTGCGTACACCAACCTGATGGACAGCCACATGTTCTTCTATGCGAATAGCTGACATCGTTCTCTCCCTAATCTGCTACCGTCTGCAGCTGTGCGGACCACGTATCGAGCAACGGCAACACCACGTCTGCTGGTTCAGAGTCGATGCTGAGAACGATACGCTCGATCCCGGCGTCGCGATAGGCTGGCCATTTCGTGGCCTCATGCTCAGCCCCGAAAGCGGTGATGGGCAGGGTGCGGCCCGCAGCCTTTGCTAATTCCCGATAGGCTGGCATCTTTTTGAGTAAGTGGTAGGTCGGGCGGCGTGCATGCGGCACCCAGCCGTCCCCATAGGCGAGGGCACGTCGAGCGCCATGCGGCATACCACCACCGACCAGTACTGGCGGATGGGGCTTTTGCACGGGTTTTGGCCACGTCATCATGGGTCCAAAATGCACAAAATCCCCATGATATTCCGGCTTTGACTGGGTCCAGATGGCGCGCATGGCCTCAATGCGCTCCCGCATGACCTGCTGACGCTGCTGAAAATCCGTACCGTGATCGGCCATTTCATCGGCGTTCCAGCCAATGCCGACACCGAACAGAAAGCGGCCAGCGGAAATCTGATCGACTGTGGCGACTTCTTTGGCGGTCTGAATGGGATCGCGCTGCGGCACCAGACAGATGCCTGTGGCGATTTTCAGGCGTGTGGTGACGGCCGCAGCAGCGCCCAAGACGACGAACGGATCCATGACATCGTAATACTTCTTGGGCAAATCGCCGCCCTGCGGGAAAGGGGACTTGCGGGTGAGAGGGATATGACTGTGCTCGGGCAACCACAGCGACTCGAACCCCCGCTCTTCCAGAGCTCTGGCGAGTTGTGTAGGCGCGATGGCGTAATCTGTGCAGAACATAGCCACCCCAATATGCATAGATGATGCTCCTATCTGTTTTATAGGTTGTGAAAGGTCGGACGGATCAGGGCTTTTGTCGGTTCTTCTGCGCCTCTATCCTACTGGATAATGCCGACGGATACCAGTCGTGCCTTGTCGGCTGTATGTGGCGTCATGGCGATGTGCATACACTGTAAAATACATCATCCGCGTTCAGCCCAACTTGATCGACCAGATCCAAAATGGCCCGGGCCGGTGTCGGCTCATATGGCACCATGCCGCTATCCCCAAGGGCTACGGCAATGGGGGCTTGTTCTGCCCGTATGAGACCCTGCACCAGGACATCAAGGGTGTCATAGCCCCTGTGCATATACCCGACCCGGCCTGGCCGATACCGGGTGTAGCGATCAAACAGGCGGCGTAGCGTTGTTGCCGACTGTTTCCCAATGCGAATGTCGTACCGCAGCTGTCGAATAAATTGCGCATCGGCCTGCCGCAGGCGTGCCTCCAGCGCCCTGGCGTGGGCACCCAATGTCTTCTGGAAATGCTGCCATTGGGCGTTGTTGCAATGTATTCGCAGGCATTGATAGACCTGTTGGATGACATCCAGGGCCATCGCCCTGCCAGCCAGATTGCCATCGGCATAAAGGCCAGAGTTGCGCTCGAGAGCCGCCAGGCGTGCCTCGATCACCTCAGGACGATGCCGATATGACTGCACGGTTGTCTGTGGTAGGTCATCCAGTGGTATGGTCATCCTGCTCTCTAAGCCGTTGCAGCAGTATCTCTGCAGGGGGGCAGTTTCTTAGGCTAGCCTGTCACCGTCCCCAGGGCTGCAATCTCCCATCATGTCAATAAGGCCGCATCAGCGCGGGCATGACATGTTGATGAAAGCGGTCGAGAGACGCCATCACGGTCTGATGGGGAAGGTTGCCAATGTGGAACATGCCCATAAAGTGTTCAGCACCCACCTGATGCATCTGCGCCCGCAGCTTCCGCGCTACAGAGTCCGGACTCCCGGCGATGATAAAACCCGTTGTGTCGAGGTCGTCCCAGCTCAACGGATGAAAATTCACGCGTTCGCGATTGCCTTCCCGGAAGTAAGCGAACGACTGCTCGGTATGCAGCGCTGCCCGGATGTGGCGCTGTGCCTGGGCGACGTGGCTGGCGGCCTCGTTGAAACCCCGATTCCACAGCGTAAAGAAATAACGCAGCGCGGGCTCGGCAACGGCGCGCGCTTTGGCATCCGTTTCATCTACGTAGATATGGCGCGTGAGAATGAACTGCTCCGGCCCTGCCTGCCATCCTGCCGCCTGACTCAGCCGCCGGTAATACGCAAACGTATCCTCGATCTGGTCGGTGGTCTGATAGACCTGGGCAATGGGGAAGCGGCGCTCGACACACCACTGGATTGATTCCGCACTGCGCGCCGCCACCCAGATTGGCGGGTGGGGCTGCTGCACCGGTCGGGGCCAGATGGCGCAATGCTCGAACTGGAAGAAGGTGCCCGCATAACTCCATACCGGTTGTGTCCACGCCGTCATGATGACCTCAAACGCCTCGCTGAATCGCGCCCGCGACTCCGCAGGATTGACGTTATACCACAGGTACTCCGAGGGGATGCCGCGCACGAATCCGGCGATCAAGCGACCATCGGTCATGCAATCGAGCATGGCATATTCCTCGGCCACGCGCACGGGATGTTGACGCAAGGGGAGAATCGTGCCGAGAATGCCGATCTTCATGCGCTCGGTGCGCTGACTGAGCGCAGCGGCAATGAGATTCGGCGACGGCATCGTGCCGTAGGCGCTGTAATGATGCTCGTTAAACACCACGCCTTCGAAGCCCAGGGCTTCACAGTATGCCATTTCGTCCAGGTGTTCGCGATAATTGCGCGCTCCAACGGCCGGATCGAAAAAGGTACTCGGAATGGGCGTACCTGGCGCCTCAGGCGGTATAGTCGGATAGGCGAGCAGGTCGAAATTATACACTTTCATCCTCGGTCTCCTCTGCGTGGTAACCAGCGGTAGCCGTGCCCGAAAACTTCGTGACCATGCCGCACGATTGCAGGGCCGACGTGCGGGTTGCGCTCCAGCGCTAACGCGCAGCAGAAAAAGGTGCATGGCACATCGAATTCGTGCAGGATATTCAGAATCCGCCACACCCCGACCCGACTACCATACTCAAAGAACGACTCATTGGCCAAATCCCGCTGCGCCGGGGGCACGGGAGAGGGCACTTCGTTATTGCTTTCATGCGTCGCGTCGCCATCGAGCAGCGAGTACTCTGCGCCCTCTTCGTAGTTGACGACCACGGACACCGCAAGACGGGCGCCGTTGGGCCAAGTCACTCGCGGTGGAGTCGGACCATAGCCGACAAAATCTCGCTCGCTCATCCGACCTCTCTCCTCTCCATCACTTGCAACCACGTCCTGAGCTGCTGCCGCTCTGCTGCTAGGATTGGCCGCAGGGACATCCGTACAGGTCCTAACCGGGTGCAACCTACCACACGGGTACTCGGCACGCAATTGCGCGCATGGGCAAGCCGGGTCCATTTCATTAATGTCCCAGGTGGTTATCGGGGTCGTTGAGCAGGACCAAACCGCCATCGGAAGACCACCGTCCCCCCTCAAAGTCGACGAGGATAGCTTTGTCCTTGAGCGGTGCCACGGAAAGCGGGCTAGTGATATCGGCTGGCATCGAATCGGCACCTCGGATCGTGTATGCTTTGGGGTCAGATGCGTTCATGTGGATTCACTCCTCTGGTTGAGATGGTGTAATGCCCTATTATAGGACGTTATGGAGCAAATCCCATGAGCGTGTTTCGCCTTCATGAATAATCCGGGAATAGGTGGATCCTATTTTTGCGGAGCACAGGTAGGGGACCACTGCTTCTGCTTGTCTATTCGTGCAACAACGCCGCTACGATGTAAAAGCATGAACTCTCAACCATGGAATACCCCACTGGAGCATACCGATGCAAGAACTCATCACCCTTATGGATAAAGTCAAGACATCAGGCGCGTTTTCTGTCAGCGGAACGTTACCTTCGATCCTGCCGGGACTTCATGTGAAGGGCGTTGGCAATATTGGACTGCCCCTGACGGAACCCCAAGCCAAAGCGCTCATTCAACTTAGCGAACCTGCTCCCTTTGGCCGTGGGGAAGAGACGATTGTGGATCCGGATGTGCGTAAGAGTTGGCAAATCTCGGCAGATGATTTCGAACTGGGCAATCCTCAATGGCACGAGGCACTGCGGGCTGCAGTCGATCAGATTGGCCACGAGCTGGGTCTCTCCGGCTGCAAAATCGGCTTTGAACCATACAAGCTGCTGGTGTATGAAGCAGGCTCGTTTTTCGCATCCCATCGGGATACAGAAAAGATCCCCAACATGTTTGCGACCTTAGTGGTGAATTTGCCCTCTAAGCATGAAGGGGGCGAGCTGATCATTCGCCACGCGGGTCAAAGCCAAAGCTACTCGTTTGCCGCCAGCAGTCTCTTTGAGCCGAGCTTTGTGGCCTTTTACGCCGATTGTTACCACGAAGTGAAGCCGATTACCGCTGGTTACCGGCTCTGTTTGGTGTACAACCTGGCGATCACGAATCGGAAGAAGCAGCCTGTTCTCTCTCAACAGATGGGGCCGATTGATGAGATTGACAAGGCGATTCAAGCATGGAGCCAGGAAACGCACGACAATCCCATCTTAATCTACCTGCTTGATCATAGTTATTCGGAACAGAACCTCAGCATGGCTAACCTGAAACATGGTGATTTTGCCAAGGCTTCGGTCTTGTTACATGCGGCAGCCAAAAGCGGGTGTCAGGCGTATTTGTGTCTGGCAACCTATTATCGCACGAGCTACGGCGAGGTCGATAGCTATGGCTGGCGTGGCCGGCGTGGTCGGTATGCCGACGATGATAATGATGTAGATGAGAGCGATTTTGAGGAATATGATGTGAGTGAAGAGCTTGTCTATGCCCATGCCTTTGTAACGGCTGGTGGGACCAAAATCAACGTCAAGAAGATCCATCTGGATGAAGATGATCTGTTGGCGAAGGTTCCGTTGGTCGATGGCCCTGGACGTGGTTACTCCATTTCGGAGGCGACTGGCAACGAGGGAGCCACCAAAGATCTTTGGTATCACCGCGGCGCGGTGATCATGTGGCCCAAGAAGCGGGAATTGGAGCTCGTCGCGAAAATGGATGTCGATTATGGCATCCATGTATTGAAGAGCGCCATTCAAGATCAGAACAAGCTAGAGGGTGAGTACCGTCAACAACTCATTCGGTTGGCCAACCATATTGTTGAGACACTGCCATCCTATCGCAAGGAGGATATTTCCGCAGAACTCATCGAGTTAGGTGATATCGAACTACTCAAAAAAGCCCTGTTTAGGCAAGCCAATTCCTACTCCATTGATATCGATCCTAACCTATTTATCAAGGTGGCTGAACGGTTTGGCTGGGAGCCCTTTGCACAAGATGTTCAGTTGCGGCTTACCGCTCAGAATGGCCTTCAGTGGTTGGACTCACTTGTGCAGACTGGCAAATCTATTTCCGATGAAGGTCAAGGATTCATGAGGAAGTGGGTTGCGTCGCGATGGCAACAATCGCTAACGTCCGCAATGCAGTTGGTGGCGGAGCCTGCATTGCCATCTAATGCGCGCGCTCGTAACCGATACAAATATCAGGTTGCTCGATTCAATACCGAAAAGCATGCGAAACAGGACGAAATCATCTACTTGGTGCGCTTAACTTCTTGCCTAAACATGGAGACAGTGGCCAGTAAGGCAATTGAACGTTTGGCTAATCTACCTGAAGAAAAGTTTCTAACAGAAACGTATGGGCCAGCAATAATTAGCGCGCTTAATAGCCTGAAGAAGAAAGCACATAACCAAACCATCGCTCAGCAATTTGCAGCCGCTGTACGTCAATGCCTCCAGGCTGAATATCCTAACCCACCAGAGCCACCCCAGGATTGGTCACGAGAGGGACATCTGGACTGTGACTGTGAACTCTGTGCCGAAGTGAATGAGTTTTTACCTAAGCGAGACGTAAGCTCAATTGGTATTTACAAGACGCTTAAGGGCAACCTGATCCACGTTGCATCCGAAGCGGAAAAGAACCAAATAGAGGTGGACATTGATATTCAAAAGGTAGCACCGAAATTCAATGGAACAATCCAGAAGAATCAAAGCCGGTATGAACGCAAACGCCAACTGTATGATGCCGCACAGGACATCATTCGCAAACTACCGAATTGAAAACGGTCGTGTCCCTGGGCATTGCGGCTAATTGAAACGGACCTGTCCCATATCGTCATTGTGCCGTGGAGGTCACAAGATCTAAGAGATGGATGCGATGAAAAAGACCAGCAGTTCTAATTTTGGAGATCAACCAGTATCGAACTGGGATTCGAGCTCAAGGCCCTGGATCATGAACTCCATCAAGTGATCCCAATGGTCAAAGGTCATATACCGCATTAAGGCCTGGATATCATGGAAAAACGTCTGACGCTTGGCAAGCACTTGGCGTAGCAACGCATACTTGGGATCGCTCCACTCCAATAGGGTGTGGAACAGAAAGGCGAGCAAGTTGAGGCTGAGCAGAAACGCGGCGAGGTACCGTTTGCCATGACCAAAGTTATGCTCCAGATGGTAGCCTTTGGTCTTGAGCACGTTGTGGTTTTCGTTTTCGATCTTCCATCGCCCGCGCCCTGATTGCGCGACGGCCACCACGTTGTCCGCTGTCAGGCGATGATTGGTGATATAGCTGTTGTGATAGAGTTGCTCGCCCGTTTTGGCGTTGACGACGGTGATCTCAAACCAATTGACTGACAAGGTATCGTGACCACTGCGCAGGAAGACGTCGTTGAGGTAGCGCACCATGGTCACTTCCGTGAAGCGCCCATTCCAGTGGTGCACTTCACGTGCGGCTATCGCGTCGGTGGCCTGCCAAAAGGCTAAGCGCTCATAGAGCGTGGCATGGGAGTCGGGTTTGCACGTAAAAATGAAGTTAAAACCCTGCTGTAACACCAACGCACAAAAGGGCTGGTTGCTGTAGAGGTCATCGCCCAGCAAGGTGACGCCATGAGGCGCGACCTGCTTGGTATGTTTGGCCAGCCAGCGTTTGCCAGCGGTGCGTTCACAGTCCTGTTTGTCATGCCCATCTTGCGGCATGATATACTCCGGCGGCAAGGCCAGGACCTGGGCGTGTCCAGGGCACACAATCACCGGGGTGATCGCGGCATGATAATAGAGGGTGTGGCCATTGCGGAGCTGACGCCGAAGACAGTTTTGGCAATGAATGGCGTGGGACGAAAAGTAGTTGGTGCCATCGAGGGCTACTAACAGTTGATCGCCCAGGACGCGAAAATGGGCCAACATGCGGTGCTGTGCAAGACTCTCAAAGACCTCAAGAAACACCGCATCGAGGTGGCTGGGCGCGATCGGATCGAGCAGCTTGCGGACCTGATTGTCACAGGGAATCTGCTCCACGTCGAAAAGGGTGTGGACGTTATTTTGCCCTTTGGTATGGTGCAGCCGGCGCTGGTATTCCAAAAACGACGGCGATTGGGTGAAAAAGATGCCAAAGGCGCCCAGGACGGCATCGTGGATGGCGTATTGGGTGTTGGGACTCGCTTTGCGATGGTCAGGCAAGTGCGCGATGCGTCGGGATAAGATGCCTTTGAGGGTATCGAAGCCTAAGGGGATCGTCATGTCTATCTCCTTCGTGCTGTGGAGAGAGACACCTTAGCCATGTCGGCGTCCATTGGCAACCTCGAACCCTTTGTACGCCAAAATTAGAATTGCTGACAGCAGTTATCCCTGGAACAGCAGCAGCAAGTCTTAGAGTTTGTCCGCGCCTTGGTGGCAACAAGAGTTGGCGGGGTGCCAGGACGGACCTTACTGCGCTTTGCGGGTGCGATCAACGC
>Ga0081538_10005137_pt1 | contig 11867 bp, 15 predicted proteins | sample TabmetS5T2R1_FD_71022 | JGI IMG/M metagenome (GOLD analysis project Ga0081538, IMG submission 71022) | Tabebuia heterophylla rhizosphere microbial communities from the University of Puerto Rico - S5T2R1 | ecosystem: Host-associated > Plants > Roots > Rhizosphere ... | reverse complement strand
TCGATCCCCACGACCGCCTTCGACGAGGCACTGGCGCTGCCCACCGAGCGCTCGGCGAAGATCGCGCTGCGGACGCAGCAGATCCTCGCCCACGAGGCCGGCGGCACAGACACGGCCGACCCGTTCGGCGGTTCCTACTTCGTGGAGGCGCTCACGACCGAGCTTGAAGAGCGAGCGTGGGAGCTCATCGAGCGGATCGACGAACTCGGCGGCGCGGTCGAGGCGATCGAGCGCGGGTTCGTCCAGCGCGAGATCGAGGACGCGGCGTTCCGCTACCAGCAGGCGGTCGAACGTGGGGAGGCCGTCGTCGTCGGCGTGAACCGCTACGAGGAGCACGAGTCGGAGCCGATCGAGCTCCACCGGCTCGATCCCGAGGCCGAGCGGAGGCAGCTCGAGCGCACAGCCCAAGTGCGCGCGGAGCGGGACCCAGAGGAGGCGACGCGCGCGCTGGAAGAGGTCGGGCGGGTGTCGAAGGGCGACGAGAACCTGCTGCCGGCGATGCGCGAGGCGCTCCGCGCGCGCTGCACGGTCGGCGAGATCTGTGACGTCCTGAGAGAGGAGTTCGGCACGTACGACGCGCAGCGTGCGTAGGCGTGCAATCCTGGGCGCGAAAGGAGGGGACGATGCACCTTGGAGCACTCAAGCGAGCATCGGAGGCGGCTCTGCTCGGGCTCGCGGTTCTCTTCCTGATCATGCTTACGCTCGACTGGCATCGCACCTCGGTGCGCGTGGTTGGTGCCGGAGATGCGGAAGCGGCCTCGAGCGGCTGGAGCGGCTGGGGTCTTGTCGCCGGGTTCTGCGCCCTCGCGATCGTGGGTCTGGAGCTCGATCGTCAGTTTCGGGGTCGTTCGCACGAAGGACAGTCGCTCGTCGACCTCGGCCTCGCCGTCGGCGCGGCGGTCGCCACCGTCGCGGCGATCTTCACCGGTGACGCGAGCGTCTCCGCAGCGGGGCTCGGCGTCGAGGTCGGATCGACGCTTTGGCCGGCGTGGGTCGGCCTGGTCCTGGCCGGGTTGATGGTCGTCGCAGCCGTCGTGCCGACACTCCCGGAGGCGAACGCCGAGGCTTCGCGGGCAACGCCGAATTTAAGTTGACGCTTACGTAAGAAGTTGCTTAAATATGGCCTCGTGGAGGCCGTTCTGAAGGCGATCGCCGCGCCGCACAGGCGCGAGATCCTCAACCTCGTTCGCGAGGGTGAGCTGTCTGCCGGCGAGATCGCGGCGCATTTCGAGGTGACCAGGCCGGCGGTCTCTCAGCATCTGAACGTCCTCAAGGAGGCGGGCCTCGTGAACGAGCGGCGAAACGGCACCAGACGCCTCTACCGAGCTCGGCCCGAAGCGCTCGTACCGGTCAGATCTTTCATCGAGGGCTTCTGGGACGAGCGCCTCGAACGACTCAAGTCGGAAGCAGAGCGAGAGGAGAGGAAGAAACGTGGAAGCAACGACTGAGAGCACCTCCGTCTATCGGGAGCTCGCGATCGACGCAAGCCCCGAGACTGTCTGGGAGTTCCTCGTCGACCCCGAGAAGGCAACGCGCTGGATGGGGCAGAACGCGACGTTCGACGCGCGGCCCGGCGGCCTCTACCGCGTCGAGGTCATCCCGGGTAACACCGCAGCCGGCGAGTTTGTCGAGCTCGATCCGCCGCGGCGCCTTGTCTACACGTGGGGGTGGGAGCCCGGCGGGATCGACAAGTCGGTTCCGCCCGGGACGAGCACGATCGAGATCGAGCTGGTCCCGTCGGGCGAAGGGACAACGCTCCGATTCACGCACCGCGACCTGCCGAACGAGGAGGCCGTCCAGTCTCACGCGCATGGCTGGGACCACTACTTCAGCCGGCTGGCGATCGCGGCAAGCGGTGGCGATCCCGGCGTCGACCCGTGGCTCACGGGCCAGATGACGTAGCGCGCGATTACACTCGGAGCGTGTCGCAGCTTCAGCGGCTGTCCGTGCGGATGACGCCGATCACGAATCGCGCCGCCGAGTACGGTCCCGCTGTCCCGGCTTGCTGCAACGTCTGTCGCACCTGCACGACGACGAACCTCGTTGGTCTCGCGCTCGGCGGGCTCACCGTCGCCGGTTTGGCCATGGCCAGCTTTGCGAGAAAGATCGCCGGGCGCGGATAGCGCGCCCCCTGTGCGGATCCTGCTCGTTTCCCAGATGTATCCCGGGCCCGAGGACCCGGACCTCGGCGTCTTCGTCCAGCAGCTCGAGGAGGAGCTGGAGCGCCGGGGGCACGAGTTGGAGCGGGCCGTGCTCGACCGCCGCGGCGGCGGCAAGCGCCGTTACCTCGGCCTCGGACGACGTGCTGCCTCGGCGTCGCGACGGTTCAAGCCGGACGTCGTCTACGCGCATTTCCTCGTTCCGACCGGACTTCTGGGCGCGCTTGCCTCCCGTGCACCGCTGGTCGTCACGGCCCACGGACGTGACGTCCGGAACGTCGGCGCCTATCCCGGCCTCCGTGCGGCGACGCGGTTTGTCGTGCGGCGCGCCGCGGCCGTCGTGGCGGTCTCGGACTTCCTGCGGCGCGAGCTCGAGGCCAAGGTGCCGGAGGCGCGCGGGAAGACTGCGGTCGTCGACTGCGGTGTCGACCTCGAGCGCTTCCGCGTCGAGCCGGCGCCTGACGGGCCGCCCCGGTTCCTCTGCGTCGGTTCGCTGACGGAGCGGAAGAACGTCGTGCGGCTGGCCGAGGCGTTCGAGCGGCTGGGGAAAGGCGCCCTCACGTTCGTCGGCGACGGGCCCCTCCGCAGCGGGGTCGAGGGTCGACCGGGCGTGACGGTCACCGGCCTCGTGCCGCATGACGAGATCCCGTCCTGGCTCGCACGGTCACACGTGCTCTGCCAGCCGAGCCTGATCGAGCCGTTCGGCCTCGCGCTCCTCGAGGCCATGGCCGCGGGGCGCTCGGTCGTCGCGACCAGGATCGGCGGGCCGCCGGAGTTCGTCAGCCCGGAGGCCGGCGTGCTCGTGGATCCTACGAACGTCGACGACCTGACCAGGGGCCTCGAAGCGGCTGCCGCGCTGCCGTGTCCGAACCACGCGGCTCGCGCAGCCGCCGAGGAGCACGACCTCAGGAAGCAGGCGGATCGGGTGGAGGAGATCCTCCGGAAAGCCGCTCGAGGTCGGCAAGACGGCGCTCGACCAGCGGCCTGACCGACTCCTCGAGACCGGCCTCGCGGGCCAGCTCCAGCGCCTGCTCGTACGAGCCCCGCACCTTCTCGGGATCCACGCCCTGCTTCAACCGGTTGTCTCCGGTCACAAGCAGCTTTTGGATTTGGTCACGCGCGCCGATAATTAGACGAAGCCTCGGTTCAAAACTGGCAAAATCGACGCGAATACTATGGAACCTGTAACTGCGGCCACGCTCCCCCGCCCGATCCGACTCGTCATCGTCGATGACGAGCCGCTCTTCGTCGAGATGGTCGAGGCGATGCTCGCGTCCGAGGCCGGGATCGAGGTCGTCGGGACCGCTGCCGACGGCGAGGAGGGCGCCAGGCTCGCCGCGGAACTCGACCCGGACCTCGTCGTGATGGACATCAGCATGCCGGTGATGAACGGGATCGACGCGACGCGCGTGATTCGCGGACGCGACCCGGACGCCTGCGTCCTGATCCTGACCGGCGGCTCGAACGTCACGGACATCGACAAAGCGAGGAGCGCCGGCGCCGCCGGTTACCTGACGAAAGACCGCATCGCAGGCGACCTCGTGAAGGAGATCCGCCAGCTGGGCTCCCGCTAGGGCGTTGCTACCCTGGGCAGCCGGATGCTGCTCGGGTTCCTCGTTTTCTTCCACTTCGTCGTCTCTCTGGCGCTGATCACCCTCGTGCTCATGCACTCCGGGCGCGAAGCAGGGCTGGGCGGTATGGGCTTCGTTCCTCAGTCGCAGGGCGGTACCCACATCGTCGAACGGAACCTGACGAGGCTGACGATCGTGGTCGCGACGGTCTTCGCCGCCAACACGATCCTGCTCTTCCGGCTGCTCGAGTAGTCGTCAGCGCCTGCAGGCGTTCCCTCGGAAGAACGCAGCGACGGCGCGCTTCGAGAATCTGTAGCCGGCCACGCGGGCCACGCGGTCGAAACGACGCGCACCCAGGCAGTCGGCGATGCGCTCGTTCAGCTCGCCGTCCACGTGGACGCTCTCATGGGCGAGCGTGAACACGGCGTCAATCAAGACCAACTGGGGCAGGCCCTTCGCACGCAGGATCCGACACGTCCTCGGGCTGAGCAGCACGCGAACCTGCCGCCGGCCGTCGACGAAGACCTCCTCGGTCTTGGCGAGCCAGGTCTGTTTGATGGCGGACGCGATCTCGTAGTCCGTCGCCTGCGACACGCAGTACGTCGGCGCTCCGACGGCCTTGGACCACCGAGCATCACCACGTGATTCGCCCATGGCGAGCGACGGCGCAGCTGCCGCTGCTACCAGAACGACCAGGGCTCCCAGGGGTACCCGCAGCATCGACCTACACTTTCGACCAGGTTTCGTCCAGTATCGCACCCTCGGCCCCCGACGAGGCACCTCGGTTCGACGTGGCTACACTGCGCGTGCGCGCTGGTGGCGGAATTGGTAGACGCGCAAGGTTGAGGGCCTTGTGGGCTTTGCGGCCCGTGGAGGTTCAAGTCCTCTCCAGCGCATAGGGGCCCCGACAGGGGCCTTTTCGTGCCCTTGACGCCATCCGGACGGGTCGCTACGGTGCCCGAACACATGTTCGCGGAAGGAGGCCCGATGGTGACCGAACGGCAGCGCGCGATCCTGGATTACCTCCGGGGTTTCGTCGACGAGCACGGCTACCCACCGACGGTGCGTGAGATCGGCGAAGCGGTCGGTCTTCGTTCGCCCTCGACTGTCCATGCGCACCTCGCGCAGCTCGAGCGGGCGGGACTTCTGCGCCGCGATCCGACCAAGCCGCGCGCGATCGAGCTCGCCGACAGAACTGCACAAGCGGACGTCCACCGACTCCCGCTCGTCGGTGAGATCGCCGCCGGCGGCCCGCTGCTCGCCGAGCAGAACGTCGAGGACTACTTGGCCGTGCCGGAGCCGCTGTCCCGTGGCGGAGAGGAGTTCCTGCTGCGCGTGAAGGGGGACTCGATGGTCAACGTCGGCATCCTCGAGGGCGACATCGTCGTCGTGCAACGCCAGCAGGATGCGCGGAACGGCGAGATCGTCGTCGCGCTCGCCGGCGACGACGAGTCGGCGGACGAGGCGACGGTCAAGCGGTTCTTCCGTGAGGACGGGCGGGTCCGCCTCCAGCCGGAGAACGACGCGCTCGAGCCGATCTACGCGCAGCACGTCCAGATCCTCGGCAAGGTGATCGGAGTCTTCCGACAGGTGGCATGACCGAGATCAGGGCCTTCAACCGCACGCTCGACCAGGAGCTCGTTGCGCTGCTGCGCGGAGCGAGCCTCGAGTGCCTCGTCTGCGGCGAATTCGTGCTGAATCGCCACGGCACGGTCGAGTGCCCGGAGTGCGGCTTCGCGCTCAGTGAGGCGGAAAAACCCGGGCTACAATTGGGCTTGCAGGCCGGGTGACCGCGGGCCGGCGCAAGCCGGTCCGAGGAAAGTCCGGACACCACAGGGCAGGACGCTGGGGAAATCCCAGGCGGCGAAAGCCGACGGACAGTGGCACAGAAAGGAGACCGCCAGCGGCGATAACGACTCTCCGGAGACGCCGAAGGTAAGGGTGAAACGGTGGGGTAAGAGCCCACCAGCACCGCGGTGACGCGGTGGCTTCCAAACCCCGTCCGGTGCAAGGCGAAGCAGGCTCCGACGACGCGGCCCGCAGAGGAGCCGGGTGCGCTGCTCGAGCCGTCGGGCAACTGACGGCCTAGAGAGATGGTCACCCCCGACAGAATCCGGCTTACAGGCCTGCTACGGAAAAGCCCCGCTCAGCGGGGCTTTTCTATGTCAGTCGACTCTCCGCAGCTCCCTGAGGGAGACGGCATTCTCAGGGGCCACCGGCGCGGGCGTCGCGCCCAGCTTGCTGTAGGCGACCGTGTAGCTCCACGCGGAAGCGCCGGCTCCCCACGTCACCGCCAGCTCCCGGACGACCCCCTCGGCGCCGAGCGTCACCGCCACGTCGAGCGGCGCCGACGGGTCGGCGGCTTCGTCGTGCGCTACGTAGCCGAAAGGCAGCACCCGAATTGCCTGGCCTTCCTTGAAGCCCTCCTCCCGAGCGATCAGGCCCGCCGCGACGCGCCCGGTGTAGACGGTCCCGCCATTGTCGGACCGCTGCGTCGCCGGGCTCGTCATCGCGCCTGTGATCCGTCGAAGCGTTGCACCGCCGACGTCCTCGCGGACCGCGGCGAGGGTTTCTGCGGGCGTCGTCCCACTGTCTGGATCGATGCTCGACGGCGGGCCGAGCTCCATCCAGCGGCCGAGCTCCGGATCGACGGCGTACATCATCCCGTCGACGACGAGCGTGGTCGATCCGACCTTTCCTTGCCGATCCGGGCTGTCCGCCCGGACGGCCAGGTCCTCGCCGTTCCAGCGGATCGTGGTGCCGGCCCACAGCTCGCCGCCGTGGGTGATGCGAACGACGGCTGTGCCCGACCGCTCCGCCGAAGCGGCCGTCAGGGTCGCCGCCTTCCTGAGGGCCGCAGTCGCGTTCTCAGGACCGCTTCCCGGCGAGCCAACCGTCAAGAAGGCCGCAACGACGGCGACCGCGGCCAGCGAGAGGCCAGCGAGGGAGACGCCCACGAAACGGCGCCGCACCAAAGACACCGGTTGCCGCTCGTCGGCGAGCACGAGCCGGTCGTAGACCGCGTCGGCGGCGGCATCGGCAGCGTGCGCGAAGCCGGCCTTCCGACGAGGGTTCGCCCTTCGCAGGGCCTGAAGGCTGTCAGACGTGTTCATGATCCTCCTTCGACAAACCGTCGCTGCGAGCCGTGGAACGGAACGGGTTGTTGGCGCCGAACCTCGTCGACCTGCAACTCTTCGAACACATCGCGGAACCGTCGGCGGGCGCGATGGAGTCGACCACGTGCAGTGACCGTCCCGCACCCGAGCACCCCCGCGATCTCCGTCGGGGAGAGGTCCTCCCACTCCGCGAGCAGCAGAACCTCCCGGTCTCGCGCGCCGATCCGGCGAAGCGCCTCGTGGACGACCGACTCTTCGCCGTCGGCCGGTTCGCTCGGCGGCGTCGGGCGCTCCTGCGCGAGCCGCGCTTGAAGTGCCAGACGACGCCGAAGCGAACGGCGCTGGTTCGCGAGCACGCGACGCGCGGTCGCGTACAGCCACACACGTCCGGCGTTGCCGGCCGGCACTTCGTCGAGCCGACGCCACGCAGTCAGGAAGACTTCGGCCACCGCGTCCTGGGCGTCGCTCTCGACTCCCGTCCGCCAGCCGCAGTACGTGACGATGTCGGAGCTGTACGCCGCGAACAGGGCGTTGAAGCGCCGACGTCGCTCGGTCTCGCGTTCGGTCATTCCGACGCCTTCATGTCCGGCAGGTGCAAGAGCGTTTCAGGCGTCAGACGACTTCGCTCGAAGACGCCCAGAGGTTGATCCCGCTCTCCGTGGCGTGCTTGTCGATCTCGGTCAGCTCGTCGTCGGTGAACTCGAGCTTGTCGAGCGCCGCGACGTTGTCCTCGAGCTGGGCGACGCTGCTGGCTCCGACGAGCGTCGATGTGACCCGCGGATCGCGGAGCGTCCAGGCGAGCGCCAGCTGCGCGAGCGTCTGGCCGCGCTCTTTCGCGAGCTCGTTCAGCGCGCGCACCTTGTCGAGCGTTTCGTCGGTGAGCAGATCGCGCGAGAACGTGCCTTCTTCGGAGGCGCGTGAGCCTGCCGGCACGCCGTCGAGGTAGCGATCCGTCAGGAGCCCCTGGGCGAGTGGCGAGAAGACGATGCACCCGGCGCCCTCGGCGGCGAGCACGTCGAGGAGGTCGGGCTCGATCCAGCGGTTCATCATTGAGTACGAGGGCTGGTGGATGAGCAGCGGCGTCCCGAGCTCGCGCAGGATCGTCGCCGCCTCTGTAGTTCTCGTCGCCGAATACGACGAGACGCCGACGTACAGCGCCTTGCCCTGGCGGACCGCGGTGTCGAGCGCGCCCATGGTCTCCTCGAGCGGCGTGTCCGGGTCGGCGCGATGCGAGTAGAAGATGTCGACGTAGTCCAGCCCCATCCGCTGGAGGCTCTGGTCGAGGCTGGCGAGCAGGTACTTGCGCGAGCCCCAGTCGCCATACGGGCCGGGCCACATGTCGTAGCCCGCCTTCGTCGAGATCACGAGCTCGTCGCGGTACCGACGGAGATCCTCGCGGAGGAGCGTGCCGAAGTTCTCCTCCGCCGAGCCGTAGGGCGGGCCGTAGTTGTTGGCTAGGTCGAAGTGGGTGATGCCGAGGTCGAACGCACGCCGGACGATCGCCCGGCTCGTCTCGAGTGGACGCTCGTAGCCGAAGTTCTGCCAGAGGCCGAGCGAGACAGCGGGGAGGAGGAGGCCGCTACGGCCGCAGCGGCGGTACTGCATTCGGTCGTAGCGGTCGTCGGCGGGGACGTAGGTCACGACTCCGCCGATCGATACAGCTCTTCGATCGTGCGCGCCTGACCGACGGCGTCGTCGCGGCCGAGCAGCGGCGTCGCCTCCCCGCGGATCGCGTCGCTCAGGTTCTCGAGCTCGAGCTGGTATGAGTCCGCGGGCTCGTCCTCGAACTGTTCCGTTCCGTCATCGCGACGCAGTTCGATCACCGGTGAACGCGCGTGCCAAGGGTCGTCGAGGAAGAGTGATCCCTCGGAACCGAAGACCTCGAGCTCGTCCCGTACAGGCAGGTCGAGACCGCAGTCGAATTGGCCGATCACGTCGTCTCCGAAGCGCATCGTGGCGGCGAAACGAATGTCTGCACCGCCCGGTCCGATCACCTGCTCGCCATGCACCTCGATGGGCTCTCCGGCCAGGAGGCGTGAGCCGCTCACGCAATAGCAGCCGACATCCATCAGCGCGCCGCCGTCGAGATCGCCCAACAGCCGGATGTTTGCCGGGTCGGTGACCGTGAAGCTGAATGCAGCACGGATGAGCTGAAGACGGCCGATCGCACCGTCGCCGAGTAGCGCTTTCAGGCGCGCGGTCTGCGGATGGTGCCGGTACATGAACGCCTCCATTAGGAGGCGACCGCTCCGATCGGCAGCATCGAACGCCCGCTCGGCTTCGGCGGCCCGCCGAGTCAACGGCTTCTCGCAGAGCACGTGCTTGCCGGCCTCCAGCGCCCGCACCGACCACTCGACGTGCATCGAGTTCGGGAGCGAGATGTAGACCGCTTCGACGTCGTCGTCCTCCAGCAGCGCTTCGTAGCTTCCGAGTGCGCGCTCGATCCCGTGCTCACGCGCGTACGCCTCGGCGCTCTCGGGACTCCGGCTCGCGACGGCCACGACGTCGACGCGGTCGGACTTTCGTGCACCAGCCAGCACGAGCCGGTTGATGCGCGCGGTCGAGAGGAGGCCCCAGGCGACGCTCACGGCGGGAGCTTGACGGATCGGTGCGAGTTAGGGTTGGCAGGCCGATGGCCACCGTTCTGTGCGTGCTTTACGAGGACCCGGTCGACGGGTACCCCGACTCGTACGCACGCGACGGAATCCCGACGATCGAGCGGTATCCGGACGGGCAGAGCACGCCGACGCCGGAGGGGATCGACTTCACGCCGGGTCAGTTGCTCGGCAGCGTCTCCGGCGAGCTCGGTTTGCGGCCGTTCCTCGAGGCGCGAGGTCACCGGCTCGTCGTCACGTCGGACAAGGACGGGCCGGACTCGGAGTTCGAGCGCGAGCTTCCCGAAGCCGAGGTCGTGATCTCCCAACCGTTCTGGCCCGCGTACCTGACCGCCGAGCGAATCGCGAAGGCGCCCAACCTGAAGCTCGCGTTGACGGCGGGAATCGGCTCGGACCACGTCGACCTTCAGGCGGCGATGAACCACGGCGTGACAGTCACGGAGGTGACGTACTGCAACAGCATCAGCGTCGCCGAGCACGTCGTGATGCTGATCCTCTCCCTCGTGCGCAACTACCTCCCGGCGCACCAGTGGGTCCTCGACGGAGGCTGGAACATCGCCGACTGCGTGTCGCGTTCGTATGACCTCGAGGGGATGCAGGTCGGGACTGTCGCCGCCGGCCGAATCGGCTCGGCCGTGCTCCGTCGCCTGAAGCCGTTCGACGTCGGCCTCCATTACACCGATCGCCACCGCCTTCCGGCCGAGGTCGAACAGGACCTCGGGGTGACCTTCCACGAGGACGTGGAGTCGCTCGTCGAGGTCTGCGACGTCGTGACGATCAACGCGCCGCTTCATCCCGAGACGGAGCACATGTTCGATGCCGAGCTGATCGGGCGAATGAAGCGCGGTGCCTATCTCGTCAACACGGCCCGCGGCAAGATCTGCGACCGCGACGCCGTCGCGGAGGCGTGCCGGAGCGGTCAGCTCGCCGGCTATGCGGGTGACGTCTGGTTTCCGCAACCCGCGCCGAAGGACCATCCGTGGCGCACGATGCCGAATCACGGGATGACGCCACACACGTCCGGCTCGAGCCTCTCAGCGCAGACGCGGTATGCCGCCGGCGTCCGCGAGATTCTCGAGTGCTGGTTCGAGGGCCGGCCGATCCGCGAGGAGTACCTGATCGTCGACGCCGGCCAACTCGCCGGCGCCGGCGCCCACTCGTACAGCCCCGGCGACGCGACCCGCGGTTCCGAAGACGCAGCGCGGTTCTCTAGGGGATGAGGAGCAGCTTGCCGGTCGTCCTCCGAGCCTCGAGATCCTCGTGCGCCCGGCGAGCTTCGGCGAGCGGGTAGCGGCCGCCGATCCTGACGTCGAGTTTGCCTTCGGAGATCCACGCGAAGACGTCGCGCGCCCGCATGCGAAGCTCTTCCGGCGTCGCGGTGTAGTGCCGGATCCCCGGTCTGGTGAGGAAGAGCGAGCCGCTGCCTTCCAGCCGCATCGGATCGAATGGCGGCACACGGCCGCTCGCCGCGCCGAAGAGGACCATGTCGCCGCGCGGCTTGAGGGCTGCGAGGCTCTCGTCGAAGGTCGCGGCGCCGACGCCGTCGTACACGACGTCGACGCCGACTCCGTCCGTCAGTTCCTTCACGGCCTCCGCGAAGCCGTCGTAGCCGATCACCTCCGCCGCGCCCGCCTCGCGGGCGAGCTGCGCCTTCTCCTCCGTCGAGGTTGTGGCAATCACTCGCCCGCCTCGCATCGCGGCGATCTGCGTCAGCAGCAGGCCGACGCCGCCGGCCGCCGCGTGGACGAGGACGTCCTGCCCCGCTTGAACCTCGTGTGTTGACGTTGCCAGGTACTGCGCCGTGATCCCTTGCAGAAGCCCTGCAGCGGCGACCTCGTCGCTGATGTCGTCCGGGATCGGCACGGCGAGATCGGGATCGACGGCGACGTGTTCAGCGTAACTCCCGGGCGCCGAGATCCAGGCGACGCGCTCGCCGGATCCGGCGACCGAACCCGCGCCCTCGACGCCGATGATCCGCGGGAGCTCGCCGCCGTATACGCCCTCACGCTCGTAGACGTCGCGGTAATTGACCCCAACCGCGGCGACGTCCACCGCTAGCGACCGCTGCGCGGCGTTGGGTGGAGAAACGTCGACCGCCTCGAGCACCTCCGGGCCGCCGTGGCTCCTGATCTGCACCGCCTGCACGGACTGAACAGTCGCATAACGGGAAATAGCCGGGCCCTCATCCGACTCTCATCAGACTCTCACCGGACTCTCATCTTCTGCCCGTACGGTGCGACGGATGTTCCGACTGAAACCCATCCTGATCGTCACAGCAATGGCCCTTGTCCTCGTCGCCTGCGGCGGCAGCGGCAGCTCCCAGAGCGCCCTTCCGCAGGGCGGCGAGACCGTGAACTTGAACCCGGCGGACTTCGTCTCCCGGATCGACCACCCCCACTGGCCGAT
>Ga0081538_10005136_pt1 | contig 11870 bp, 10 predicted proteins | sample TabmetS5T2R1_FD_71022 | JGI IMG/M metagenome (GOLD analysis project Ga0081538, IMG submission 71022) | Tabebuia heterophylla rhizosphere microbial communities from the University of Puerto Rico - S5T2R1 | ecosystem: Host-associated > Plants > Roots > Rhizosphere ... | reverse complement strand
GAGCGGGGTTCGGGGGGGACGCGGGGGGCTTGCCCCCCGCGGGAGCGGGGTTCGGGGGGGACGCGGGGGGCTTGCCCCCCGCGTTAGCCGGGTGCGGGCCCCGACGGTGGCGCTGACCGCCTCGCTCACCTCCGGCGGGGCGATCGCGGTGGCTGCCGGCGGGCTGTGGCGCAGCCTCGCCCTCGGCGCCGCCGGCCTCGGCCTGGGGGCGTCGCTGAGCTCGGTCGTGGTGTGCCGCAAGGCCCTCCGGGGCGTCCTGTTCGTCGAGGTCCCGGTGCTGCTGCTGCTGGCCAGCAGCCTGGTCTGGCGGGTCCGGACGACCGACGACATCGCCGCCGACCCGCTGGACGCGGCCGGCCAGATCCGGGTCGGCTGCGTCGGCCTGGCCGGGCTGCTGGCCCTGACCGCCCTGGTGTGGCCGTCGCGCGCCGAGACCCGGGCCGGCCGCACCCCGCTGCCGTTCCGGCTCTACGGCGCGTATGTGCTGGTGGTGTTCGCCGGCGCGCCGCTGTCGGTCCAGCCGCTGCTGACCGCCTACCGGGGCGTCGAGCTGGCCACCGCCGTGCTCGTCCTGCTGGCCGCCCGCCAGAGCGTCGGCCTCGAGGCCATCGGCCGGATCGGGACGACCCTCTACTGGTTCCTGGTCGCCATGGTCGGCTCGGTCTGGGCCGGGGTCCTGCTGTTCCCGACCCTGGCCGTGCAGCCGCTGCTGAACGAGGCCGCCCCCGTCCACTGGAACATCGTGGGCGTCTACCCCTCGGTCGCCTCCAACGGCGTCGGCACCCTCGGCGTGACCCTCACCATCTGGTCGCTGGCCAGGGCCAGGCCCGGCGGCGGCGGCCGGGCCCTGCGCCCGGCCCTGGCCTACGCCCTGGCCGCGGTCGGCGTGGTCACCCTGCTCGCATCCCAGTACCGCACCGGGTACGGGGCCCTGGCCGTCGGCGTGGCCGTGCTCCTGGCCCTGCGCAACCGGCGCATGCTGCTGGTGGCCATCCTGCTCGGTACCGCCATCTGGCTGGCCTTCCTCGGCCCCCAGCTGGTCGAGCAGGCGGCGCCGTTCCTGCTCCGGGGCCAGACCACCGAGGAGGCACGGGGGCTGACCAGCCGGGTCGAGTGGTGGGAGGCCAGCATTCCGGTGTGGCAGAAGTCGCCGCTGATCGGCCGGGGCCTGCTCACCGGGACCCGGTTCGAGGTCCTGGCCCGCCTCGGGCTGCGCGACACCGGCGGCATCCACAGCACCTGGGTCGAGGTCCTGGTCGGCACCGGCCTGATCGGCCTCGGGCTGCTGCTCGCCGCGGCCGCGGTCAGCGTGCGAAGAGCCCTCACCCTGGCCCTGAGCCCGGGCGGGGCCGTGCTGCCCCTCCTGTTGCTGACGGTGATGCTGGTCCGCAGCGTCACCGGCAACACCTTCGAGAGCTTCCAGGGGCTGGAGACCATGACCTTCATGTGGCTCGCCCTGTCGCTCGGCGACGGCGGGCGTGCCTGGCGGGAGGGGCCGCCATGAGGCGCCAGCTGGCCGCCGACACGGGCAAGTGGCTCGGCGGGCGGATCGCCCGCAGCCTCGACGCCACCCTGCCCAGTCGGGCCGCCGACCGCCTCGGGATCCTCCTGTACCACCGCGTGACCGCGCCGCCCCGTGGGCTGGAGCGGCCGAGCATGAACGTGCCCCCCGGCCGCTTCGCCCGCCAGCTCGAGCACCTCCTGGACGCCGACTACCGCTTCGTGACCATCGGCGAGGCGGTGACCAGCGCCCGGGCGGGCGTGCCGTTGCCGCCACGGCAGGTCGTGCTCACCTTCGACGACGGCTTCATGAACCTCCACCACAACGTCCTCCCGGTGCTGCAACGGCTCGGCGTGCCCGCGAGCGTGTTCGTCACCACCGCCTTCCTGGACAGCGGCGAGCCGTTCCCGTTCGACGACTGGGGCCGGGAGCACCGGGGCCAGGCCCCGCCGGTGGCCTGGCAGCCGCTCAGCTGGTCCCAGTGCCGGGACCTGGAAGGGTCGGGGCTGGTCGAGATCGGCAGCCACACCCACACCCACCGCAACTTCAAGGGCAAGCCGGAGGTGTTCGCCGAGGACCTGGCCGCCTCGCTGGAGCTGCTGGAGCGCCACCTCGGGCCGGGGCCGCGGACCTTCTCGTTCCCCTTCGGGAGCGTCCGGCGCGGCTTCGCCGGGCCCGAGCTCGTGGAGGTGGCCAGGGCGGCCGGGGTCACCTGCTCGCTGACCACCGAGATCGAGCTGGCCGACCCGCGCTCCAGCGAGTTCGGCTGGGGCCGGCTGGAGGTCGGCGAGCACGACACCGGCGCGGTGGTCGAGGCCAAGCTGCACGGCCACTACGCCTGGATGGGCGCGGCCCGCGAGGGCTTCCGGGCCGTGTTCCGGTCCTGACGGAGCCACCGCGCATGCGCATCCTCCAGGTCCACACCCGCTACCGGTACGAGGGGGGCGAGGACGCCGTCGCCCGGGCCGAGGCGGCCCTGCTCACCCGGGCCGGCCACGAGGTCGTCCCGCATGTGGCCGAGAACCCGCACGGCGCCGGCCCCACGGCCGCGGCCATGCTGGCCTCGCCCTGGAACCCGGCGGCGGCGCGCCGGCTCCGAGCCGTGGCCCGGCGGGCCCGGCCCGACGTGGCCCACGTCCACAACACCTGGTTCGCGCTCACCCCGTCGGTGGTGGCGGCCCTCGACGGCGCCGGCGTGCCGGTGGTGATGACGCTGCACAACTACCGGATGGTCTGCGCCAACGCCTCGCTGTTCCGCGACGGGCGGCCGTGCGAGGACTGCGTCGGCACCCACCCCTGGCACGGCGTCCAGCACCGCTGCTACCGGGGCTCGGCGGCCAGCTCGGCGGCGGTGGCGGCCACCATCTCCCTCAACCGGGCCCTCGGCACCTGGGACCGCCACGTGCGCCTGTTCCTGGCCCTCAACGACTTCGCCAGGGACCGGTTCGTGGCCGGCGGGCTGCCCCCGGACCGGGTCTGGGTCAAGCCCAACTCGGTCGCCGACCCCGGCCGCCGGGCCGCCCCGCCGTCGGCCTCCCGGACGGTGCTGTTCGCCGGGCGGCTGACCCCCGAGAAGGGCGTCGGGGTGCTGCTGGAGGCGTGGCGGCGGCTCGCCCCGGCCGGCCTCGAGCTGGTGGTCGCCGGTGACGGCCCGATGCGGGCGGAGCTGGAGCGGCGGCCGCCGCCGGGGGTGCGGTTCCTCGGCCAGCTCGACCCGCCGGCCGTGCGGGACTGGATGCTGCGCTCCCGGGCCCTGGTCTTCCCGACCTGGTTGTACGAGGGCCAGCCGATGAGCGTCCTGGAGGCGTTCGCGGCCGGGCTGGGTGTGCTCGCCTCACGGCTGGGCGGGAACACCGAGCTGGTCGGCGAGCTCGGCGACGGCTGGCTGGCCGCCTCGCGGGACCCGGCCGCGCTGGCCGAGCGGCTGGCCGCCCTGGCCGACGACGCGTCCGTCGACCGGGCCGGGGCGGTGGCACGGCGGCTGTACGACGACCGGTTCGCCGAGCGGCACAACCTCCAGGCCCTCGAGGCCGCCTACCGCTACTGCACCATGCGCAGCCGCAGCTTGAGGTAGCGCAGCAGCAGCCAGGCCCGCAGGTACGGGGAGATGTCCCTGGCCCAGGCCCGAACCCGGTCCACGTCCCCCTCGACCAGGGCCGGCTGCTTGGCCCCGCCGCCGCGCTGGCCCATCAGCAGCATCCCGAAGGCCACCTGGTCGTAGATGAGCGGGACCACGATCAGGGTCTCGGCCTGGGCGCCGGGCACGTTCGCGGCGGCGAGGCGGCTGCGTTCCTCCTCGTCGACCAGCTTGGAGCCCATCTCGACCACCTGGAGCAGCAGCTCGCGGTTGTCCTCGATGGTCATGTGCTCCTCGAAGGAGCTGAGGCCGACCCCGCCGGCCACCTGGAGCATGCCCTGGTCGTTCTCGAGCAGGATCACGGCCAGGTCGACCGGGAACCAGTTGGCGATGTCGTCGGCCGCCATCTGGGGCACGTTCTGCTCGTACAGCCGGTACCGGTGACCCTCCAGCGAGCGGAAGATCCGCTGGATCGACGCGGTCAGCTGGTTGAAGTCGTTGATCCCGCCGGCCGGCCCGCGGACCTCGGTCGCCTTGGCCTTGGCCGGCGCCCCCTTGCGGTCGCGGGGCTGGCGGTTGCGCCGCCACGGCGGCTCCGGCCGGGCCAGCTCCTGGGAGACCGAGTCGAGCAGCCGCAGGTCACCCGCCGGCTGGGCGGCCGGCTGGCCGTTGGAGGAGCCGTCCACCTCGGCCAGGATGGCCAGGTCACGGCTCACCTCCTCGGGGATCTCGGCCGGCCGGGCGGGGGCGGCACCGCCACGCAGCTGCTGCCCGGTGCGCCACGACACCAGGGCGACACTGATCGCCAGGCCGAGGAGGCCGCCGACGGCGGCGGCCCGCTTCGGCTGCGGCTGGGTCGGCTCGTCGCCGATGTCCGCCTGGGGCGACCCACCCGGCGGGAGCAGGCCGGTCGCGAGGTCCTGTGCCCGCCGCTTCGCCGCCGCCGCCTGCTGCTGCTCCTGCCGCACCGCCTCCCGGTCGGCCTCCAGACTCTGGTCCCCCGGGTTCCTCCTGAGCGCGTCGTCGATCTTGTCGCGCTCGTCCTCGAGCCGGTTCTGGGTCTTCTGGATCTGGGCCACGGCCTGCTTGGCCTGGGCTTCGAGCGCGCGCTCATACGCCCGCGGGATCAGCTCGGCCAGGTACTTGGCGCCCTCGGGCGTGGCGTCGAGGACCCGGATGGTGATCACATCGGCGTCCCCGGCCGCCTCGATACTCATACTGCTCTTGAGCTGCTGCCGTGCGATGGGACGTTCGCTCATCCTCACCGCCTGGTCGAGCACGGCGGCGGAGCCGAGCCGCTCCACATGGTTGCGGAGGATCCGGTCGGGATCCAGGTCGCTGGTCTGGACGCTGGGCTGCGGGAACAGCTCCAGGGTGGCCTCGTACCGTTCCGGCTGGCGGGCCGACCACCCGTAGGCGGCGAGCACGCCGACCAGGACCGCAAGCGCAACCAGCCACTTGTGGCGTAGCAACGAATCGACGAGACTCGGGCCTGCGTCCCAGTCCTGGGGCCCCCGCTCCAACTGATTGCCTCCCCCTTGGCCGACCGGTGGCGAGCCGAAATTGTATCGGGGTATCCCCCACCACGCGCGATGAGTTCCCAATTACTCAGCAAAGTTCACGATCATGACCACCGTCATGGACCACTCACTCACCCGGTTCGGCGACTCTTTGCGTTTACAACCGCCCGACTGGCAGCATTTGACGGGTGGTGGGTGATCGAGCCTTGACGCATCAGCCGCTTCGAGTCGAGGTGCACGGCTCGGTCGGCGACATCGCGGAAGAGTGGGAGCGGCTCGCCGATGCCGCCAACGCCGCTCCCTTCCTCAGGCCGGCCTGGACGCATGCCTGGTGGCAGGCGTTCGGCGGCGGGCGCCTCGAGATCGTCACCCTCCGCGACGCCGGCAAGCGCGGCGCCCTGGTCGCCCTCATCCCGCTGCACCAGCGCCTCGGCCGCTCCCTGTCGGCCAGCAACTGGCACACCCCGCAGTTCGGCATGGTGGCGGCCGATCAGGACGCCGCCGCCGCCCTGGCCGCGGCCCTCTTCGCGCGCCGCCCCTTCGAGCTGTCGCTCGGCTTCCTCGACGCGGCAGCGCCCGAGCTGGAGCTGTACCGGGCCGCCGCCGCCGCGGCCGGCTACCAGGTGCTGGAGCGCACCCTGGAGCGGTCGCCGTACGTGCTCACCACCGGGACCTGGGAGGCGTTCGCGCGCGAGCGGCTGAGCCGCAACCGGCGCTCACAGCTAGGCCGGACCCGGCGGCGGCTGGAACGCGAGGGCAAGGTCCGGCTGGAGATCGCCGACGGCAGCGAGCGGCTGGAGGAGCTGCTCGCCGAGGCCTTCCAGATCGAGGCCTCCGGCTGGAAGGGCGAGGAGGGCACGGCCATCGCCTCGCGCCCCGACACCCTGCGCTTCTACCGGGAGGTCGCGCGCTGGGCGGCCGCCCGCGGCTGGCTCCGGCTCGCCTTCCTGCGCCTGGACGGCCGTGCCCTGGCGACCATGCTGCTGCTGGAGACCGAGGGCGTCCTCTACTACCTCAAGGGCGGCTACGACCCGGTGTTCGAGCGGTTCTCGCCCGGGATGGCGCTGCTCGCCTCCGTGATCGAGCATGCCTTCGGCAACCATATCGAGCGGATCGAGCTGCTCGGCGGCGACGAGCGCTACAAGCTGGCCTTCACCAGCGACGTCAAGGACAAGCAGCGGTTCCAGGCGTTCGCCCCCTCGCCACTCGGCCTGCTGTCCAGGACGGCCTTCCAGTACGGCCGCCCGGCGGCCCGGCGCGCCCTGGATCTGGCTCGGCGGCCTCGCGACGCCAGGCGCTGAAAATTCCTGAGCCGGACCAGCGTCCGGGACAGATCATTTCCGGTCATCAGATTTGACCTGACGGCGCAATTTCGGCAACGTTTGCGGCGGCGGTGCCGTGACCTGTCCAGGCTGGAACCGAAACCGCAAGGGGGGGTTGGGCATATTTTTCGTGTTGAACTGATAACGGTTCGGGACATCGCCGCCGACCGGCGGCTGCTGGAGCGTTGGGCGGAGCTGGAGGCCAACGCCCTCGAGCCCAACCCGTTCTTCACCCCCCAGATGGTGCTGCCGGCGGCCCGCCACCTCGAGGACGGCCGGGCTGCCCAGCTGCTGGTGGCCACCCACGGCGGCGAGCTCCGGTTCCTGCTGCCGGTGTCCGGCTCCTGCGGGCTGCGGCGGACCCGGCTCGCCGGGCTGCGGCCCTGGATGCACGACTACTGCTTCCTCGGCACCCCGCTGCTGGCCGCCGACGGCGACCCCGACCGGGTCTGGGCGGCGGTGCTCGAGCACCTCCGGCGCCGGCACCCCGCGCCGGTGCTGGTCATCCCCATGCATCCGGCCCAGGGTCCGGTGGCGGCCGCGCTCCACCGGACCGGCCTCGCCGCCGGGCTCGGGATCCGGCGCAGCCCGGTGGCCACCCGGGGGTTCGTGCTCCGCCGGCCCGAGCCCACCTACGCCAGCGAGTGGATGTCGCGCAAGCACCTGGCCAACCAGGCCCGCCGCCGGCGCCACCTGGCCAGGACGATCGGCGCCGAGGTCGTCACCGTCGACCGGTCGGCCGGCGGCGCCGGCCAGGCCATCGAGCAGTTCCTCGCCCTCGAGGCCAAGGGCTGGAAGGGGCGAAGCCGGACCGCGCTCGCCTGCCGGCCCGGGCACGCCGCGTTCTTCCGCGAGATGGCCCAGGGGTTCGCCGACCAGGGCCGGCTGATGTTCCTCAGCATGGAGGCCGGCTCGCTGGTCGTGGCCCAGAACACCGCCCTCGTGGCCGGCGAGGGGCTGTTCGGCTTCAAGCGGGCCTACGACGAGGAGTTCGGCCGCTGGTCGCCCGGCTCGCTGCTGGACCTGGACGTGCTCGACTGGTTCCACCGCACGGCCCGGCTGGCCTGGCTGGACACCTGCTCGGCGTCGGACGACGGGGAGGGGTCGCGGGCCTTCGGCGACCGCCGCCCACTCTGCACGGTGGCCGTCCCGCTGAGCCCGGTGGGCAGCGCCGCCGCGGCGATGGTCCCAGCCCGGGTGCGGGCCCGCCGCTATGTCGGCAGCACCAGGGCCGGCCAGCTGGTCCGGCGCCACCGCCGCGCTCACAAGAAGGGCTGAGCGACGCCATGCGCATCGCCTGTGCCGGCGGCGGCCCAGCCGGGCTGTACCTGGCCATCCTGCTGAAGCGGCGCGACCCGGGACACCAGGTCACCGTGCTCGAGCGCAACCCGGCCGGCGTCACCTACGGCTGGGGGGTGGTGTTCTGGGACGACCTGCTCCAGCACCTGGCCGCCAACGACCCCCCGACCGCCGACACCATCACCCGCGAGGCCTTCCGCTGGGTCGACCAGCGGATCCTGGTCGACGGCCGGCCGGAGGGGCGCCTGGCCGGCTACGGCTTCAGCATGCGCCGCCAGCGGCTGCTCGACATCCTCACCCGGCGGGCGCGGGAGCTCGGCGTCGAGGTGCGGTTCGAGCACGAGGTCAGCGACGAGACGTCGCTGGACGGCCACGACCTGGTGGTGGCCGCCGACGGGGTCAACAGCCGGCTGCGGGAGGCGCACCCCGGCAGCTTCGGCACCAGGGTGGACAGCGGCCGCAACCGCTACATGTGGCTCGGCACGACCAAGGTGTTCGACTCCTTCACCTTCGCCTTCGTCCGGACCCCGGCCGGCTGGATCTGGTGCCACGCCTACGGCTTCGACGCCACCGCCAGCACCTTCATCGTCGAGTGCTCGCCCGAGACCTGGGCCGGGCTCGGGTTCGGGCAGCTCGGGCTGGAGGAGAGCACCGCCCGGCTGGAGGAGCTGTTCGCGGCCCAGCTGGACGGGCACCGCCTCGTCGCCCAGGGCCCGGACCGGCAGCGGGCGCCGTGGCGGAGCTTCCGGACGGTGACCAACGAGCGCTGGCGCCACGGCAACCTGGTCCTGGCCGGCGACGCCGCCCACACCACCCACTTCACCATCGGGTCGGGCACCAAGCTGGCCATCGAGGACGCCATCGGCCTGGCCGACGCGATCGGCGCCCACGACAACCTGGCGGCGGCCCTCGGCACCTACGAGCGCGAGCGCAAGGCGTCGCTGCTGCTGCTCCAGCGTGAGGCCCGCAACAGCGCCCGCTGGTTCGAGAGCCTCCCCCGCTACATCGACCGCAGTCCGGACCAGTTCGCGACCCTGCTGCACCAGCGCCGCTCCCAGCTGCTGACCCGCATGCCGCCCGCTGGCTACTACCGGCTGCGCCGCACCACCGAGGAGTTCGCCCTCATCGACCGGCTGTGGCACTGGGCCAGCATGAGACGCCGCGAGCGCGAGGTCCGCCGCGGCTCCCGGGCCGAAGGCTAGGCTAGAACAGCGCCCTGGTGAGGTCGCGGCGGTAGCGGGCGGTCAGGGGGTGGTCGTCGCCGAGGAGGCGGAACACGTCCAGCATCAGGGTCCGGGCCTGGTCGCGGGTCTCGCCCGGGCCTTCGCGGACGGCCTCCAGGAGGCTGTCCAGGGCGGCGTCGACCTGGCCGTCGGTCGCCTGGGCGGCGGCCGGGGCGAAGCGGGAGTCGGGGTCGGCGGCCTCGGCGGCCAGACGGGCGCTGGCCAGGAGGACGCTGACCTCTGGGTCGTGCTCGACCGGGCGGAGGAGCTCGATCGCCTCGGCCGGGTGCCCGTCGCGCAGGGCCAGGTCGGCCAGGCCGGCCCGGGCGGCCAGGTTGTCGGGGTCCTGCTCCAGGACCTCACGCCAGCGGTCGGCGGCCTGGGCCGGGTCGAGGTTGGCCGCGGCGGCCGCGGCCCGGTCGGCGTCGCTCGGCAGCAGGGACTGGACGAACCGCTCGACCACCTGCGCCGGCTGGGCGCCGACGAACTCGTCGACCAGCCGTCCACCGGCGAATGCCTTCACCGCCGGGATGCCCTGGACCTGGAAGGCGGCGGCCAGGCGCTGGTTCTGGTCGACGTCGACCCGGGCCAGCACGACCTCGCCGCCGTGGCGCTCCACCGCCCGCTCCAGCACCGGCGCCAGGGCGTGGCAGGGCCCGCACCAGTCGGCCCAGAAGTCCACCACCACAGGGACGGTCTTCGATCTCTCCAGCACCTCGGCCTGGAAGGTGGCCTCGGTCACGTCATAGACAAGGTCAGTCATACGTCCTTGGTACGCCCGCCCAGGTCAGTCCCGCAACGTCAGGGCGGGCCCAGCTGGTCGGCGTGCTCCTCCAGGTGGTTGACCAGGAACCGGTCGACGAGCTCGCCGACGGTCATGTCGCCGAGGGTCTGGTGGTGGCCGGTCATGGCCAGGGCCCGGTCGTCGAGGCGGTCCAGCAGGGCCAGCACCACGGCGACGCCCTCGTCGACCCGGGCCAGCAGCCGGGACGGGTCCTCGCGGCGGTCGCGCTCGATGGCGCCGATCCGGTCCGGGTCGGACTTGACCCGGCCGAACTCGGTCTGCCGCCCGGCCACGATCAGCTCGGCCTGCTGGGCCCAGTAGGGCAGCATCTCGGCCACGTGGGCGAGCACCTGGCCCCGGTCCCAGCGCTCCCCCGACTCCGGGTCGGGATCGGTCAGGGCGTCGTCGGGCAGCACCACCGCGCTGGCCCGGATCCGCCCGGCCGCGGCCAGCAGCCGCCGCTCCCGGCTCACTGGCCCAGCCTCGGGCGGATGCGGTCGGGGTCGGGCTGGAACTCGGGAGCGTCGCCGGCCACCACCGGGTTGGCGAGCGCGCCCAGCCCGGTCACCGCCAGCTCGACCTCGTCGCCGGCCTGGAGGTAGGGGTACTTGTCGGCCCCGTGGACCAGCGACAGCTCGAGGATGCAGCCGGTCCCGCAGGTGCCGGACCCGAGCACGTCGCCGCGGCGGACCGGGGCGGCCTCGCTGGCGTAGGCCAGCATCTCGGCGAAGCTCCACCACAGCCCGTCCAGGTCGGCCCGCGACCACTCGACCCCGTTCACCCTGGCCGTCATCACCGCGCTCGGCACCTCCCGCAGCCCTCCGGGGGCGAACTCCGCCGCGGTCACCAGGGTCGGGCCCAGCGAGCTGGCGAAGTCCTTGCCCTTGGCCGGGCCCAGCGACAGCGCCATCTCGCGACGCTGGATGTCACGGGCCGACCAGTCGTTCATGACCATGAACCCGGCGATCGCCTGGTCGGCGTCGTCCAGGCCGAGGTTGGCGCCGCCGCGGCCGAGGACGCAGGCCACCTCCAGCTCGTAGTCGAGCTCGGCCGAGCGGGGCGGGGCGGCCACCGGGTCGCCGGGGCCGAGCACCGCCGCCGGGTTGGTGAAGTAGAAGACCGGCAGCTCGTACCAGTCGGGGTCCATCTCCCGGCCCCGGCGGGCCCGGGCGGTGCGGACGTGCTGCTCGAAGGCGTAGAAGTCGCGGATCGACGGCGGCTCGGCGACCGGGGCGAGCAGCCGCGCCGCGGCCAGCGGGACCGGGTCGCCGAGCCCCCGGGGCAGCAGGTCCGGGTCTTCGTTGGCCGCGACCGCCAGGTCCAGCACCGCCTCCAGCCCGGCCCGCCCGCCCCCCTCTGCCACCGGCACGACCACCTCCCCCTCCACGTACCCGACCCACACCCCACCCTCGCCGGCGGCGCCGCGGCGCTCCCCGGCCCCGCCGGCTCCGCCCGCACCGCCCAAGGTTGTGTCGATGAAGCGACAGATCCTCATGAGGCCCACTCCGTCAGCTCGTCGTCGACCAGGCTCAGGGCCCGGTCGGTGAAGGCTATACCGCGCTGACCAGGCGCGGCCTGAGGACCGGGTAGGATTGGCCGGTGGACAGACCCCCGGTCGAGGCCTTCGACGTCCCCTCCCTGGAGGAGGCGCGGGCCGAGGTGCAGCACCGCACCGGCGAACCGTACCTGGAGTTCCTGCGCCGCGACTCGATGAGCTGCGGCCTGTACGTCCTGGAGCCCGGGGCCGAGGACCCGCAGGATCCCCACCAGCAGGACGAGGTCTACCTCGTCCTGGCCGGCCGGGCCCAGCTGCTGGTCGCCGGCCGTGACCTGCCGGTCGGGCCCGGCAGCGTCCTGTTCGTCGCCCGCACCGTCCCCCACCGCTTCCACCACATCACCGAGCGCCTCTCGGTCCTGGTCTGCTTCGCCCCGGCCGAGTCGGCCTAGTGCCCCTTCAAGTAGCGTTTGCCCGGGTTGGGCGACGCTGCATGATCCTCGCCAGACACAGGACAGGCCGGTGCGTCCGACGAGCGACACCCATATGCCCGCCAGGATGCGGGTGGGGGTGGCCCGAGGCCAGGCAGGACCGCCGCCGCCGGTCATGTAGATGACGGCGGCGGTCACGCCGGGCCGGCACTATCCCG
>Ga0081538_10005135_pt1 | contig 11872 bp, 13 predicted proteins | sample TabmetS5T2R1_FD_71022 | JGI IMG/M metagenome (GOLD analysis project Ga0081538, IMG submission 71022) | Tabebuia heterophylla rhizosphere microbial communities from the University of Puerto Rico - S5T2R1 | ecosystem: Host-associated > Plants > Roots > Rhizosphere ... | reverse complement strand
AGGGCCAGGGCGACGCGCATGTCACGTTCGCGTTCGCCGCCCATCGCGCGGTGGTCGACGTCGACACCGAGCTCGGGCTCGTGCGGGTGGTGGAGATCGCCACCGCACAGGACGTCGGCCGCGCGATCAACCCGCTGGCGGTCGAGGGCCAGATCGAGGGCGGCATCGCGCAGGGTCTCGGGCTGGCGCTGATGGAAGAGATCCAGGTGGTCGACGGCGAGGTCCGCAACGCCTCGTTCACCGACTACCTGATCCCGACCGTGCTCGACATGCCGCCGGTGGAGCTGGACGTGCTCGAGCTGGCCGACCCCGAGGCGCCGTACGGGCTGCGCGGCGTCGGCGAGCCGCCGACCATCTCCTCGACCCCGGCGATCGTCGCCGCCCTGCGCGCGGCGACCGGGCGCGAGCTGCCGCGGGTGCCGGTCCGCCCCGACCACATCGTCGGGGTCTGATGCCGGTCCCGCCCGCCGAGCTGACCGTGGAGTACGAGATCTTCGGTCCGGAGGCGGCGCTGGCGGCCGCGCGGGAAGCGTCCGCCCCGTCCGGCCTCGCGCGCGAGGCCGGGCCGGGCGTGACGGCGCTGACCGGGCCGCGCGACCCGGTGCTCGACGTGCTGCGCGACGTGGTGGCGGCGGCGCTCGACGGCGGCGCGCACCGCCTCGACGTGCGGCTGGAAGCGCCGGCGGAGAGCCGGTGAGGGCGAAGCGGATCGCGGTCGCCCGCGGCGACGCCGAGCCGGACCTCGTGATCGCCGGCGGCCAGGTCTTCTCGGTCTTCACGCGCGAGTGGCTCGACGTCGACGTCGCCGTGGTGGATGGCGTGATCGCCGGCCTCGGCGCCTATGAGGGCGGCGAGCGGGTCGACGCCCGCGGGCAGTACGTCGTGCCCGGCTTCCTCGACGCGCACGTGCACATCGAGTCCTCCAAGCTCACGCCCGCCGAGTTCGCCCGCGCGGTCGTGCCGCACGGGACGACGGCGGTCGTCACCGACCCGCACGAGATCGCCAACGTGCTCGGGCGCGAAGGGGTCGAGTGGATGCTCGAGGCGTCCGAGAACCTGCCGCTCGACGTCTTCGTGATGGCGCCGTCGTGCGTTCCCGCGAGCCACTTCGAGTCGCCCATGAGCGCGCTCGAGCCGGCCGACATGGAGGCGATCCTGCGTCACCCGCGGGCCCTCGGCGTGGCCGAGATGATGAACTTCCCGGGCGTCATCGCCGCGACGCCGGACGTCGTCGCGCGGCTCGAGCTCTCCGACCACGCCGACGGTCACGCGCCGGGCGTGATGGGTGCCGAGCTGGACGCCTACATCGCCGCCGGCATCCGCTCCGACCACGAGGCGACCACGTTCGACGAGGCGCTCGAGAAGCGCCGCCGCGGCATGTGGGTGCTGCTGCGCGAGGCGTCGAACGCGCGCAACCTGCGTGACCTGCTGCCGCTCGTCGGCCAGTACGGGCCCGAGCACTGCGCGTTCTGCACCGACGACCGCGAGCCCGACTTCCTGTTCCGCGACGGGCACATCGACCAGATGTGCCGCGTGGCGGTCGAGGAGGGGATCGCGCCCGAGGCGGCCCTGCTGATGGCGACCCTGCACCCGGCGCGCTGCCACGGGCTCATGGACCGCGGCGCGGTCGCCCCGGGCCTGCGCGCCGACCTCGTCCTCCTCGACGAGCTCGAGACGTTCCGCCCCGCCCGCGTGTTCAAGGACGGGGGGCTGGTCGCGGCCGAGGGCCGGGCCGAGCCGTTCGAGCGGGCGCCGATCCCCGAGTGGGTGCGGAGCACGATGCGCGCCGCGCCGGTGGGCCCGGACGCCTTCGCCGTCGAGGCCGCGGGACGGGTGCGCGTGATCGAGACGATCCCGGGCCAGCTCATCACGCACGCGCGCGAGGAGGAGCCGGAGGTGCGCGACGGCCGCGTCGTCGCCGTCCCCGAGCGCGACCTGGCGAAGATCGCGGTCATCGAGCGCCACCACGCGACCGGCCGGGTCGGGCTCGGCCTCGTCCGCGGCTTCGGGCTGCGGACCGGCGGCTTCGCCTCCACCGTGGCGCACGACGCGCACAACCTCGTGGTGGTGGGCGTGACCGACGACGACATGGCCGCCTGCGCGGCGCGTCTGCAGGAGATCGGCGGCGGGATCGTGGTCGCGCGCGACGGGGCGGTGCGGGGCGAGCTGGCACTGCCCGTCGCCGGGTTGCTGTCGGAAGAGCCGGTCGAGGAGGTCGTGGCCGGGCTCGAAGCGCTTCAGGACCTGCTGCGCGAGCAGGGCGTCAGCGACAGCGCGCCGTTCATGACCTTGTCCTTCCTCGCCTTGTCGGTGATCCCGTCGCTCAAGATCACCGACCGAGGGCTGGTCGACGTCGACCGCTTCGAGCTCGTGCCCTTGGCCGTCGAGCGTTCGTAGCCCCTCTCCACTTCCACTTTATACCCGATAGGGGGGCTTGTTTCAAGCCCCCCTATGTGCTGCATAATCGCCGGCCGCAAGGCCAACGACGGAAGTGGAAGGTGAGAGAAATTCCTCCGAGCGTTTCGGTATGCAGCGCGTCCTCGACCTAGACCTCGACGCGTTCATCTACGGGTCCGAGGACGGGCGGACCCGCGACGATCCCCGGCTCGACGCGGACGTCCATCCGCCGTGGGACCTGCCGAAGGTCCTGTCGTTCCTCCGGTGCAACTGCGGCCTCAGCGCACCGCTGCCGGGCTTCGCCGTCGAGCATCACGGCGACCTGTTCTTCCGGTGGCGCGACGCGATCGAGGAGGGATGGCTCGAGCCGGGTTCCAGGTGACGCACGTCGATGCGCATGCCGACCTCGGCACCGGCGATCGCGGCTTCCACTATCTCCTGACTGAGCTGCTGCGTGAACCACCTCATAACAGACACAGTCCGAAAACGGGAGATGACGGGTTAAGTGACGGAAACTACCTCGCCTTCGCGATCGCCAACGGGTGGATCGACGAGCTGACATACGTGATCGGCGGACGCTACGAGGACTTCATGGACTATCCGTGGCAGCCGGGCGATCTGCTGCCCCACGTGTTCGATGACTTCGACGTCGGGACCAGCACGATCCGCCTGCCCACGCTCGCGCCTGGGGACCTGCGCGAGAGCGTGGGCGGCACGGAGCGGCTGCGGCCCCTCGCGCTCGAGCCGCCGGTCCCGTTCGACTGGCTGGTCTGGCACGAGTACGAAGCCGTGGAGCCGTTCGACCTCATCTGCCTGGCGCGCTCGCCCTCCTTCACGCCGGCGGCGGCTGACCGTCTCTACGACGAGATCCGAAGTCGCTTCATCGACGAGACCGCGGTCGCTGGCTGCCGTTGACCCTGTCCGCTCGACGACGAGCCTGGGTCGTTGCGACGCCCGGGGTCACCCGCTGAGGAGAGAGTGATCGACGAACAGCCTGGCCACGAGCGCTCCTCGGCTGGACACGGCGAGCTTCTCGAAGATGGCCTTGAGGTGGTCCTGCACCGTGTAGGTCGACAGGAACAGCTGCGCGGCGATCGCGGCGTTGGGCAGACCCTGCGCGACCAGCTCGGTCACGCGACGCTCGCGCGCGGTGAGGCCGTAGGCGTCGGCGATGAGCCCGGCGAGCTCGGGAGCCCGGGCGGGCTCCAGCGTGACCGCGGTGCGGGCATGGGTCCCGTTGGCGAGCACCGATCCCCGCGCGAGGAACCAGCGCCCGGACGCCGCCCGGACCCGCGCCGTCGCCGCGACGTCACTGCGCCCGGACGCGATGTCCCGCGCGCGATCGGCCACCGCCGTCACGACGAGCGGAAGCCGGCGCCGACCGTCGCGAAGCTCGTCGAGCCAGGCGGCAGCGGCAGCGTCCGCCATCTCGACGCCGTCGTCGTCGTCCAGGAGCAGCAGGCCGCGCTCATGGTCGCCCGTCTCCGCCGCGAGGTCTCGCTCGAGCCTCGCGCGCTGCACCTCCTCGAACCCTCCGGCCAGCGAGGCCAGCAGGTCCTCGTCGCGCGTCGTGAACCTGGACGCCGCGCCGTCGCGACGCAGCGCGACCGCGCCCCACATGCCCGAGTCGCCGACGCACACGGCTCGGAGCTCGTCGCCGCCGATCGCTCCGCTGACGCGCGCGGCCCGCTTGCCCGAGGCGGCAAGCTGCCTGAACTCGTCGACCTCGGCCTCGAGCAGCGCGCGCTCCGCCTCCGCGCTCCCGGTGGCGGGGTTGTCGATCCACATGTCGACGGGGAGCGTCGTCTCCGGATCGAACCAGACGACCGCCACGCCGTCGAACGGCACGACGCGGCGCAGCGCACCCACCGCAACCCTCGCGAACCCCAGACGGTCCGGAGCGTTCGCGGCGGCACGGACGAACTCGTCGAGAAGCGCGTCCGGCGCGGGCATGGCGATCGATCTCCTTGCTGTCGGGGGAGCACGGCGGAAGCGGCAGCACCCGTCCGCCCGTTCACCATCAACGATGGCGCAGCCGGCGGAAAATTCCATGGGCGGCAGCGATTTGTCAGACCGCCAACAGCTCGGTCGGTCCGAACAACCCAGATTCTCGGGATGGACTCGGGCACGGCGGCGGCGGACCCTGATGTCGTGAGTCAGACCGAACCCGACGTGCTGATCGCCGGCGCCGGCCCCACCGGGCTGGCTCTCGCGTGCGGTCTGCTCGCCAACGGCGTCGCGGCCCGCGTCGTCGACAAGGCGTTCCGACCTGCGGAGACCTCCCGGGCGCTGGGGCTGCAGCCGCGGGGCATCGAGGTGGTCGAGCGCCTCGGTGCGCTGAACGGCCTGCCCGACCGCGCGCTGCAGGTCGAGCGGATCGTCGTCCACATCAACGGCAAGCAGGCGGCGAGCGTGGGCGTCGGCCAGCGCACCGCGCTGGTGACGCGACCGGGTCTGGTGATCTCACAGGCGGAGGTGGAAGCCGAGCTCCGGCGGCGCGTCGCCGACCTCGGCGGCGAGATCGTCTGGGGCCGCGAGGTCACTGCGGCCACGCAGGATGGGGACGGCGTCAGGGTCGGCCTCGCGGACGGCGGCCAGAGCCGGGTCGGCTGGCTCGTGGGGTGCGACGGAGCCCACAGCCGCGTGCGCGAGCTGGCCGGCGTCGGCTTCCCCGGGGTCCCGCTCGCCGAGCGGTTCCTGCTCGCCGACGTCCACGCGGACCTCCCGCTGCCACGGCACTCGATCTCCGTGTGGCTCGATGGTGCCAGCGTGTTCGGGGCGTTCCCCCTTCCCGGAGACGACCTGTGGCGGCTGATGGCGCCGGCCGCCGACCCGGGATGCGAGACGGACCTGGTCACCGACGAGGTCGTGCTCGCCGAGGTCGCCCGCCTGCTGGAGGAGCGGACGGGCTGCGATCCCTCGGCGATCGGCGATCCCGAGTGGCTCACGTCGTTCCGGGTCCACCGCAGGCTCGCCGACACCTACCGCACCGGGAGGATCCTGCTCGCCGGCGACGCCGCCCATGTCCACAGCCCGTTCGGCGGGCAGGGGATGAACACCGGCATCGGCGACGCGGAGAACCTCGCCTGGAAGCTCGCGATGGTCGTCGACGGGACCGCGGACCTCGAGCTGCTGGACAGCTACGAGGCCGAACGGCGGCCGATCGCCGAGGACGTGCTCAAGTGGACCGGCGGGGCGGGGAGCCTCATCCTCGGGAACCACGTCGTCGCCCGCCTGCTGCGGGACCGGGTGCTCATCCCACTGATGAACACGGCTTCGATGCAGCGGCGCGTCTGGGAGACCGTGTCGCAGCTGAAGGTGACCTATCGAGACGGTCCGCTGGGCGGCCGAGCGCGGAAGTGGCCCTCCGGCCACGGGCCGTCGCCCGGCGACCGCGTACCCGACCTCGAGTGCGTACGGGCGGACGGCGGCCACACGACCCTGCACGCCGAGCTCGGCAGCCGGTGGGTGCTGGTGGCCCCCGCTCGCATGGCCGGCGCCGGGTGCGCCGCCGTCGCGGCCGAGCGGCTCGGCGACGACCGCGTGACCACCTTGGCCGCCGACCACGGAGAGGTGATGCTGGTACGTCCCGACGCGCACCTCGCCTGGCGTGGAGACGCGGACCCGGGCGCCCTCGACCGCTGGCTGACCGCCATGGCCCGGCATGGCCGGGCCGCTTGAGCGGGTCGAGCGCGCTACCGCGAAGCCGCGACCGGGAGGTCGTACTCGCGGCGGACGCTCGAGCCGATGCGGGAGACATCGGTGCCGTAGACGTGGATCGAGATCGCCGTGTCGTCGCCGACGTTGCGCACGCGATGGATGTCCCCGGGCGGGGCGAAGCCGCTGACCTCGCCGGTCTCGTTGGTGCTCGAGCCGGCTTCGACCAGGCAGCCGCGCGCCTCGTCGAGCGTGTAGAGCTCCTCGTGCTCGATGCCCTGGACGACGCCGAAGACGCACCACGTGACGTGATCGTGGATCGTCGTCTCCTGGCCGGGCCGCCAGACGAGCGCGACGATCGAGAACGTCCCGTCGGGCTCGGCGTGAAGCAGGTGGCTGCGGTGACGCTCGGGGTCGCCGGCCCGCTGCGCGGGCGTGAGCTCCGCGGGCGAGGGCAGGTGCTCCTCCAGCACGGCGGCGACGAGCTCGGCGGTCCGGGCCCAGTCGGCGTTGACGGCCACCGCGGCGCGGGTGGCGGCGACCAGGGTGTCGAGCTGCGAGCTCACACTGATGTCAGACGCCGCGCGGGCGGTCGGTATTCCCGCGTACGCTCCCGACGTGGACCACGAGATCAGAGCCCCGGTCGCCGGCGACCTCGACGCGGTGGCCGCGATCCTCGAGGCGGCCGACCCGGACAGCACGCTGGACGCCGGGTTCGTCGGCGAGGAGTGGAGCCGGCCGGGGTTCGACCTCGCCGCCGACGCGTGGGTCGCGGTCGGCGAGGGCGGCGCCATCGCCGGTTACGGGCAGGCGTTCCTCGAGGAGCCCGGCCTCGTCGAGTCCTGGGCCGTGGTCCACCCCGACGACCGCGGGCGCGGGATCGGGTCCGCGCTGCTCGACCGGATCGAGGCGCGCGCCGCCGAACGCTCCGCCACGCGCCTCCGCAACGCGATCAGCGCGAGCGACGAGGCGGCCAAGACGCTCCTGCACGCCCGCGGGATGCGCCCCGCCCGCCACTTCTGGCACATGCAGATCGACCTCGACCCGCCGCCGCCTCCGCCCGCCCCGCCGCCCGACGGGATCGAGATCGCGCCGCCCGAGGACGATCTCGCGCCCGTCCACGAAGTCCTCGACGCGGCCTTCGTGGACCACTGGGGCAATCACTCGGAACCGTTCGAGGCCTGGATCGAGGCGCACCGGAGCTCCCCGAGCCACGACCCGGCCCTCTGGCTCCTCGCGCGCGACCGCGGCGAGCCGGTCGCCGCGCTGACGGCCGCCGTCTGGGGCGACCGCGGCTGGATCGACGACCTCGGCGTCCTGAGCTCCCACCGCGGCCGCGGGATCGCCGCCGCGCTGCTGCGGCGCACGTTCGCGACGCTCGCCGCTCGCGGCTGCCGCGAGGCGCGCCTGAGCGTCGACTCCCAGAACGCCACCGGCGCGACCGTGCTCTACCAGCGTGTCGGCATGCGCGTCGTGTGGGGGTTCGAGCAGTGGGAGCGCGGCGTACCCTTGGAGACGTGAGCCTCGCGCAGCCCTCGCGGACGATCGTGGTGGAGCCGGTGCAGGCGCCGGCGAAGGCGCCCGCGCCGCCCGAGCCGCCGCCGAAGCAGGCACCGGCGGTGACGCCCGCGAAGCCGTGAGCGCGGCGCCCGATCTCGCCGCCGCGGTCGTGGCCTTCCGGTCGTGGCGCCTGGCCTCGGGCCGGCTCATGTCCCCCTTCATCCCGTGCCGCTGGGCCGGCCCCGTGATGCACGCCGCGTGCTTCGACGCCAACCGCGGCCTGACCCGCGGCGTCGGCTGGCTCGACGAGCCGCACGCGTCGCCGCACGAGGCCTGCCAGTGCGGGATCTACGCCTACCACACGCCCGGCCCGCGCTCATGGTTCGGCGAGGCCTACTGGTGCGAGGGGGTCGTCTCCGCCTGGGGCCGGCTCGTCGTGCACGCCGACGGGTTCCGCGCCGAGCACGCGCGCGTCGAGGCGGTCGCGGTGCCGGCCGGCCAGCCCGCCAGGGGCGCGGAGCAGGCCGCGCGCGCCGCCGCCGCCCTCGGCGTCCCGCTGATCGGCCACGACGAGCTCGAGGCCTTCGCCGCCGACCTCGGCGGCGGCGTGCCCGCCGCGCTGCGTCCGGCATAGGCTTCGGCGCCATGCCCGCACCGCACGTGAGCCTGCGCCCGGCCACGCTCGCCGACCTCGACGCCTTCCAGCAGCGCTTCGACTCGGCCGACGGGACCGGGCTCGAGCACACGCGCGCCGAGCGCATCCAGGTCACGACCGACGTCGAGAACGCGGCGGAGCTCGCCGCCGTCGAGCGGATCGGCTTCCAGCGCGAGGGACGCGTCCGCCGCGCCCAGTGGCGCGGCGGTCGCTGGCACGACCAGCTCCTGCTGTCGCTCCTGCGCGACGAGTGGCGGGACCTCAGAACACGTTGATCTCGAGCCAGTCGGCCGCGAAGAAGAGCAGGAAGAACGGCACGATCCCCCACATCAGCGGGTGGACCTGGCGGACCTTGCCGGTCGCCGCCATGACGACCACGTAGCCGACCACTCCAAAGCCGATCCCCGCCGCGATCGAGAACGTCAGCGGGATGCCGGCGATGATCAGGAAGGCCGGGATCGCGCTCTCGGGCACCTCCCAGTCGATGTCGCGGACGATCCGCATCATCAGGTAGCCGACCATGACCAGCGCCGGCGCCACGGCGGGGTGGATCGGCGCCTGATCGCCGAACGGGACGTCCTGCGCCACGAGCGCCACGATCGGGACGAAGAAGATCGTGAGCACGAAGAGGCCGGCGGTGACCAGCGTGGCGAGCCCGGTGCGGGCGCCCTCGGCCACGCCGGCGCCGCTCTCGACGTACGTCGTCACGCTCGACACGCCCATCGCCCCGCCGACCGCCGCGGCGCCCGAGTCGACGAGCAGCAGCCGGTCGGTGTTCGGGAGCCGCCCGCGGTCGTCGAGCATCCCGCCGCTGCGGCCGACCGCCACCGCGGTGCCGATCGTGTCGAAGAAGTCGGTCATGAACAGCGCGAAGATCACGGGGATCAGCGCCACGGTCAGCGCGTCGCCGAGGTAGTCGGGATCGAGCGGCTCGCCGATGATCGAGAACTCGTCCGAGCCCGGCGCGTCGAACACGCCGTCGGGAGCGTCGAGCACCCCGAAGATCAACCCGAGGATCGTGGCCGCGACCACGCCGAGGATGACGGCCCCGCGCTGCCGCCGGGCGACGAGCACGGCGGCGACGAGGATGCCGCCGAGCGCGATGAGCTGCGGCCCGCCCGTGAGCTCGCCGAGCCCGATGCCGGTGGCCGGGTTGTTGACCACGATGCCGGCCTCGCGGAAGCCGACCAGCGTGATGAAGAGGCCGATGCCGACGCCGATCGCCAGCTTCAGCGACATCGGGACGGCCTCCATGATCGCGGTCCGCAGCCCGGCCAGCACGAGCACGACCGCGACCAGGCCCTCGATCACGACCACGGCCATGCCGACCTGCCACGGCACGTCACGGCCGATGATGACGTCGAACGCCACGACGGCGTTGATGCCGAGGCCCGGCGCGAGCGCGAACGGCAGGTTGGTGGCCAGGGCCATCGCCGCCGTGGTGATGGCCGCGGCGAGCGCGGTGCAGACGATCACCGCGTCGAGCGGCACGCCCGCCGCCGACAGGATCGCCGGGTTGACGAAGACGATGTAGCTCATCGTCAGGAAGGTGGCGACGCCGCCGAGGATCTCGGTGCGCGGCGAGCTGCCGCGCGCTCCCAGTTTGAAGCGGCGGTCGAGGAATCCGGTCGGCCGGTCGGCGGTGGTGGCACTCATCGTGGCGCGAAAGTACCAACGGCCCCGGCGGACGCGCCCTGGTTGAATCCGCATTCGATGGACGCGATCAACGAGCTCGACCGCACCGCCTTCGTGGAGCGCTACGGCCCGCTGTTCGAGCACTCGCCGTGGGTCGCCGAGGCGGCATGGCACGACCGTCCGTTCGCCGACCGCGAGCAGCTCTACGAGGCGCTCGTGGCCGCCATGTACGCGGCGCCCCGCGAGCGCAAGCTGGCGCTCATCCGGGCCCATCCCGACCTCGCCGGCAAGGCCGCGATCGAGGGCACGCTGACCGACAGCTCCACGCGCGAGCAGGCGTCGGCCGGCCTCGACCGCCTCACCCCCGACGAGTACGAGGCCTTCACCGGCACCAACGCCGCCTACCGCGAGCGCTTCGGCTTCCCGTTCGTGGTCTGCGCGCGCGAGCACACCAAGGAGTCGATCCTGCGCGTGGCGTCGGAGCGGCTCGCCAACAGCGAGGACGAGGAGATCCGCGTGGCACTGGAGGAGATCGCGAAGATCGCCCGGCTGCGGCTGGAGGACCTGGAGTGAGGATCTCGTACGGCAAGCTGCGGGTGCCGGTCCACCGGATCGCGGGCGACGACGTGTTCGCCTGCGAGGTCAGCGTCGAGGTGCTCGGCGAGAACTTCGCGCCCGCCTACACGGAGGGCGACAACTCGGCCGTGGTCGCCACCGACACGATGAAGAACTTCATCCTGCGCGAGGCGGCGGCGCACGACGGGACCACGCTCGAGGGCTTCCTGGGCGATCTCGGCACCCGGATGATCGTCACCTACCCGGTCATGGAGGCCCTGCGCGTGAGCGGCCGCGAGCTGCGCTTCGACCGCCTGCAGGGCAAGGTGTTCTCGCGCTCGGGCGACGACCACGGGGTCGCGACGGTGGAGATCGGCCCCGACGGGGTGACCGACGTGCGCGCCGGCCGCCACGGGCTGATGCTGCTCAAGACCAGCGGCAGCGCCTTCACCCACTTCGCGCGCGACGAGTACACGACGCTGCCCGAGCGCGGCGACCGGCCGCTGTTCATCCGGCTCGACGTCGACTGGCGCTACACCTCCCACGACGGCCGCGTCGACTCGCTGGCCGTGCGCGACCACCTCGCCGCCACGTTCGACGACTTCGTCTCGGAGTCGATCCAGCACCTCGTGCACGAGATGGGCGCGAGGCTGCTGGCCGACCACGCGCAGCTCGCCGAGATCGCCTTCACCGCCGAGAACCACACGCGCGACCCCGTCGGCGAGCAGGACGGCCGCAAGGTCTACACCGACCCGTTCCCGGCCCAGGGCCTGATCACCCTCGTCCTGACGCGATGAGCCTGAGCACGCACGTCCTCGACACGGCGCACGGGCGGCCCGCCGCCGGCGTGGCGATCGAGCTGCGCCATGGCGGCGGCGTGACCGCGGCCATGACCGACGCGGACGGCCGCGCGCGGCTGCTCGAGGACACGCCCGCGGGTGAGTACGAGCTCACCTTCGCGGTCGGCGACTACTTCGGCGAGCGCGGGTTCCTCGACCGCGTCCCGGTCCGCTTCACGATCGCCGACCCGGAGGCGCACTACCACGTGCCGCTGCTCGTCTCGCCCTGGTCCTACAGCACCTACCGGGGCAGTTGAGCGCCGCCGCGCGCGTGCTCGAGCGCTGCGACCGCCTCGCCGAGATCAGCGAGGAGCCGGACCGGCTGACCCGCCGCTTCGGCACCGAGGCGATGAAGGACGCGAACGCGCTCGTCGGCGGCTGGATGCGCGAGGCCGGGCTGACGACGCGCGAGGACGCGCTCGGCAACCTGATGGGCCGCCGCGAGGGCGCGGGCGGCACGCTCATGCTCGGCTCGCACCTGGACACCGTGGTCGACGCCGGGCGCTACGACGGCCCGCTCGGCGTGCTCGTCGCACTCGAGGCCGTCGAGCGCGTGCCGACGCCGTTCGCGGTCGAGGTGGCGGGCTTCGCCGACGAGGAGGGCGTGCGCTTCGGCACCGCCTACCTCGGGTCG
>Ga0081538_10005134_pt1 | contig 11873 bp, 7 predicted proteins | sample TabmetS5T2R1_FD_71022 | JGI IMG/M metagenome (GOLD analysis project Ga0081538, IMG submission 71022) | Tabebuia heterophylla rhizosphere microbial communities from the University of Puerto Rico - S5T2R1 | ecosystem: Host-associated > Plants > Roots > Rhizosphere ... | reverse complement strand
GAGGAGGGCGAGCGGCTCGCGCCCGGCACACGCGTGCGCGTGGAGTTCGTCCATCCCGGCTACGGCCGGGACGGCGCCGTCGCGGAGCTCGCGGTCGCCCCCGAGGAGCCGGACGCGGCGGACCGCGCCTCGCAGGCGTCCGCGGCGCAGATCGGCGATGAGCTCGGCGACACGGCCGCCGCGGCGCTCGGGGTGCCCGTGTTCACGGCGCTCATGTGCCTCGAGCGTGCACAGCGGGCCGGCGCCGTGCTCGACGGCGCCCACGTGCTCGTGACGGGTGCCACCGGTTCGGTGGGCCTCGTCGCGGTCCAGCTCGCCAAGCTCATGGGTGCCGCGCGTGTGATCGCGGCCGGGCGCAACCGCGAGCGCCTGGAGCGGGCGCGACAGCTCGGCGCGGACGCGACGGTGTCGCTCGGCGAGCGCCTCGGGAGCTCGGAGCTGCGAGAGCAGTTCTCCGAGGCCGCCGCAGGGCGCCTCGACGTGGCGCTCGACCCACTCTGGGGAGAGCACGCGCGCGCGGCAATCGACGCGCTGACCGGCGACGGCGTCTACGTGAGCTTCGGGCAGGCGGGGTCGCCGCTCGCCGAGCTCTCCGGCATACCGCTCCGCAACCGCCGGGCCACGATGGTGGGCCACTCGGGCGCCTGGGCGACGCCGCAGGAGCGCCAGGCGGCCCTGGCGCGCGCGCACGCGCTGGCGTCACGGGAGGGCAGCCCGCTGGTGCTCGACATCGAGGAGCTCGGGCTCGAACAGATCGGGGACGCCTGGCAGCGGCTGTCGCGATCCCCCGGGCGGAGGCTCGTGGTCAGGCTGTGACGAGCCCGGGCGCCGAGACCCTCCGCTACCCGCGCTTCTCCGACGCCGAGATGGCGCGCCGCCGCGAGGCGCTGGCGGCCGAGCTCGACGCCGCCGGCGCCGCCCACGCGCTCATCTACGGAGCCAACCGGGCGGGGCCGGCGGTGGCCTGGCTCACGCGCTGGCCGGTGACCCGCGAGGCCCTGTGCGTATTCACGCCGGGCGAGCGCGACCTGCTCTTGGTCAACTTCTACAACCACATCCCTAACGCCCGGCAGATCGCCACCGAGGCGGAGGTGCAGTGGGCGGGTCCGAAGCTGATGGCCACGGCGATCCGCGAGCTGGGGCGCCGCGGTGGGCGGGGCAAGCGCGTGGCGGTGATCGGCCCCCTCGGCTACAGGCCGTACGCGGCCCTGGCGGAGTTCGCCTCGCCGGTCCCGCTCGACGACGGCTACACGCGCCTGCGCCTGCGCAAGTCGGCCGAGGAGCTCGACTGGCTGCGAGTGGGCTGCGGCTTCACCGACGACGCGCTGCGCGCAGTGCACGACCAGGCCGGTCCGGGAACCGACGAGCTCGAGCTCGGCAACCTGGCCGAGCGTGCCTACGTGGGCCGTGGCGGGACGACCCACATCCACTACTTCGGGACGGGCGTCCCGGCGCAGTGGCCGGCGGCGCGCAAGCTCGAGCGCGGCGAGGTGATGAGCTGCGAGCTGAGCGCCTCGTACTGGGACTACACCGGGCAGCTTCTGAGGACCTTCGCGGTCGGCGACGAACCGCCACCGCTCTACCGCGAGCTCCACGACGTCGCGGACGCGTCCTTCGACGCCTTGTTCGAGCGCGTACGCCCGGGCGCCAGCGCGGCCGAGCTGGTCGAGGCCTCGGCCGTGATCGGCAACGCCGGCTTCACCACGCGCGACGACCTCGTCCACGGCTTCGTGGGCGGTTACCTGCCGCCCGTCCTCGGTGACAAGACCCGGACACTCGAGGAGGTCCCCGACTTCACGCTCGAGGAGGGCATGACGATCGTGATCCAGCCGAACGTGGTGACGCGCGACGAGAGCGCCGGCGTGCAGACGGGCGAGCTGGTCGCTGTCACGTCGGAGGGCGCGGAGCGCCTGCACGACTACGAGCGCGGCCTGCTGAGGATCGGCTGAGTTGCGGATCGACTGGGACGTGCCGATCGCGATGGACGACGGCCTCGCGCTCCGCGCCGACGTCTTCCGCCCGGACGACGAGGAGCGCCATCCGGTGATCCTCTCCCACGGCCCGTACGCCAAGGGCCTCGCGTTCCAGGACGGCTATCCCAATCAGTGGGAGCGGATGGTCTCACGGCATCCCGACGTCGCGGCGGGGTCTTCCAACCGCTACCAGAACTGGGAGGTCGTCGATCCGGAGAAGTGGGTCCCGGGCGGGTACGTCTGCGTGCGGGTGGACTCGCGCGGCGCCGGTCGCTCGCCGGGGGGTCTCGACCCGTTCTCGCCCCGCGAGACGAGCGACCTGGCCGCGTGCATCGAGTGGGCGGCGTCGCAGTCCTGGTCGAGCGGCAAGGTAGGCCTGAACGGCATCTCCTACTACGCGATGAACCAGTGGCACGTGGCGGGCCTGCGGCCGCGCGGCCTTGCGGCGATGTGCGCGTGGGAGGGCGCCTCCGACTGGTACCGAGACGCCACGCGCCACGGCGGGATCCTCTGCACTTTCTTCGGGAACTGGTACGAGATGCAGGTCAAGACGGTGCAGCACGGCCTGGGGGCGCGCGGTCCAGTGAACCCGAACACGGGCGAGCCGGCGTGCGGCCCGGAAACGCTTGACGAGGACGAGCTGGCCGCGCGCCGCGCCGACTTCGCCGCCGACGTGGCGACCCACCGGCTCGACGATGACTACCACCGCGCCCGCTCGGGCGACTGGGAGCGAATCGACGTGCCGCTCATGTCCTGCGGCAACTGGGGTGGACACGGCCTCCACCTTCGCGGGAACGTCGAGGGCTACGTGCGTTCGGCGTCTCGCCAGAAGTGGCTCGAGCTGCACGGCCTCGAGCACTGGACGCACTTCTACACGGAGTACGGCGTCGGGCTCCAGAAGCGCTTCTTCGGGCACTTCCTGAAGGGCGAGGACACGGGGTGGGACGAGCAGCCGCCGGTCCTGGTCCAGGTGAGGCACGTGGACGGGACGTTCACCGAGCGCGGCGAGGAGGAGTGGCCGATCGGCCGCACAGAGTGGACGCGGTTCTACCTGGACGCCGCCGACGGATCGCTCCTGTCCTCGCCGTCGGGGAATGCGAGCTCCGCCTCGTACGAGGCACTCAGCGAGGAGCTCACGTTCTTCAGCGCCCCGCTCGAGCTCTCGGCCGAGATCACCGGACCCTCCGCGGCTAAGCTGTTCGTGTCCTCGACCACGGCGGATGCCGACCTCTTCCTCGTGCTGCGCGTCTTCAACCGGGACGGCGAGGAGGTGGTGTGTCAGGGAGCGATCGACCCGCATGCGCCCATCGCCCAGGGCTGGCTGCGGGCGTCGCATCGGAAGCTCAATCCGTCTTTGTCGACGCCGTACCGGCCCTACCACACGCACGACGAGCAGCAGCCGCTCGAGCCCGGTGAGACGTACGAGGTCGACGTCGAGATTTGGCCCACTTCCCTGGTCGTGCCGGCCGGTTACCGCATCGCGCTGAGCGTGCGGGGGCGCGACTACGAGTACCCGAAGGCTGGCGGCGAGCGCCTCACCACTTTCCGGAACGAGCTTCGCGGCTCGGGGCCGTTCCTGCACAACGACCCCGACGACCGCCCGCACGACGTCTTCGGCGGGACGGTGACGGTCCATACCGGTGGCGGGCACGGCTCATACCTCCTGCTGCCGTTCGTGCCGGGGCCCTGACGCCTTGCGCTGGGACGTGCACAACCACGCCGCGCCACGAGAGGCGGTGGAGCTGCTGCGGACCGCAAACGGCTACCCGATCAGGGTCGAGGGTGAGTTCATGGAGGCCGACCGCGTTCGCGCCGAGCTGACGCCGCTGTTCCTCGACCCCGCGGCCAAGCTGGAGCAGCTCGCCCAAGTCGGGCTCGGCGCCGCAGTCGTGTCGTGCTCGCCCGCGCTGTTTGCGTACGACACGGATCCCGACAGCGGCGCCGTGCTCTGCCGGGCGGTCAACAGCGGCCTGGCCGACTTCTGCGAGCAAGACTCGACGCGACTGCGCTGGCTCGCGAACGTGCCGCTCCAGGCGCCCGAAGCGGCCGCCGAGCTGCTGGCCGAGGCGGCCACTGCCGGTGCGGTCGGCGCGCAGATCGGCACCTCGGTAGCGGGCGTGCCGCTTGCCGACGCCAGCCTCGACCCGTTCTGGGCGGCCGCCGAGCAGCACACGATGACGCTGATGCTCCATCCGGCGTACAACAACCCCCACCCCGGCCTGGACGGCTACCACCTCCAAAACGCGATCGGAAACCAGCTCGAGACAACCATCGCCGCCGAGCGCATGATCGTGACGGGCGTCTTGGACCGCCACCCCCGCCTGCGCCTGCTGCTCGTGCACGCGGGCGGGTACATCCCGTGGCAGGCAGGCCGTCTGCGCCACGCCGCCACGGTGCGCGCCGAGCTGGTCGACTCGCCACCCGACCCGTACGCTTACTTCGGCCGCATCTCGGTGGACACGATCACGCACGACGCGGCAACGTTGCGCTTCCTGGTGGAGCGAGTCGGCGCCGATAACGTCGCGATGGGCACCGACCTCCCGTTCGACATGGCGACCCCCGACCCGGTGGCGGCGCTGGAGCAGGCGCTCGGCGTGGAGACAGCGCGGCGAATCATGGAAGAGACGCCGCAGCGGCTGTTCCGGCAGTAGACGGCCGACAGCAGCGCGGCCCGCTCGGGCGACGGCGGCTCCGCGCGGCTCTCGCCGGCTTATTCCGACTCAGCCTGGCGGCGCGGTCACCTGCCCAGGTGCGAGAACTCCCCGGCCGCGAACACGACGCGTCCGTTCACAATCGTCAGCCGCGAGCGGATGTCCTTGATCGCGTCGTCTGGAACGGCGAAGTAGTCATCGCTGAGCACGATCAGGTCCGCGTGCTTCCCCGGCTCCAGCGATCCCATCCTGTCGTCTTGGTCGAGGAACCAGGCGCACTCCACGGTGGCGTGGCGCAGTGCTTCCCGACGAGTGAGCTGCTGATCCTCGGGCACGCCGCGCACGTCCGGTAGCAGCGTGTCGCCGCTGGTGACGTACCACAGGTTCTGGAACGGGGCCCACGGCGCGACGTTCATCGCATCCGATGCCAGGCACATACGTACGTCGCTCTCGATTGTGGAGCGGAAGCGTGGACCGGGCGCGCCGTTTCTGACCGTCGAGAAGGTCAACGCGTAGCCGATCCCGAGTCTCGCCGCCCTGGCCAGCTGATCGTCGGTGGGCTCGCCGTCGGCGGGGTGAGCGATCCGCCACTTCAGCTCCGATACGGAGTAGACCTGGTCGCCCGCCTCGAACCCGCTGAGGATGGCGTTGTGGTCGCCGACGTGGGTCTCGACGCTGAGCCGCTTCGCGGCGGAGTAACGCGTGAAGTCCGCATAGTCGGCGTCGGTCGCCATCGTGTCCTCGCCGGGTCCGAGGTAGCGCAGCATGTCGTCGCCGAGGAAGCCCACGGCATTCTGGGTGTCGGACCGGACTCGGGGGAAGCCCTCGTAGCCGCTCATGTCGTGGTATGCGATCCGAGCGTCGAGACCGCGACTGCGATAGAGGTGCATCGTGGGCTCCTGGACGTGAAGGCCCTCGTTGATCGCGCCGGTCGTGCTCCACGGGGCCGTGTTGCCGCCGGCGTCCTTCCACGCGGTGAGACCGCGGCTGTTGGCCGCACGGATGAAATCCGCGAGGCACCTGGCCTCGCCCTCGATCCCGAGGGCGTTCAACTGATCGAGGATCGCCGCGTTCGCCAAGCCGGTCGCCGGTGCGGTCAGCTGCCCGGTCGGCCGGCCGTCGGGCCCAAGCACCACCCCAGGTGATCCAGCCGAGAGCCCGAGCGCGTCGAGTGCCGCCTGGTTGACCCGCGGTCCGGCAAAGCCGCTTCCGGTGACCCACACGGGGTTCCGGGGCGCCGCCGCCGTGAGCTCGTCGAACGTGAAGATTCGGGGATCGTCGAGCTGGTTGACGTTCCATCCGCCGGCCGTGGTCCAGATCCAGCGGCCGTCTGCCAACTCCTCGGCCTTGGCCTCATAGGCAGCAAGCGCGGCGGCGCGCGCAGTGATCAGGTCCAGACGAACCGTCTGAGTGAAGCAGTGGTAAGCGTTGCGCATTCCGTGCAGATGGCCGTCGATGAGCCCCGGCAGCACCCGCCGCCTGCCCAGATCGATGAGCTTCGTTCCCCGCTTGGCGAGCGCCCTGATCCGTCTGCTGCGGCCGGTCGCCAGGACCTCACCGTCGCGGATGGCGATCGCCTGGACGACTGAATCCCTCTCGTCGACCGTAGAGATCTTGCCGTTGTAGAGGACGATGTCGGGTGCGTTGAGCCGGCGGAGATCCGATGGCGTCGAATCCCCGCCTCCCCAACCGCCCGCGTCCGCGAGCACCGCCGTCGAGGCAACCGCAGCAAGCGTCGCCGTCAGCGCGGTGCCGGCCCGCCACAGCGTCCCCTCACGACGCCCAGCTCTCCGCCTCGGCCTCCGAGATCCGTCCGCCATAACCACTCCTCTCCTCGGCCGCGTTGGATGGCTCCTCCACGCCCCTGAGACTCCGCTGCTGCAATCGTTTGCAGCAATGTCCGGTGCGGACGGTAGCCGCTCTCCCAATCGCATGTCAAGACATCGTCGAGTCAGGCAGGCGTCAGCGGTGGACGGCGGCCGAACCCGCAGCGGCGGGCAATGCGAGCTCCGGTCCGAGACGCCGACCGCCATGTCGGTCGAGCACTACGACGCGTCGGGGCAGCGGCGGCCCGTTTCGCCGGCAGACGGGTATGGAAAGCTAGGTTCAGAGTCTCGAGGAGGGAGCACAGCATGGCTGGACCGCAGCGCATCAGCTACGTCCCTGTGGAGGAGATGACGCCGGAGATGCGCGCCGAGATGGAGCGCTGCGCGCGTGAGGGGACACCGCGGCCGGAGAGCTCGGCGGTTCGCGCGCACGTGCCGGCGGCGTTCTGGTTCTTCGCGAACGGCTGGAAGGACCTCTTCCGCGAGGGCATCGTGGACCACCCGATCAAGGAGCTCTGCCGCGTCTACGTCTCGCACAGCGTCAAGTGCGAGTACTGCGGTAACCAGCGTTCCGAGCGCGGCCGCGAACAGGGTCTCGTGGAGGGCAAGTACGACGAGCTGTTGAACTTCGAGTCGTCCGACGCCTACAGCGAGCGCGAGAAGGCCGCGCTGGCCTACGCCGAGGCGATTGTCTGGACCGGCGAGGCCGACGAGGCGCTCTGGGAGCGTCTCTACGCCCACTTCAAGGAGGCAGAGCTCGTTGAGCTCGGCTGCATGATCGGGCTAACGCTCGGCCAGCAGTCGTGGCTGCGCCTACTCAATATCGAGCACCACGAGGTGATGGCCGGGACGAGCGCCGCGATGGCCCCGGGCTTCGAGACCGCCGACGCGCTCGCACAGACCAGGGGCTCCGGGCGCTACTGGGCGCACGCCTGAGCCGGCGGTCCCCCCTCAGGCGGTCGCGGCTTCCGGAGGGCCAGGGAGCCCGCCGCCGAGGCTGCGGACGAGATCACGCTGGACCGGCCCGCGTCGTCCCCGTCACGTCGTGCCCGTTCGCCGCGAGCCTCGGAACGAGATGCCGGCCGAGGGCTCCTGTGGCTCTGGCTACGAAGATCCTCATGACTCCGTTCGTCGGATCTCATCATTCGAGACGAGACGGCGCGGCGGCCTGTGAGAGCCGCGCTCAGGCGCGCACGCCGGCCTCGGCCACCCGCTCGAAGGCCACGCGGACTCGGACCGCGTCGGCGCCCAGCGGCGCGAGGAAGTCGTCCTCGATGTGGCGGCGGTAGACCGGCCACATTCGGCGCAGGACGGCCACCCCCTCGGCGGTGATGGCCGCATAGGACCCGCGCCCGTCCTCTGGCACGGCCTCCCGGCGCAGCAGGCCCGCGCGTTCCAGGCGGTCGACCAGGCGCACGAGGCCGGTGCGGCTGAGCACGACCTTGTCGGCGAGCTCGTTCATGCGCAGGCGCCGCTCGGGCGCCTCGTGGAGCGGCCACAGGACGTCGTACCAGCCCAGCGGGGGTAGGCCGCGTTCCCGTAGGTCGTCCTCGATGCGGCGGATGAGGAGGGCGTGGGCGTTGAGGAACGCCCGCCACGGGGCCAGTTGCCGCTCATCCATGACGAGGACTGTAACGCAAATTATGTGCAGGTGCACTAAGATGCGTGCACGTACACCTATCCTCGAGGGGAGCGGAAATGGAGTTCGGTCTTCTTCTCATTCACGCGGTCGTCGGCGCCTTCGTGGCCGCGCACGGCGCCCAGAAGCTGTTCGGGATCCTCGGCGGCTATGGCCTGGAGGGCACCGGGCAGTACCTGGAGGGCTTCGGCCTGCGCCCGGGTAAGCTCTTCGCCTTCGCGGCCGGAACCGCCGAGCTCGTCGGCGGACTCGCCCTCGCGGCCGGCTTCTTCACGCCCGGCGCGGCCGCGCTGGTCGCGGCGACGATGCTGGTCGCCGCCCGCACCGACCACCGCGGCAAGGGCTTTTGGATCTACAACGGCGGCTGCGAGTACGCCCTCACCAACGTCGCGATTGTGATCGGCCTTGCCTTCGCCGGCGCCGGCGAGTGGTCGGTCGACGCGGCGATCGGGTGGGACGTCGCCAGTGTTGCCTGGGGCCTGGGGGCGCTCGGCCTGGCGGTCGCGGGAGCTGGTTCAGTGCTGGCCCTCGCGGCCCGCGGCCGGCCGGCCGCGGCGCCGGAGGCGTCGCCCGCCACCGGGTGAGGCGATCGCGGCGGGCGGCGGGCCCAGACGCGCCCGGGTCCCCGCATTTGCCCCCTCAGCCGGAGCGCCGACCCGCGCCCGGGCGCCAGGGCACGACCCCGACGAGGCCGCGCCAGCGTTCTGCGAGCGTCGGCGCGCGGATCGCCCGGTGCGGATCGAGCTCGGCACCGCAGTAAGCACAGCCCGCGGCGAACGCGCTCACCCGCTCACCGCAGCCGGGACAGACGTGGGGTCCGCGTGCCTTCATCGGGGCTAGTCAAGCGCACGCGGCTGAGAGGGCGATGAAAGCGCCTAAGGACCTATCCCGCTTGGCCGCACGTCCGGATGCGTCCCAGTACCGTCGCTGGATCGCCACCCGCGGCATTGCCGATGGCGCTGCCATCGGCTGCGCCGCGTGCGGCGCCCAGCTCGGTTCTGGAAACGCCCCGGACGCACGCCAACCGGGATCGGCCCTAGGCGACGATCGTGGGGGCGGGCTTTCCGGCCCGAAGGCGCTTGCGGAGGGCCTCGGCGCGCTTGCGGAACAGCGTCACGTTGCGCAGCTTGATCTCCTCGTAGCCACGGATCACGTCGGGCAGCTCGAGCAGCTCCACCGCGGTGGCGTGGGTGTCCGGGGTGAGGAGGTCGAGCGCCTCCGCGATCATCCCCTCGTACTCGCCGATGAGCGCGCGCTCCACGCGCCGCACCTCCGCGTGGCCGAAGGGATCGAGCGCCGACCCCCGCAGCCGGCGCATGCGCCGCAGCCCGCGGAAGGCGGGCACAAACCAACCACCGAGCTTCAGCTTGCGCTCCAGCCCCATCGCCCGCAGCAGCGGCGGATGGAGGTTGAACGCGACCTTGACGTCGTCGCCGAACTCGGCGCGCATCTTCGCCTGCTCGACCGCGTCGAGGTGCAGCCGGGCGACCTCGTATTCGTCCTTGTAGGCCATCAGCTTGAACAGCTGGCGGGCCACCGCCTCGGCGACCGCGGACTGGCCGGGGGTCCGCTCCTGCTCGGCCAGCCGGGCGCGGCGTACCGTCTCGGCCCACCGCCGCGCGTACGCCTGGTCCTGGTAGGCGACGAGCTCGGGCACCCGTACTTCGGCCAGGCGGCGCAGCTCGCCTTGGTCGCCGCCGACGGCCAGCTCGACGAGCTCGCGCTCGGCGGCGCTCAGCTCGCGCGCCGCCACGACCGCCTCCGGCGGGCGCGTGGCCTCCTCCACGGCGTCCGGAGCCGCCACCACGGCGCGGCCCCAGTTGAAGGCGGCGAGGTTCTTCTCGACGGCGGCGCCGTTCAGGCGGATCGCCCGCTCGAGCGCGCCCGCCGAGACGGGGAGCATGCCGCGCTGGAACGCGGCACCGAGCGCGACGGTGTTGGACATCATGTGGTCGCCGAAGAGCCGCTCGGAGAGGCGCTGCGCGTCGAGATAGAGGTTGTGCTCGCGGCGGGTGGCGGCGTCGATCCGGTCGAGCTGGGCGGACAGCTCGGGAAAGCGCTCGTCCACGTCCACCACCATCCGCCCGGTCGGGACGGCGTGGGTGGAGACCACGGCGACGGTCCGGTCGGGGTCGGCGGTGACCAGGTTCGTTTCGCTCGCCGCGCCGAGTAGGTCGAAGCCGAGGTACAGGTCCACGCTGCCGGCCGGCGTCTTGCTGGCGGCGGCGAGCGGCTCGCGCGAGAGACACAGATCGGAAATGACCGGCCCGCCCTTCTGAGAGAGCCCGGTCTGGTCGAGGCCGGAGACGTGGAGCCCGTCCATCAGGGCGGCCATGCCGAGCACCTGATTGACGGTTACGACGCCGGTGCCGCCGATGCCCATCATGCGGACCGTGAAGTCGTCGGCGGTCGCGAGCCGCTCGGGCTCGGGGAGCGCCACGGCGAGCTCGGGCGTCCGGTGCCTCGCCCGCTCCCCGGGGACGACCGTGAGGAACGACGGGCAGTCGCCCTCGAGGCACGAGTAGTCCTTGTTGCAGGACGCCTGGTGGATCTGGGTCTTGCGACCGAACTCGGTCTCGACGGGGATCACGGACAGGCAGCTCGACTTCTGCCCGCAGTCGCCGCAGCCCTCGCAGACCCGCTCGTTGATCCAGACCCGCTCGGCCGGCTCCGGGGCCTTGCCCCGCTTGCGCTTGCGGCGCAGCTCGGCGGCGCATTCCTGGTCGTGGATCAGGACGGTCACACCCTCGACCTCCGCCAACTCCTGCTGAGAGGCCAGCAGCGCGTGGCGGTCGCGGACCTCGGCGATGGCCGCGAGCTCCACGCCCCGGTAGCGGCTCGTGTCCTCGGCGGTGATGATGATCCGCCGCACGCCCTCCAGCTCCAGCCAACGGGTCAGGTCCGGGACGCTCAGCTGGCCCTCGATCGCCTGGCCGCCGGTCATCGCGACGTGCTCGTTGTAGAGCAGCTTGTAGGTGATGTTCACCCCCGCCGCGACGGCCGCGCGCACCGCGAGCGAGCCGGAGTGGTGGAAGGTGCCGTCGCCCAGGTTCTGGACCAGGTGGGTGTCCGCCGTGAAGGGCGCCATGCCGATCCACTGCGCGCCCTCGCCGCCCATCTGCGTGATCCCGGTGATCTCGCCCTTGCCCTCGGGGTTGAGCAGGACCATGGTGTGACAGCCGATGCCGGCGCCCACAAGCGTGCCGTCGGGCGCCTTTATCGAGCTGTTGTGGGGGCAGCCCGAGCAGAAGAACGGCGTGCGCTGGGCCATCGGGAGCGCCGCCGGGCGGCGCTCGATCTCGTCGAGCTTGCGCAGCCGCGCCTCCACCGAGTCGAGCCGCACGCGCCTTCCGAGGCGCGCAGCCACGGTGCGGGCGATGAGGTCGGCGTCCAGGTCGAGCTCGGCCCGAAGCAGCGGCTCGCCGCGCTCGTCGCGTTTGCCCACGATCCGGGGCGCCGCCGGCATGCCGTACAGCGCCTCCTTCAACTGCGTCTCCAGGAAGGGACCCTTCTCCTCGAAGACCACGATCTCGTCGAGGCCGCGCGCGAACTCCGCGGCGATCTGGCGCTCGAGCGGCCAGATCATGCCGAGCTTCAGGATCCGCACCCCGGCGCGGTCGAGCGCCCGGTCGTCCAGGCCGAGGCCGCGGAGGGCGTGGCGAAGGTCGTAGTAGGACTTGCCCGCCGCCACGAGGCCCAGCCACGCGTCGCCCGCGCCCTCGATTCGGTTGACCCCGTTGTCCCGCGCGTAGGCCGACGCGAGATCGGTCCGGACGCCGAGCAT
>Ga0081538_10005133_pt1 | contig 11875 bp, 11 predicted proteins | sample TabmetS5T2R1_FD_71022 | JGI IMG/M metagenome (GOLD analysis project Ga0081538, IMG submission 71022) | Tabebuia heterophylla rhizosphere microbial communities from the University of Puerto Rico - S5T2R1 | ecosystem: Host-associated > Plants > Roots > Rhizosphere ... | reverse complement strand
CGTCACGATCTTCGGCCTGGACGTCGGCGGCCTGCTGGGTGGTGCGGTGATCACCGAGCAGATCTTCAGCATCACCGGCCTGGGCAAGTTCTCGATCGACTCGGTGCTCAGCAACGACCTGCCCGCGATCATGGGCGTCGTGCTGTTCGCCGCCATCTTCGTGGTCGTCGCGAACATCATCGTCGACATCCTGTACGCCGTCATCGACCCGCGCGTGCGGCTGTCCTGATCAGGTGAGGTGACGTGGTGACCGAGACCGAGACTGCCGCCGCCCAGGCGGTTCCCCGCGACGGGCGGCCGTTCCTGGAGGTCAAGGACCTGCAGGTGCACTTCCCGACCGACGACGGACTGGTGAAGGCCGTCAACGGCCTGAGCTTCAGCCTCGAGCGGGGCAAGACCCTCGGCATCGTGGGCGAGTCCGGCTCCGGCAAGAGCGTGTCCAGCCTGGCCATCATGGGCCTGCACAAGGGCAGCCGGGCGCAGGTGCACGGCGAGATCTGGCTGGACGGCTCCGAGCTGGTGCAGATGTCCGTCCCCGAGATCCGCCGGCTGCGCGGCCAGCAGGTCGCGATGATCTTCCAGGACCCGCTGTCGGCGATGCATCCGTTCTACCGGATCGGCGACCAGCTGACCGAGGCCTTCCTGGTGCACAACGACGCCCCGAAGGCGGTGGCGAAGAAGCGCGCGATCGAGCTGCTCGACCGGGTCGGGATTCCCTCGCCGGACAAGCGGTTCTACGACTACCCGCACCAGTTCTCCGGCGGGATGCGGCAGCGCGCGATGATCGCGATGGCGCTGATGTGCGATCCCTCGCTGCTGATCGCCGACGAGCCGACCACCGCGCTCGACGTCACCGTGCAGGCGCAGATCCTCGAGCTGATCGAGCGGCTGCAGAGCGAGTTCGACACCGCCGTGGTGGTCATCACGCACGACCTCGGCGTGGTGGCCGAGATGTCGGACGAGATCGCCGTCATGTACGCCGGCCGGATCGTCGAGCAGGGCACCGCCGACACGATCTTCAACGCGCCCGAGCACCCCTACACGTGGGGCCTGCTGAGCTCGATCCCGCGCATGGACGCCCCGCGCGGTGACGAGCTGGTGCCGATCCCGGGCCGCCCGCCGTCGCTCATCAACCTGCCCGGCGGCTGCTCCTTCCACCCGCGCTGTCCCTACGTGCGCGACGCGCACCGGCGCGTCGAGCCGGTGCTCGATCCGGTCGACGGCGACCCGTCGCACAAGGTCGCCTGCCTGCTCGACGCCGGTACCCGCAAGAAGCTGTGGGACGAGCTGCAGGCCGGGATCCGCCCGTCCGACGCGCGCAAGGACGTCATGGCCGAGGAGGGAGCGGCATGAGCGACGTCGCCACCAGCGCCCACCCGGCGCCGCCCGCCGGCAACGGCGGCGAGCCGCTGATGGAGGTGCGCGACCTCGTCAAGCACTTCCCGATCCGCCAGGGCCTGCTCCAGCGCCAGGTCGGCGCCGTGCGGGCGGTCGACGGCGTGTCGTTCGACGTCATGCGCGGCGAGACGCTCGGGCTCGTCGGCGAGTCCGGCTGCGGCAAGTCGACCACCGCCCGCCTCATCCTGCGCCTGATGGAGCCGACCAGCGGCTCGGTCAAGTTCGACGGCGAGGAGATCTCGACGGTCAAGGGCCAGCGCCTCAAGGAGCTGCGCCGCGACATGCAGATGATCTTCCAGGACCCGTACTCGTCGCTGAACCCGCGCAAGACGGTCGGCACGATCATCTCCGAGCCGTTCGTCATCCACGGCCTGGCCAAGGGCGAGGGCGAGCGCAAGCGGACGGTCCAGGAGCTGATGGACCGCGTCGGCCTCAACCCCGAGCACTACAACCGCTACCCGCACGAGTTCTCGGGCGGCCAGCGTCAGCGCATCGGCGTCGCCCGCGCGCTCGCGCTCAAGCCGAAGGTGATCGTGGCCGACGAGCCGGTCTCCGCGCTCGACGTCTCGATCCAGGCGCAGATCCTCAACCTGCTGCGCGAGCTCCAGCGCGAGATGGGGATCACGCTGATCTTCATCGCCCACGACCTCTCCGTCGTGCGCCACATGTGCGACCGGATCGCGGTCATGTACCTGGGGAAGGTCGTCGAGCTGGCCACCAACGCGCAGCTCTACGCGCACCCGCGGATGCCGTACACCGGCGCGCTGATGTCGGCCGTGCCGGTGCCGCAGCCGCGGCTGGCGGCGGCCAAGAAGCGCCAGGTCCTGGCGGGCGACGTGCCCTCGCCGGCCAACCCGCCGCCGGCCTGCCGCTTCCACACCCGCTGCTGGAAGGCCCAGGAGATCTGCCGTCAGGACGACCCGGCGTTCGAGCCGAAGGAGGGCGGCAACGTCGCCGCCTGCCACTTCCCGCTCACCGATGCCGAGGTGCTCGAGCGGGTCCCGACTGCGCGGAACGCCTGAGGCGCTCGAGCCGCCCGTCCCACTCCGCCCCCACCGCGGTCATCCAGTCGATCGCCTCGGCCAGCGGCGCCGGGGTGAGCGTGTAGCGCGTCTCGCGGCCCTCGCGGCGCGCGGTGACGAGGCCGGCGCCGGACAGCGCGCCGAGGTGCTTGGCGACCGCCTGGCGCGTCATCGGCAGCTCGCCGGCCAGCGACGACGCGGTCAGCCCCGGTCGCGCGGCGAGCGAGCGGACCACCTCGCGGCGGGTCGGGTCGGCGAGCGCGGAGAAGACCGCGCCGACGTGGTCGTCCGCTAGGCCGGGCACAGCGCGGCTGTGGCAGCCAGCGCCATCAGCTTCGGGCCCCAGACGACCGAGTCGTCCGCGAACCGGTGCTCGGTGACCGTGAAGCGCGTGCCGCCGGGGTCGTCGTCGAGGCGCCACTCGACCCGCGAGTCGCCCCAGCGGAAGACGATCCGCTCCTCGTCGTCGACCACCTCGACCACGCCGTCGCGGTCGTCGGCGTGCAGGGGCGCGCCCTCCTCGGGCTCGAACTCGACGTCGTCGGCGAGCCACTCGCGCAGCTCGTCCTCCTCGGTGACGAGCTCCCAGGCGCGCTCGCGCGGCACGGGGAGCACGATCTCACGGGTAACGCAACTCATAGGTTGCGCATAGTACCATGAGCGAAAACGTGCAACTTCACGGTTGCGGATTGGAGCCCCCAGCATGCCCCTCGTTCCCGTCGTCATCCAGCAGGACGCCCGCGGAGAGCGGTCGTTCGACATCTACTCGCGCCTGCTGCGCGAGCGCGTGATCTTCGTCGGCACGCCGATCGACGACCAGATCGCGAACGTCGTCGTCGCCCAGCTCCTGCACCTGGAGGCCGAGGACCCCGACAAGGACGTCTTCATGTACATCAACTCGCCCGGCGGGGTCGTCTACTCGGGCCTGGCCATCTACGACACGATGCAGTTCATCAAGCCCGACGTGGCCACCGTGTGCTGCGGCGTGGCGATGTCGATGGGCTCGCTGCTGCTGGCCGGCGGCGCGCCGGGCAAGCGCTCGGCGCTGCCGAACTCGCGCATCCTCGTCCACCAGCCCAGCGGCGGCTTCCAGGGCCAGGCGAGCGACATCCAGATCCACGCCGAGGAGACGCTCGCGCTGCGCCGTCGGGTCGAGGAGATCTACGCCCACCACACCGGACAGCCGCTCGACGACGTGTCCGACAAGCTCGAGCGTGACCGCTACTTCACGCCCGAGGAGGCCCGCGACTACGGGCTCGTGGACCGGGTGATGGCGTACCGGGGCGACAACGGCAACGGCTACTCGCCGTCGTCGTCGTCCTCTTCCTCGTAGAGCGACTCGCGGGCCAGCTCGGACCCGGAGGCGCCCCACAGCGCGATCTCGAGGTAGTCCCCGCGGTAGGCGTCCGGCGCGATCAGCGTGTAGCGGTCCTCGACCAGCCGGCACTGGTCGACGGACAGGCCGGCCAGCTCGGCGGTCGCGACGGCGCCACCGCGGACCAGCGGCACGCCCCACACGAGCGTCATCGCCGCGACCTCGCCGCCCTCGCCGCGCCAGCCGCCGATCACCTCCTCGCAGAGGTCCATCTGCCACTCGGGATGGCGGTCGGAGATCTCGTCGGTGAAGTCGGCCCACGAGTAGAAGTCCCCCGGCTCGTTGTCGGCGTCGCCGGGGGTGAAGGAGACGTAGCCGAAGAGGTCGAGGTCGTTGGCGGTGCGCGTGGTCACCGGGACGAACGTGCGGCCGGCCCACGTGCGGTCCGGGAACCACTTCATGTCGCCAGGGTCGCCGAGCTCGACGCCCTCGGTGTCGACGCGCAGGGCGGCGGCCAGGAACTCGGCCTGCAGCGTGTCGGCCCAGCGGCCGTAGGGCAGCGGGTCCTGCGGGGGCTCGGCCGCGAAGCGGCAGACGAGACGGTCCTCGGGCGGCATCGGCGCCGCAGACTACGGGAGTTCGACGAGGATCGTCACCGGGCCGTCGTTGACGAGCTCGACGTCCATGTGCGCGCCGAAGACGCCCCGCTTGGCGCCGAGGCGCTCGGCGAAGCGCTCGTACAGCGGCTCGGCGTGCTCCGGGCGGGCGGCGGCCACGTAGGCCGGCCGGTTGCCCTTGCGCGCGTCGCCGTAGAGCGTGAACTGCGACACGCACAGCACCTCCCGCTCCCCGAGCGGCTCGTTCATCCGCCCGTCGGCGTCGGGGAAGATGCGCAGGGCGCGGACCTTGTCGGCCAGCCGGTCGGCGTCCGCCTCCGTGTCCTCGTGCGTGACCCCGAGCAGCACGAGCAGGCCGGGCCCGATCTCGGCCACCCGCTGCCCGTCGGCGTCGACCGACGCCCGGCTCACCCGCTGGACGAGTGCGCGCACCGCCTCACACGATGACGGACGCGACGAGCAGGACCGGCACCGAGATCATCGTCGTCCACACGATCGCCGCGGCCGCGAACGGCACGTCGAGCCCGTAGACGTGGGCGAGCACGACGATGTGCAGCCCGGCCGGCATCGCGGCCAGGAGCAGGAACGCGCTCGGGAGGTCGATGAACGGCGCCGCGAGCGCGAACAGCAGCGCGGGTGCGACGACGAGCCGCAGCACGATCGCCGCGGCGATCGGCCCGGTCAGCGGCGGCGGGAAGACGAGCGCGCCTTCGTCCGCCTCCTCGGCGAGCGTCACGCCGATCGCGAAGAAGCCGAGGACGGGCACGCTGAGGATGAGGATGCGGGCGGCGTCGACGAGCACGTCGGGAGCCAGCGCGTCCGGCGCCAGCAGCCCGAGCGCGACCGCGACGAGCGGCGGGTTGCGCAGGAAGAACGCCTGCACGCGCTCCTTGACGCCCTCCCCGGCCCGGGTGCCGGTCGCCGCCGCGATCGCGAACGAGCCGAGGAAGAACACGGGCTGCTGGACGAGCGAGTCGTAGAGGACGGCCTCGGACAGATGGTCGAAGCCGAGCAGCGCGGCGGCCACGGGCAGGCCCATCAGCCCGGTGTTGGCCTGCAGGCCGACGATGGCCAGCACGCCGGCGGTCGGCGCCGGGCGGCCGAGCAGGCGGCGGCCGATCAGCCAGCCGACCAGCGCGGCGAGCGCGAGCGCGATCCAGCCGAGGACGACGCCGACGCCGACGTCGGCGCTGACCTCCAGCCGCGCCACGTTGAAGAACGCGACGATCGGCATCACGACGTAGAGCAGGAACGTGAGGATCCGGCGCGCCAGCACGCCGGCCCGGGCTCCCCTGCGCCGCTCCGCCGCCACCCCCGCCGCGATCGACGCGGCGATGGCGAGGGCGATGAAGATCACCCGTGGAGCGTATTAAGGGCGACGTGGGCCGGGCGGGTGCGGCGGTCGGCCGGCTTGCGCTCGACCAGCCAGCGGGCGAGCGGGGCGGGCCGCCCGATGTGGAAGCCCTGGACGAAGTCGACGCCGAGGTCGCGCACCAGCTTCAGCGTGTCCTCGTCGCCGACCATCTCGGCCACCGTGCGCTTCCCGAGCCCGCGCGCGATGTCGACCACGGCCTGGATCACGAGCTGGTCGGTGCGATCGGCCACGCAGCCGCGCACGAACTCGCCGTCGATCTTCAGGTAGTCGAACGGCAGGTGCTTGAGGTAGTAGAACGACGCGAAGGCGGCGCCGAAGTCGTCGAGCGCGAAGCGGCAGCCGAGCGCGGCGAGCCGGTGCGCGAACTCCTGGGCGCGCGGGATGTTGGCCACGGCCGTGGTCTCGGTGATCTCGAAGATGACCTGCGCCGGGTCGACCTCGTGGGTCCGCAGCTCGCCCTCGATCAGCGCCAGCAGGTCGGGGTCGCCGGCCGAGCGGCCGGAGATGTTGACCTCGAAGGTCAGCCGGCGGCCGCGGCGGTTCTCCTCGGCGAGCATGGCGATCGAGCGCGAGACGACCCAGCGGTCGATCGAGCCGATGAGGTCGTAGCGCTCGGCGGCGGGGAGGAACGCGGCGGGGGAGATCAGCTCGCCGAGCGGGTCGCGCAGGCGCAGCAGCAGCTCGAACTGGCCGGTGTCGCCGGTCGCGAGGTTCATGATCGGCTGGGCCTGGAGCACGAAGCGGTCCTCGTCGAGCCCGTCGCGGATCGCGTCCGGCCACGAGACGCGGCCGGGTGCCGAGCCACGCCCGGTCGGCCGGTAGGCGACCGCGCGGTCGCGGCCGGCGTCCTTGGCCTCGTACATCGCCACGTCGGCGTTGGCGAGCACGTCGTCGGCGGTCAGCGCGCCGTCGTCGAACCCGGCGATGCCGAGACTGGCGCTGACCGAGCGGAGGCGGCCGGACGGGCTCGCCACCCGCTGGCCGCGGACCGCCTCGAGCACCGCCTCGGCGGCCTGCTCGACGTCCCCGTCGGGCACGAGCAGCGCGAGCTCGTCGCCGCCGAGGCGCGCGATCGCCACGCGGTCGCCCAGCCGGTGGCGCAGGGCGTCGGCGAGCGAGATGATCAGCTCGTCGCCGGTGCCGTGGCCGAGCGTATCGTTGATGTTCTTGAAGTGGTCGAGGTCGAGCATGAGGGCGGCGCCCCTCGGCCCGTAGCGGCGGACGTGCTCGAGATGGGCCTCGAGCTCGCGCGCGAAGGCGCGGCGGTTGAGCAGCCCGGTCAGCGGGTCGTGGTCGGCCAGGTAGCGCAGCTCGGTCTCGTAGCGGCGGCGCTCGGTCACGTCCTGGACCTGGAGGAGCACGTGCTCGTCGCGCACCAGCGTGGCGTTGATTGCGCCCCAGACGATCTTCCCGGCGGCGTGCAGCCAGCGCCGCTCGCCGCGGACCGACGCGCTGTCCCCGCGCGCGAGGCGGGCGAGCGCCTCGGTCTCCAGCTCGCGCTCGTCGGGGTGCAGGAGGCGCGAGATCAGCGTGCCCTCGAGCTCCTCCGGCGCGCGGCCGGTGAACGTGCAGAGCGCGCGGTTGACCTTCAGGAAGCGGCCGTCGACGGTGGCGATCGCCATCCCGATCGGGGCCTCCTCGAAGGCGGTGCGGAAGCGCGCCTCGGCGTCGGCCTGGGCGCGCTCGGCCTCGGCGCGGGCGTGCACGTCGCGCACGGTGGCGTGCACCTCGGCCAGGCCGCCGGCGTCGCGCACGGCCAGCAGCTGCGCCTCGGCCCAGCGCCAGGCGCCGTCGGCGCGCCGCAGGCGGACGGTGATCGCCGTGCGGTCCTCGCCGCCGGCGAGCGTGTGGAGGGCGGCGACCGTCGTGGCCGAGTCGCCCGGGTGGACGAGGTCGGCGGCGCGCGTGCCGACCAGCGTCTGCGGCGCGAGGTCGAGCAGCTCGCGGCAGCCGTCGGAGACCTCGCGCACGGTGCCGTCCGGGTCGATCGTGGCCAGCACGTCGCCGGCGTGGCCCGCCAGCTCGCGCGAGCGGGCGTCGGCGGCGCGGGCGGCGGCCTCGGCGCGGTCGCGGGCGGCCACGGCGGCGGCCGCGCGGCGCTCCCGGCGGCCGGCGTCGAGGCCGAGCGCCGTGACCACGACACCGGTGACGGCCAGCCAGGCCGACAGCGGCGCGGGCGCGCCGTCGGCCAGCATGAAGCCTGCCGCGAGCGCGGTCAGCACGCCGAGAGCGGCGGCGGCACGGCTATGGCCGGGGGTCACCCTTCTCTTGTCGGCCGCGAGGCCGTTTGCCTCAAATGTCGCGAAGTTCGGCCGCGGCCTGCTCCGGAGCGGTGATGCACAGGTTGACCCCTGCGCCGAGCTCGAGCCCGGCCAGGTGTGTCAGGCGGGGCAGGATGTCGATGCGCCAGCAGAAGTGGTCGGCGCCGGACGGGGCGGTGCGGACCCAGAGGTTGAGCGGCGGGGTCGCGCCGAGGCGGCGGCGGAGGCGGCTGAGCACGTCGTGCAGCAGGTGCGCGCCGAGCGGGCCGTCGTCCTCGAAGCGCGGGCGCGGGCGGCGAGGGGCGACCATGAGCTGGAACGGCACGCGCGAGGCGTACGGCGCCATGGCGACCGCCTCGTCGTCGATGGCGACGATCCGCTCGCGCCGGCGGACCTCCTCCTGCACGAGATCGCCGAGCAGGTCGCCGCCCATCGTGCGCGTCGCGTAGGCCGTGAAGCGCTCGCGCTCGCGGGCGATGGCGGCGGGCACGAAGCGCAGGGCGTAGAGCTGGGCATGCGTGTGCGGGAGCGAGGCGCCGGCCTCGCGCCGCTCGTTGACGATCACGTGGCAGCACGCGCAGCCGGCATGGGCGCGCATGCGCTCGCGCCACGCCTCCATCGCGACCTCGACCTGCTCCGGCGTCAGATCGGTGAGCGAGCTGACCGTGTCCGGCGCGTTGACGATCACCTCGTGGTGGCCGGCCGCGGCCTGGGCGGTGAAGAGGTCGGGGTTGGCCTGCCGCTCCGGCTCGTGCGCGTCCTGCGTGAGGGCGGGGTAGAGGTTGGGCACGACGCGGACCGTCCAGCCGGGCGTGTCGCGGCCGCCCCCGTTCGGCCGCACGGCGTACACCTCGGGCGGCGTGCGGTCCTCGTGGCCGGGCGCGAACGGGTCCTTCTCGGGATCGATCGGCGGCGGCGGGTCGAGGTCGAAGTGCCCGCCGGGGCGGTCGGCGCGCGCCGAGGCGATCACGCTCTTGAGGCCGGTCAGCGGGTCGACGCGGAGCTCGTTCACAGGTACTTGTCGATGTCGGCCTCGAGCTCGGCGCGCGACGTGTACTCGCCCGCCTTGACGAACGTCTTGCCGTCGGCGTCGCGGAAGATCGTCATCGGGAAGAACTTCGCGGCGTCGAGCTCGCGGGCGATGTCCTCGTCGGGGTCCTCGTAGGACGGGTACGGCAGCGGGCGCTCGGCCAGGAACTGCTCCGCGGCGGGGCGCTTGTCGCCCGCGTTGACGCCCAGGAACGCGACCTCCTTGCCGTGCTCGGTGGCGACCTGCTGGAAGATCGGGAACTCGGCGCGGCAGGGGCGGCACCAGGAAGCCCACTTGTTGATCACGACGGGCCTCCCCTCGAGCGCCTCGAGGCGCTCGTCGAAGGCGTCCTTCCCGCCGTCGAGGATCGTGTTCGACTGCTCGTACAGGCCGGCGAGCGGCGCGGGCGCCCCGGCCAGCTCGCGCTTGGCCTGCTCGAGGTCGAACGTCGAGGCCTGTGGCTCCTCCCCGCCGCCCCCGGCCTGGCCGAGCCCGATCACCACGACGGCGACCAGGGCGACGGCTCCAAGGACGATCAGGACGCGGCGCATTCCGCATCAGAGTGGCAGATCGGCACATTCGCCCGTTCGTCTGCTTCAATAGGAGTCGCTCTGCGGGGACGACCGCTCCGAGGGCCGGCGGGCAGCGCACGGACCCTCTAAGCCCAGACGTTCCTCGCTGCACGCGAGACCGCGAGAGTTGGACCGCGGTTTCCTCCCCAATTCCCGCCTGTAATGGCTGAGACCACCACGGTGGCCACGACGGCCACGCCCCTTCCATCACCCCACGACATCGAGCGGGCGTCGAAGTTCACCCGCGAGCCGTTCCTGGCCGACGGCGAGGACGCCGCGACCGTGCTCGCTCCCGGGACCGCCCACCGGCGGGCCTTCGACGCCGCCCTGGCCGAGATCGAGGCCGGCGCAGCCGCGCCCTCGGTCGCCTGGCGGCGGAACTTCTCGCTCCTGCTCGGGCTCGAGCGCCTGCTGAGCCAGGACGAGCCGTCGCTGGTCGACGGGACCGTGCTCTCGGCCCACCAGGTCGACGCCCTGTCAGGGACGCTGACCGCGTTGTATGCCGAGGCGCAGCGCAACGGCAACGGCAACGGTGCGGTGGCGGACGCCGACGTGATGCTGGCGCCGTCCGGCATCCCGGGTGTCGACGAGCTCGACGACGAGGACGAGCCCGAGGAGCCGATGGACTGGACCGACTCGCCGTCCGGGGACGACGACGAGGCCCAGCTCCCGGAGGCGCCGGAGGACCCGAACGCCGGCAAGCGCTTCTGGTTCGAGCACGCCACCGGCGCCGGCAAGACCGTCGCCGCCCTCGGCTTCGTCGAGGCGTCGCGCACCGGCGGCGTCCTGATCCTCACCCACCGCCGCAACCTCGTCGACCAGTTCCACGGCGAGCTGCGCGACCGCGGCTACGCCAAGCGGATCTCGCCGGCGCTCTTGAAGGGTCAGGACCGCGCCGACGGTCCGGTCACGGTCGAGACCTACCAGTGGTTCGTGCGCAACGCCGGGAAGATCTCCGACGCCTACACGATCGTCATCTGCGACGAGGCGCACACGGCGCTGGGCGAGAAGACCTCGACCTCGATCCGCCAGTGGGCCGGCCCGATCTTCATCGGCATGACCGCGACGGGCGCGCTGATCGCCCGCCACGTCACCGACCTCTTCCCGACCCAGACGTCGCGCTTCGATCTCGCGCAGGCCGCGCGGCGCGGCGTCATCGCGCCGCTGCGCTGCGTGCGGATCCCGCCGGGCCCGGGCGTGCGGACGATCGCCAAGGTGCCGCTGCGGCGCGGCGAGGTGGACACCGAGTTCGACCAGGAGATGCTGGCCGAGCTGCTGGACCAGCTGCCGTTCAACCTGGCCGTGGCTGACCTCTACAAGACGCGCTTCAACGGCGTGCCGGGGGTCGTGTACGCGGCGGGCGTGCGGCACGCCTACAACGTCGCCCAGGCGTTCCGCGACGTCGGCCTGAAGGCCCAGGCGGTCTCCGGCGAGACGCCGAAGCGCGAGCTGGCCAACATCCTGGCGCGGTACGAGCGCGGCGACGTCGACGTGCTGGTCAACGCCCAGCTGTTGGCCGAGGGCTGGAACTCCCCGCGCGCGACGGTCTGCATGCACCTCGCGCCGACGGCCTCCCGCCGCATCTACCAGCAGCGCGTGGGTCGCGTGACGCGCCGGCAGCCGGGTAAGGAGGCGGGCATCGTCGTCGACTTCGTCCACCCGGCGACCAAGCACGACGACCCGGTGGTCACTCTGCATTCGCTGCTCGATCGAGACGTGTATCGGGGCGGCGCGATCGTCGTCGGCCCGGTGCGGCGCGGCCGCGGCCGGCGCCTGCGGGTCGAGCGGCGTGTCCTGCCCGTGACGGCGGACGAGAACCGGCGGATCGAGGTCTTCGAGCGCGAGCTGTGGCGCATCAACGTCGAGTTCCTCGACTACGGCGAGCAGGTCCAGTGGGCGGCGCTGGCCGGCGCGCGGGTCGCGCCCAACGGCTGGCGGCGCGCGCGGGCGATGCTGCACTTCGACCAGCAGGGCGAGCTCAAGCGCACGTTCCTGACCACGGCGGTCGAGCGCAACAAGAACCCGCAGCTGCGCCTGAAGGCGCTGCAGGAGATCGCCGCCGGCAAGGACGCCGAGGCGTTCGACCGGGCGCTGGACTTCGTCGAGACCTGGCCGCGCGACGACAAGCGCGAGGGCGTGAAGGTGGTGCTGCAGGCGCTGGCCGAGAAGAAGATCGGTCGGCGCGACCAGGCCAACAACTGGATCTGGCGCTGCGCGAACATGACACGCGAGGTGCACGAGGAGTACGCCGTGCAGCGGTGGCCGGAGACCAAGCGGCTGCTGGG
>Ga0081538_10005132_pt1 | contig 11876 bp, 10 predicted proteins | sample TabmetS5T2R1_FD_71022 | JGI IMG/M metagenome (GOLD analysis project Ga0081538, IMG submission 71022) | Tabebuia heterophylla rhizosphere microbial communities from the University of Puerto Rico - S5T2R1 | ecosystem: Host-associated > Plants > Roots > Rhizosphere ... | reverse complement strand
CGGTCCTGGCGGCAGGCCCGCACCGCCCTGCGCTTCACCACCGCACGCCAGCCGGTCGTCCACTACACCGACCTGGGGGCGTTAGCGCTGCTGGCACAGGTACCCAAGGACGCCGCGCGCGACAACGCCGACGTGGCCGCGATCGCCCGAGTGGCCGGCAGCCCGGAGGACCTGGAGACCCTGGACGCCTACTGCGACACCGGCTCACTCCGCCGAGCCGCTGACCTGCTCCACCTCCACCACAGCAGCGTCGCCCGCCGACTCGAACAGCTCGGCAAGACCCTGGGCATCGAACTCACCGAGCCCACCGGACTGCTCCGTGCCCGACTCGCCCTCACCGCATGGCGGCTCCTCAACGACTAAGAAAAACCGCGCCATCACCCCAGACACCGTTACCGGTGGCACGCGTGATCCCCAGTTCGCCAGCGATCTGCTCAACGGTGTAACCGGCGGCTGTCCTCACCGGTCAGCTGGATCTCGGGTCCGTAAGGAGAGCGCTGGGGAGGTTGTGGCGGCCGAGACGAGGGCTCGCCCGAGGGCTGCGAGCTGGTTGCTGGCCAAGGCCAGGTGGATCATCTCCTGCAGCGATCTGGTTGATCGATCGCTTCCACGACCAGCTCGCGCGGTGAGCCTGACCTCGCGTGGGCAACCTACGCCATGACCGACCACGATCCCGGCGTTGCGGGTGTCGGCGCAGTACAGTGTGAGCCTGCTGGGTCCCCGACGGGGAGGTGGCCTGGGAGGCCGGTGAGGAGGATGGACGATGCGAACGCCAGGCGCGTGCACGCCTGGATCGACAGCTACATCCAAGCATGGAACTCCAACGACCCAGGCGACATCGGCGCGCTCTTCACCCAGGACGCGGCCTACCGCACCGAGCCGTACAGTCCACCCTGGAGGGGTCGAGACGAGATCGTACGCCAGTGGCTGGACCGCAAGGACGAGCCCGGCCAGGCTGAGTTCCGCTGGCACCTGCTCGCGGTGACCCCCGAGGTCGCAGTCGTCCAGGGTGAGACCAGCTACCCCACCGAGCGCCACACCTACAGCAACCTGTGGGTCATCCGCCTGGACGCCGAGGGCCGTTGCGCTGAGTTCGCAGAGTGGTGGATGCGCCACCCCGCGCCCGACGAGCCAGCAGGGCTCTCAGATCCGCCATAGGCCAGCACGAAGCCAATCGACATTCGGTCAGGGGCGGCGCTCCCAAGCCGGCGTCGTGCCATCGCACCTACGGGGCGAACCCGTCGTCGATCCAGGTGCGAAAGCGCTGGACGTTGTCTGCCGGCCATGGTCCATAGCAGGGCATGGTGCCGTCGGCGAGGCGCCGGTAGATGCCCTCGGCGTTGGCGCGTACGTCGTCGTAGGACGACAGGTCGAAGAACCTGGACATCGAGCTCACATCGCGGCTGCTGAACAGCGGCCGGATGTCCCGTGCGAAGGCGACGTCCTGATCCATCCCTTCTCCTTCCTTCCGACGAGCGAGCTACGAACGACCGGCCCTGAGCATAGCGTCGGCGAACGCGCCCGGCGCTACCGCCTTGAGAGGCCCAGGCGGCATCGGCCAGACCCTGACCAGGGTGCCCGGTGCAGGCCGAGCGAGCCTGACCAGGGCAAGGACCAGGGCCTCCACAGGCGGCGCTCTCCATCCGCAGGATGCGGTAGCCGTGCCGCGCTTCGCCGGTCACCCGCAGCTGGGCCTCGAACTCTGACGGGTCCGCCACCGTGACCTCCAGAAACACCACCGGGTCGTGGGGAGGGATCCCGTGGTGGAGGCGCTCCTCGTGCTCCTTCTCGAGGTACTCCACCAGGTCCCGGGCATGGGGCTCATTCGCGATGATGCGGATCTCGCCGTTGGCGGCCGCCTGCTTCGCCTCCTCCAGGAAGCGTTGGGCGGTCCCGTCCAGGTCGACCTCGGTGACGCGCAGCTCGGTGGCCCTGGTGACCCGCGAGATCAGCGAGGTGGCCAGGATCGCGGCGATGAAGAACGAGGCGATCCTGACACCGTCGGGTCGCTCCACGATGTTCGCGATGGTGGTGTAGGCGAACACCAGGGCGATCAGGCCGAAGGTCAGCACTGCGGGGCGCCGGCGACCTCGCCGGACCGACAGCGTCACCGCCACCGCGGCCGAGAACATCAAGACCAGCACGCCGGTGGCGTAGGCGCCGGCCTGGGCTTCGACGTTGGCCCGGAAGATCACCGTGATGGCAAAGGCGATGACCGTGAACGCCAGGGCGAGGGGGCGCACCGCCCTGGTCCACTCCGGCGCCATCCCGTAGCGGGGCAGGTACCTGGGCACGATGTTGAGCAGCCCGGCCATGGCCGAGGCGCCGGCGAACCACAGGATGCCGATCGTGCTGAGGTCATAGGCGGTGCCGAAGCCGCCGCCCAGGTACTGGTGGGCCAGGTAGGCGAGGGCGCGGCCGCTGGCCTGGCCCCCTTCCTCGAACTCCTGGTGCGGGATGAGGACGGTGGTGGCGAAGCTGCTGGTGATGAGGAAGCCGCTCATGATCAGGGCCGCGGTCGTCAGCAGCTTGCGGGTGTTGCGGATCCGGCCCCGGGGGCGCTCGGGGGGGTCGTCGGGGTCGCCACCGACCAGGGGCATCACGGCCACGCCGGTCTCGAACCCCGACAGGCCCAGTGCCAGCTTGGGGAACACGATCAGGGCGACCGCGACCATGGCCAGCGGGCTGCCGTAGCTGGTGGTCAGCAGCTGCTCCCAGTTCACGACCAGCTGCGGGTTGGCGACCAGGTGCCCGAGGGACACGGTCACCACGACCAGGTTGAGGGCCAGGTAGGTGGCGACCAGCCCGACCGCGATCCCGATGGCCTCGGTGAAGCCCTTGAGGAACACCCCGCCCAGCAGCGCGATCAACAGCAGGGTGACGCTGACCTGGTGACCTTCGAGGAAGCCGGGGACCAGCGGGTTCTCCAGGACATGGGCGGTGGCGTCGGCGGCCGAGAGGGTGATGGTGATGATGAAGTCGGTGGCGACGAAGCCGAGCAGGACCAGCACGAAGAGCTTGCCCTGCCACCAGGGCAGGAGCCGCTCCAGCATCGCGATCGAGCCCTCACCATTGGGGCTGTCGGCGGCGACGCGACGGTAGATCGGAAGGGCGCCGAACAGGGTCAGCAGGACCAGGAGGATGGTCGCGATCGGCGACAGCACCCCGGCGGCCAGGGCGGCGATGCCGGGCTGGTAGCCGAGGGTGGAGAAGTAGTCCACCCCGGTGAGGCACATGACCTTCCACCACGAGTGCTGGTGACGCTCGGTGGGCTGGGTGTGCGGGCCCGGCAGCTGGTCGGTCCGGGTGCTGAGACCTTCCAGGAACCAGCTGCGGAAGCGGACCGACAGCGGTGGAGAGGCCGCGTCACCTCTCCGCCCCGCGCCATCGGCCCGCCCCATGCCACGGCGGCCGGCGGTCAGCCGGCCAGGCGCTCGGCCCGCTTGCCGGCTTCGCGCAGGGTGAAGGCGGCGAAGATCTCGGCCACCCCGTGGAAGATGGCCCACACCCCGACCAGGGTGACCAGCGTCAGCAGCGACCGCTCCCAGGAGCGGACCGCCCACACCCCGAGCGCCAGCTCGGCCACGCCCAGCAGCAGCTGGGTCCACCAGTAGTGCACCTTGGGACCGGCCAGCGCGCTGACCAGGTGCACGATGCCGAAGAAGACCAGATACCAGGCGACCAGGATCGACACCACATACAGGGTGATGTCCGGCCAGAAGAAGGTACCGATCCCGGCGGCCACCCCCGCGATGCCGGCGACGATGAACAGCCACCGCCAGCTCTGGACCCGGCCGGCGACCATCAGCTGGGTGAGGCCGCCGAACAGGAAGGCCACGCCGACCAGGGCGGCCACCGCGGCCAGGCTGCCCACCCGGTAGGAGAGCACGTAGGTACCGAACAGGGTCCACAGGACCCCGAGGGCAAGGAACCACCACCAGACCGCCGACAGGTCCCGCACCCCTGCCCGGACGGTGCTGCGCAGGGTGTCCGAAGGTGTCGCGTCGCTCGTCATCGGAATCTCCTCCCTTGCGGTGTTGCGTCCTGCCGTCCGCTCGGGGTCCGCCGAGCTCGTGGCGAACGGTCGGGGCGGGGCTAGGAACCCGCCGCCTGCTTGGCGAGCTCGTCGGCGTAGGCGCGGGCGTCGATGGCGTCCAGCACGGCGTACCGGGCGTTGTCGACCGTCCAGGCGGCGTAGTCGATGGCGGCGACGGCGTCGTCTTCGGCCCAGGCCGCATCGTCGGCGGCCAGGTTGGCGTTGATCCGGTCGGTCCGCCTGTCGATCCTGGTCTGGAGGTCGTCCATCTTGGCGGCGGCGTCGGCCTTCAGCTGGGCCCACTCGCTGCGGGCGCTGGCCGCGGCCGCGCTCGCGTCCTGGCGGACGTCCTTGGCGGCCAGGTCGACATCGACCTTGGCCTGGTCGATGCGCTGGCGCAGCTGCTCGCGGGTCTCGGTAACGGCGGCTTGGGCGGCCTGCTTGGTCTGGGCGGCGCGCTGCTGGAGGTCGTCGAGTTGGGCCGAAAAGTCCATGATCGCTCCTTGCTGTGGGATGCTTGCCTGTCTTGCTGCTAGAACACCCTCATCGCTGTTCACCCCCATCAGCCGTGGGATACCGCCTCCCCTGTGAGCAGGGAGTCTCCGCTCGCTGTTCACTGTCGCGGTTGGTGCGACCCGTCGCGCCTGTGAACACCCGGGGGGGTTCACGGGTCGACCCACTGGGGGCACCCCTTCGGAGATCCGCGGCGTCCCGCTCCCGCTGGTCTAGGCGGACGAGGAGCCAGCTGCCCGCACGGACGCTGCCCAAAGCTCTCGACGAGAGCTGATTCCGAGCTTCATGTACACCTTGCGGAGATGCCATTCGACGGTGCGAGAGCTCAGGAAGAGCTGCGCCCCGATCTCCGGGTTGGAGAGGCCGTCGCGTGCGAGTCGGACAATCTGCTCCTCCTGCGGTGTGAGCTCGTCGCGCGTCTCAGCGCTGCGCTTCCGGACCGTCTCGCCGGTCGCGACCAGCTCTCGGCGCGTGCGCTCGCCGAACGCCTCCATGCCGATGGCGGCAAACATGTGGTGCGCCGTGCGAAGCTGCTCGCGCGCGTCACTTCGTCGCCCTTCGCGCCGTAGCCACTCCCCGTAGAGCAGCTGCGCGCGGGCGAGCTCGGGACGGAGTTGAGTCCGGCTCAGCCGATCGATCGCTTCGAGGTAGAGCTCCTCGGCGGTGGCGCTGTCGCTCAGCAGCGCCCGCGAGCGCGCCTCGACCCCCAGCGCCCAGTCGGTGCCGCTGGGCTGGGTCGTCTCGGCCAGCCGCTGGAGCGCCTCGCGGGCGAGCTCGACGTCTCCTCCGCGCACGGCCGCCTCGACCAGCTCTGGCAGCGCCCATATGGAGATCCATGGCTCGAAGGTATTCGAGGTGGCTTGCTGGGCGGAACCCGCTGCCTCCTCGTAGCGACCGAGGCCGTTGTAGAGGAGGGCGGCTGCCCAGTGCGCATTGGTCGCCGAAATCGACCGCTCACCGGCCTGCTCGATCGTGGCCGCGATCAGCGCTGAGGCCTCGGCCTCCCTCCCTTGCAGGGCCAGGAGCCTCAGCGCGATATGCGGTGCCACGAGGCTCCCGGTCGCCGCCGCGACGCTGTCGGCCTCGGCGATGGTCGCGGCGGTGCCCGCGAAGTCGCCGCTCAACAATGTGACCGTGCCCAGCACGGTGAGGATGACCGGGAGTTGCGCGAGCGCGCCGGCGTCGCGCACGAGCTGGACCGTCCGGGCGGCGATCGCCAGTCGGCCCTCGTCGTCCCACACTGCGGTGCTGGCCGCCGCGGCCAGCCAGCCCCAGCGCAGGGTGTCCTCCACCGACAGGTCGCCGTGGGCGAACGCCCTCCCTGCTCGCAGCAGTGTCGGGGCCGCAGCGGCGCGTCCCTCGGTGATCAGAAGTGCAAGGCCGTCGAGCAGCAGGTCGAGCGGAAGGGGTGTGCCCGCTCGCGAAGGGAGGGCCTGGACGGCACGGCAGATCTCCAGGAGGACGTCGCCTTCGGCGAGGTGCCCGGCGCCGACGGCCGCGGCCCAGGCGTTGAGATACGTCTGGCGGGCGAGGTCGAGGTCGAACGGTTCGATTCGCGTGGCGGCGTCCAGCAGCAGCCGGGGAGCGTCGCCGAGGAGACCCGCGGCGAAGGCGACGTGGCCGCGAAGCAGCGTGGCTCGTGCGGCCTGGAACCCGTCGAGCTGGAACGACTCCGCCACGGACAGGAGCCGCTGCGCCGTCTCGAGCTCTCCTGCCTGAAAGCTCAGCTCCGCGGCGGCGAGCGTGCGCTCCGTTCGCCGACCTGGGTCGGCCGTCAGCCCGACGGCGCGCTGCAGGAACGCGGCGGCGGCGGCGACGCCTCCGCGCACCTGGGCACGGCCGGCGGATCGTTCCAGCTCACTCGCGACCGCCTCGTCGGGTGCGGCGACGGCCGCGGCCAGATGCCATGCCCGACGGTCTGGATCGACCTCCCGATCGGTCGCCTCGGCCAGTGCGAGGTGCACACTCCTGCGCTGATCGCCTGGCGCGGATCGGTAGACCGCGGAGCGAACCAGCGGATGACGGAACCGCACGGATTCCTCGATCGTGAGCAGCCCATCGGTGGCGTCGGCCGCGGCCATCTCGATCCCGAGCCGTTCGGCCGCGCGCCAGACGAGCAACGGGTCACCGACCGGCTCGGCGGCGGCGACGAGCATCAAGAGCCGCGCGGCGGCCGGAATCGCCTGAACTCGGTCTTGGAAGCTCTCCTCGAGCCGAGTCGGCAACGCCTGCCGCGGGGCGTCCAACAGGCCGAACCCACCGGCGAGCTGCTGGATCGACAACCCACGGGGCAGCTCGAGGAGCGCGAGGGGATTGCCTCGCGTCTCGGCGACGATGCGGTCGCGGATCCGCTCGTCGAGCCGGGCCGTGACGCCCGAACGCAGAAGCGCGCGTGCGTCCCCGTTCCGGAGCCCAAGGACCTCCAGCTCCGGGAGCCCGCGCAGCTCCCCGGCGGGCGCGCGCGTGGCAAGGAGCAGTCCGACCGGCTCCGCGAGGAGCCGCCGGGCGACGAAGGCGAGCGTCTTGGCCGACACCTCGTCCAGCCACTGGGCGTCGTCGACGACGCACAGCAGCGGACGCTCCTCCGCCGCCCCCGAGAGCAGCGTCAGGACCGCCAGCCCGACCAGGAATCGATCCGGCGTCGGCCCTTCGGTCCGGCCGAACACGACCTCGAGGGCTTCGCGCTGCGGAGGAGGGAGCTGCGCCACGGCCTCGAGCAGCGGCCCACTCAGCTGGTGCAAGGACGCGAACGCGAGCTCCATCTCCGACTCGACCCCCGCGGCATGGAGGATCCGCAGGTCGGCTGCCGAGGCAACGGCATAGTTCAGGAGGGCTGTCTTGCCGATCCCGGCCTCGCCGTGCAGCAGCAGCGTGCGGCTCTCGCCGGCGCGGAGCGCGGCGATGAGATCATCGAGCAGGGCGCACTCCGACCCACGCCCCTGCAAGCTCCCCGGCCCCCGAACCGGATGGCCACCCGCCATCGTGGCTCGATCCTAGACCGAACCAGAGCAAGGGTCTACCAGCGCCGCCGAGCGCGGGAATGCCAACCCCAGGGTGCTGAACCAGGGCGTTCGCTGGGGCGACCGATCCTCCACGGCGTGACGCTACATCGTGCACAGGTCAACACCCACCCGAACCGGGCTGGCACATGGTCGAGGTTGGCAGGTTCGACACGCGGGCGGACGCAGAGTTCGCCCGGTCGCTGCTGGCGGCAGCGGGGATCCCCTGCGTGCTCGCTCCCAACGGGGCCGCTGGCGCCTACGCCATCGACCGCTCGGATGGCGCGCGTGTCCTGGTCGCCGATGCCGACGCCCATGACGCGACGGTGATCCTCAGGGATCACGCGCCAAGTGAAGAGGAGCACGAATGAGTACGTCGACCATGGAGATGTGAACCGGAGCAGGTTGGTAGTCACCGGTCACGAAGATCGCCACGATAAATGCCAACCCAGCTGTGGCCACGATGCCGGCCACCCGGCGAGCTGCACGTCGAGCGCGCCGAGCCCTACGCCGGCAAGGAGTGGACCGACAGTGGTCGCAACCGCGACCAGCGCCCCCTCAAGCAGCGCGCCCGCGGGGAAGTCCGCGTCGTACCCTGCCCCCCGGCCCTCACCGAGCTGCTGCACGCGCATATCGCGGAGTTCGGCGTCCAGCCGGACGGGCGGCTGTTCGTCGGCGAGCGCAACGGCGGCGAGCTGCCCACGATGACCATCGGGCGGATGTGGCGCCGCGCCCGCCAGGCCGCGTTGATGCCCGAGGTTGCGGCGTCACCGCTGGCGAGGACGCCCTACGACCTTCGGCACGCGGCCGTGTCCACCTGGCTCAACGGCGGTGTGCTGGCCACCAGGTGGCCGAGTGGGCCGGCCACTCCGTGGAGATCCTGCTCAGGATCTACGCCAAGTGCCTCGACGGCGGTGACGCGCTGGTCCACCGTGGCGTCCAGGCCGCGCTCGGATACACCGACACCTACTAACAACGAGGTTACAGGTCGAACCCTCTCCTGCCCCACGCCACTTGGACAGGTCGTATCTCAGTCCTAGCTCACCATCGAGCCGCCCCGACTCGATGCACGAACGGCAAAGAACGCATCGCTGAGCCGGATGCTTCTTCCGATGCGGTAGGGCGACTTCGGGAATGCGAAGCACCGTCGATTCGCACCCGCACGACGACACGGTGTGAGGCTCACCCGTCCGACGAACTCGTTGTCCCTCCAGGTGATCAGGTAGTCCACCTCACCCGCCTGCTCCATCGCGAACCGTTCCAGATGGTGACGGCCATCCAGCAGCCGGGTCACTGCCTCTGGCGGGTTAGAAATCCCCTATCGCCGCAGGCCCCTGACGAATAGGCTCGCGCTCATGACCGACGGCGACTGGAGGGATGGCGGGTTCAGGCAGCGTCGGCCCTCCGTGGAGACTCTCGCCTGGGTTGCGGCGTCGATGGGTCGGGGCAGTCGCATCGTTGGCTATCGCCGATTGACCGGTGGCGTCTGCTCCGCCGTGAATCGGCTGACTGTCGAGCGACGTGGAATGCGAACGTTCGTCGTACTGCGGCAGTACCCGGGCGGGCTTGGCCTGCAGGGGAGCTTGGAGAAGGAGATCGCCAACCTTGGTGTGGTGGCGGGAAGCGGGCTCCCGGTTCCGAGCATCCTGGCTACTGATGTTGCTGGTGCTTCGACGGGGGGCGCGCCATCGTTGCTGATGACACGGTTGCAGGGGCATGTTCACCTCAATCCGGCGGAACCTCGGTCGTGGATGACGAGGATCGCGGAGATTGCTGTATTGCTGCATTCCCTCGATCTCCCCGCGAAGATGTTCAGACCTTGGACGGATTCTTGGATCGCTCCTCTAGACGGGTTTCAGGTGCCGGTCGACGCACAGAAGCCGGCTGTGTGGAAGGCGGCGTTTGGTGTCATGGCGGCGCCGCCGCCAAAGGACACTGCCGTCTTTCTGCACTGCGATCTCCTGCCTGTCAACATGCTGTGGTCGCGCGGGAGGATTACTGGACTGACCGACTGGAACTCCATCCATCGGGGGGCGCGCGCGATTGACGTCGGGCACTGTCGGCGATACTTGGCGGCGCTCTACTCGCCCGAGTGGTCGGAGCAGTTTCGGTCGCTCTATGAGTCGATCGCCGGGGTGACTCTCGATCCGTGGTGGGACCTGTATGCCCTGCTGCACTATGACGAGAGCGGGCCGAAGTGGATCCGTAGTCAGGTCGCTGGGCGCCGTCCCGTCGATGTGCCCGGCATGACTTCCCGGGTCGAGGTCGCTATCGAGACAGCGCTACGGCGCCTCGGATAACTGCGGGTTCCCTGCTGGTCGCCCTTCCGGTTCTGGCATGCCGCACAGACCCCTGCACGAAGGCCGGTCGCACTCGCATCAATCACCGGCTAATAACGAGACACCACACTAGCGGAGCTGGTGCCCGCTGCGGCCCCTGACCCGACCTTTCCTCCCGCCCACATCCGGTGGATGGCCGCTCAGTCGGTGGGCGGTCCTGCTTCATCCTGCAGGAGGTGCGGCTTGTACGTCGCTTGACGTGCGGCCTCGAAGGTGTCGTACGTCCTCGATGTGTACGCCACCGATTTCACGCTCCCGCGTGTTCCGCGCTCCATCCAGTAGTCGCCCTCAAGATGGAGCTGCGGCTTGCGCCCAACCTTTAGGACCGCGGCGCCCCGCGATGGTGGGTTACCGGTGCGGTACATCGTGTGCGCGTCGCTGCGGAAGATGTACGACACCACGCAGCGGATCTTGTCGGTGGCGAAGTCGGCACTGAGCGACTGCGAGTCGGAGATCGCGTACAGCCCGTTGACCCGGATCGACGAGTACGTCTGGTGAATCACAAGGTAGGACTCCATCGTCTCGTCGGCCCGCGGCTCGTAGGTCGTCCGCTGGGTCATCTTCCAGGTGCCTTGGAGGACAGGCCTCCGGACTGCCCAGCGGAACGGAGGGTATCGCCAGAGCCACGGTCGAAGGCGAGCAGGAGCAGCGTCACGGCGCTGGTCGCGGTTACGGTCGCCTTCGCATAGGTGGTGTCGAGCTTGCCGCTGGTCGCCCAGACGACCCCGAGCGCGACGGCCGCTGCCAGACCGATGACGAGGCGGGTCCAGTTCGATGTGGGCATCGTTACTCGTTGATGACCCGCCTGGCCATGTCGATGAAGGCGTGGGCGTCTTGGGGATGCGGTCTGGTCGGCCGCGGAAGAGCCAGAGCAGCTCGTTGACCTCGACCAGCTTCTCGGCTTCCTCCTGACTGTTGGTCGCGTTCCACAGATAGTCAAGGACCGATTGCATGTCCATGTAGAGCGTGGAGTGGCCGAACTTCCAGTCCGGCACGTTGTACACCAGGCACTCAATCAGGTAGCCAGGATATTCCCTGGGGATTCGGCCATTCTCGAACAGCTCGGCCTCGAGGCGCTTGATGCAGCGGACGATCTGCTTGAAGCGACGGCTGGTCGTGGTGTTCTTCGAGACCCCGTTGTCGTAGTTCTGCTGCGGGAAGTTGTCAACGTGGCCACCGCTCTTTGGGAATAGGCGCTGGCCAATCACGTAGCTGCCCGGCCCGTCGTAGCGGTGTAACTCGAAGCAAGGGACGACATCAGCGTCCAGCGTGCCCGGGCCAGAAGCGACGTCGATTGCCTTGTCCCCGACGGTGTCGACCAACGGCGAGCCGAACTGGCGCGACAGCGCCCTCTCGACCCGCGCCCGGAACTCGGCTGGCGTCATCGGGTTCACGGAGGGCGTGTACCGCAGTTCGGTCGGACCCATGCCGACGGCCGTCCCAACCCTCTCGACATAAGAGAAGTCGGCCCACTCAACACACACGTCGACGTCGGCATCCTGGCGGACGTTGGTGTTGTTCTTGTAGGAGCCCTTCACGTAGACGCGGACGGTCGACGGAAGTTCGCTACTGGCCCGGATTGCCTCCCGGATGCGCTGCTCGGTGCTGTTGCGTCAAGTGCGATACAGGTAGTTCGCGGCGGCAACCGGCCACGCTTCCTTCTCGGAGATGACCTGGCTGACCTTTCCCCGGCCAGGTACCGGCCATGACTTGGGTCGCCTTGAAGATCTCCACGACCCCACGAACATCGCCAGCCGCGCGCTGGGCACGCCGACACCAACCGAAACGTGGACACGCGTTGGACACAGATACCCGCCCACAGCCGGACCCGGCCGGACTTGGCCGGACACACAACACGGCCTCTGACCTCCATTCTTCGAGGTCAGCGGCCGTGTTGTGCTGGTGTTGGATGGTAGCCCCGACCGGATTCGAACCGGCGCTACCGCCTTGAGAGGGCGGCGTCCTAGGCCGCTAGACGACGGGGCCGCG
>Ga0081538_10005131_pt1 | contig 11880 bp, 7 predicted proteins | sample TabmetS5T2R1_FD_71022 | JGI IMG/M metagenome (GOLD analysis project Ga0081538, IMG submission 71022) | Tabebuia heterophylla rhizosphere microbial communities from the University of Puerto Rico - S5T2R1 | ecosystem: Host-associated > Plants > Roots > Rhizosphere ... | reverse complement strand
GCGCGCGATCGCCACCCGCTGCTGCTCACCACCGGACAGCCGCGTGGGCAGGAAGTTACGGCGGTGTGCCATGGCGACCCGATCGAGCGCCGCCAGGGCGCGCTCCTCGCGGCCGGCCCGCTCCCCACCCGCGTACATCTCGGCGAGCATCACGTTCTCGAGCGCGGTGCGGTGGGCGAGCAGGTGAAAGGCCTGGAAGACGAAGCCGATGCTCAGGGCCCGGACCGCGGTGCGCTCGCGCTCGCTCAACCCGGCGACGTCGACTCCGTCGATCAGGTAGGCGCCGGCGGTCGGTCGATCGAGACAGCCGAGGACGTTCAGCAGCGTGGACTTGCCCGATCCCGACGGCCCCGCGATCGCGAGCCAATCGCCCGGGTACACCATGAGATCGACGCCCCGTAGGGCCTCGACGGGCGGGTCGCTCCCGTAGGTGCGGCTGACCCGGCGGAGCTCGACGACGGGGAGGCCGGGCGTTGCCATCGCCCACTCGTCGACGGGTGTCGCCTCCGGCGCCAGCGTCTCGGACTCTGAGGGGGGCTCGGGCATGGCTCAGGGCGACGAGATGGACGCTGGAGTCGTGGCGTCCTTTGAGCCCACGACCACGAGGTCGCCGGGCTCCAGAGAGCCGCCGACGGGGCGGATCTCGACAAGGCCCTGTGCCGCGAGCCCCGCCTCGACGGTCACGTACCCACGTCTTCCACCGCGGCGCTCGACCTGCACGCGGGAGCTGCCATCCGCGCCCACGGAAAGCGCGTTCACCGGCACGGTCAGGACCTTCCGCCCGGTGCTCTTGACCGCGATGCTGAGGCGCACCGATGCGCCCACGAGCTGGGCGGGAGCCGTGCTCGGGGTCACCTCGAGGTAGACGCGCGACGGATCGACCTTGTTGGTGCCGGGGCGATCGGCGACCTGCGTCACCACGCCGTCCGTCCGAACGCCGAGGTCGGGCTCCTCGATCTTGACGCGCGCGCCGACACGCACGAGCTTTGCGTCGTCGATGGATAGGGAGGAGTCGACCGCGAGGCGAGTGTTGCTGACGGTCATCACCCGGCCGGAGGCGCTGTCGCCGCGCTTGACCCGCACATTGTCCACTCGTAGCGGCAGGGTTGGGAAGAACAGCACCTCGTTGGCGGGCACCTGAACGCCGACCTTGCTCGCGAGCCGCGCCGCCTCCCTGGCGGTGTCGCGCGCCTCCTCCTCGGCCGACCCGCTGAGGCGGCGCTGGATCCTCGTGTCGCCCGGCTGGCGGAGGACCTCCAAGCGTTGCGCGGCGAGACTCACCTGGCGATTGGCGGTCGGCAGGGCCTGCCGGGCGCGGACCAGGTCGGCCGCCGCCGTGCGGGCGTCGCGCTCGGCCACGCGCTGGTCGGAGCGCGCCTTAGCGACGGCGTCGCGGCCCTGAGCCCGTGACGCCGTGAGGGCCCTGGTCGCCGCGTTCACGTCCAGCCGCGCGACCGTCACGTCCTCCGCCGCCTGTCGCACGGCGATCTGCAGCGCGATCAGCTCCGCCGGGGTCGTGCCGGGAGGCGCCTGCGCGAGGTTGTTCTCCGCGTCGTACTGCGCATCGAGCGCCTTGTTGAGCGTGGCCTGCTTGAGGGCCAGGTCGGCCTCGGCCAGTGCGTTGTCGCGCTCCTCGGCGCGGACGGCAAGCGTGAGGGCGGTGGTCTGGCTAGCGAGGTCCCTGGTCGCCCTCGCCCTGATGCTCGCCGTCCTGAGGCCCTGCGCCGCGGTGTGGACCGCGTCGCGCGCCGTCTGGAGATCGATGCGAGCCTGCGCGATCTCCGCCGGCGTGATGCCGCCCTCCGCCGCCTGCTTTATCGCGAGCTTGCTCTGCAGGAACGCGTCGCGGGCGGTCGCGGCGGCGGCGTTGGCGGTACGCAGCCGGTCGAGCTGCAGCTCGGTGGCGCCGAACGGCGCCCAGCCGCCCCTCTCGTACCAGGCGGCGACCGCGGCTCCGGTCCGGCCATCGTACCGGCCGTCGATCGGCCCGGGCGCGAAGCCCAGGCGGGCCAGCGCGCTCTCAAGCTGCTCGACGTCCGGCCCCCTGGTGCCGGGGACGAGATCGCGGTGAGAAGGCTGCGCGCCGCTCAACACGAAGACCGGCCGTCCGGAGATGGACATGACGACGTCGCCTTCGCCCACCGAGCTCCCGCGCCGGGCGACGGTCGTGACGATGTCCTCCCCGCCCCCGCCGGCCTGCTTGATCTCCGACGTAGCGAGAACAACTGGCTGGGGCGAGCCGTACCGCACCGTGCCGCGCACGATCACCTCGCTCGTCAGCACCTGCCGCTCCACCGGAACCGTGATGGCCGAGGGATCGGGCGGAGCGGTCTCTGCTGCGACCTGGGCGGGGGAGCGGATCTGCCTTCCCGCCACCCACGCGCCTACGGCGAGCAGGACCGCGCCACCCAAGACGAGTACGACGATCCTCCTGCGGCTCCGAGTCATGGTGCGCTACCCCTCCCATCGGCCGAAGGGCGGGGAAGCTTTACGCGACGCGAGGGGGCGCTGCGCATGAACAGCAACGGGCCAGTCTCCTTACGGGTCACGAGACTTTTCGGTGCGAGTGTAGGTCCGCGGAGGACGTCGATGCAAGCGCGCCGGACCTCGGGGTCCGCGGTAGCGGACAAGATCCAGGCGCCCCTGCGCATACCCCCAGAAGGGCCAACCGGGTTCGCTGTTCGGGGGGCGTCGAAGCCTCCTTTCTCCAACCTAGTGTGCCCGAACCCGGCGTCGCGGGGCAAGTGTCGATTACGAGCGGTTCGGGAGTGGGGGTTGCATTCGTCTGTCTCTTCTGGTCAAACTAGGCCGACCTGCCGGCGACGGTTTGGACGATCGATACCGGCTCGCCGGTGGTAAATCCGCCGAAAGGAGTCGTCCCATGTCTGGCCCACGTGGGGCAAGGAGCATCAGCGGTTCCAGCGACGGGGACATGAAGAACTCCCCGCGGAGATTCGACCGTCAGCGACTGCTGGGACTCCTGATCGGGCTAGTCGGGATGCTGGCGCTGCCCGCGTCGGCGGGTGCCCAGTCGGTCGTCGAATACCCCGCGCCGGCGGGCAGCCACCCGGGCGGGATCACGACCGGGCCCGATGGAGCGCTGTGGTTCGTCGGAGAGGGAACGAACACGATCTACCGGATGACGGCCGGCGGCGTACTCGACCCGCCGGGTGGCTACCCGGTGCCGATCACCGGAAGCGATACCACCCTGGTCTCGCTCGACCAGATCACCCAAGGGCCCGACGGGGCGCTCTGGTTCACGGAGCCGCGGGACAACCAGATCGGACGGATCACGACTGCCGGCAGCGTCAACGAGTACAACGCTCTCTCCGGCCATCACCCCGAGAGCATCACCGCCGGGCCCGACGGCGCGCTCTGGTTCACCGCGCCAGGAGACGGCAAGATCGGGCGCATCCCAGTCGCCGGCGGCCCGGTCACCGAATACCCCGCCATCGGGACCGCTGGGCAGGAGCTCTCCGACATCACTGATGCCTCCGACGGGGCGCTCTGGTTCACCGACTCGCTGGGTAACCAGATCGGGCGGATCACGACCGCCGGCGCGATTACGCACTACCCAGTCCGCACCCCCGGAAGCGAACCGTCCGGGATCACGGAGGTGCCCGGCGCCGGGCTGTGGTTCACCGAGTTCGCGGCCAACCAGATCGGCCACACAACGTTCACCGGTGGCATTACCGAGTACGGGCCGACCGCGGCCGGACCGTCCGCGATCGCCGGCGGGCGGGATGGCGCGCTCTGGTTCACGGAGTCGACGGCGAACTCGATCGGTCGGATGACAACGATAGGCACCGTCACCAACCACTTCTCCCTCCCCATCCCGGGGAGCGAGCCGTCCGACGTGACCACCGGCCCCGACGGCGCGCTCTGGTTCACCGAGTTCCTCGGCGACAAGGTCGGACGGATCGAGACGGTCGCACCTTCCCCGCTTCCTCCGCTCCCCCCGCGTCCGCCCGTTACTCCGATCAGTACTTCCGTGAAGCCGAAGCCGCGCGCTTGCAAGGTCCCCAAGGTCAAACGCCTCAGCGTCAAGAAGGCCAAGAGGAAGCTCAAGAAGGCTCGCTGCAAGTACCGGGTTCGTGGCCGGGGCTACGTTGTCTCAACGAAGCCGAAGGCCGGTAAGCGCACCACCAAGAGGGTGCAGGTGAGGGCCAAGCCCAGGAAGCGCAGGAGCAGCCGGCCGAGCGCACGCGGTGCAACCGCGGGCGCCGTTCGGTGACGAGCCTTAGGTCCACCACGAACGGGGGCGACCCTCAATGATTCGTGCGACTGTCCGATCGAGCCTGCGGTTCCGACTTCTGGTGATCGGCATTGCCGCCGGAGTGATCGCCGTCGGCATCGTCCAGCTCCGCGACGCGCCGGTCGACGTACTCCCGGAGTTCAGCCCGCCGTACGCGGAGATCCAGACGGAGGCCCTCGGGCTCTCCGCGGAGGAGGTCGAGCAGCTCATCACGGTGCCGCTCGAGGCCGACCTCCTGAATGGCGTGCAGGGCGTGGACGTCATCCGCTCCCAGTCGGTGCCGGGGCTGTCGTCGATCGTGCTCGTGTTCGAGCCGGGGACGGACGTCTATCGCGCGCGCCAGCTCGTGCAGGAGCGCCTGACGCAGGCGCACGCCCTGCCGAACGTCTCGCAGGCGCCGACGCTCCTCCAGCCCTTGTCGTCGTCGAGTCGCGTGCTGATGATCGGGCTCTCCTCGGAGCGGATCTCCCCGATCGAGCGCTCGGTGATCGCTCGCTGGACCGTCAGGCCGCGCCTGATGGGCGTGCCCGGGGTGGCGAACGTGGCGATCTGGGGCATGCGCGACCAGCAGCTCCAGGTTCAGGTCGACCCCGAGCGGCTGCGCGACAGGAACGTCACCCTGAGCCAGGTCGTAAGGACGGCGGGCAACGCGCAGGTGGTGTCGCCGCTGAGCTTCCTCGAGGGCTCGACGCCCGGCACCGGCGGGTTCATCGAGACGCCGCAGCAAAGGCTGCAGGTCCGCAACATCCTCGACAAGATCGCGGACCCGAAGGAGCTCGGCAAGGTGCCCGTCGAGGAGACGGGCGGGCGGCTCCGCCTGACCGACGTCGCGGACGTCAAGGTGGACCACCAGCCGCTCATCGGTGACGCCGTGGTAGGTGGCGGTGACGGCCTGCTGCTGGTCGTCGAGAAGTTCCCCGGCGCCAGCACGCTCGAGGTGACGAACGATGTCGGGGAAGCGCTCGACGAGCTCAAGCCGGGCCTCTCGGGCCTGCGGACCGACACCTCGATCTTCCGTCCGGCGGCGCTGATCGAGACGGCGATCGACAACCTCACCGTGACGCTGATCATCGCCGCCCTCCTCCTGGCGCTGATCGTGGCCGCTTTCCTCTTCCAGTGGCGCACCGTGTTCATCGCGCTGGTGACGATCCCGGTCTCGCTCGCCGCGGCGGCGCTCGTGCTCGACCTGCTCGGCGAGACGTTCAACGCGATCTCGTTCGCCGGACTCGCGGTCGCGATCGCGGTGATCATCGACGACGCCGTCGTGGGGGCCGAGAACGTGGCAAGACGCCTGCGAGACGAAGGCGGCGGCCGGTCGGTCGCCGAGGCTGTGGTTGGGGCCTCGCAAGAGATGCGCAGCCCGCTGACGTACGCGACGTTGATCGCGCTGCTCGCGATCGTGCCCTTCGCGGTGATGGAGGGCCGGCCCGGCGCGTTCTTCGAGCCGCTGGCGCTCTCCTACGCGTTGGCGATCGTGGCGTCGATGCTGGTCGCGCTGACGCTCACTCCCGCGCTCAGCCTGCTGATGTTCTCGAGGGGTCCGGCCGGGAGCGGCCGGTCTCCGGTTCTCACGGCGGCGGCGCCGCGCTACGCCGCCGCGCTCACCCGGTTCATGCGCAGGCCGCGCACGGCGCTGATCGCCGCGGGCGCGGCCCTGCTGGTGGGGCTCGCCGTGCTGCCGCTACTCGGCACGTCGCTGATCCCGACGTTCAAGGACACGAACGTGCTGGTCCGGCTGGACGGCGCCCCCGGAACCTCCAACCCGAGGATGACCCAGATCGCGACCGACCTCGGCCGCGAGCTGCGATCCATCCCGGGCGTCGACAACGTGGGCGCCCACGTCGGACGGGCGGTGACGGGCGACCAGATCGTGGACGTCAACTCCAGCGAGCTGTGGGTCAGCATCGACCCCGACGCCGACTACGACGCGACGGTCGCGTCGATCGAGCGCGCGACGCGTCGAACCCGTGGCGTCGATCGCGACGTCGTCACCTACTCGACTCAGAAGATCAGGGACGTCGGGGCGCTCGCGGACGGGGAGAACCCGGTCACGGGCGACGACCTGAACGTGCTGACGGGCTCGGACGAGCCGCTTGTCGTGCGCGTCTACGGCCAGAACCTGGCGACCCTGACGCGCGAGGCGCGACGGGTGCGCCAGGCCATGGCCAAGGTGGACGGCGTCGTCGACCCACGCGTCGAGCGACCCATCACCCAACCAACCATCGAGATCGAGACGGACCTGGCCAAGGCGCGGCGCTACGGGATCAAGCCCGGCGACGTCCGCCGCGCCGAGGCAACGCTGCTGCACGGCATCCAGGTCGGCAGCATCTTCGAGGAGCAAAAGGTCTTCGACGTGGTCGTGCAGGGCGTACCCGCCACGCGCGAGAGCGTGGCGAACGTGCGGAACCTGCTGATCGACGGGCCGGGCGGCGGACATCTGCGACTGGGCCAGGTGGCCGACGTGCGGGTCACGCGGGCCCCGATCGCCATCGAGCGCGATGCGGTCTCGCGGCGGCTGGACATCGTGGCCGACGTCAGCGGCCGGAGCCTCGGCTCGGTCGCGACCGAGATCGAGGACCGGCTCGCGGGCATGAGCTTCCCGCTCGAGTACCACGCCGAGGTGCTCAAGGAGACGACGGGCGAGGAGATCAACAGCACGCAGATGATCGCCTTCGCGGTGGCCGCCGCGATCGCGGCCTTCCTGCTCCTACAGGCCGCCTTCGGGAGCTGGGGCCTCGCCACGCTCGCGTTCCTGACCCTGCCCGTGGCGCTCGTGGGCGGTGTTGTGGCGGCGCTCATCGCCGGCGCGGAGCTCTCCCTCGGCTCGTTCATCGGCTTCCTGGCGCTGCTCGGACTAGCCGCCAGGACCTCCGTGCTGCTGATCCGTCGCTTCCAGAACCTCGAGCGCGAGGGGGAGAGCTTCGGCCCCGCGCTCGTCGAGCGGGGGGCGGGCGAGCGGCTTGCGCCGATCCTGACCTCGGCGGCCGCGACGGCGGCCGTGATGCTGCCGTTCGTCGTCGCGGGCACCCGGCCCGGCCTCGAGATCGTCCACCCGATGTCCGTGGTGATCCTGGGCGGACTGTTCAGCGTGACGCTGCTCAGCCTGTTCGTGCTCCCCGCGCTCTACCTGCGCTTCGGCGGCGGGCGGCCGACCGTCTCGCCCGAGGAGGAGGAGCTGCTGCGGCGCTGGGTCGGCGCGGAGCCCACTCGGGCGGAGGCTGGTGAACGTGAACCGGCGCCGTAGCCTCGCGCTCGCCGGCCTGGCGCTGGCAAGCGGTCTGCCGCTTGCCGGGTGCACCGAGGTGGAGACGGAGACGGCGACCGGCTACGAGCCCTCCAAGCTCCAAGCGGTCAAGGGGGCGTACGACCTTCAGCGCGTGATCTTCACGGAGGAGGCCGCCAAGCGGGTGGACCTGCGGACGGCTCCCGTTCGGCGCACCGCGAAGCACAAGGTCGTCCCCTACGCCGCGCTCATCTACGACCCGGAGGGGAAGACCTACGTCTACACCAGCCCGAAGCCTCTCGAGTACCTGCGGCGAGAGGTCGAGGTCCTCCGCATCGAGGCCAACCGGGTGCTTCTGACCCGCGGTCCACCTCGGGGCACCGAGGTCGTGACCGTCGGGGCGGCGGAGGTGTACGGCACCGAGCTCGAGGTGCCAAGCCACTGATGCGCTGGATCGTCTCCAGAAGCCTGCGGTTCCGGTGGCTCGTCCTCTTCGCCGCCACGGCGATGATGGCCTTCGGAATCGCCCAGATCCCGAGCGCCCGGGTCGACGTCTTCCCGGAGTTCGCGCCGCCGCGCGTCGAGATCCAGACGATCGCCCTCGGCAACTCCTCGACCGAGGTCGAGGAGCTGATCACGGTCCCAATCGAGCAGGCGCTCAACGGGATTCCCGGCCTCGACGAGCTGCGCTCGAAGTCGGTCTCCCAGCTCTCCTCGATCCAGCTCATCTTCGAGCGCGGAACGGACGAGCTCCGGGCCCGGCAGCTCGTCCAGGAGCGGATCGCTCAGGTCACGCCCACGCTCCCAACCTGGGCCAGCCCGCCGTGGATGATGCCGCCCCTCTCGGCGACGAGCCGGATCATGAAGATCGGGCTCTCCTCCGACGAGCTGAACCTCGTCGAGATGTCTTCGATCACGTACTGGAAGATCAGGCAGCGCCTGCTGAGGGTTCCGGGCGTGGCGGCGGTCGACATCTACGGGGAGCGGCTCCAGCAGCGCCATATCCAGGTCGATCCTGTGAAGCTGGCGGAGAACGGGGTCCCGCTCGAGCGGGTGATGGAGGTCGGCGCCGACGCGGTCGATGCCGGGGTGCTCCAGTTCACCGAGAGCTTCGCGGTCGGCACCGGGGGCTTCGTCGAGTCCGGCGGGCAGCGGATGAACGTCCGGCACGTCCAGCCGATCGTCGGTCCGCAGGAGCTCGGCCAGGTGCCGGTCGTGAGGAGGAACGGCCAGGTGGTGCGGCTATCCGACCTCGCCACGGTGCGCGAAGACCACCAGCCCGTCTGGGGTGAGGGGGTCGTCAACGCCGGCGACGGTCTGCTGCTGATCGTCCAGAAGTTCCGCGGCGCCAACACGATGGAGGTGACGCAGGGGGTCGAGGACGCGGTCGACGAGATGCGGCCCGGGCTTCCGGGCATGGAGATCGACACCACGATCTTCCGCCCCGCGACGTTCATCGAGCAGTCGATCGACAACCTCACGACGGCGCTGCTGATCGGGGTGCTGCTCGTGATCCTGATCATCGCCGCTTTCCTGTTCGAGTTCCGTACTGCGTTCATCAGCCTGATCGCGATCCCGCTTTCGCTGATCGCGGCGATCCTGGTCCTGGATCTGGCGGGCAGGAGCATCAACGTGATGGTCCTGGCGGGGCTGGTGGTCGCCATCGGGGTGGTGGTGGACGACGCGATCATCGACGTCGAGAACATCGTTCGCCGCCTGAGGAACGCGCGCGCGGAGGGCATCGACGTATCGACCTTCCGCGTGGTACTCGACGCCTCGGTCGAGGTGCGCAGCGCGATCACGTACGCGACCGTGATCAACGTCGTCGCGATCGTTCCGGTGTTCTTCCTCCAGGGGCTGTCGGGGTCATTCTTCCAGCCGCTCGTGCTCTCATACGGCCTGGCGGTGCTCGTGTCGATGGTGGTCGCGTTGACCGTCACGCCGGCGCTGTGCCTGCTGCTGCTCTCGAGGGGCCGCCTCCGCCGTACCGACTCGCCGCTGTTGCGGGTGCTGAAGCGTGGCTACGGCGCGATCCTCGAACGGGTCATCCGCCGGCCCAGCCCGGCGATGGCGACCGCGGCCGTTCTGATTCTGGCGGGACTTCTGATCTACCCGACCCTCGGGTCGCAGCTGCTGCCCAACTTCAAGGAGCGCGACTTCCTGATGCACTGGCTCACCGAGCCCGCAACGGGTGCCGACGAGGAGAAGCGCATCTCGATACGGGCCTGCCGCGACCTGCGGGAGATCCCCGGGGTGCGCAACTGCGGCTCCCACATCGGGCAGGCCCTGCTCTCGGACGAGATCTACGGCGTCTACTTCGGCGAGAACTGGATCAGCGTCAGCGAGGACGTGGACTACGACAAGACGCTCGACGCCGTCCATCGGACGGTGGAGGGATACCCCGGTCTGTACCGCGACGTGCAGACGTACCTGCGGGAGCGGATCAAGGAGGTGCTGACCGGGACGAGCGAGTCGATCGTGGTGCGCATCTTCGGACCCGAGCTGGACGTGCTGCGTGAGAAGGCGGACGAGGTGGCCGACGCCGTCGCGAAGGTCGACGGGACGGTGGACGTGTCTCCCGACTTCGCGGAGGAGCTCCCGCACGTCGAGGTGGAACTGGACCTCGAGGCGGCGCGACGCCACGGCCTCAAGCCGGGCGACGTTCGCCGCCAGTCCTCGACGCTGCTGGCGAGCGAGGAGGTCAGCGACATCTTCTACGGCGGCAAGGCCTACGACGTGCACGTCTACAGCATCCCGTCGGCGCGCAACAGCCTGACCGACGTCGAGGAGCTCCCGATCGACACGCCCGGTGGCGGCCGGGTTCGCCTGCAGGAGGTCGCCGACGTCCGCGTCGCGCCGACCCCCAACCACGTCGAGCGCGAGCTGCAGTCGCGTCGTATCGACGTGGGCGCCAACGTCGAAGGTCGTGACCTCGCCTCTGTTGTCGACGACGTCGAGGACGCGGTCGACGGGGTCAAGTTCCCGCGCGAGTACCACGCGGAGGTGCTGGGGGAGTCCACCGAGCTGAACGCCGCCCAAGACCGCCTGCTGACATTCGGTATCGCCGCCGCGATCGCAATCTTCCTGCTGCTCCATGCCGCGCTCGGTAGCCTGCGGCTGGCGATCCTGACGTTCCTCCTGCTACCGATGGCGCTGGTGGGCGGAGTGCTCGCGGTGTGGCTTGGCGACGGCATCCTGTCGCTCGGCTCGCTGGTCGGCTTCCTGACCGTCTTCGGGATCGCCGCGCGCAACGGAATCCTGATGATCAGCCACTTCCAGCACCTCGAGCGCTACGAGGGCGAGCCGTTCGGACCCGGGCTCGTGTTGCGCGGCGCAAAGGAACGGCTTGCCCCTATCCTGATGACCGCGTCGGCGACCGGGCTGGCGCTGGTGCCGCTCGCGATCCCGGGTGCCATTCCGGGCCACGAGATCGAGCACCCGATGGCGATCGTGATCCTGGGCGGCCTCCTAACCGCGACGCTCCTCAATCTATTCGTGCTGCCGTCCCTCTACCTGCGGTTCGCAAAGGGCCGATAGCGGCTCCGCCGTAGGGAGCTAGACGCGCCCTCGCGAGCCGACGCGCTGCTCCTCGGAGGGCGCGCGGCGCTCTCTCTGGACGATCCGTTGTGCCAGCTCGCCCGTCAGCTCATGGAGGTATTCGTCCACCGTCGCGTCGGCGCCGACCGCGTCCAGGGAGTCATCGAACGCTCCCCAGACCTCCGCAGGCGTCAGGCCGAAGTCGCGCGCGCCGTGGAAGATGGCCTGGAGCGGCGCGGTCACGCGCTGGTCGGGATCCATCCCCGGCCTCTCCCCGACACAGGCGCCCGGAAACGCGCGGGATCAGTCGTCGTCACCCTCGTTCTCCCGGGCATCGTCGTCGCCTTCGTCGCGCTCGCTCTCCCGGGCGTCGTCGTCGCGCTCGCTCTCGCGGGCATCGTCGTCGCCTTCGTCGCCCTCACTCTCCCAGGCGTCGTCGTCGCGCTCGCTCTCCCGCGCATCGTCCTCGGCCACTCCGCCGACCGGCTTCAGGTCCCTCGTCAGGTTGACCTCGAGCTCGCGGTCGCCCTGCCGAACCTCGACCTCCCATGCCGAGTCGCCGTCGTCGCCTCGCTCAACATCGACTCCGCGTCCGCCGCCGACCGCCTCCACGGCGGCCCGCTTGGCACGATCCGCCTGCGGTCCTGTCACCTCCTCGTCGGAATCGCCACCCACGGCCTGAGCGATGCCGACTCCGCCCGCGGCCAGGAGAATGGCTGCCGCTCCCGCAATCAACAGCTTCCGACCCTTCATCATCGCTAGCCGCTCCCTTCCTCGGAACGCGCCAACTGTCGCATGCCGACCTGAGATGGGCCTGAGAGCTCGTCAAGCACGAAAACGGGCGCGCGGCCGGAGCGATGACAGC
>Ga0081538_10005130_pt1 | contig 11885 bp, 13 predicted proteins | sample TabmetS5T2R1_FD_71022 | JGI IMG/M metagenome (GOLD analysis project Ga0081538, IMG submission 71022) | Tabebuia heterophylla rhizosphere microbial communities from the University of Puerto Rico - S5T2R1 | ecosystem: Host-associated > Plants > Roots > Rhizosphere ... | reverse complement strand
CCGGCCGTCGCAGCGCCGCCGCCGGCATTGGAAGCTGAAGATGTGGAAGCGGCGCACCGCCGCGCGGCGGCTCAAGGCCGCCATGGAGCGATTCACCCCCAGCTAGAGATCGCACTCACTTCGCCAGCGCCGACACGCGGTGCTGGCGCGGGCTGACGCCCCGCACCCGCTTGAACGCTGTGCTGAGGGCGAAGGGGCTGGCGTAGCCGACCTGGCGCGCCACGGCACCGACCGTCGCGTCCGGCTCGCGCAGCAGGTCGGCGGCCAGGGTGAGCCGCCAGCCGGTGAGGTAGGCCATCGGCGGTTCGCCGACGAGGTCCGCGAACCGCCGTGCCAGGGCGGCCCGCGACACGCCGATCTCGGTCGCCAGGCTGGCGACCGTCCAGGGGTGATCGGGGTTGTTGTGCATCATCCGCAGCGCGCGCCCCACGACCGGGTCGTCGTGCGCTCGGTACCAGGCGGGAGCCTCGACCTCGGGGCGCGAGAACCACACCCGCAGGACGGCGATGAGCAGCAGGTCGAGCAGCCGGTCGAGCACGGCCTCCTGGCCCGGCTCGTCCTTGACGATCTCGTCGGCCAGCAGGGGCACGAGCGGTGACGACCAGGCGTCCTCGTGCAGGACCAGCCGCGGCGGTAGCGCCGCCAGCAGGCGCTCGCTGAGCTCGCCGCGCATCTGGTACGTGCCGATCAGCATGACCGTGGACCCGTCCGGGCTGTTGCCCCATGTGCGCACACCCAGGTCCATCGCCTGGGCCAGGTCCTGGCCGTCGGGTGTTGCGCAGCGCTCGCCCGGGTGGATGACGACCTGCGGCGGCGTCGCCGGGTCGTCGGCGAAGGTGTACGGATCCGGGCCCCGCGTGATCGCCACGTCGCCCGGCCCGAGGTGCATGTGCTCGCCCGGACCGTCGGGCACGATCCAGGCGTCGCCCCGGACCATGGCCAGCAGGCTCAGCGGCGCCTCGTCCTCGACGCGCACCGACCAGGGCGGGTCCATGAGCGCCCGCAACAGGAATGCTCCCCGAGCCCTCGGGCCGTCCAGCAACCCGACGATCGCGTCCATGTGCGTCGAATCGTAGACGCAAGCACATGGAATCGAGCTTCCTGGCTATGGCCCGTCCAGTAGCCGCGGCCTTTACTGACCATATGACGGAACCAACGCACTATTCGCCCGACCTGGACCAGGTGGTCAAGGCGATTGCCAAGCGGTCGTTCTGCACGCTTGCCACCGTCTCGCCGATCGGGCGCCCGCACGTGGCCGGTGTGCTGTACCAGGCGATCGGCACCACCCTCTACGTCAACATGTCGCGCGACGGCCGCAAGGGACGCAACATCGTCGAGAACCCGCACGTCGCGGTGTCCATCCCGATCCGCCGGCTGCCGGTGGGGGGACCCCCGTCGACCGTGCAGTTCCAGGGGCGCGCCGAGATGCTCGGCTTCGACGATCCCGACATCGTCCGGATGGTCGGGGCCGGTCAGCTCAAGAACATCACCAGCCACGGCGAGCTGGACCATGCGGACGGCTGCTTCGTCCGGATCACGCCGCTGCGCCGCATGACGACCTACGGGCTGGGGATGTCGCTGCTGAAGCTGATCCGTGATCCGTTGCATGCCGGCGGCACCGTCGAGCTGGAGGAGCAGGGCAGGGGGGCGACCAGATGATCGACGGCTACCTGTTCCCGCTGACGGTGATCGCCGGCCTCGGCTGCGGCTTGGTCGCCGGCGTGTTCTACGCGTTCTCGGTGATGGTGATGAGGTCGCTCGCGCAGCTCCCGGCGCAGCACGGGATCGCGGCCATGCAGGCCATCAACGTCGCCGCCCTTCGACCGGTGTTCCTCTGGGTGTTCACCGGGACTGCGGCGGCGTGCGCCGCCGTGGTCGTCGGGTCGCTGGTCGACTGGGACGACGCATCCCCGTACCTGGTGGTCGGCGGCCTCCTGTACCTGGTCGGCTCGTTCGGCCTGACGATCGGGTACCACGTGCCCCGCAACGAGGCCCTCGACCGGGTCGAGCCCTCGAGCCCCGACGCAGCCCGCCACTGGAGCCGCTTCGTCCGGGAATGGACCACGGGGAACCACGTCCGGGGGGCGGCGGCAGTGGCCTCGGCCGCGCTGCTCACGATCGCCTTGCATGTCCGCTGAGATCAGGCGGCTCAGCCCGGCCGGCGCTTGGGGCCCGCCGACACGCGCACGGTCGTTCCCCCGTCGCCCATGTCGGCGCCGCAGCCGGCGATGTGCACCACGCCGTCCTGCCATCGGGTCGTCGGTGTGTACGCCAGCGAGACGGCGTTGGTGGCGTCCCACACGACCTCGTGGGCGTTCGGCATGACGGTGAATACCCGTGCCCGCAGCCCGACCGCCAGTTGCTGCACCTCGTCGGAGAACGGCGCCAGGAAGTCGACGAGCTCGGCGGGGACCGCCCGGGGCATGGCGGGGCAGGCTGACCCGGTGCCCGGCTCGATCTCGCCCCCGGTGACGCCGGTCGTCGTACTGTCGTCGGCCATGCCGCCAGAGTCGTCCGCCTCGCCCGCCCTCGTGGCCCTCGCCCAGCGGCGTTGGGTGGGGGCCCTGGCTGTCCTGGCGCTCAGCCTGGCGGTCGCCGCCTGCGCCGACGACGACGACTCGTCCGGTCGGCAGCAGGACGACAACCGGGCCGGCACGACCACCAGCAGCCCGCCGGGCGGGGGCTCCGGCGAAGAGGAGGGCATCGAGCGGGTGGCGCTGCAGCGCTACCTCACGCGGCCTGACCTCACCCCGCCGGCGATCGACGTCGTGTCCTCGACCACCCCCACACCGGGCCTGGTGTTCGTGGCGCCCAAGCGGGCGGGGGCCCAGGCCGGGCCGCTCATCGTCGACGACCGTGGGGAGACCGTGTGGTCGGCGCCCCAGACCGGCACCGACGTGGCCGCCGACCTGCGGGTTCAGAGCTACGAGGGCGAGCCCGTGCTCACGTGGTGGGAGGGGCAGTCGGCGGAGGGCCGGGGGGTGGGCGAGCTGGTCATCGTCGATCGCAGCTACCGAGAGGTCGCCCGGCTGAAGACGGGCAACGGGCGCGACGCGGACTTCCACGAGTTCCGGTTCACCGACGAGGGCACCGCACTCCTCATCGCCTACGGACCCGAGCCCGCCGACCTGTCGGCCATCGGCGGACCCCGGCGGGGCTTCGAGTTCGAGAGCTACGTACAGGAGGTCGACATCGCCACGGGCGAGGTGCTGATGGAATGGAGCGCCGGCGATCACGTGCCCGTGTCCGACACGTTCAGCGAGCTGACCGAGCGGGAGGACGGCTCGGAGGACCTCCCCCTCGACTGGTTCCACGCGAACTCGGTCGCGCCGGGGCCCGACGGGACGCTGCTGGTGTCGGCCCGCAACACGCACACGATCTACGCCATCGACCGGGCCACGGGTGAGCTGCGGTGGCGTCTGGGCGGCAAGCACAGCGACATCGCCATGGGCCCGGGCGCGGGGTTCAAGTGGCAGCACGATGCGCAGTGGCTCGGCGGCAATCGCATCAGCCTCTTCGACAACAACGCGTCGACGACCGGGGGCGGGCCGTCGCGGGCCCTCATCCTCGACGTCGACGCGGCAGCGAGGACGGCCGTCGTCGTCGCCGAGACCCGACACCCCGACGGAGTCAGCGCCGGCACGCAGGGCAACACGCAGGTGCTCCCGGGCGGCGGCCTGCTCGTCGGCTGGGGAAGCGAGGGACGCGTCACCGAGTTCTCCGCGGCCGGCGATGTCGTCTTCGACGCGACGTTCGCGCCGGCCGACTCCTACCGTGCGTACCGGTTCGAGTGGGAGGGACAGCCGACGGATCCGCCGGACGTCGTGGTCACGCCGGTGGAGGATGAAGGCGGCGACGGCGGGGGCGGCAAAGCCGACGGGGACGACCGGCCTCGCCAGCTCGACGTCGCCGTGAGCTGGAACGGGGCGACGGAGGTTGCGACCTGGCGGGTGCTCGCCGGCGACGACGCCGACGGGCTCGAGCCCGTGGCCGAGGTCGGCAAGGACGGCTTCGAGACGACCATCAGGATCGAGCGGGCAGCGGTCGTGGCGGTCGAGGCACTGGACGCTAAGGGTGAGGTGCTCGATCGCTCCGAGACGACCACGACCGACGGCTGATCCGCCGGCGGGGACCCGATGCGCGGACGGCCTAGGGCGCGCCGGCCGCCAGCCACTCGTCGAAGGTCGTCGGCGCGATGCGGGCGCTATCGCCCGGCAACAGCACGTCGCCTGCCATCGACGTGTCGAACGGCCCCGACCACGACGGGATGAGCCGCATACGGCGGCCACGCACGTCGTTGGTGCGCCGCGCCATGTCGACGAGATCCTGCGGCTCCGGGCCGGCGATGTCGGGATGGCGGCCCTGCGGCTCACCGGTTGCTACCTCGGCGAGGATGTCCGCGACGTCGGAGGGCGCGATCGGCTGCACGAGCAGCGGCGCGATCGTGGCGGCACCGTCGCCTTCGGTCCAGCTCGTCACCATCGCCGCGAAGTCGTGGAACTGGGTGGCGGGCACGATCGTCCACGGCACCGGGCCATCGGCGACGAGACGCTCCTGCTCCCGCTTGCCCGCGTAGTGCGCGTTCCCCTCGATGCGGTCGAGCCCGACGATCGACAGCAGCACGTGATGGCGGACGCCGGCACGCTGCTCGGCAGCCAGCAGGTTCCGGGTGACGGTGCCGAAGTACGCGACGGCCGCGGCACGATCCGTCGCGGTGGTGTTGGTGACGTCGACGACCGCTTCGACGCCTTCGAGCGCCTCGTCCAGCCCCGCGCCCGTCAAGCCGTCCACACCGAGCGAACGGCTGATGCGCACGACGTCGTGCCCGCGGCCCTCGAGGGCCGACACGGTGAGGGCGCCGATGTGGCCGGTGGCGCCGGCGACCGCGACTCGCACCAAGGACTCCTCTCGTCTGGCGCGATCAACCTACCTAGGACTCGTCACGCGGCTGCGAGAGGTCAGCGGTGCGAGGCGGGTCCGGGCTACGGGCGATAGGCCGCCAGGATGATCCCGTTGCTCAGGACCCGCGAGTCCACCAGCTCGAATGTCGCAGCCGTGCCGGGTCGGTACAGCAGGTCGGCAGCGTCGCTCGGCCCGACCAGTTGCGGATGGATCCACAGCTGCAGCTCGTCGACGAGGCCGTGCTCGAGCAGCGGCCGCGAGACGTCACCGAAGCCGTACTGCACGATGTGTCCCCCATCCTCGCCCTTGAGGTCGCGGACGAGGGCGACAACGTCGCCGGCGACCACGTCGGTGTTCGCCCACTGGGGGTCGGCGAGCGTGGTGGACACGACGACCTTGCGCATGGTGTTGATGCGGTCCGAGAACGGGTCTCCGCTGCGGCTCGTCCAGGCCGGGGCGAAGACGTCGTAGGTGCGGCGGCCCATCAGGACGATGTCGCACGTCTCCAGCAGGTCGGTCTGAATCTTGTCGCCCTCGCCGGACGCCCCGGCCCTCAGCGAGGGCCACAGGTGCGGGGCCTCGACGACGCCGTCGAGCGTGATGTACGTGGAGTTGATCAGCTGCCGCATTGGCAGCGGTCTAGCCCCGGCCGCTCCGTCCGTCTTGAACGTCAGCGACAACCCCCGGCTGGCTGCCGGCCTTCGAAGTGGCGATCTGCGACGGGGTCTGCCCGACGAACCGCTTGAGCGACCGGGTCAGGTGCGACTGGTCGGCGTAGCCGGTGCGGCGCGCAGTATCGGACGGCGTCGCCCCCCAGGCCAGCAGGTCGACCGCCCGCTCGGCGCGGCGGATCCGCTCGATGGCGCCGCGGGTGAGGCCGGTCCCCCGCGCCACCCGTCGCTCCACGGACCGGGTGGACAAGCCCGCGACCGTGCCGTGCAGGGCCTCGGCCACGATCGGGTCGTGGACCAGAAGGCCGGCGCGCGCGAGCCGATCGACGAAGACGTCGGCGTTGTCCGGGCGGGGGAGCTCCCACGCTGACCCGTCGAACCAGAACGACCTGTCCGAGACCCGGGGCAGCGTCAGCGCCCGGTCCACCAGCCGGCCCGGTGGGAGGTCCGGCATGAAGCTGCCGGGGCTGAACTCGATCCCGAAGAACGCCGCGTCCGGCGGGATCGGCATGGCCGTCGCCCTGGTCTCGGGACCGCGCACGGTCAGCCGGGCGGCGCCGCGCTGCCGGGTGACGACCATCTCCCAGTGGGTGGCCGCCACCGAGATGAACGACCCCTCGGGTTCGCTCCGGGCCCACCACGTCCGGGCGACGAGGGGCGATCGGGACGACCGCGCCTCCAACGCGAACAGCTCGACCGCGCGCTTCATGGCCACCAAGACGAACGACCGCCCTTCAACTCATCGGCCCCAGATCAGCGGTGGGCTGTCCTCACGCCGTGCGGTCAGCAGGGAGGGGGTGCCTCCAGCCGTGCCAGTTGCTCTTGGGCGATGGCCCGGGTCTCGGCGCTCGGTGCCGAAACGGGTGCCGGCGGTGCCGTGGGCTCCGCACCTCCGTAGAAGATGAGCAGGTCGACGCTCATGCCGTTGACCTGGGCCGTGAGCCGGTCCGCATAGACATCGTCCGGCTGCCCCTCCAGGCCACCAGGTTGTGCATCGTTGAGCGACAGCGGGAGTTCCCGCGGCGGGAAGTTCGCGTTCGCGCCCCTCGCCGGAAAGATCATCGCGAAGAGGACCATGTCACCCGACTCGAGGCGCTCAACAGTGTCCCACGGCACCGCACCCGCCTGGCTGTTCGGGCCGAGCGGCACGTTGGCTGTTGTCAGCCCTGGCCGCGAGATCTCCCAGCCGGGTGCGGGACCGAAGGCCAGGGGCCTTCCGCAGTAGGCGGTCGCAGTGGTCGTGGGCGGGGGGGTCGTGAGCGGCGAGGCGGTCGTGCCCGTGGACGGGGGGCCGCTGGACGGTGAGGTGGTCGGGGACGGCGAGGCAGTGGTGGCCGTGGGGCACAGTGCGTAAGGCGTGGCCGGCGGCGATGTTTCGTTGGGCATGAAGACCTTCGGTGCGCATCCGAAGTTCGACAGAACCGAGTGGCCCACCGTGCTGCTGCCGTCGTCGAAGTTGGTCGTCGCTCTGACCTCGCGCACGTGCCCTGCGTCATCGACGCCGATGCGCTCGGTCGTGCCCCGGTAGCCGCTCTCTTCGAGCAGGGGAAGCGCTGCCGCGATCGTCCGGCGCTGGGTGTCGCTGAGGTTCGGGGCGTCGCCCAGTCGTGTGACGTCGATGGTGACGTCGTAATACGTGACCGGAACGTCGCCGACGGTTCCGGTGCCGGCGGGCTCGGCACTCGCGATGGCCTCCTCCTCCAAGTAGAGGTATCCGCCGCGGCTCGCGATCGAGATCATGGCGAGGGCGCCCGGCCCGCTTCCGAGGGTCCCCACCACCTGGCTCGAATGGTCGGCCAATGACAGGCCGGGGTTGCCCGGCCCGTAGCCGACTGTGGCACCCCCAGCTGCCACACGTGCGTGGAGTTCACGTGCGTCGTGATGGCCCCGAGACTCGGGCTGTTCGTCTCCGCGACCATGGCGTACGGCTCGAGGTTGACGATGGCGTGGCCCGTGAATCGATTCGCCAGCGGTCCGACCGCCGTCCGACCGCTGCCCGGACGGTGGCCAGCGCGTCCCGGGGGCCGCCGCTGACGACCTCTCCTTCATCGCCGTCGCCGCTGAGCCGCACGACTATGACCGGCACCAACGCCACCACCGTCAGCACGCCGACCACACGAGCCGCCCGGCGTCGGCCGCGACGGTGCCGTCCCCGCCGCATCACCTCGTCGGCAGTGGGCAGGTCGGGGGGGCTGACCGACCGGCGCAGATCCCGCAGACGATCCTCGATCGCAGTCACTGCGCATTCGCCTCCTTGCGGTCGGTGAGCTGCTCGGCCAGCCGTCGCCGGGCGGCCACCAGCGCCGCGGACGCTGCTCCCTCGCTGATACCGAGAACACCGGCGACGTCCCGCTCGGTCAGGTCACCGACGTAGCGGAGCACGATCGCCTCCCGCTGGCGACTGGGGAGCGCCTCCACCGCATCCCAGAGCTCCGGATCGATGTCCGGTGACGGGATCGGACGTAGTCGTTCCCGCCCCAACAACCGAGACTCGAGGGCGCGGCGACGCATGCGGCGCCGCAGGTCATTGAGTGCCACCCGGTAGACCCACGCGCCAGGCGAGTCCATCGCGGCGACGCGCGGCCACCGCTCGTAGGCCCGGCTGAATGCCTCGGCCACTGCGTCGCGCGCCGCCTCGGCGTCGCCACCGATCACGAGCAGCGATCGCGCCATCCCGTCCCGCTCGGTCTCGTACAAGGTCGTGACGATCCCCCTACCCCCGCTTTCTCTCTCACCAAGTCACGAGTCCACTCGTTTCCCTTGGTTCAATCTCGCGGCCGGGCGGGCCGCGGCGATGCTGGGTGTCAGAGTCCGGGAGCACGATGCCACGCCGCGTTGGAGGCCGCGCGTGTCGGACGCCACCGGGACACGTCGCTGCCGTCGCGAATAGGGACGCCGACTCGGCCGGTCCCGCACCCCAGCAAGACCGGCGCAAACCCGTGGGCGAGGGGGGACTTGAACCCCCACGACCTTGCGGCCACTGGCACCTGAAGCCAGCGCGTCTGCCAATTCCGCCACTCGCCCGAGCGACAAGACATGAAAGATAGCGCGGTCCCTGGTGGCTCCCACCGGCGGAGGAGCCCGCCGGATGAACCAGGGGCGCCGCCGGTAACCTGCGGGGTCGTGGCCATCCGAGGGTTCGAGCGACGGCTGGAGCGCATGGTGGAAGGGGCCTTCGCCCGCGCCTTCCGCTCCAGCATCCGCCCCGTCGAGCTGGCCCGCCGCCTCGCCCGGGAGATGGACGACGGCCGTTCCGTCGGTGTCCGCGGCACCACCGTGGTGCCCAACCACTTCACCGTCTACCTGTCATCCGACGACTACACCGAGTTCGGCGAGGTGCGCGACGCCCTGCGGCGCGAGCTGTGCGACGCCGCCCGCGCCCACGCCCGCGACGAGGGCTACGCGTTCATGGGCCCCGTCGACGTGGAGCTGGTGGTCGACGAACGGTTCGGCACCGGCTGGTTCGAGATCGAAGCTCGCTTCCGCGAGGGCCCGGGTGGTGCCGGGGCCGGCAGCCTGGTGCTGCCCACGGGCGAGCGCTTCACGCTGGCCGAGCACCCGATCAGCATCGGCCGGCGGCCGGAGTGCAACATCGTGCTCGCCGATCCCAACGTCAGTCGCAACCACGCAGAGATACGTCCCCAGGGCGACGGCTTCGTCCTCACCGACCTCGGATCCACCAACGGCAGCAAGGTCAACGGCGTCCGCGTCGAACAGCGCATGCTCGCAGACGGCGACGAGCTCACCTTCGGCAACACCCGCCTGCGGTTCGAGGCGAGCTGAGCGCGACCGCGCCGCACCCCGAGCCGGACACCCTCCGTGACCAGCCAAACGCTGCCCCCGGTCTGCTCTGGCCGGCATCGCGGCGACCGATAGTCTCCGGCTCGGTGACCGAGCAGCTGCTCCGACTCCTGACCGGGTTCCTCCTGGTGCTGCTGTACCTCTTCTTCCTGCGCGTCCTCCGGGCGGTCTGGACCGAGGTCAACGCGCGACCGGCCATCCCCGCGGCGCAGGCCCCGGCGGTCAAGCGGGGCAGGGTCCGGAGACACCCGCGCCCGGGTCGCTCGGGCCACCCCCAGCTCAGGGTCGTCGAGCCAGCCGCCTACCGGGGTCGAGCGTTCGCGCTCAACGAGGAGATCACGCTGGGCCGGGCGGCCGGCTGCCAGGTGCCGCTCGACGACGCCTACGCCAGCCAGGTGCACGCCCGGGTGTTCGAGCGTGAGGGCCACTGGTACGTCGAGGACCTCGGGTCCACGAACGGCACCTACCTCAACCGGCGCCGCGTGGCGGGCCCGATGGTGATCAAGCGCCACGACCGCCTGCAGATCGGCAACACCGTGCTGGAGCTCACGTGAGCCGGCTTCGCCCGTCCGCGCCCCTCGGGAAGCGATCCATGGCCTCGGCCTACGGCCGAGTCGAGGTACTCCGGTGACCGCCATGGCCGGCCGCACGGCGCTGCGCTGGGGCGGCACGACCCACGTGGGCCGCGTGCGCTCCACGAACGACGACAACTACATGGCCCGCGACGACATCGGCCTGTGGGCGGTCGCCGACGGCATGGGCGGGCATCAGGGCGGCGACGTGGCGTCGGCGATCGCGTGCGAGGCGGTCGGGCGCAGCTTCGCCGACCACACCGTCGACGGCCTCGTCGAAGCCATCGAGCAGGCCAATCAGGCGGTGTACGAGACCGCCGCCGGCGATCCCGACCTCACCGGCATGGGCACCACCATGGTGGCGCTGGCGGTCGTAGACGAGGACGGCGACGAGGTGCTGGCGGTCGCCAACGTCGGTGACTCGCGTGTCTATCGCTATTCGGTCGGCGAGCTCGAACAGCTCACAGACGACCACAGCCTGGTGGCGGATCTGGTGCGCGAAGGCTCGCTGTCGCCCGAGGAGGCGGCGGTCCATCCCCAGCGCAACATCGTCACCCGTGCGCTCGGCGTCAACGACCGGGTGCCGGTCGACATCCTCACGGTCGAGCCGGTGGCCGGCGACCGCTTCCTGCTGTGCTCCGACGGTCTGTTCAACGAGGTTCCGGAGCCCGGCATCGCCGCGGTGCTGCGTCGGGTAGACGATCCCCACGAGGCGGCCGACGAGCTCGTGCATCTGGCGGTCGACGGTGGCGGGCGTGACAACGTGACGGTCGTCCTGGTCGACGTCGTCGATGACGGTGGGCGCGCCGGCGAGGCATCCGATGCCCTGGCTGTCGGCGCAGCGTCCGGCCTCACCGGTCGCGTCGAGCCCGCCGGCGCTACCGAGACCGAGGACGGGAGCGCCGGCGGCGGCCTCGCTTTCGAGCCCGCCGGGGCCACGAACGGCAGCGGGGCCGGCGCCACGACCGAGGCGGCCCGCCCGAGATCCCAGGGGCGGCGGCTCACGTGGCGGGTCCTGGTGTTCTCACTCATCCTGCTGGCGCTCATCGGTGGCGCATTCGCGACCATCCAGTGGTACGGGCGCTCCACGTACTTCGTCGGCTTCCAGGGTGACCGCGTCGCCATCTTCAAGGGGCGCCCCGGCGGTGTCCTGTGGATCGACCCCGTGCTGGAGGAGAGGACCGACATCGAACGGTCCCACGTCCCCGCAGACACCCGGGACGATCTCGACGCCGGTAAGGAGCAGTCCTCGCTCGGCGATGCCCACCGCTACGTCGACCGGCTGAGCGCGCGGGCCGACGAGCTGGCGGCCGAGACGACGACCACCACCCGACCGGCCACGACGACGAGCGCACCTCGGACCACCACCACGCGACCGGGGACGACGACCACGCCCGCCCGATGATCGGCAACGTCCGTCGCAACACCGAGCTGGGCCTGTTGGTGCTGGGCACGATGTTCGTCGTCGGCGCCTACGTGCTCACCACGCTGCCCGACGACAGCCCCATCCCGAACACCACCGGCCCGTTCCTCGCCATCATCGTCGGCTTGCCGTTGCTGGCCCACATCGCCGTCCGTCGCCTGGCACCGCAGGCCGACGGCATGCTCCTGCCGCTGGCCAGCCTGCTCAACGGGCTGGGCTACGTGTTCATCGTCCGCATCGACGAGGCCAGGGCCGACCCCGACGGGCTCGCCGGCCTCCAGTCGATCTGGATGGTTCTCGGCGTCGGCGCGTTCATCGCCACGCTGATGATGGTGCGCGACGTCCGGACGCTAGAGCGCTACCGCTACACCGCCGGCTTCGTGGGCATCGTGTTGCTGCTACTGCCGCTGGTCCCGGTCCTCGGGCGCACCATCAACGGCAGCAAGATCTGGGTCTCGATCGGGCCCGTCAACTTCCAGCCCGGCGAGTTCGCCAAGCTGGCGCTGGCAGTGTTCT
>Ga0081538_10005129_pt1 | contig 11887 bp, 12 predicted proteins | sample TabmetS5T2R1_FD_71022 | JGI IMG/M metagenome (GOLD analysis project Ga0081538, IMG submission 71022) | Tabebuia heterophylla rhizosphere microbial communities from the University of Puerto Rico - S5T2R1 | ecosystem: Host-associated > Plants > Roots > Rhizosphere ... | reverse complement strand
ACGGGGTCGAGGCCATCTTCGCCGGCGAGCCGAGGGTCCTGACCGTGTCGCTGCACGAGTCGGGCCGCTACCTGTTCCCCGGCACCGGCTTCGCCCACGAGGTCGGCGAGGGCCCGGCCCGGGGCACGATCGCCAACCTGCCCCTGCCGCCCTCGACCACCGACGACCTGTATCTGGCCGCCTTCGACGCGCTGGTGCCGGCGCTGGTCCGCGCGTTCCAGCCGGAGGTGCTGGTCACCCAGCTGGGCTGCGACACCCACTACACCGACCCGCTGGCCCACCTGGGGCTGACCGTCGCCGCCTACGGCCAGCTCGCCGGCCGCCTCCACGACCTGGCCCACACGGTGGCCGGCGGCCGCTGGCTGGCCACCGGCGGAGGCGGCTACCAGTGGGCGTCGGTGGTCCCCAGGGCCTGGTGCACCTACCTGGCCGAGATGCTCGGGGCCGAGCTGCCCGGGCGGCTCCCCGTGCCCTACCTGGACGAGGCGGCCGACCGGTTCAGGGCCGTCCTCGACCCCGACATGGCCGACGAGGTGGTCGCCCTGCGCAGCGAGCACCGCACCCGAGTCGAGGCCGAGCTCGGCCGCACCATCGAGGTGGCCCGGAGCAACCTGTTCCCCTTGCACGGTTTGACCGGCTGAGCCGGTGGTTCGGCCCGGGCGTTCGCTACCATGGGAGGCCGACCCACGACCGACCGGAGCGCCAGCATGCCCGACCTCCCCTCCCGTGACGAGCTCGGCCGTCACCTGGTGACGGCCCGGATCGCCGGGTCGGTGCGGACGCCGGTCTGGGACGTGCTCCGCAAGGCCGGCCTGGTCGCCGCCGGCGACCCCGACCACTGCTTCGGCCTTTCGGGCATGCACCGCTACACCCAGGACCAGGTGCTCGCCGAGATCACCCGCCAGTTCGGCTGGACCCACACGCCGGGGGAGCCGGGCGACGGGCCCACCTGGATCGAGCCGGGGCCGCTCCTGGACGAGATCGACCGGGCGGCCGAGCGGCTGGCCGGGGCGGCCGCCGCCGGCGAGCACGTGGTGTTCGCCACCGGCCACCCGACCGGCATGCTCGGCCTCTACCAGCAGCTGGCCGTGGCCGTCCGGGAGGCCGGGGCCAAGCTGTCGCGGCCCGGCGACGGCCTCGCCTTCCGCTTCCACGAGCACCGGCGACGGATCATCTACACCGGCTGGGTGGCGGCCCTGGCCTCGGGCGCCAACCTGTACCACACCCACGAGGCCCACCCGATGGAGCTGGTCCTGGAGCAGGCCAACGAGGTCGACCTGGTGGTGGGCGACCACGGCTGGGCCGGGGCGGCCGCCGAGCGGGGCATCGACGTGGTCGCGGTGGCCGACATCAACGACCCGGCCCTGCCGATGGCCAAGGCCGAGGGTCGCGCCGGGATCGTCCTCGGCATGGACGACAACGTCCGCCCGACCCCGTCGGCCTACGACCCCCTGGCCGACTACCTGCTGGCCAGGCTCCTCCCGTGATGAGGGCGGGCGCATACGAGGCCGGGCGCGGTCCGGAGGAGCGCCGATGACCGACCGCTACGCGCGCCTGATCGAGCAGGTGCTCGACGACCCCGGCACGGTCCTGCTGCTCGGGTCGATGGACTCGGGCAAGACGACCTTCGCCAGGGCCCTGCTGGCCGGCGCCGTCGACCGCGGCATCCCCGCCGCCTACCTCGACACCGACGTCGGCCGGACCACGGTGGGGCCGCCGACCACCATCGGCCTCAAGCACGTGCTGGAGGCCAAGCACCTGGACGACGAGGAGCTCGCCCTGGCCGACGGGCTCTACTTCGTCGGCTGGGTCTCGGCCCAGTTCCACCTGCTGCCCCTGATCGCGGGCACGGCCAAGCTGATGGACGTGGCCCGCCGGGCCGGGGCCGAGCTGGTCGTGGTCGACACCTCCAGCCTGATCAGCGGCGTCTACGGCCAGATCCTCAAGTACCACAAGATGGAGGTCAGCCGGCCCGAGTACGTGATCGGGTTCGAGCGCGGCGAGGAGCTGGAGCCCCTGCTGGGCATCGCCCGCCGGTTCACCCCGGCCCGGGTCGAGGCCTACCCCGTCCACCCCGAGGCCCGCCCGACCACCGCCGACGAGCGCGCCGAGACCCGCCGGGCCCGCTTCGCCGCCTACTTCTCCGGCAACCTGCACCGCTGGCGGGTCAAGCCGACCGTGTTCCTGCCCTCGCTGCCCCCCGACGCCGACCTGGCCAGCCTGGCCGGCCTGCTGGTCGGCATGGAGGACGGCAAGGGCTCCTGTGTCGGCATCGGCTACCTGGAGCTGGCCGAGGACGGCGGCCTGCGCATGATCTCCGCCGTCTCCGAGGGCGCCCGGGCCCTCCGCCTCGGCTCCACCCGCATCACCCCCGACTGGACCTCCACCACCCGGGTCGACCTCCGGCATCTCTTCGGAACCGAATAGCCGCCGGACGCCTCAGTGGAGGCGGGCGGTGCCACAATGCCTGGCATGGCCGGGTACGAGTGGATCACCTTCACCTCCGACTACGGGCTGGAGGATCACTTCGTGGGCGTGTGCCACGGGGTGATGGCCAGGGTGGCGCCGGGCGTGCGGGTCATCGACGTGAGCCACGCCGTCGCGGCCCAGGACGTGCGTCACGGGGCCCTGGTGCTGGCCCAGGCCGTGCCGTACCTGCCGCGGGCCGTGCACCTGGCCGTGGTCGACCCGGAGGTGGGGACCGGGCGGGGGGCGGTGGCGGTCCAGGCCGGCGGGCAGGTGCTGGTGGGGCCGGACAACGGGCTGCTGGTATGGGCGGCCGAGGCGCTGGGCGGGGTCGAGCGGGCCCATGCCCTCCAGAACCCGGCCTACCGGCTGGAGCCGGTGTCGCGGACCTTCCACGGGCGTGACGTGTTCGCCCCGGCCGCGGCCCACCTGGCCGCGGGACTCGACCCGGGCGAGCTGGGGCCGGAGCTGGGCCCGGGCCGGCTGGTCCGGCTGGAGCGCCCGGGCCCCCAGGTCGACGGGGACCGGGTGCGGGCCAGCGTGATCGCGGTCGACCACTTCGGCAACCTCGCCCTCGACCTGCGGCGCCAGGACCTGGAGCGGGTCGGGGTGGCCGCCGGCGACCCGGTGGAGGTGCGGGTCGGGGGCCGCGCCCACCGGCTGGCCTTCGGCGAGACCTTCGCGTCGGTGCCGGCCGGCGACCTGGTCCTGCACGAGGACTCCTTCGGCTCGGTGGCGGTGGCCGTCAACCGGGGCCGGGCGGCCGAGCGCCTCGGGGCCCGCCCCGGCGACCCGGTCGAGGTCGCCCGGCCCGGGGGGCCCGACCGGGAAGGCGGGGCCTGATGGGCCGCCGTGTCCTGGTCACCGGGGCCGCCCGCACCACCGGGCGGCGGCTGGTCGGCGCCCTGGCCGAGGCGCCGGAGGTCGAGCGGGTGGTGGCGGTCGACGACTTCGAGCCGCGGGAGCCGTTCCCGGGCAAGGTCGAGCACCTGGCCGTCGACCTGCGCAGCCCGGCCCTGGTCAGGGCGGTCCAGTCGGCCGGGATCGACACCTGCGTGCACCTGGGGGTCACGGCCGAGCCGCGGGCCGCCGGCGGGCGGGTGACCATGAAGGAGCGCAACGTGCTCGGCACCATGCAGCTCCTGGCCGCCGCCTACCACGCGCCCGACCTGAGCCGGCTGGTCCTCAAGTCGACCACGGCGGTCTACGGGGCCGCGGCCGGCGACCCGGCCGTGTGGACCGAGAGCATGTCGCATGACACCCCCCGGCACGGCTTCGGCAAGGACGCCATCGAGGTCGAGGACTACGTCCGCTCCTTCCGCCGCCGCCGGCCCGACGTCGCCGTCACCGTGCTGCGCCTGGCCAACCAGGTCGGGCCGACCGTCGACAACCCGCTGACCCGCTACTTCGAGCTGCCGGTGTGCCCGACGGTGCTCGGCTTCGACCCGCGGCTGCAGTTCCTGCACGAGGAGGACACGGCCGAGGTCCTGCTCCGCACCATCCTGGGCCCGGCGCCGACCGGCACCTTCAACGTCGCCGGGGACGGGGTGGTGCTGCTCAGCCAGGCCATCCGGATCGCCGGCAAGCCGCCCCTGCCCATCCCCGAGCCGCTGGTCAACCGGGTCGCCGAGCTGGTCGGCAGGACCGTCGACTTCTCCCCCGAGCAGGTCCGGTTCCTCCAGTACGGCCGGGTCGCCGACACCTCCGCGGCCGCCGAGCAGCTCGGCTTCATCCCCAAGTGGTCGTCCCGGCACGCCTTCGAGGACTTCGCCGCCACCAGACTCCGCAAACTGGTCACCGAGGAGCAGGTCACCCGCGCCGAGCACGAGGCGCTCACCGTGCTGCGCCGAGCCGCCGGCTGGATCGCAAGGGAGGTCCCCCGGTGACCCCGACCCGGGAACGCTGCCAGGCCCGCACCCGCAAGGGCGAACGCTGCCGCAACCCCGCCGGCCCCGGCGGCCTCTGCGCCCTCCACCGCCGCCAGCTGGAGGAGGCCGCCGCCGCCGACAGCGCCAAGCCCGCCCCGCCCAGACGCCGCCGTCCGGCCCCAAGCCCCCCAGTGGACACGCTCCAGCCCCGACCCCGGGCTGGTGGGGCTCCGGGTGGGCGTGCGGCGGCCCCGACCCCGGCCGGTGGGGCCCCCGAACGGGAGGGTAGCCCCCCCGGGGAACAGGAGGGCGGGGCCGTCCACACCCCCCCGGCCGCGCCGTCGGAGGGGGACGCGACCGGGGGCCACGCCCCCCGGGACGAGGGCGAACCCGACCTCGGGCCGCTGGGCCCGGTGGTGGACTGGGCGGAGGAGGCGCTGGAGTTCCTGGCCCGGCGGCTGCTGGGCGAGTACGAGGTCGACGAGTTCGGGCACGACCCGGACCTGGTCGAGCACGTCCTGGCGCCGCTGCTGCGGCCCCTGTACCGGCACTGGTGGCGCGTGGAGACCAGCGGCCTGGAGCACGTTCCGGCCAGCGGCCCGGCCCTGGTCGTGGGCAACCACGCCGGGACCCTGCCGTTCGACGCCCTGATGGTGGCGCTCGCCCTGCTGGACGAGCACCCGGCCCACCGGTCCTTGAGGATGCTCGCCGCCGACCTGGCCTTCGACCTGCCGATCGTCGCTCCCCTGGCCCGCAAGTCGGGCAACACCCTGGCCTGCGCCGAGGACGCCACCCGGCTGCTGGAGGCGGGCGAGCTGGTCGGCGTCTGGCCGGAGGGCTACAAGGGCCTGGGCAAGCCCTACCGGGAGCGCTACCAGCTCCAGCGGTTCGGTCGCGGCGGCTTCGTCGAGGTCGCCCTGCGCACCGGGGCGCCGATCGTGCCCGTGGCGGTCGTGGGCAGCGAGGAGATCTACCCGATGGTGGCCAACCTGCGCCGCCTGGCCCGGCTGCTCGGGTTCCCGTACTTCCCGGTGACCCCGACCTTCCCGGCGCTGGGCCCCCTGGGCGCCATCCCGCTGCCATCGAAATGGCTGATCGAGTTCTGCCCGCCCATCCAGACCGCGCAGCTCGGCCCGGACGCGGTGCTGGACCCGATGGTCCTGTTCGACCTGACCGACCAGGTACGCGACACCATCCAGCAGACCGTCCACAAGAACCTGCTCGCCCGCCGGGGACTGTTCGGCTGACCACGCCAGGTCTTCCCATACCGGGCATATCGGGGTACTACGGTACGGCGTCCTGCCGCCGAAGCCTCTGGGAGGCCCACCCATGCGCCGGATCTCGAGACGCCCCACGGCCCTGCTCCTGGCCGCCGCCGTGCTCGTCCTCGCCCTGAGCCAGGTGGCCGGAGCCTCCCGCGGCCAGGAGCGGGTCGACACGGGCGGCAAGGGTGGCGGGCGTCGCCTGCCCCTGGTCATCGGCCACCGCGGGGCCAGCGGCTACCGGCCCGAGCACACCCTGGCCTCCTACCGGCTGGCGATCGAGATGGGCGCCGACTACATCGAGCCCGACCTGGTCTCGACCAAGGACCACGTCCTGGTGGCCAGGCACGAGAACAACATCGCCGACACCACCGACGTCGCCGCCCACCCCGAGTTCGCCGCCCGCCGGACCACCAAGACGATCGACGGCAACCCGGTGACCGGCTGGTTCACCGAGGACTTCACCCTGGCCGAGCTGCGCACCCTGCGGGCCAAGGAGCGCCTCCCGGACCTGCGGCCCGCCAACACCGCCTTCGACGGCCTCTACCAGGTGCCCACCTTCCAGGAGGTCATCGACCTGGCCAAGCAGGCCGGGGTCGGGATCTATCCGGAGACCAAGCACCCGACCTACTTCGACTCCATCGGCCTGTCGCTCGAGGAGCCGCTGCTGGCCACCCTGCGGGCCAACGGCCTCACCGGCCCCACAGCCAAGGTGTTCATCCAGTCCTTCGAGACCGCCAACCTCAAGGAGCTGCACGGCAGGACCCGGGTGCCGCTGGTCCAGCTCATCGAGGCCACCGGCCGGCCGTACGACTTCGTGGTCGCCGGCGACCCGCGGACCTACGCCGACCTGGTCACCCCGGCCGGCCTGGCCGAGATCGCCACCTACGCCGACGGCATCGGCCCCAACAAGGACCTGATCGTCCCCCGCGACAGCGCCGGCAACCTGCAGGAGCCGACCAACCTGGTCCGTGACGCCCACCGGGCGGGCCTGGTCGTCCACCCCTGGACGTTCCGGAGGGAGAACAACTTCCTGCCCCTGGACTTCCGCCAGGGCAACCCGGCCAGCCCCGAGTTCCTCCGCGCCCCCGGCGACCTCCCGGGCGAGCTCCGGCTGTTCTTCCGCCTCGGGGTCGACGGCGTGTTCAGCGACAACGCCGACACGGCGGTGGCCGCCCGCCACCGGGTCTTCGGCAGGGGCTGACCGCCTAGGCCAGGGCGGCCAGCGCCGGGCCCGGCATGGCCGTGGCCCGGCGCCGAGGGCCGCCTCGCTGCCACGTGTGGCCGCCACCAGATACGACGGACGACCGGGCCGAGTGTTGGGAGGAAGGGGCTAGGTCGGCGCCGGCGCCGCCGTCGTGGTCGTGACCGACAGGGTGGTCGGCGGGGCGGCGGTGGTGGTGGGGGCCCTGGTGGTGGTCGGGAGCCTGGGGCTGGTGGTGTGCGCGGCGCTGGTCGGCGGCCGGGTCGCCGGTGGGGCGGTGGCCGCCGAGGTCGGCGCGGCGGTCGGCGCGGGCGCCAGGTCGCGCAGGCTCGAGCTGGTGGTGCTGGACCGCACGACGGTGGTGGGCGGGGCCGGGAGGCTGCCCCCGCCGGCCGCCGCCACGGCGGCCGTGGTCGGCGCCGGGCACGGCCGGTCGCCGCAGCCCGACGACGGCGCCGGCCGGTTGAGGGCCTGGAGGGCGAGCACGACCACGATCCCGGTGGTGGCCACGGCCGTGGCAATCCAGTGCCGCCTGGACGCCCGGGCCTGGGCCGCCACCCCCGCCGGGTCGGCCGGGGGCCCGGGTGGAGACGGGTCCGCCGAGGATTGGGAGCCGACCGGGGACGCGGCCGGCGACGGCCAGGCCGCCGGTGTCGGGGCGGCCGGGTCCGCGACCTCCGGCTGCTGGGGCCCCCGATTCGGGAGGGTAGCCGAACGAGGCGGGACGGGCGCGGCGTTGTCCACAGCCCACCCCAGGGGCGGGTGCGCGGGGTCGGCCACGGCCGACCCGAGGTGGCGGTGCTCGGGATTGTCCACGGCCCCCTCGGCCGGGGCTCCCTCGCCGGCCAGCTCGACGCGGAGCCGTTGCACCAGCTCGTCGTCGGGGGCGACCACGTACCCGGGGATGGCCCGGCGCAGCGACCCGGCGGCGGCCAGGGCGTCGGCCAGGGCCGGGTCGCTGCCGGTGAGGTCGATCTCCCAGGACCCGAGGCGCCGCTCGAACTCCTCGGCCGACGGGGCCGCCCGGGTCGCCGGCGCGGAGCCGGCCCGGGCGCCGCCGGTCAGCTCCCACACGGCCAGGCAGGCGGCCAGCTGGAGCTCGAGCACGGCCCGCCGGCTGTAGCCCGAGAGGTGGGCGGTGTGGGCCAGGGAGTGGCCGAGCAGCAGGCGCAGCACCACCACCTCCCGCTCCGGGTCACCGAGGCGGGCCACCGCCGCGACGGCGTCGCTCGCCGGGGCCCTGGGCCCCTCCGGCCCGGCGATCCAGCCCGACCCTCGCCGCTGGGCGACGGCGTCGCGGGCCATCGCGATCAGCCAGGCGCCGGCCTCGACCTCGCCCCCGGCGGTCGCCGGCAGCCAGCCGAACGCGTCGCGGAAGACCTGGCCGGTCAGGTCCGCCGCCTCCGCGCGGTCGCCGGTCCAGGCCAGCAGGTAGCGGTAGACGCCCTCGACCTGGTCGTCGTAGAGCCGCGTGAACGCCTCCCGGTCGCCGCCGGCGGCGCGTTCGAGCAGGCGACGCTGGCCCGCCATCTCGGCGGGCACGTCGCCGTGCCGGCAGGGGCAGGCGACCCTCTGGGCGTCCGGAGGACGCGCGGGCCAGGGTGCCAAGGGCCTTCAGCGGCTGAGCAGGAGCTGCACCGCGGCCGCGAGCACGATGACGACGAGCAGGGCGGCCACGACGACGGCGGTCCCGGTTCGCATGCGGCTGCGGATTCTACCCGTTCCGCGTGCCCGCGGGAGCATGCGGCCGGGCCGCCCCCTTGGCCAGCTGGGTCCTGGCGATGTCGAGGTTCTCGCGCAGCACCTCGAGCAGGGCCGGCCGGTCGTCGGCCCAGGTGCGGACGTCCAGCTCGAGGGTGACGGCGCCGGTGAAGCCGCCGGCCCCGACCTCCTGAAGGAACTCGGGAATCGGCAGGACACCCCGGTCCAGCAGCCCGTGGGTGTCGCGGCCCCGGCCGTCGTTGTTGGAGACGTGCAGGTGGGCCACCCGGTCGGCCAGCTCGTCCCAGGCGGCCAGCAGGTCGCCGCCGGCCACGGCCAGGTGGCTGGTGTCCAGCACCAGCGCCGGCCAGCGGCCCAGCTCGGACGGGGCGGTGCCGCTGAAGAAGCGCAGGCTGTGGCCGTTCACGTTGATCGGGAACATGTTCTCGACCGCGATCGTCACCCCCGTCTCCTCGCGGATGCGCGGGATGGCCTCGTCCAGCCAGGTCGCATACTGGGCCTGCCAGCGGTACGGCGGGTGGATGACGACCGTGGACACCTTGGCCGTCTCGGCGAAGCGCACACAGCGTTCGAGCTTGCCCTTGGGGTCGGTCCCGAACACCAGCCAGGTGGCGACCAGGAACGGCCCGTGCACGGCCGGCACGGGCACGCCGTAGCGGGCGGCCAGCGCCCCCAGCCGGTGCGGGTCCTGGCTGACCTTGTCCTGCATGATCATCAGCTCGGCGCCGTCGAAGCCGGCCTCGCCGATCAGCTCGAAGGTCTCCTCGAGCGAGAACATGAAGAAGGGCCCCGTGGCCGCGAGCACCGGCGGCACCGCCGGGACCGGAGGAAGCTGAGCCAAGATCGCTCCTCGTGAACGACAAGCCGGACGCATTGCTGATGCGCGCGGCGGATGCTACCAAGCTACTGGAAAATGCATTGGAGTCGCCTGCGGCGACGGCTGGATCAGACTCCGGCCGCCAAGTTCGGCGGCCGGTACACTCCCCCCATGCACTGGCTGCTCCCGGCTGTCGCCGCGGCCGCCTCGGCTGCGTTCGCCGCCGCGGTCCTGCGCCAGTACGCCGCCCGGCGCCGGCCCCACCAGCTGGCCTGGGGGATCGCCCTGTCGATGTTCGCGGTGGCGTCGCTGGCCCTCACCGCCGGGGTGGCGGCCGGCTGGACGCCGCTCTCGTTCAAGCTCTACTACCTGTTCGGAGCCGTCCTGAACGTGCCCTGGCTGGCCCTCGGCACCGTGGAGCTGCTGGCCAGACCGTCCGTGAGCCGGGCCTATGTGGCCGGCCTGGCCGTCTTCACCGCCCTCGGCGTGGTCCTGGTCGCGCTGGCCAGGGTGACCCCGGCCGACCTGGTGGGGCGGTTGCCCGAGGGCAGGGACTTCCTGCCCGTGGCCGTGCGGGCGCTGGCCGTGCTCGGCAACACCGTCGGCACCCTGGTGGTGGTCGGCGGGGCGGTGGCCAGCGGCCTGGCCCTGCGCTCCCGGCGCGACCTGCGACCCCGGTTCGAGGGGAACCTGCTCATCGCCCTGGGGGTGCTGCTGGCCGCCGGCGGCGGGGTGTTCGCGTTCCTGGCCTCCAGCGACAAGCTGGCCCTCGGCCTGGCCCTTGGGGCCAGCGTGATGTACCTGGGCTTCCGCCGGGCCTCGGCCCCGGCGCGGCCGCCGGTCGCCTCCGGCTCATGACCAGGGTGACCGTGTACACGCGGGTCGGCTGCCACCTGTGCGAGGAGGCCGAGCGGGTGCTGCGCGAGGAGCAGGCCGCCGGCGGGTTCAGCCTCGAGCTGGTGGACATCGACCGCGACCCGGAGCTGGTCCGCCGCTACGGGGTGCGGGTCCCGGTGGTGGCGGTCGACGGCGAGGAGCTGTTCGAGTACGAGGTGCCGGTCGACCTCCTGCGGGCCCGACTCGGCGGGGTTGGCGCCGATTGAGAACACGATCACGAGAGCCTAGACTCGGATTGAACCAGCAACGGGGGTGGGAGTCCGTGCGAGACCGTATTCCGGAGGCGACCGTCGCCCGTCTGCCCGTCTACCTTCGCTGCCTGGTCGACATGTCGGAGCGGGGGACCCACCGCGTCTCCTCCGACCAGCTCGCCGACGCGGCCGGGGTGAACTCGGCCAAGGTCCGCAAGGACCTGTCCTACCTCGGCTCCTACGGCACCCGGGGCGTCGGCTACGACGTCGAGTACCTCATCTACCAGGTCCGCCGCGAGCTCGGCCTGGAGCAGGACTGGGCGGTGGCGATCGTCGGGGTCGGCAACCTCGGCCACGCCCTGGCCAACTACCGGGGCTTCGCCGAGCGGGGCTTCCGGATCGCCGCCCTGCTGGACGCCGACGGGGCCAGGGTCGGCGAGGTGGTGGGCGAGCTGACCGTCGACCACATTGACGACCTGGACCGGGTGGTCAAGGAGGAGCAGGTGGCGATCGGCATCATCGCCACCCCGGCCGCCGCCGCCCAGGAGGTCTGCGACCGGCTGGTCGCGGCCGGGGTCACCTCGATCCTGAACTTCGCCCCCGCCCACCTCCAGGTGCCGGCCGGGGTCTCGCTCCGCAAGGTCGACCTCTCCACCGAGCTGCAGATCCTCTCCTTCCACGAGCAGCGCCGGGCCGCCGTCGACCTCGTCCGCCAGGTCGCGGCCAGGCGGGGTGACGGCGTCGGTCCGGGGCCCGGGGCCCGGGACTGAGGCGCCGTGCCGGTCTTCGTCGTCGGGGCGAACTTCCGCAGCGCGCCGCTGGAGCTGCTTGAGCGCCTGGCCATCGACCCCGAGCGCCGGCCCAAGGCGCTGGCCGCCCTGTGTGACCTGGAGCACGTCCACGAGGCCGTGGTCGTCTCCACCTGCAACCGGGTCGAGGTCTACACCGCCGTCAGCCGTTTCCACGGCGCCGCCGGCGACGTGCGCCGGTTCCTGGCCAACCTGCACGGCCTGGCCCTGGAGGAGTTCGCCCCCCACCTCTACGACTACTACGAGGAGCGGGCCGTCCAGCACCTGTTCTCGGTGGCCGCCGGGGTCGACTCGATGGTGGTCGGCGAGGCCCAGATCCTCGGCCAGGTCCGGGAGGCGTTCGCGGCCGCCCAGGCCGAGCGGACCGTCGGGCCGGCCCTGTCGCCTCTGTTCGCCCGGGCCATCATGGTCGGCCGGCGGGCCCGCAGCCAGACCGGCATCGGCGCCGGGCAGCGCTCCACCGTCTCGGTCGGGCTGCGGGTGGCCGCCGGCCAGCTCGACGGCCTGGCCGGCCGCCGGGTCCTGCTGGTCGGCGCGGGCGGGCTGGCCCGGCTGGCCGGGCGGGCCGTCCGCGAGGCCGGGGCCGGCGAGCTGGTGGTGGCCAACCGCACCCCGGCCACCGGAGCCGCGCTGGCCCGCGAGCTCAGCGGG
>Ga0081538_10005128_pt1 | contig 11888 bp, 12 predicted proteins | sample TabmetS5T2R1_FD_71022 | JGI IMG/M metagenome (GOLD analysis project Ga0081538, IMG submission 71022) | Tabebuia heterophylla rhizosphere microbial communities from the University of Puerto Rico - S5T2R1 | ecosystem: Host-associated > Plants > Roots > Rhizosphere ... | reverse complement strand
GAACGACCTCGCCGCGGTCTACCGGGCTTACGACGAGCTCGAGGTCGGCGGGGTCATCGTCAACGATGTCAACATCTGGCGCGTCGACCACATGCCCTACGGAGGCGTCAAGGCATCCGGGTACGGGCGGGAGGGGCTTCGCTACGCGATCAGAGAGCAGACGGAGCCCAAGCTGCTCGTCCTCAACCCGACCCGGCCGACGGGCGCGTGATCGCCGGGCTCCACCATTTCTCGATCGCGTGCTCGGACGCGGACCGCTCGCTCGCGTTCTACCGCGACCTCTTCGGGCTCGAGCTCATCTCCGACCGGGTGGTCGAAGCGGGCGGATTCGTCGAGGAAGTCACCGGCGTCGCAGGAGCGCGCGTGCGGATCGTCCACCTCTCCGGCTACGGGGCCAACTTCGAGCTGCTCGAGTACATGGAGCCGCGCGGCGAGACGCGCGCCCGCGAGCCGAACCACGCGGGCAGCGCGCACGTCTGCTTCATCGCCGACGACCTCGACGCGCTGCGTGCGTCGCTCAGCTCGCACGGCGTGAAGATCCGCTCCCGCGACGGCGCCCCGGTGAAGGTCGTCGGCGGCCCGAACGACGGCGGCAGGGCTCTCTACCTCGAGGACCCGGACGGGAACGCGGTCGAGATCGTCGAGCTGGCCCGTGCCTGGCCCACGGCCGGAGGCGGATAGGTCGAACACGTGGACACGGGTCTCACGGGAAGGACGGCGATCGTGACCGGCGCGGCCGGCGGCATCGGCCTCGCCTGCGCGCGAGGTCTTGCTGCCGAGGGCGCGCGCGTCCTCCTCGCCGACCTCGACGAAGCCGAAGTCAATGCGGCCGCGGCCGAAGTCGTCGGCGAAGCCGCAGGGGAAGCGTGCGACGTAACGGTGCCGGAGGACTGCCGGAGGCTCGTGGATGCGGCAACGAGCCGTTGGGGCCCGGTCGACGTCCTCGTCTCCTGTGCGGGAGTCTTCCACGCGACGCCGTTCGACCGGATCACTCCCGACGAGTGGGACCGCATCCAGGCGACGAACCTCCGCGGGACGTTCCTCACGTGCCAGGCGGCGCTCGAGGCGATGGTCCCGCGGCGGAGCGGCCGCATCGTCACCGTCGCGTCGCTCGCGGGCCAGGTCGGCGGCCTCGCGGCGGGCGCCGCCTACGCGGCATCCAAGGCCGGCGTGGCGGCGCTCACGAAGTCGATCGCCCGCTTCGCGGGCCCACACGGCATCACGGCGAACTGCGTCAACCCGGGGATCATCGACACGCCGATGATCGCCGACTGGCCGGCCGAGGCGCGGAAGAGGACGGTGGAGGCAACACCCCTCGGGCGGGTCGGGGCGCCGGAGGAGGTCGCGGCGATCGTCGTCGTGCTGGCGTCCGACCTTGCGAGCTTCGTTCACGGCGCGCACGTCGACGTGAACGGCGGACTGTTCATGAACTGAAAGGAGGAGGGAAGTGGCAAGAACAGCAAAGGTCTGCCGGGGCAGCTGGTGCATGGCCTTCGGCTTCGAGAAGATGGCGACGCTCGAGCAGGTGGCGCATGTGCTGTCGGCGTTCGACTACGACGGCATCGAGCTCGGCGGCTTCTTCGACCACGTGACGGTCGAGCGTTTTCCGGACGAGCAGAGCCGTAAGAAGCTGAAGTCCTGGCTCGACTCGCTCGGGCTCGAGATCGCCGGCATCGCCCCGGGCCCGTACGGCGACCTCTTCCGGCTGCCCTGGGCGACGGGCTCGCAGGAGGTCTACGACGAGTATCTCGAGTACTTCGACGGCTACCTGCGCCTGGCCGCCGACCTCGAGATACCCGGCATGCGGGTCGATCCGGGCGCCGCCGGCCCACTTCCGTACGACTCAGACTACGACGAGGTCTGGGACCGCGTCGTGCGCACGTTCCAGCACCACGCCGAGCACGGCGCGGAGGTCGGCTGCGTCATGCTCTGGGAGCTCGAGTCGCTGCAGCCGTTCAACAAGCCGTCCGAGACCGTGAAGCTCCTCCAGGACGTCGGCCACCCGAACTTCAAGCTCATGTACGACACGGGCCACTTCCAGGCCTGCGGCGTCATCGGCCACAACCACGTCCAGCCGGCGGAGACTCTCGAGAACCAGATCGAGTTCGTGAAGATGCTTCCGCCGGGCTCGATCGGGCACATCCACCTCTGCGACACGGACATGAACACGTGTCTCAACATGTTCGGCACGAAGTCGAACTTCGGGGAGGGGATCATCGACTTCGAAGAGCTCATGCCCGTTCTCGCGGAGGCGTACGACGGCGTCTGGTGGTCGGTCGACTCGATCCCGATGGGATCGAAGGCCTGGCAGGACACCTGGGACGGGCTTCCCTTCATGAACGACCTGCTCGACCGCCACGTCCGCAACCGCTAGCTAGCACGACCAGAGAGGAGAGATCGGATGAAAGCAGCCGTGTTCTACGAGGCCGAGGATCTCCGGCTCGAGACCGTCGCGGAGCCGGAGCCCGGGCCGGACGAGCTGGCGATCGAGATCCTCGCCTGCGGCTTCTGCGGGTCGGACATCGAGTACTACTACGGCAAGAGCCCGCTCGGAACCGAAAGCGGCAAGGGGCCGCTCGTGCTCGGGCACGAGATGTGCGGGCGGGTGGTGCAGGCCGGGAAGCTGGCGGAGCAGTACGGCGTCGCCGAGGGTGACCGGGTCGCGGTCAACCCCGTCCAGAGCTGCAACGCCTGCAACGCCTGCCGGGCCGGGAGGCTGCAGTTCTGCGAGAACCTCTCCGTCCTGGGAGTGACGACGAACGGCGGCTTCGCGGAGTTCGCCAAGACGAGGATCGCCCACGCGTACAAGCTGCCGGACTCGCTCTCGGACGAGCAGGGCGCCTTCGTCGAGATGCTGTCCTCCGCGGTCTACGCGGTCCGGCGCGCTGAGATCGAGCCCGACAACTTCGCCGTCGTCTACGGGCCAGGGCCGGTCGGCCTCTCGATGGTGCAGTTGCTGAAGAACGAGGGCGCCCGGGTGGGAATCGTCGGCACCCGCGACTACCGGCTCGAAGTCGCGAAGGTGCTCGGTGCCGACTTCGTCTGGAACGTCAAGGAGCAGTCATCGCCGCACCACGCCCCCGACCTCGCAGCGGCTATTCAGGAGGTGAACGGCGGCGCGCTCGCCGACCGGGTGCTCGTCGCGACGGCGGCGCTCGAGGCCAACCAGCAGGCTGTCGAGATCTCCGGGCCCGGCTCCGTCGTCGTGCTCATGGGCCTCGCCGGCCCGGAGGACGCGATCTCCGTACCGCTTCTCTCCAACCTCTACCAGGACAAGACGATCAGGTTCTCCCTCCTCTATCCACTCCAGTGGCCCACGACGATCAAGCTGCTCGAGGGAGCGATGGTCGAGACGGACAGGATCATCACCCACTCCGCCTCGCTCGACGGGATCGCGCCGGCGATCGAGCGGGTGCTCAAGCGCGAGGACGACGTCGTGAAGACCGTCATCAAGCCGTCCTAGGAGGTCGTCATGGCCGAACCGAAGTTCTCTGTCTCGGAGATCACGACCTTCCACCAGACGTACGAGGAGGATCTGGCAACGTACGCAGAGGCCGGTGCGGAAGGCATCGGGATCTGGGAGTTCAAGCTCCCCGAAGGCGACGACGCGGGCGCCGTCGCGAAGCTCCGCGAGTCCGGCCTCGCCGCCACGACCTGTATTCCGGGGACGCTCTCGATCTTCCCGGTGCCGTTCCCGGGACCGGAGGACCCGGAGGAGCGGACCGAGGGTCTCTGCGCGGCGATCCGCCGTTTCGCGCCGTTCGAGCCTGTGGCGGTTCTCTGCCTGACCGGCCATCCGGGCGACCGCGATCCCGCCGAGGCCCGGGCCATCATCGTCGAGGGGCTCCGGAGGGCTGCGCAGGTTGCAGGGGAGTACGGGATCTGGCTCGGGCTCGAGCCCCTGCACCGAGACATTTACGGCCACTGGTCGATGATCGCGACGATCCCCGAGACGATCGAGCTCCTCGACGAGATCGGCGAGCCGAACGCCGGGGTCCTCTTCGACGTCTACCACCTCTGGGACACGGACGACCTGGTCGGGGAGATCCAGCGCCACGGCGGACGCCTCGCGCCGAGCGTGCACATCTGCGACTGGCGCGACCCGACGCGAAACGACTTCGACCGCGCCCTCCCGGGGGACGGGATCATCGACCTGCCGGCGATCTTCGGCACGCTCGACGCGGCGGGCTTCGACGGGTGGATGGACCTCGAGATCTTCTCGGACGACGGCTCGTTCACCGACCAGGAATTCGACGACTCTCTCTGGAAGCAGGATCCGCTCGACGTCGTCCGCCGCGGCAAGGCCGGCTTCCAGAAAGCGTGGAGTGCGAGGAGGAAGCCCTGATGCGGCTGGCGGGGAAGGTCGCACTCGTCACCGGCGCCGCGCACGAGCGGGGCATCGGGCGCGGGATCGCGCTCGCGCTCGCCGAGGAGGGCTGCGACGTCGCCGTCAACGACATCGCCTACGAGGAGATGGGGCAGGAGCTCGTCCAGCGCATCCGGGACGAGGGCCGACGGGCGGCCTTCTACCAGGCCGACGTCTCCGACCGGGCCGCCGTCGACGCGCTCGTCGGCCGCGTGGAGGCCGAGCTCGGCCCGCCCGATATCTGCTGCTCGAACGCCGGCGTCGCCGACTGGCAGGCGTTCACGGACATCACCGAGGAGAGCTTCGACCGAATCGTCGGGGTGAACCTTACGGGCGCCTTCAACGTCGGCCAGGCCGCCAGCCGCGCGATGGTGCGGGGAGGCAAGGGAGGGCGCATCGTGTTCACGTCGTCGGTCCACGTGCAGATGGGCTTCCCGACGATGGCGATCTACGGCGCGACGAAGCAGGGCGTCCGGGCGCTCTGCGAGTCGATGGCGATCGAGCTTGCGGGCCTCGGGATCACCGTGAACCACATCGGCCCGGGCTGGGTGAAGTCGGCCCTCAACGATCGTTCGCCGGCCCTGCAGACCGAGGAGGACGAGCGCCAGACGCTCGAGCTCATCCCGGTCTCGCGGCCCTCGGAGGCGATCGAGCAAGGTCGTGCGGTCGCGTACCTCTGCTCCTCGGACGCCGACTACGTCACCGGCGAGTTCCTGCGGGTGGACGGCGGCTTCGTGGTGGGGAAGTTCTGATGCCCACGGTCGTAGGGCTTCCGAAGCGTCTTGCCACCGCGATCGCCGACCGGGTGGCGGGCGACGCGGTCGTGGCCGGGCCCGGTGAGCCGGCTACCGGCCGGTTCCTGGACCTCGAGCAGGAGGAATGGGAGACGGCGGTCGCCGGGATCAGGGAGGCGTTCCTGGCCGCACGGGACGCGGCGCGCAGGCTCGTCGAGGAAGGCGAGCCGGGACGAATCGTCTTCGTCTCCTCGGCTGCGGCGCTCCGCCCCGTCCCTGGAGCCACGCTCGTGGCGACTACGGGCGCGTTCCTCCACACGCTCGCCCAGGTGGCTGCGGCCGAGCTCGCCCCGCACGGGATCACCGTCAACGTGGTCGCGCCCGGTTTCGTCGGAGACGAGCGGTTCCGCGACGCGATTCCCGCCGGGCGCCCGCCCGAGCCCGAGGACGTCGCCGCGGCCTGCGCCTTTCTGACCGCGCCGGAGGCGGAGTACGTCACCGGCGCCGTCCTCCCCGTCGACGGAGGCTTCTCGATCACGAAGTCGCCGGGAGGTAGCCCGTTCCTGCAATGAGAACCGACCGCGCGACCGCGGTAGGGTAGAGAGTGGCGTTGTCCGGCGAGCGAAAGGGAGGACCGATGCTTGGCCCAGATGCGCTCAGGGGAGTCATTCCAGCGATCCCGACACCGTTTGGCGCCGACGAGAGCGAGATCGACGAGCAGGCGCTTCGCCGCGTGGTCAGGCACGTCGTCGACGGAGGCGTGCACGGGATCATGACGACCGGGGGAACCGGCGAGTTTCCGCATCTTTCCCGCGACGAGCGCCGACGGGTGACGTCGGTCGTCGTCTCCGAGGCTGCCGGCGCCGCCCCCGTGTACGCCGGAACGGCCGCATGCGCTACGTGGGAGGCAATCGCGCTCACCGAGGACGCCGCGGCCGCCGGCGCGGACGCCGCCATCCTGACGCCTCCGTTCTACTTCCGTATTCCCGAGGAGATGCTCCACCGCCACTTCGAGGAGGTCGCCGCCGCCGGGATCCTTCCGGTCGTCGTCTACAACAATCCGCTCTACACCGGCAACAATCTCAGCCCCGGCCTGATCGCCGCCCTCATGGAGATCGACAACGTCATCGGCTTGAAGCAGTCCAACGACGATCTCGGCCAGCTGGTCGAAGCGCTACGGCTCTCAGAAGACACGGGGCGGTCGCTCCTGACCGGGATCGACAGCCAGTTCTACGCAGCGCTCACCGTCGGCGCCCGCGGCATCTTCTCGACTGCGGCCGCGATCGTTCCGGCGGAGATGGTTCGCCTGTGCGACCTCGTCGCCGGCGGCGACCATGCCGGCGCGGCCGAGCAGCATCGGCGGCTCCAGCCTCTCAACCGCTTCCTGGAGTACGACCCGGGCTACGTCTCACCGACGAAAGAGGCGCTCACGATGCTCGGTCTCGACTGCGGCCCCGTCCGGCGGCCGCTGCCCGACTTTCCCGAGTCCGAGCGGCCGGCGCTCCGTGACGCGCTCGAAGCCCTGGGCGCCGTCCGCCAGCCGGTCTCCGCATGAGGTTCGTCACCTTCCAGGCCGGGCAGCGGCGGGCTCTCGGCGCCGTCGAAGGCGAGATGGTCGTCGACCTCCAGGGGGCCTACGCGGCCTACCTGGCCGAGGTCGAAACCGACCCGCAGGCACGCGAGCTGGCGTCGTTGCAGATTCCCGCGGACATGACGGACTTCATCAGAGGGCTGGACCGCTCGCTGCGCGCGGCCGAGCAGGCCGTTGCGTTCGTGACAGAGCGCGCCTCGGCCCCTCCGGTCGCCTATGCGCTGGACGAGGTGCGGCTGCTGGCGCCGCTCGTGCCGCCCGTGATCTTGAACAGCGGCCAAAACTACTGGGACCACCGGGACGAGAAGCCGCCCGTCGACCAGCACGATCCCGAGTTCTTCCTGAAGGCACCGCTCGCCGTCGTGGGGCCCGGCGACGAGGTTATCCTCGATCCCGCCGTGACTGCAAAGCTCGACTACGAGGTCGAGCTCGCCGTCGTCATCGGCAAGCCGGGTCGCCACATCGCGCCCGAGCGCGCCCTCGAGCACGTCTTCGGCTACACCGTCGCGAACGATGTGACGGCACGTGACCAGCAGGCCGTGCCGCACCCCGAGGGCGGCTGGGAGTACCGCCTCGGCCCCGGCAAGAACTTCGACACGGCGGCGCCGCTCGGTCCCTGGATCGTCACGCGGGACGAGATTCCGGATCCCCAGGCGCTCGGGCTCAGGACGTACGTCAACGGCGAGGTGCGGCAATCGAACTCGACCGCGAAAATGATCTGGGACGTGAAGACGATCGTGTCGTTCTTCTCCCGCTTCTACACACTCCAGCCCGGGGTCGTGATCGAGACCGGAACCCCGGGTGGGACGGCCTGGGCGACGGATCCCGAGATCGGCGGGCGTCCGTACGAGCGCGACGACGTCAAACGGGCCGGCTACCTGATGCCCGGCGACGTCGTCACCGTCGAGATCGACGGCATCGGAGCGCTAACGAACCACGTCGTCGCGGCGGCCGCGGTAGAGGCCGCCTACACGGCTGCAGGGGAGGCGATAGCAGCAGAGACCGGCGTGTGAAGTCAACTTCCAGAGGAGGATCGACATGGCACAGATACTCACGGAACCGCCGACCCTGTTCCTCAATGCCTCGCTCATCGACGGGAACGGCGGCGAGCCGGTCGCGGAGGCGGCCGTCCGAGTCGAGGACAACAAGATCACCCATGTAGGCAAGACGGCGGATTGGGGCGAGAGCCCCGACGGCAACCAGCGAGTCGTCGACCTGGCCGGCAAGACGCTCATGCCGGGCCTCACCGAGGGGCACTTCCACATCTCGTTCTGGGGCGTGCGGGAGCTCCCCGACCTCGATCTGAAGCTCCCCTGCGAGCTGACGACGATCTATGCCGTCAAGAACGCCGAGCTCGCGCTCCGCTGCGGCTACACCTCTGTGGCGAGCGCCGGTGCGCTCCACCGCGTCGACGTGACCATCCGCGACGCCATCAACGACGGGATCATCGTCGGCCCCCGCATGGTCGCCTCCGGGCGGGACATCTGCGCCACCTCGGGGATGCTCGACTGGAATCCCTCCTTCTGGCGGCTCGGCATGGAAGGCCTGGCCATCTACGCCGACGGCGTCGAGGAGGTTCGGAAGGCCGTGCGCCAGAACATCAAGGAGGGGTGCGACGTCATCAAGCTCTACATCACCGGCGAGGGGCTGCTGAGGCCGGGGGTGCCGCCCGAGGAGACGATGTACTCGTTCGAGGAGATCCAGGTCGCCGTGCGGGAGGCCCACACCCGCAACCGCCAGATTGCGGCGCACGTGCGCGGCAACGACGGAGTGAAGCTCTGCGTCGAGGCGGGCGTCGACGTGATCGAGCACGCAACTTACGCCGACGACGAGGCGGTCGAGATGATCGCCGAGCGAAAGGACCACATGTTCGTCGTCCCCGGGCTCGGCTACCACTGGGGCATCCTCGAGCGCGGCGTCCAGTGCGGCATCCCGCCCGACGTGATGGAGGCGACCCTCTACCAGGAGGAGTGGGAGCTCGGCTGCGAGGCGATGGCGAAGATGCGCGAGGCGGGCATCCGGGTGATCCCGGGCGGCGACTACGGCTTCGTCTGGTGCCCGCACGGCGAGTACGCGAAGGACATCGAGCTCTTCGTCACCGACATGGGCTTCTCTCCCATGGAGGCGATCGTCGCCGCGACGAAGCACGGCTCGGAGCTCATGCGCATGGAGACCGAGACGGGCACGGTCGAGACTGGAAAGTACGCCGACCTCCTCGTCGTCGACGGGGACCCGCTCGAGAACATCGCCATCCTCCAGGACCGCTCCAAGCTCGCGCTGGTCATGAAGGACGGCAAGGTGGCCGTGAACACGCTCGGCCTGCCGCAGGAGCTGCAGCCGCTCCCGGACTTCACCATGGACATCGAGCTGATCCAGCGGGCCAAGGCCGGTGTCTCGACGATGCCGACCGCGGCGGAGGTCCAGCACTAGGCACGTTTCGACGTCAGACGGCCGGGCCCGGCCCACGGGCCCGGCCGTCCAGAAGGGAGGGGGCAGAATGCCCGAGCTGGCGACCGACGGCGTGACGGCGTACTTCGAGGAGACCGGCTCCGGACCGCCGCTCGTCCTCGTACACGGGCTCGGGGCCTCAACGGCGCTCTGGAGCAAGGTCGCCCCCTCGCTCGCAGAGGAGTTCCGGGTCGTCGCGTACGACCTGCGTGGCTCGGGCCGAACGTCTGTAACCGGCGCGGCGACGCTGTCCGAGCTCGTCGGAGACCTTCACGGCATGATCGCACGGCTCGGGCTCGGGCCGTCGCTCGTCATGGGGCACTCGGTCGGGGGGTCGATCGCGCTGGCCCACGCCGCCGCGCACCCCGAGCAGGTACGTGCGGTGGTCGGCGTCGGCGCCCTGTCGGGGCTGCCCGACGCAGGACGGGACGGCATGAGGGCGCGCGCCGAGGCCGTCGAGGCGGACGGGATGGGAGCCGTCGCGGAGACGGTCGCCACGAACGGAATGGCTCCCTCCTTCCGGGAAGCCCATCCCGACGAGCTTCAGGGCTTCGTCTCTCTGCTCGAGAAGAACGACCCCGGGGGCTACGCGGCTCTCTGCCGTGTCGTGGCCGACGTGGACATCGCCGGCGCTCTCGAGTCGATCGAAGTGCCCGTCCTACTCGTTGCGGGCGCTCTGGACGCGGTCGTCCCACCCGAGGCGAACGAGGCGAACGCAGCGCGCATCCGGAACTCGCGCGCGGTCATGGTCGACGACAGCGCCCACCTGCTGCCGTGGGAAAAGCCGGACGTCCTCCTGGAGATCGCTCGTCCCTTCCTGCGGGAAGCAGCCGGCCTCGTGGCTCCCCGCGAGAGCTGAAAGACTTTTACGGCGGCGCCGTCGCCGTGAGCTCGAAGCGCTCTTCGCCCGCCGCGGAGATGACCGCGGAGCCGTCCTCGTCGAAGAGGTGCAGGCGCTTCGGGTCGAACAGCGCCCGCACCGGCTGGTTCACGGCGAGCGAGAGCGTCGGCGGCGCGAGCGCCTTGACCAGGCAGTCGTGCAGGTTGATGTCGACGACGGTCTCCCCTCCGAGCGGCTCGGTGACGTACACGGTGGTCTCGATGCCCTCGTCCCCGCCGACCGCGATCGAGACGTCTTCGGGGCGGATGCCGATCCAGCACGAGCTCCCCTCCGCAAGCTCCTGCGTGAGGTTGGAGCCGTGCGTGGCGACGGAGAACTGCGGGTGGGTAATGCGGAGGGAACCGTTCTGCCACGAGGCCCTGGCCGGAATGAAGTTCATCGGGGGGGATCCGACAACGGTCGCGACGAAGCGGTTCGCGGGACGATGGTAGATCGTCGCCGGCTTGTCCACCTGCTGGATGACGCCTTCTCGGAGGACCGCGAGGCGGTCGGCCATGCTCATGGCCTCGACCTGGTCGTGCGTGACGTACACGAGGGTCCGACCGAGGTCGCGCTGCAGGCGTTTGAGCTCGATCCGCATCTCGAGCCGCAGGAGCGCGTCGAGCGCTGAGATCGGCTCGTCGAAGAGGGAGGCGCGCGGCTCCCGGATGATCGCCCGTCCGAGCGCGACGCGCTGCCGCTCCCCTCCGGACAGCTTCGCCGGCTTGCGGCCGAGCAGGTGCTCGATATGGAGGACGCGCGCAGTCTCCTCGACGCGCCGCTTGATCTCGCCCTTCGGCACCTTCCGCTGCTTGAGCGGAAAGGCGAGATTGCGGAAGACGGTCCTGTCGGGGAAGAGCGCGAGGTTCTGGAAGACGATCGAGATGTCGCGGTCGCCCGGCCACATCTCGGTGACGCGTTCGTCGTCGAGGTAGACGTCGCCCGCGTCAGGCTGCTCGAGACCGACGATCGTCCTCAGGGTCGTCGTCTTCCCCGCTCCGGGCGGGCCGAGGATCGCGAAGAACTCGCCGTCCTCGACCTGGAACGAGACCTCGTTCAGCGCCGTGACCAATCCGAAGCGCTTGGTGATGCCCTCGAGGCGAATCCGAGCCACTAGCGGAGCACCAGCCCGGTCTCGTCGTCGATCACGTGCACGGCCTCGGGAGGGAACGACAGCCCGACGTTCTCGCCGATCCGGGGTTGCTTGCCCGGCGTACCGACCGTCCGCAGGTCATGGCCGTCTACGGCGAGATGGATGACGTCCTTCGCGCCGAGCGGCTCGACGAGCGAGACCTGGGCCCGGACGGTCGCCGCCGGGGAATCCGGAGCGACGACCTCGATCCGCTCGGGCCGGATCGCGAGCGTCAGCCCGCCTCCGCCGGCGCGCTGTTCGACCGCCTCGCGGCGATCGGACACGTCGACTGGATTGCTCTCCCCTGCGGTGGGGACGATCCTCCCGTTCTCGTACTGCGCCGGCAGGAAGTTCATGAGCACCGAGCCGACGAACCTCGCGCAGAACCGGTTCGCGGGACGGTTGTAGATCTCGTCCGGCGTCCCGAACTGCTGGAGGACGCCCAGGTCCATGACCGCGATCTTGTCCGCCATTCCCATGGCCTCGACCTGGTCGTGCGTCACGTAGACCATGGTCTGGCCGCCCTCGTGCTGGATGCGTTTCAGCTCCGCCCGCATGTACGCGCGGAAGGCTGCGTCGAGGTTCGAGAACGGCTCGTCGAGCAGGAAGATCGCGGGCTGGACGATCATCGAGCGCCCGAGGGCGACCTTCTGCATGTCGTTGACGGAGAGCCGCCCGGCGCGGCGGTCGAGCGCGCCGGAGAGGCCGACCAGCTGGGCCACGCGCTTCACCTCCCG
>Ga0081538_10005127_pt1 | contig 11890 bp, 11 predicted proteins | sample TabmetS5T2R1_FD_71022 | JGI IMG/M metagenome (GOLD analysis project Ga0081538, IMG submission 71022) | Tabebuia heterophylla rhizosphere microbial communities from the University of Puerto Rico - S5T2R1 | ecosystem: Host-associated > Plants > Roots > Rhizosphere ... | reverse complement strand
GCAGCCCCTCGGGGGCCAGGCGGCCATCGCGTCGGTGACGCCGGCACCCTGGTCGCCGCCCTGGGCGACATTGCGGCTATAGCCGAGGCGCCGCATCAGCTCGGCCCAGGCGCTCGCGATGCGGCCGGCGTCCCAGCCGACCTCGGCTGGCTGGCCGGAGAAGCCGTAGCCGGGCATCGACGGCACCACCACGTCGAAGGCGTCCGCGGCGTCGCCGCCGTACGCGGTCGGGTCGGTGAGCGGGCCGACCACCTCCAGCATCTCGATCACCGAGCCGGGCCAGCCGTGCGTGATGATCAGGGGCAAGGCGTTCTCGTGCGATGACTTGACGTCGATGAAGTGGACGTCGAGCCCGTCGATCTCGGGTGGTGAACTGCGGCAGGGCGTTCAGCTTGGCCTCGCACCGGCGCCAGTCGTACTCGGTCGCCCAGTAGCGCGCCAGCTCCTCCAGCGTCGCCAGCTGCACGCCCTGGGAGCTGTCTGCGACCAGCTCCTTGCTGGGCCAGCGCGCCAGGCCGAGGCGCCGCCGCAGGTCGACTAGGTCCTCGTCGGGGACGCTGACCTGGAAGGGCTGGATCGCGGTGGCGGCCGCTGGGTTTCGGTCGGGACAGACATGCGGGCCTCCTCGGCGGGCTGGTCTGGTGGTCGACGCAGCGCGCTGTGCCGTGGTTCCCTCCAATACCCTGTCAATCCGCTCATGCTCGACCGGGCGGTCTGCCCTGCCCTTGGAACCGGGGGACGGTGACACCGTGGCATGCCGACAGGCCGCCGGGGGCAAGCGATTGAGCCAACGAAGTCGGCCCCTTGATCAGGTTGCCGGCTTGGCCGGCTCGGGTGCCGGGTTGGTTGGTGGGGCGCTTGCGGCTGGGGGTCGGCATGCCAGCACCGTCCGGCCAGAACACTTCCGCCCTGGGCGCGGTGGGAGAACGAGGCTCCCACCACGAGGGCCGCTTGCTGCCCGTCGCAGGCTGACGTCCCGGGGTCGCGGGCGACGGCGCGCACGCCGAGGCGCCGTCCCACCGTGTCTGGCTAGCGGATTGACCTGAAGGCCGCCCGGAGTTCCTCGGAGAACAGCTGGGGCTGCTCCCAGGCGGCGAAGTGGCCACCCTTGTCGACCTGGTTGTAGTAGATGAGGTTGGGGTAGGCCTGCTCGGCCCAGCTGCGCGGCGCCTGATACTGCTCGCCGGGAAAGATGGTCGTAGCCACGGGGATGGCGACACCCTTGGCGTTGAAGAAGCCGCCCTTGTATTCCCAGTAGAGGCGAGACGCCGAGACCCCCGTCTTCGTGAGCCAGTACAGGGTGATGTTGTCGAGGACCTCGTCGCGGGTCAGCTCGCCCGTGGCGCTGGTGGTCCGGTCCAGCGCCGAGACGACCGCCGCCGCCGGCTGGCCGTCGGCGTCGTTGTGGTCGAGCAGCCAGGCGGCCAGGCCGACCGGGGAATCGGCGATGCCGTACAAGGTCTGGGGGCGCGCCGCCATGTACCGGGCGTACTCGACTTGTCCGTAGGTTCGGAGCAGCTGCTCATAGGCGCGTCGTTCCTCGGCTGACAGCCCAAAGGGTGGCGGGTCGCCGGCCAGGGACGCCTGGTCGACGTCGGCTGGGACGGTGGCCGGCATGTTGGTGTGGATGGCGAGCAGTCCCTCGGGTGCCTGCAGGCCCATCTGGTCGACGACGAAGGCGCCCCAGTCGCCGCCTTGGGCGACGTAGCGGGGGTAGCCGAGGCGACCCATCAGCTCGGCCCAGGCCCTGGCCATGCGCTCGGGGCCCCAGCCGGTGCTCGTCGGCTTGCCAGAGAACCCATAGCCCGGCATCGACGGGATCACCACATGGAACGCGTCCGCTGCGTCGCCACCATGGGCCGTGGGGTTGGTCAGCGGGTCGATGAGCTTCAGCTGCTCGACGATCGAGCCCGGCCAGCCGTGGTTGATGATGAGCGGCAACGCGTCGTTCTGTTGCGACCGGACGTGGAGGAAGTGAATGTCGAGCCCGTCGAGCTCGGTCGTGAACTGGGGGAGGGCGTTCAGCCTGGCCTCGCAGCGGCGCCAGTCGTAGTCGGTCGCCCAGTAGCGGGCGAGCTTCTGGATCATGGCGAGCGGCACGCCTTGGGATTGATCGGTGACGGTCTCCTTCTCGGGCCAGTTCGTGGCCGCGATGCGCCGGCGCAGGTCGGCCAGGTCCTCATCGGGAACACTGACCTGGAACGGACGGATGGTGGCGTCCTCGGTCGCTGCGCCTGGCTCGGCCGGACGTGAGGCGGCCGTGGTGCTCTCCGACATTGGCCATTCCCCCTCATCGGTGCAGGGACAACCGATGGACACCCCTCAGTCATCCGGAACCCTCGCGCAATTGCGTCAACACGGTGCCCGGGGCCCCGCCAAGTCTGGTTCGCGCCGGCCGGCGTTCGCATCGGCCAGTGGCCAGCGCGATCGGCCAGTCGCGGGCTGGCAGCTCTCCCCCGGCCTGCCGGGCGGCGCATCCCCCACCACCTCCCCAGGTCGGGTATGCCAATGCCGTCCGGCCAGCTCCCTCCACCGTGGCGTGGTGGGGAGAACGAGGCTCCCGCCACGAGGGCCGCGTGTCGGCCCGTCCCAGGCGCCAATCCGGAGTTAGATCAGGTGACAGAACGCGGCGGAGGCGTCGTCGTGTCGCTTGCCACGCGGCCAGCTTTGCCCCTCCGGGTCGCTGCGTTCGGCCGCGCGGACCTGGGCGATGATGGCGGTCGCGCCGCCCATGGTCGCCGCCACCAGCAGCAGCGCGAGCAAGCCCGTGGCGGTAAGCCGACTCCTCATCTCGTCTTCGCCTCCCCCGAGCATGTGGCTCGCCTCCGGCCGGTCGGGGGCTGTGTTCCGCCGCCTTGTCGTAGGGAGTGCTAGCGGACCTGGCCGCGGATCTCCCCGCCGGGGAAGTCCCCCGGCCCGGTGTTGGGCGGCGCCACCCCGTCGTTGGTGTGCACGTTGACGTAGGCGTTGCCGCTGGCCATCGCGGCCAGCACCGCCGCCAGGTCGGTCCAGCCGCAGCCGTTGCCGGGGTCCGGGGCGGTGATCGTGCCCTCGGCCAGCGTCCCGTTCACCGCGCCCCCACCCGCGGGCCCGCCGAACAGGGTCACGCCCACCGCGCCGTTGGCCCCGATGGCCCCGCAGTGGATGTGGGCCGCGACCACGTTGTCGATGTTGGCCACGTTGACCTTGAACGCCAGCGCCGTGCCGTTCTCGCGGAGCTTGAAGGTGGCCACGCCCCTGGCCTGGGTGTCGCGGGGTGGGACCTCCTGGTCGCCCGAGAGGGTGGCCACGAAGTTGTCGCCGGCCACCGCCGCGGGCGCCAGGGCCAGCAGCCCCAGCGCCAGCATGCCTACCAGCACGATCGTCCTGCGCATCGTTTCCTCCTGCTCTGCCCTGGCCGAGGGCGCCAACCGCGCTCACGCATACGGGAGCGCTGAACACTCGCTGCAGCCTGGTGTTGCCCACTGTCCTTTGATGAGAAGAACGTGCAGCCGGCCAGCGGCGTTGCGGCGGAGCACGGTTGGCGCGGCCCAGCACGGCGCCCACTCCGCTGCACCCAGCCGCTCCAGCACCTGCACCAGGCGACGGCTGCCACGCGCCGCCGCGATCTGGTCGTCGGCTCCAACAACCAGCGCTCCACCAGATTCCGCCATCACCACCCCACAGGGCACGGCCGCTGGTTGCGCGGCGACTAGGGCTGCTCGTCGTGCACGAACACGTCCACCGGGAACTCACTCTCGCCGGCCACCAAGGCACCCTCGGATTCGAAGGCCACCACCTGCCCGTCGGCGCTGAGCGAGGCGTTCAGGCTGCCCAGCTCAAAGCCGGTCTCGGTCCCATCGCTGGCCACGCTGGCCCGCACGTGGTCCCGCTCTGGCGGTCGTGGACGAAGATGTCGGCGTCGAGGTTGCTGTCGTCGGCGACCAGGTTCTCGGCGAAGGAGGTAAAGGCGACCTGGCGACCGTCGGCGTTGATCGACAGGGCGAGGCTCCAGTCGTCGCCCTGCGCGCCGGCGCTGTCCACGCTTACCCGTTCCAGCGCGCCGGTGGCCCGATCCCGGACGAACACATCAAAGCTGCCGCCGGTGTCCTCGGGCACGAGGTTCTCCTGCGACTCGAAGGCCACATGCCGCCCGTCGGAGCTGATCGCCGGCGAGCCGCTGAAGTTGCCGCACTCCGGGGACGGGGTGACGATGCTGACCCCCTCGGTGGTGCCGGCCTGCCGGTCGCGGACGAACACGTCGCTGGCGGCGTTGGTGTCACCGGCCGCCAGGTTGTCGGCAAGCGAGGCGAAGGCCACGAACCGGCCGTCGGCGCTGATGGCCGGGTCGGCACTCTCGCCGTCGGCCTCGGTCTTGCGACCGACCACGCTGACCCGCTCGGTCGTGCCGGCGGCGCGGTCGCGGAGGAACACGTCGCTGGTGCCGTTGGTGTCGCCCGGGACCAGGGTGGCGGCAACGACCAGAAGGCCACCACGCGGCCGTCGGCACTGACCGCGGCCGCCACCGAGTCGTTATCCCCAGCCGCGCCCTGGCTGCTCACGCTGACCCGCTGGGTGACCCCCCGGGCGGATGGGCCAGGGCAGCCGACGGGCCCAGCACGGCCAGCAGGGCGGCCAGGCCCACCCAGGCCACCAGCCGCCACGGGCGGCCCCGTCGTCGGGAATGGCCGGCGGCGGGGGCGGCGGACGACGGCCGATCGGCGGCGGCGGGCATGGCGACCTCCCGGAGACGACGAGCCAGCAGCACAACCACGTCAGAGGACACGACAGACCTCAGCCAGTCAACCAGGGGACCAGCCGCCCGATTCCCTATCGGCGTGTCAGGAGCCCGTTACAGCTCGACCACCACATTGGCACCCAAGATGGCGTACTGCTCCTCGCGGCAGACCCACTCATGCCGCTCGGCAGGTGACCGTGGGCGGGCGGGAAGGGCGCCCGAGTTGAGCGCCACAACACCGGGTCCAGGTTCGGCGTGGCCGGCTGCGCGGTTCGCTGGCGGGCCACGGCGATGGCGCGCTCGCGGACCGCCTGAGGGGTTGCGGGCCGGCATGCCGAGCCCATGGCGGGTGAAGGCCTTGTGCAGCGACGGCCAGGTTGTGCCGAGCTGAGTGGCGGCGGCGTTGACGCTGCCGAGTTGCTCGGCGAGCTGGAAGGCGTGCTGGGCTTCGGCCCGGTCGACGAGGAAGCGGGCTGGGCTGCCAGTTCAACCCGGCACGACAGCCAACACCTGCAGCCTCGCCAATGGGCAGGGTATGGCCGACTCGCCGTCGAGGATGGCGGGTGCGCAGCTGGAGTGGGCGCTGGGTGATGACCCAACGCCTCGGCCACGACGGACACTCGTTCTTCAGCCGCAACCACCGTGGTAGGCTCGCGACGATCGGGCGGTAGGGCAGGAACAGCATGGAGCCAGCATCCCCATCCCGTCGGCGTGTCCCCGAGCACCACCCGACCAGTTCCGCCAGGGCGGGGATCGTCCGGGGACGTCGGCGCCGCCGACCCGCGGGGGAGCCACCACCACTGCCGCGCCGGCTCGGCATGACCGGCTGGTGGTGGCTCGGGCTGGGCACCATCGCGATCATCGCGTCGACGGGCGCGTTTAACCAGTTTTACCCCGTCGGGGGTGGCAAGCTGCCGCCCGTCGACCAGCGGGTGCTGGAGGGGCTTGCTCGCCTGCGCGCCCCCGCCCTCACCAGGGCGATGGCGGTGGTGGCCGGGCTCGGCGCCCAGTGGGTGATCGCGGCCCTGGGGTGGGCGACCATCCTGGTGCTGCTGGCCGCCCGCCGGTTCCGGCACCTGCTGGTATTCCTCGGCGTAGCCCTGCTCATCCACGCGATCACCTCCAGCCTCGCCTACAGCACCCTCGAGCAGGTGTCGGCGCTGCGACCGGCCGGGATCGCGGTGCTCGGCCCGACTGGCCAGGCGGCCCTTCCGGTGTTGCCGCTGGCGACGCTGACCGGCCGGCTGGTCAGCATGCTGTATTGCCTGGTCCCCCAGGGCCGGAGACGACAGCAGGGCAAGGCGGTGGTCGCCGGGATCATCGCGCTGGTCGCCCTGGCCCGCCTGTACCTGGCCATCGACACGCCAACCACCGTCCTGGTCGGGATCGTCATCGGCGTCACCATCCCGCTGGTTGGGTTCCGGCTGCTGTGCCCGGACGAGGTCTTCCCCGTCACCTACCGCCGGGGGCGGACCGCCCACCTGGATGTGGGGGGGCGCCGCGGTGAGGCGATCCGCCGGGCCCTCCAGGACCAGCTGGGCGTGATCGTGGAGGACGTGGAGCCGTTCGCGCTGGAGGGCTCGGCCGGCTCCACGCCCCTGCGGGTCAAGGTCAAGGGCGAAGAGGACGCGTGGCTGTTCGCCAAGCTGTATGCCCGCAGCCATCTGCGGGCTGACCGGTGGTACAAGTTCGGCCGGGCCCTGCTGTATGGGCGGCTGGAGGACGAGAAGCCGTTCAACACCGTGCGCCGGTTCGTGCAGCAGGAGGACTACGCCCTGGCGCTGATGCAGCGGGCCGGGGTGCCCAGCCCCGAGCCCTACGGCGTGGTCGAGCTCACCCCAGAGCGTGAGTACCTGGTGGTGTGCGAGTTCCTGGACGGCGCCACCGAGATCAGCCGGGCGCCGGTGGATGACGCGGTCATCGACCAGGGCCTGGTGATCATCCGCAAGCTGTGGGAGGCGGGGCTGGCCCACCGCGATATCAAGCCGGCCAACCTGCTGGTCCGCGACGGCCGGCTGTACCTGATCGACGTGTTCTTCACCGAGGTCCGCCCCAGCCCCTGGCGCCAGGGCGTCGACCTGGCCAACATGCTGCTAGTGCTGGCCCTGCGCAGCGACCCCAAGAGTGCTTATGAGCGGGCCCTGCGCCAGTTCTCCGTTCAGGAGGTCAGTGAGGCGTTCGCGGCCACCCGGGGCCTGACCATGCCCTCGCAGCTGCGGCGGATGCTGCGCGCTCAGGGCCGGGACCTGCACGCCGAGTTCCTGCAGCTGCTGCCCGAGCCGCCCAGGCCGGTCGCCATCCAGCGCTTCACGCCGCGACGCATCGGGCTCACCTTGGTGGTGCTGGTCGCTGCAGTCGCCCTCGTCGCCTTCGCCGTCGACCTGAACCACCTTCGACCGCTCGGGTTACGGTAGCTCGGGCTGCGTGCGTCACGACAGCGCCTCCTACCACGCCGCCATCAGGGGCTGCCCTGCGGGTATATCAACCTCGCCGGTAGCGCCGCGCCCTGAACCTAATGGCTCGTCCCTGAAGTGATTTGACAGTTGGTGGACGGACGGACAGAGTCCTGGCCGTGCGGACTGCTGCTGCCCTCACCATTGCCCCTGACGACCTGGCCGCCCTGCGCCAGTTGGCTGGTGCCCGCCGGGCGCCGGCTGCGCTGGTCCAGCGCGCCACGATCCTGCTGCTGGCGGCCGAGGGCGTCTCCAACACCGAGATCAGCGAGCGGCTGGGCATCTCCGACCGACGGTGATCGCCTGGCGGCGCCGCTTCGCCCGTGAGGGACTTGCCGGCCCTGACTGACCGGCCACGGCCCGGCCGACCCCAGACCGTCCGGCGCGCTCGCCGCCCCGAGATCCTGGCCGCCACCCTCACCCCGCCCCCTGCGGAGCTGGCGCCCGAGCGCGCGATCGTGGTGTGCGTGGACGAGAAGTCCCAGATCCAAGCGCTAGGGCGCACCCAGCCAGCCCGCCGTTTGCGCCCCGGGCGCATTTCCGTACCTGCCGTGGCCGCAGCGGCCGGTTATGGGTTCGCCGGGCGGTCCCAGCGGCCGCTCACCTCGGTCCAGGTGGGCGGCGGGCCGGGCAGCGGTCCCGGCGACGGGGTGCGCAGGCCGTCCAGCAGCAGCCCCAGGTAGCGGTGCCGAAGCTGGCGGGTGCGGTCCGGGTCGCCGAGGCGGATGGAGGCCACCTGCTCGAACACGAAGGTGAGGTCGTTGACGTCCAGGTCGGCGCGGACGGCACCGGCGGCCTTGGTCCGCTCCAGCAGCCGCAGGTTGAGCTGCTGGGCCCGTTGGGCGTCGTCGTACAGGTCCTTGGTGGGGGTGAAGGTGCCGGCCAGGCGCACGGTGAGGGAGTGGGTGTCGGCGTCCACGATGCGGCTCATGAAGCCGGCGAAGGCGGCCCAGGGGTCGCCTTCGTCGGCCAGGGCGGCCTCGGCCGCGGCGAGGTAGCGGGCCAGGCCGTCGCCGGCCAGGCGCGCCAGCAGCTCCTGTTTGCTGGGGTAGCGGCGGTAGACGGCGCTCATGCCCACGCCGGCCTGGTCGGCCACCGCGGCGATCGGGGCCGTCGGGTCGGCGACGAACACGGCGCGGGCGGCCTCGAGGATGCGCTGGTCGTTGTGGGCTGCCTGGGCCCGGCGGCCGCTGAGTGGCTTGGTGGTTGGGTCCATGCCCCCAGAGTACTTGAACGGACCGCTCTATTCCACTATGGTGGAGCGGAACAGTCCATTCCGAGGACTGCTGGGCCCGACTGGAGGGAGCCCCATGACCGCCACGGCCAACCGCAGCGCCCCCGCCGACACCGAGATCCGCCCCTACCGCATCGAGGTCCCCCAGGCCGACCTGGACGACCTGGCTGACCGCCTGGCCCGGACCCGCTGGCCCGCCGCGCTGCCCGGCGACGACTGGACGACCGGCGTCCCGGTGGCCTGGCTGCGCGAGCTGGCCGCCTACTGGCGCACCGGCTACGACTGGCGCGAGCACGAAGCCCAGCTCAACCAGCTCCCCCAGTACACCACCGAGCTCGACGGCCAGCGGATCCACTTCCTGCACGTCCGCTCGCCCGAGCCGGACGCGCTGCCGCTGGTCGTCACCCACGGCTGGCCGGGCTCGATCGTCGAGTTCCTCGACGTCATCGGGCCCTTGAGCGACCCGACCGCCCACGGCGGCGACCCGGCCGACGCCTTCCACCTGGTGATCCCGTCGCTGCCCGGGTTCGGCTTCTCCGGACCGACCACCGACGCCGGATGGGACACCACCCGGATCGCCCGGACGTGGGCGGCGCTGATGGGGCGGCTGGGCTATGACCGCTACGGCGCCCAAGGCGGCGACATCGGCGCCACCGTCGCCCCCGAGCTTGGCCGGGTCGCGCCCGACCGGCTGGTCGGGGTGCACGTCAACGGCAACCCGGGCACCCTGCCGCCGCTGCCGCTGCCCGACGAGGAACTGGCCAGCCTCACCGAGCTCGAGCGCGACCGGATCCGTCGCACCGAGGCGTTCATGCGGGAGGAGTCCGGCTACATCGTCCTCCAGTCGACCCGCCCCCAGACCCTCGCCTACGGGCTGGTCGACTCGCCGGTGGGGCAGCTCGCCTGGGTGATGGACAGGTTCCGGGAATGGACCCACCCGCGCTCGGCCCTGCCCGAGCAGGTCATCGACCGCGACCGCCTGCTGACCAACGTGATGCTCTACTGGCTGACCGCCACCCCCGGGTCGGCGGCCTGGGTCGGCTACGCCCAAGAGGGCGGCTGGGGGGCGCCGAAGGTCAACTCCGAGGTGCCGACGGGCGCGATCATGTTCGCCCACGACATCGGGATCCGCCGCTACGCCGAGCGGGAGAACACCATCGTCCGCTGGACCGACGTCGACCACGGCGGCCACTTCGCCGCCCTGGAGGAACCCGAGCTTCTGGTCAACGACATCCGGGAGTTGTTCCGGTCGGTGCGCAAATGAGGCGCGCGGTGGCGAGGGCCGAGCAGTCGTCGACGTGTGCGCCGGGACCGCAACGACGACGTCGTCGTCGAGCGCGAGCTCAAAGTCCGGCGGCCGGCGGCGCAGGATCGGCCTCGTGTGGCATCGCGTGGTCCTCAGCGGCGGGGACCAACACCATCTCGATCCCCTTGCCCCGGCGGCCGCTGGAGGCGGCCCGTGGCGTGGTGATCACATCAGGATCGGGACGCGCTCGCCCACGCCCAGCATCGCCACGGGCGACCAATGCCGCCGCGATCACGTCGGCATCGCTCGGGACGCCGGCTGGCACGGCGACCTAGACGAGGCAAGTGGCGGTCCCCAAGGCCACCGAGCATCGCCATGCCCAATGCGCCGCCAACCTCCGAGCCCGTGTCCGAAATCGCCGCCGCGGCGCCGACACGCTCCGGCGGGAACGGTGCCGACGATCAGGTCCGTCGCCAGCGTGAACGCGGGAGCAAGGCCGACCGAGAAGACGACGGACGCCCTGACGAGCAGCGCCGGCGCGCAGTCCCGTCGACCTGAGTCAGCGGCGCCAAGCCAGCGCCCGCGACTGGGAGGTCGCCGCCCATCACCAGCACCGGCTGAACCGCCGCGCGATGATCGGGGTCAGCATCGAGCCAATTCCGATGAGGCCACACCGTTGCGCCCCCGATGACGCGTGGTAGTCCCACGATGCGTCCGCTCCGTTGAGCAAACCTTAGGAGGAACGTGTGATTGTCACCCTGCTACGGGTCGACTGCCGCGACGACGCGGCGGCCGACGAGTTCGACAAGCTAACGGCGAGAGTGTTCCAGCAAGTGACCCACCACGAGCCAGGCACGCTGGTGTTCGCCAACCACATGGTGGCAGGCCAACCGCTGACCCGGGTGTTCTACGAGATCTACCGGGATCAGGAAGCCGCCAACATCCACTCGCGAGGCGAAGCGCTCCAGCAACTCCTCGCAGGCCAGGACGCGTTGGTCGCGGGGTTCCACATCGATCGGCTCACCCTCGAGCTGGCCAAAGGCCTGCCACCCGCGTTCGGGAGTGCTTCCGCCGCTTCCGGTGGTGTGGGCTGCAGGCTGCACGGCTCGGAATCTTGACCTGCAGCAACGCTAGCAATCCATCGCCGCCCGTACTGCTGCCATGAGATCCGATTCCAGAGCCCGATCCGCCCTATCATGCCCGCCGGTACCTGTTGCTGGCCCGTGAAGGCGGTGAGCCGGAGGGTCTCAGGTGATCGACTGGGCGATCTCCTCGAGGTTGGCTTGGGCCTGCTTGGTCGCGGCGGCCGGGTCGAGGGTGCGGTTGAGGGCGGCGGCCAGGGCCTTGGGGATGGGCAGCTCGGCAAGCTGGGCGCCGACCAGCCGCCCCTGATCTTGGGGAATCCCCCATCGGTTCATGGTGTCGGTGCTGGTGGCGAGCTCGTTGAGCACCTCAGGTGGGTAGACCTCCGATAGCGGCTTCCGGTTCTCGCCGCCAGTCTTGAGGTGGTTCCAGGCATCGGTGAACTTGTTGGGCTGGTCGGGGGTGCCGGTCCGGACCGGGACTTTGCCTTCGGGGGCCAGGGCCAGCCAGTCGAGGTAGCCGTCGTTCATCATGAACTCGACGAGCTTGGCGGCGTCGTGGTTGGCGTCTTTGGTGATGGCAAAGGAGGTGAGCTCACCGAACTGGGAGGGCTGGGCGCCGTGTGGACCGGTGATGGCGGTTACGATGCCGCTGTGGTCGGCCAGGAACGACGGGTCGGTGTGGCATTGGGGGCAGGTCGGACGGGCGTCGTTGCTGAGCCCGGCCAGCTCATCCAGGAGGAACGACGACCAGATGACCATGGCCGCCCTGCCCGCCAGGTAGGCGGCCCGGGTGCTGGTGGCGTCCTGGTCGCCCCGGACCGACGCCTCGCGGATCAGGTCGACGTAGAACCTGAAGGTGTCGACGCAGGGCTTGCTGGTCAGGGTGATGGCGCCGGCCTGGTCGACGAGCTGGCAGTTGTTGGCCACCGCCAGGTACTCGAAGGTCTGCTGGGTGAAGGAGTCGTCCGGCTTGGTGGCGGCCACGATCCCCGCGATCTCGTCGCGGGCGAGCTTGGTGGCCGCCGACCGGATCGCTTCGAAGGTGGTGGGTGCGGCCAGGCCGGCCTTGGCGAACAGGTCCTTGCGGTAGACCAGCAGCTGGGTCCAGCTGTCGCTGGGGACGGCCACCGGCGTGCCGTTCGCCTCCACCAGGCT
>Ga0081538_10005126_pt1 | contig 11890 bp, 12 predicted proteins | sample TabmetS5T2R1_FD_71022 | JGI IMG/M metagenome (GOLD analysis project Ga0081538, IMG submission 71022) | Tabebuia heterophylla rhizosphere microbial communities from the University of Puerto Rico - S5T2R1 | ecosystem: Host-associated > Plants > Roots > Rhizosphere ... | reverse complement strand
AAGCTCGCCGCACCCGAGCGCGAGGTGTTCGTGATGATCGGCGACGGCTCCTATCTGATGCTGCCCGGCGAGCTGGCGACCGCCGTGGCCGAGGGCATCGGCATCGTGGTGGTGATCGTGGACAACCACGGCTACTCGTCGATCGGCGGGCTCTCGCGCTCGCTCGGATCTGCCGGCTTCGGTACTCACTACCGCCGGCTGGACGGAACTCAGCTGCTCGACCGCCCCGATGGGCAGGGGCCGGCCACCGACGCCCCGCCGCTTCCAGTCGACCTTGCCGCCAACGCCGAGAGCCTCGGCGCCCGCGTGCTGCGCACGCGCACGATCGATGAGCTGAAGGAGGCGCTCGACCGGGCTCGCGGCGAGAGCGGGCCGGTGGTCGTGCACATCGAGGTGGACCGCTACGCCGGCGTCCCGAGCTACGACAGCTGGTGGGACGTCCCAGTTGCGGAGGTCTCCGAAGACTCGGCCGTTCGCTCCGCGCGCGAGGAGTACGAGGAAGCCCGCGGCGGCCAGCGCTGGTACCTGGAAGCGCCGTGAGCTCCCTGCTGGTGCATCCGGCCGGCGACGGCACGGTCGTGTCGATCACCCCCGAGTCGGCCGGCTGGACGTACGTCGGCTTCGAAGTGCTCCTCCTCGGGCCTGGACGGACCGTGGAACGCGACACAGGCGCCTGCGAGTGCTGTGTGGTCTTCGTCGCCGGCAGCGGACACGTGCGCTCCGAGCACGGCGCCTGGCTCGATCTGGGCGGCCGCGAGACCCCATTCGCCGGCGCACCCGACGCCGCCTACCTGCCGCCGGGCGCGTCGTTCGCCGTCGAGGGCGCGGCCGTCGGTGCCGAGGTCGCCCTGTGCACGGCGCCGGCGGCGGCCGGTGCCGAGCCGCGTGTATTGCCGGGTGAGGAGAGCCAAGTGGAGGTGCGCGGGCACGGCGCCCAGGAGCGAAGCGTCACGCCGATCCTGATGGCCGACCGCCCCGCCGACTCGCTGCTCGTCTGCGAGGTGGTGACGCCGCCGGGGCACTGGTCGAGCTATCCGCCGCACAAGCACGACCGCGACGCCCTGCCGGAGGAGAGCCTCCTCGAGGAGACCTACTACCACCGCATCGAGCCGGCCCAGGGCTTCGCGCTCCAGCGCGTCTACACGGGCGACGGCACCCTCGACGAACCGCTGGTCGTGCGGGACCGCGACCTGGTCCTCGTGCCGCGTGGCTATCACACTGTGTCGGCGCCGCCCGGCTACACCGACTACTACCTCAACGTGATGGCCGGGCCGGTGCGCGCCTGGGCGATCGCCAATGACCCCGATCACGAATGGACCCTGAGCCCATGACCACCACCACCGAGACCGGCGTTCGCGTACTGGACAACTACGTACGCGGCCGATGGACCGCATCGTCCTCCACCGAGACGCTGCCGGTCACGAACCCCGCCACGGGTGACACGCTCGCGCGGGTTCCACTCTCGTCCGCCGCCGACCTCGACGCCGCCGTTCGAGCAGCGCGCGAGGCGCTGCCGGCCTGGCGGGCGGTGAGCGTGATCGAGCGGGCGCGCAAGCTGTTCGCCCTCCGTCAGGCCCTCGACGCGCGACGCGAGGAGCTCGCCCGGTCGGTAACCACCGAGATGGGCAAGACGCTCGGCGACGCCCAGGCCGAGGTCGCGCGGATGATCGAGATGGTCGAGTGCGCGTGCGCGGTGCCGACCACGATGCAGGGCCGCATCCTCGAGGACGTCTCGCGCAACGTCGACGCGGAAACTGTCCGCCAGCCCGTGGGCGTGTGCGCGGGAATCGTGCCGTTCAACTTCCCGGCGATGGTGCCGTTCTGGTTCCTCCCGTTCGCGATCGCGTGCGGGAACTGCTTCATCCTCAAGCCGTCGGAGCAGGTGCCGCTCACCCAGCAGATCGCGTTCGAGATGCTCGATGAGCTTGAACTGCCCCCGGGGGTCGTAAATCTCGTCAACGGCGGCCGCGAGGTCGTGGAGGGGATCCTCGACCATCCCGGCATCGATGCCGTCTCGTTCGTGGGATCGGCGCCGGTGGCTCGGATCGTCTACGAGCGGGCCGCGAAGGCGGGCAAGCGGGTCCAGGCCCTGGGTGGCGCGAAGAACCACATGGTCGTGATGCCGGACGCGGTGATCGACAAGACCGTCTCGGGGATCATCGGCTCGGCGTTCGGCGCCGCCGGCCAGCGCTGCATGGCGGGCTCGGTGGTCGTAACGGTGGGCGAGGCCCACGACCGGCTCATGCCCGCGCTCCGCGAGGCGACCGAGGGGCTCACCGTCGGGGACGGCCTCGACGAGGGCACGGACGTCGGCCCGGTGATCTCCGAGCGCGCGCGCGATCGGATCCGTGAGGCGATCGACCGCGCCGCCCAGGACGGGGCCGACCCGGTGGTCGACGGTCGCGACCCGGGCGGCGACCTCCCCCGCGGCGCCTACCTCGGGCCGACCATCCTCGACGGCGTGCGACCGGAGATGGAGGCCGCCCGCGAGGAGATCTTCGGCCCAGTGCTGTCGGTGATCCAGGCGAACAGCCTCGACGAGGCGATCGAGCTGGTTGGGGGCTCGCGCTTCGGCAACGGCGTCTCGATCTTCACCGAGTCGGGCGCCGCGGTGCGGCGGTTCCGCCACGAGGTGCAGGCCGGAATGGTGGGCGTAAACATCGGCGTGGCTGCCCCCGTCGCGTTCTTCCCCTTCTCCGGCTGGAAGGACTCGTTCCTGGGCGACCTGCACGCGCACGGCGGCGACGCGGTGGACTTCTACACCCGCAAGAAGACCATCACCAGCCGCTGGTTCTCGAGCGGCCAGGGCAGCGGCGCCTATTTCGTCGAGTCCTAGTGCGGCTGCTCGTCGAGGCCCGCCCGGGGGCGGGCAAGACGACGGCCGCGATCCGCCTCGCCGAGCGCCTCCGCGCGGCCGGGCTTCCCGTCGCCGGTTTCTTCACTGAGGAGATGCGCGAGCGCCGCGTGCGCGTGGGCTTCCGGATCGAGACGTTCGAGGGCGAGCGCGGGGTGCTCGCCCACGTCGACCTGCCTGGCCCGCCGCGCGTGGGCAAGTACGGCGTCGACCTCGAGGCCTTCGAGAGGGTCGCCCTGGCGGCGCTCGAGCCGCCCGCCGGCGGGGCGATGGTCATCGATGAGCTCGGCAAGATGGAGCTCGCCTCGGCGCGCTTCCGCGAAGAGGTTGCCGCGCTCATCGAGGCCGACGTGCCGCTGGTCGCGACCGTCCACGCCTTCCATCACCCCTTCACCGACGAGCTGAAGCGGCGCCCCGATGTCGAGGTCGTCAAGCTCAGCAAGGCGAACCGCGATGAGCTGCCGGATTCGCTTGCCGCGCGGCTTGTGTCCTGACCGGGCGGGGGTCGAGCCGATCGGCGAGGCCGCGCAGCGCCGCCGCGGCGGCGCCGCGCACGAGCGCCTTGCGTCCGCTCGGATCTCCCGGCTGGAACTGCCGCTCCACGGCGTTTCGGGCGAACATGGCTGCGATGGGGAGGTTCGACATTCCGCCCTCCTTTGAATCGTTTCAAACGAGCTCTTGGAGTGTAGCTTGAAACGATTCAAAGTCAAGCTTAGGATGTCCGAGTGAATCCGAGGGAGGGCGACGGGCCGCGCAAGGAGGAGCGTCGCCCGACGCTCAAAGACGTCGCCGCGCGGGCCGGGGTGTCGCTCGGCACGGCGTCCAACGCGTTCAACCATCCGGAGCGGCTCTCGAACGAGTTGCGCGAGCACGTCCTCGAGCAGGCGCGGCGCCTCGGCTACGGGGGCCCCGACCCTGCTGCGCGTCGTCTCCGGACGGGGCGCGCGGGAGCGCTCGGCCTGATCTTCACCGACCGCCTGCCCTTCGCCTTCGACGACGAGGCCGCCGTCATCTTCCTGCGCGGGGTCTCGGGCGCCCTCGAGAGCAGCGGCGACGGGCTGCTCCTCATCCCGACCTCACCCACGCGAGCCGAGGGCGCCCGGGTGGTGCGCCAGGCGGTCGTGGACGGCTTCCTCGTCTACTCCACGCCCACCGGCGATCCGCGCCTCGAGGCCGCGCTCGACCGCGGTCTCCCAACGGTTGTGGTCGACGAACCGCTGGACGTTCCGGTCCCCTACATCGGGGTCGAGGACCGGAAGGGAGGGCGCGCGGCGGCACGCCATCTGGTCGACCTCGGGCACGAACGAGTGGGAATCGTCGCCTTCCCCGAGCACGCGTTCGACGATGACTCGCTGCCGTTCGACGCCACCGCCGAGCGAATGGCGGGCTACCGCGAGGGACTCGGCGCTGCCTGGGACCCCGCTCTCGTCTTCACCGCCAGGGGCAACTTGCCGGAGATCGGCCGCCGGGCACTGCGCGAGTTGCTCACGCTCGACCCGCGGCCGACGGCCGTGCTCGCGATGAGCGACGCACTCGCGTCCGGCGTGATCCGCGAGGCCGCCGAACAGAGCCTCGAGCTGCCCCGCGAGCTGTCGGTGATCGGCTTCGACGACGTCCCGCTTGCGCAGCTCACGGACCCGCCGCTCACCACCGTCAACCAGCCGACCGAACTCAAGGGTGAACTCGCCGCCCGCTCCCTGCTCGAGGCGATAGACGCGGGCAGGCCCACCGAGCGCGCGCGGACGATAATGCCCACCGAGCTCGTGATCAGGGGGACGACCGCCGCGCCGCTGCGCTGAGAGGCGGCGTCAGCGGAACAGATCCCGATCGCGTGGACGCCGCAGCGCCGCGCCGCCCGGTCCGTCGGCCTCCGTTACGTACCGCTCGACCCCGCGCGCCAGCACCACGGGCTCGCGCGAGTCTTTCGCCCGTGCGAGGTCGGCGGCCCCCGCGACGGCATCGGCGATCGCGATCTCCGTGACGCGCAGCTCGCGGCCGTAGGCGTCCGGGCGTCCGTGCCAGGCATCGAGCGGCGCGAGACCGGCCACCCCGATCGCCACGTCCGTTTGCCCGAGACGCCATGCCCGGCCGAACGAGTCGCTGATCACCACCGCCGGGCGGACTCCCCGCGCGAGCTCGATGCCGCCGCGGAGTCGTCCGGCCGATGCGTCGGGATCCTCGGGCAGCAGCACGAGTTCGCCATCGCCAGACACGTTCGACAAGTCCACGCCCGCGTTCGCGCACACGAGCCCGTGGCGTGTGACGCAGATCAGGACGCCGTCTCGGGCACGGAGGACCTCCGCGGACTCGTCGAGCACGGCCTGCACGAGTCGCGCGTCTTTGTCGTGCTCCGCGGCGAGTGCGCGCGCCCGCTCGCCCGGCTCGATGCTCACCAGGCGCCGCACCCGCCCCTCGGCCTTCGATACCACCTTGTGGGCGACAACGAGCACGTCGCAGGAGGACAGATCCTCGGGCGCCCCCGCCGCGATCAGGCCCGCGAGATCATCGCCCGGCCGAACATTGGGAAGGGGCGGCAGTGGACGGCAGACGAGCGCGCGCCGCGAGGCGGATGGCATGGACCCGGTCAGGCCGAGGCTCGAATCCGCGCGCCGCTGGTCGTAGCGGCCGAGCCCCCCGCGTGCAAGCGATCGAGCTGGCGCAGGGCCCCGCGCGTCAGCGGCGCCTGGCCGTGGCGGCCCTCGAGGCCGGCGGCGAGCTGCGCGAGGTCGTCGGGCGTGTCCACATCGAGCTCCAGCGTGGGGACTCGCTCGATCGAGTACCCGACCCCGGCGGCCTTCGCCGCGGAGGTGTGGCGGGCCAGGCTGTCGGGGCCGAAGCTCGGCTCGAGGGCGTCGGGAGGGGACAGCAGAAGCGCGTTCGTGCCGGTGAGATGACGGTCGGGCACGATGGCGACGGCGGGCGCCCGCTCGAGCAGCGCCGCGACCTCGTCCGGATCGATCAGGGGCGTGTCACCCGGCACTAGCAGCACCCGCTCAAACCCTTGGTCGAGCGCGTAGCGGATCCCAATCAGCGCGGCGGGAGACTGGCCCGCCCGCTCGGTGTCGTGGAGCACGTGCACGCCTTCACCCAGGGCGGCGGACTCGGCGGCCGGGTCGGCCGTGACCACCGCCACCGCGTTCAGTCCGGGCACGTGGCGCAGCGAGGCGAGCACATCCGAGAACATCGCCTGGGCCAGCGCCCCGCGCGCACCAGCGGCGAGCGCGCCGGCCAAGCGCTGCTTGGCGGCGTCGAAGCTCTTCACAGGGAGGATCGCGATCGTGGACAATGTCAAGTAATTGAAAATCCCCGAGCGAAGCGACGGGATTTGGCCAGGGAGGCTCGCGCGCGAGGGTAGCGCTACTCGCGAAGGGACTCCGCAAACTCGAGGGTCCGCGCCGCGAGCCGCCGCGACGCGGCCACGGTGTCCATCCTCGTCTCGGTGACGTGGCCGGCCATGCCGGCCGCCTTCTCGTCCGCGACGATCCCGTCCAGGATCCCTCCGTAGGCGCGCGCGATCCCCGTCGCGCTCAGCTCGATCCCGGCGTACGCGCAGAACGCCTCCGTCGGGCCCTTGAGCGATCGCCCCCCCACCAGCGGGCTCACCGCCACCACCGGCGCGGGCGCGGCCGCCAGGGCCTCCCGCATGCCCGGGAGCGCGAGGATGGGTCCGATCGAGGCGATCGGATTGGACGGCCCGATCACGATCGCGTCCGCCTCGGCGAGCGCGAGCAGCACCTCGTCGGTGGGGCGCGCGGTCTCCAGTCCACGCAGCTCCACCGCCTCGATCGGCGACGGCGCGCCCGCGACGATCATGTACTCCTGGAACGGGAGCAGTCTGCCCCTGGCCCCCACCCAGGTCGACACCCGCTGGTCGCTCATCGGCAACACGCGTGCCTGGACTCCCATCGCCTCGACCACGGCGGCGTGCGCCTGGGTCAGCCGCTGCCCGGCCTGCATCCGCTCGCTGCGTATGAGGCACATAGCCAGGTCCCGATCGCCGAGCCGGAACCAGGCGGGACGTCCCGCCGCCTCGAGCGCCCCCATCACCTCGAAGGTGTCGCCGCGCAGTCCGTAGCCGCGTTCGTCGATCTCGTCGGCGAGCCAGTAGGTGACGAGGTCGGGATCGGGCGAGACGTGCACGGCGTACATGTCCACGTCGTCACCGGTATTCGCGATCACCACGAGGTCGTCGCAGACCTCGAGGAGTCCACGGGCGAGCTTCGCGCCGCCGGTGCCGCCGGAGAGGAGTGCTACCAGCGGGGCCACGGGGCGGCCACGCTAACGCACTCGGTAGGCTGCCGCACCCTTGCAACTAGCCGAACGCACAGCCCTCGTCACGGGCGGGGCGTCGGGGATCGGCGCGGCCACCTGCCGGCGGCTGGCCGCCGAGGGCGCTCGCGTGGCGGTGACCGACGTGAACGCCGCCGGTGCGCGGGAGGTCGCGGACGAGATCGACGGCGAGGGATACGAGCTCGACGTCCGCTCCGACGACTCGATCCGGGCCGCGGTGGAGGCCGCCGAACGCGACCTCGGGCCAATCGACGTGTTGGTGAACAACGCCGGGTACGACGAATGGAGCTGGTTCACCGCCACCGACCCGGCGCTGTGGGAGCGCGTGCTGGCGGTCAACCTGCGCGGCGTCATCGCCGTCACGCACACGGTGCTGCCGGGCATGCAGGAACGACGCCGGGGGCGGATCGTGAACACGGCGTCGGAGGCCGGCCGCGTCGGCTCGAGCGGCTCCGCGGTCTACTCCGCCGCGAAGGCCGGGGTGATCGGGTTCACGAAGGCGATCGCGATCGAGAACGGCCGCTACGGGATCACCTGCAATGCAGTCGCGCCCGGCCCGATCGAGACGCCCCTCCTCATGAGCGCGCCCGAGGCGCTCGGGGACCTGGGCAAGCGAATCGTCGAGACCATGGTCGGCTCCACGAACCTCCGCCGCCTGGGCCAGCCCGAGGAGGTGGCTGCCGCCATCACCTTTCTCGCCTCCGACGACGCGTCCTACATAACGGGCCAGGCGCTCGGCGTCAGCGGCGGACTTGCCAGGATCTAACCCATGATCCAGATCCGCGAGGTCGGTCCTCGCGACGGCTTCCAGAACGAGCCCGAGGTCATCCCGACCGACGACAAGGTGCGCCTCGTCGAGATGCTGGCGCGAACCGGGCTGCGGCGGCTCGAGGTCACCAGCTTCGTGCGCCCCGACGTGATCCCGCAGCTGGCCGACGGGGCCGAGGTGCTGCGCCGGGCGAGCATCCCCGACGAGGTCGCCGTGACCGTGCTGATCCCGAACGAGCGCGGGCTCGACAACGCGCTCGAGCTGCGGGATCGGTTCGACGAGGTGAACCTCTTCCTGTCGGCGTCCGAGACCCATAACCGCAAGAACGTGAACCGGTCGATCGAGGAGTCGCTCTCCGGGCTCGAGCGGGTGGTGGCGCGCGCCCAGGCGGAGGACCTTCGCTGCGAGGGTGTGCTCTCGGTGGCTTTCGGCTGCCCCTACGAGGGCGACGTCCCACGGGAGCGGGTCTTCGCGATCGCGCGCCGCCTGGTCGAGGCCGGTTGCGAGGAGATCGCCTTCGGCGATACCACCGGGATGGCGAACCCGCGGCAGGTGGGGGAGTTCTTCTCGGAGGCGGACCTCGGTGTGGAGCTCACGGCCCATTTCCATAACACGCGCGGCCAGGGCCTCGCCAATGTGGTCGCGGCGCTCGACGCCGGCGTGCGCTCGTTCGAGAGCTCATTCGGCGAGCTCGGCGGCTGTCCGGTCCCGAAGGGGGCAACCGGCAATATCGCGAGCGAGGACCTGGTGTCGATGCTCCACGAGATGGGGTACGAGACGGGTATCGACCTCGAGCGGCTGCTCGCCTGCGCGCGGGAGGTCCAGCAGGTGCTGGGGCGCCCGCTGGGAAGCCACGTGCTCACCGCCGGTCCCGTCGACTGGCATCGGTGACATTGCCTGAGTAGGGGCCCGGCACCGGGTAGCAGCCTCTACCGAGGAGGCTGCATGGCGATCGATACGCGCGAACGCGAGCGCCGGGAGGACGGCCAGGTCCGCGAGGAGCTGGGACGCGGCGGGACCTACCGCACGTTGGACGAGCAGGAGGGCAGGCTGTCGTCTGCGGAGGAGCGCTTCGAGCGCAGGCGGCGCACGATCGGCCTGTTCCTGGGACCGATCGTGTTGGGGGCGATGCTCCTCATTCCGTTCGACCTGGACGGCAACCAGCACCGGCTCCTGGCGATCCTGAGCTTCGTCGTCGTGTGGTGGGTGACCGAGGCGATCCCGATCCCGATCACGGCGCTGCTCGGCGTCACGCTCTGCGCACTGCTCGAGGCCACGCCGCCGCCCCCAGAGGGTGACAGCAGCGTGGACGTGGTCTTCTCCATGTTCACCGACGACACGATCTTCCTGTTCATCGGCAGCTTCATCATCGCCCAGTCGATGGTCGTGCACGGGCTTCACCGGCGTTTCGCCTACCGGGTCTTGTCCGCCCCGGGCGTCGGCGGTTCCACCTACCGCATCATCCTGGCGTTCGGTCTGATCGGCGCGATCACGTCGCCGGTGATGTCGAACACCGCCGGCGCCGCCATGATGTTGCCGATCGCGATCGGCGTGATGACCGTGGTGGGCGGCATGGTCGCCCGGCAGGCAGATGGCGAGCGGAACCCCGAACGGCTCCGCTTCGGTGCCGCGCTCATGCTTGTGATCACGTACGGCATCACCGTCGGCGGCCTGCTGCTGCCGATCGGCAGCCCCCCGAACCTGATCGGGCGCGACCTGCTCGAAACGGAGACCGGTGAGCCGATCACGTTCCTCGAGTGGTTCGTGATGGCCCTTCCGATCGTGCTCGTGATGTTCGCCGCCGTAATGATCATCGTGATCCTCTTCAACCGCCCCGAGGTGAAGGAGGTCGAGGGCGTAGAGGACCACGTGGCCGATGAGCGCCGCAAGCTCGGGCCGCTCACCCGCGGGGAGAAGAACACTCTCGCGGTTCTGGCCTTCGCGCTTATCGGCTGGTTCCTTCCCGGGCTGGTCGGGATCGTTGCCGGGGACGGCTCGGATGCCTACACCCAGGTCAGCGAGGCCTCCAACGAGGGGATCGTCGCGATCATCGCGGCGGCAGCCCTCTTCGTTCTGCCGATCGACTGGGGACGCCGCAAGTTCACGCTCACCTGGAACCAGGCGGCCGGGATCGACTGGGGCACGATCCTCCTCTTCGGCGGCGGCATCGTGCTTGGCACGCTGCTGAGTGAGACCGGCCTTGCGTCGGTGATCGGCGAGTCGCTTTCGGACGCCCTCGGCGTGTCCAACCTGCTGGGCATCTCGGTCGTGGTCGTCATCATCGCCGTGCTGACTTCGGAGACCACGAGCAACACGGCCAGTGCCGCCATCGTTGTCCCGATCGCCATCTCGATCGCCACGGCCTCTGACGTCAACCCGACGATTCCGGCGCTCGCAGCGATCTTCGGGGCAAACTACGGCTTCATGCTCCCGGTCTCCACCCCGCCGAACGCGATCGTCTACTCCTCCGGCCTGCTGCCGATTACGCGCATGATCAGGGCCGGCGCGGTGTTCGACGTGATCGGCGCCGTGCTCTGCGTGGTGGGCGTGATCGCGATGGCGAACCTGGTGGGGCTCGCGTAGGCCTCGCCCGTCCCTCGGCACTCGCGGTCGCGGCCGGCGCGGCCACCGTGCTTCCCGGTTTCCTCGTCGGGGCGCTGTCGCTTCAGATCCGCGGCGACCTCGATGCGAGCGTCGAGGCCGTGATCGCCGGGGTCACCGTCTTCTTCCTCGCTGGGGCCTTCGGGGCCGGACCGGGAGGTCGCCTCGCCGAGCGGGTCGGCGCCGCGACGGCGATGCGCGGCTGTGTCCTCGTGACGGCCGCCTGCCTGCTGGCGGCGGCGGCCCTTGCCTACTCGCTGGCGGCCCTGCTCGCGCTGCTCGCCGTGGCGGGGCTCGCCAACGCCGTATCGCAGCCTGCGATCAACCTGTTCATGGCCGAGCAGGTGCCGATCGACCGCCAAGGGCTCGCGTTCGGCATAAAGCAGTCGGCGATCCCCGCCGCGATCCTCGTCAGCGGGCTCGCGCTGCCGGCGCTCGGGCTGACGCTCGGCTGGCGCCCCACCTTCGCCGCCTGCGCGATCGGCCCGCTGGCGGTCGCCGCGGCGATACGACGCAGCGCCCACCGGCTGCGACCGGCCGAGGAGCGGACCGCAGCTCCCCGACCCAGCGGAGCGCTGCTGCTGATCGCGGTGGGTGCGGCGCTCGCGAGCGCGGGCCCGAATGCGCTCGGCGCCTATCTCGTGGCCTCGGCCGTCGACGCGGGCATCGCCGAGGGCGCCGCGGGTCTCCTCGCGGCGCTCGGAAGCGTGCTCAGCCTTCTCGTCCGAGTGGCCCTCGGCGTGCGCGCGGACCGGCGGCGCGACTACGGCTTCGCGTCGGTGGCGGTCCTGCTGGTCGCCGGGGCCGGCGGCTTCGGGCTGCTCGCCACGGAGGCGGCTGCGCCGTTCGTGGTCGGGGCGCTGCTCGCCTTCGCGCTCGGCTGGGGCTGGCCCGGTCTCTTCAACCTGGCCGTGGTGCACCGTCACCGCGAGGCGCCGGGAGCCGCGACCGGGATCAGCCAGTCCGGGATCTACGTCGGAGCGGCGGGCGGCCCGGCGGCCTTCGGCGCGATCTCGGCCGTTGCCGGCTATCCCGCGGCCTGGGGAGCGGCGGCCGCTTTCGCGATGTCGGGCGCGGCGGTCATCGCGCTGGCAGGCCGCCGGGTGGGCCTGCGCGTCTCCTGGCGCTGAGCGTTTCTCCACGCCTTCGCCTGGCCAAGCACTGGCTTTCGTGCGCCAAACAGGACGAAATTAGGACGAGACCACGAAATCTTCCCTAATCCGGGGTGTTTTCCGCGCTCGAATCGGGTATCACCCATTCATAGCCGCCGAGGCCGGTTTTCGGCACATAGTGGGTTCCCCCGACCCAGCCTCGGCCAGCGGGCGGGCCCGGACCACGGCATCCGGGCCCGTCGTCTTTGAAGGCAAGGCAGCCGA
>Ga0081538_10005125_pt1 | contig 11890 bp, 12 predicted proteins | sample TabmetS5T2R1_FD_71022 | JGI IMG/M metagenome (GOLD analysis project Ga0081538, IMG submission 71022) | Tabebuia heterophylla rhizosphere microbial communities from the University of Puerto Rico - S5T2R1 | ecosystem: Host-associated > Plants > Roots > Rhizosphere ... | reverse complement strand
TACGCCGAGCTGACCCCGCCCGACGTCTCGGCCGACCAGGCGGCGGTGATGCGGCAGGCCTTCGCCGGGATGCTGTGGAGCAAGCAGCTGTACGCCTACGACGTGGCCCGCTGGCTGCGGGGCGACCCGACCCAGCCCGCCCCCCCGGCGTCCCGCCTTGGGGGCCGCAACGCCCACTGGGCCAACTTCGACGCCTTCGACCTCATGTCGATGCCGGACAAATGGGAGTACCCCTGGTTCGCGGCCTGGGACCTGGCCTTCCACTGTGTCTCCCTGGCCCACGTCGACCCGGCGTTCGCCAAGTACCAGCTGCTGCTGGTGTGCCGGGAGTGGTTCCAGCACCCCAGCGGCGCCCTCCCGGCCTACGAGTGGGACTTCGGCGACGTGAACCCGCCGGTGCAGGCCTGGGCGGCGCTGGAGGTGTTCGCCATCGACGGCGCCCGCGACCTCGACTTCCTCAGCCGGGTGTTCGACAAGCTCCTGGTGAACTTCACCTGGTGGGTGAACCGCGAGGACGCCAACGGCTCCAACCTGTTCGAGGGCGGCTTCCTGGGCCTGGACAACATCGGTCCCCTGGACCGGTCCCACCTCCCGGTCGGCGGCACCCTCGAGCAGTCCGACGCCACCGGGTGGATGGCCTTCTACGCGCTCTCCATGGCCGCCATCGCCTCGATCCTGAACCGCTCGGGCCGGCGGCCCGCGCGCGACCTGGTGGTCAAGTTCCTCGAGCACTTCGCCCAGATCCGCCAGGCCATGGACACCCTGGGGGTGTGGGACGACGCCGACGGCTTCTACTACGACAAGCTGGTCGCCCCCGACGGGACCGCGGTGCCGGTCAAGGTCCGCTCCATGGTCGGCGTCATCCCCCTGGTGGCGGCCATGGTGATCGACGAGGAGGCGCTGGTGCGCGCCCGGGCGGCCGGGAAGGGGGCGGCGAGGCTGTTCGAGCAGCTGGGCGGCCCCGAGCGCCTGGCCGCCCAGGGCCTGCTCCGGGGCGCGCCCGGCGACCGGCGGCTGCTGCTGGGCGTGGTCGGGGTCGAGCACCTGGCCAAGCTGCTGGCCAGGCTGCTGGACGAGCGCGAGTTCCTGTCGCCGTATGGGCTGCGGGCCCTGTCCGCCTTCCACCGCGACCACCCCTATGAGCTGGAGGTCCAGGGGGTGCGGGCGGCGATCGACTACGAGCCGGCCGAGTCGACCACGACCATGTTCGGCGGGAACTCCAACTGGCGCGGGCCCGTCTGGTTCCCGCTCAACTACCTGCTGATCAGCGCCCTCGAGCGCTACCACCGGTTCTTCGGCGACGAGCTCACCGTGGAGTTCCCGACGGGCGGGCCGCGGGTCACCCTGGACAAGGTCGCCGACGGGCTGCGCCAGCGGCTCATCGACCTGTTCCTGGTCGGCCCGGACGGGCGGCGGCCCTGCTTCGGCTGGGTCGACCGCCTCCAGCGTGACCCCGCCTGGAACAACAACCTGGTGTTCAGCGAGTACTTCCACGGCGACAACGGGGCCGGGCTCGGCGCCTCCCACCAGACGGGGTGGACGGGGCTGGTCGCCGACCTGATCCGCGGGCGGCCGGGCGACGGAGTCTACACCTTGGGCGACCTCACCTGGGTCGTCGACCAAGAGGACCGGCCATGACCGGCCCCACGGACCCTGTGCGGGTGCGCCCAGGCCGCCGCTACCCGCTGGGCGCCACCCCGGGCCCGGGCGGGACCAACTTCGCGGTGTCGTCGGGGGTGGCCGAGGGGATGCTGCTGTGCCTGTTCGACGACGCGGGGACGGAGACCCGGGTCGCCCTGCCCGAGTACGACGCCGGCGTCTGGCACGGCTTCGTCGAAGGGGTGGGCGCCGGCCAGGCCTACGGCTACCGCGCCACCGGCCCCTGGGACCCGGCCCGCGGCGTCCGCTGCAACCCGGCCAAGCTGCTGCTCGACCCCTACGCCCGGGCCACCACCGGACCGGTCCGGTTCGGTCCCGAGGTCCTCGGCCACGACGTCGCCGATGCCGACCGGGCGAGCCAGCTCGACTCGGCCGGCCACGTCCCCCGCAGCCTGGTGGTCGACCCGGCCGTCGACCGGCTCGGCGGGGACCGACCTCACCACCGGTATGCCGACACCGTCATCTACGAGCTGCACGTCAAGGGGTTCACCATGCGCCATCCGGGCGTGCCCCCGGAGCTGCGCGGCACCTACGCCGGGCTGGGCCACGAGGCCGCGCTGGCCCACCTGACCGACCTCGGGGTGACCGCGGTCGAGCTGCTCCCGGTGCACCAGCACGTGCCCGAGGCGTTCCTGGTCGAGCGGGGGCTCACCAACTACTGGGGCTACAACACCGTCGGCTTCTTCGCGCCCCATGACGGCTACTCGGCCGCGGTCCGGGCCGGCCACCCCGGCGGCCAGGTGGCCGAGTTCCAGGCCATGGTGGCCGCGCTGCACGCCGCCGGGCTCGAGGTGCTGCTGGACGTGGTGTTCAACCACACCGCCGAGGGTGGCGAGGACGGGCCGACCCTGTGCCACCGGGGCCTGGACAACCCCGCCTACTACCGGCTGGACCCGGCTGACCCCCGCCGCTACCTCGACACCACCGGCTGCGGCAACGCCCTCAACGCCGGTGACCCGGCCTGCCTCCAGCTCATCATGGACTCCCTGCGCTACTGGGTCACCGAGATGGGCGTGGACGGGTTCCGCTTCGACCTCGCCCCCACCCTGGCCCGCCAGGACGGCGGCTTCGACCGGGTGTCGGCGTTCTTCGACCTGGTCCACCAGGACCCGGTGGTCAGCCGGGTCAAGCTGATCGCCGAGCCCTGGGACGTCGGCCAGCCCGACAGCTACGACATCGGCCGGTTCCCGCCCGGGTGGAGCGAATGGAACGGCCGCTACCGCGACACCGTGCGGGACTTCTGGCGCCGCCGGGGTGGGCTCGTCGGGGAGTTCGCGACCCGCTTCAGCGGCTCCTCCGACCTGTACGGCGGGTCCCGCCGGCGGCCCACCGCCTCGGTCAACCTGATCACCGTGCACGACGGCTTCACCCTGCGCGACCTGGTGTCCTACGACCACAAGCACAACCAGGCCAACGGCGAGGCCAACCGGGACGGGACCGACGACAACCGCTCCTGGAACTGCGGGGTGGAGGGGCCGAGCGACGACCCGGAGGTGGTCGGGCTCCGCGCCCGGCAGTCCCGGGCGCTGCTCACCACCCTGCTGCTGTCGTTCGGGGTGCCGCTGCTGTGTGGCGGCGACGAGCTCGGCCGCAGCCAGGGTGGCAACAACAACGCCTACTGCCAGGACAACGAGCTCTCCTGGCTGGACTGGTCCCAGCCCGACCAGGACCTGCTGGCCTTCACCCGGCGGCTGGTGGCCTTCCGCCGCGCCCACCCGGTGTTCCGCCGGCGCCGCTTCCTGGTCGGGATCGAGGCGGCCCAGCTCGCCTGGTACACCCCCTCGGCCACGCCGATGACCATGGAGAACTGGGCCGACCCCAACGCCAGGGCCCTGGCCATCTACCTCGACGGCGGCGACGACCCCGACCTCGCCGAGGACGGCACGCCGCTGGTCGACGACGACTTCCTGGTCCTGGTCAACGGCTGGTGGGAGAAGCTCCAGTTCCGGGTGCCTGACGTCGGCGCAGCGCGGACCTGGCGGACCGAGCTCGACACCTACGACCCCACGCCCGCCACGAGCCCGGAGGTCGTGCGCACCGGCGACGGTCGCACGCTGGGGCCCCAGTCGATCGTGGTGCTGCAGCGAGAGGGTAAGGGCTGACGGCCAGGGTCCCTTCGTGCGACGGGGCGGGAGTCGAAGGCCGTCCCGGAGAGGAAATCGGGCTGGCGGGCATGGGCGACGGCCTCGGATGCCGAGGCGAGCATGGCGGCCGAGCGTCGGCGGGAGGTGGGAAAGAGCGTTTACTGAACGTCAAGTGAGCGTTGCGCACCCGAGTAGGCCCACGCGGCCCGTGGCGTACAGCTCCAGCAGGAAGCGCACCACCAGGTTGGCGGACTTCAACGCATCCGTGGCGTCATACCCGGTTGTCGGGTCGGGCTCCTGCCGGGCGCCGGTGGCGCTGACCATCATGCATCATGGGCGCATGACCGAGTATCGAGCCGAGTTCGACGCCGACGTCACCTTCCTCAACGGAGGCGGACTGCAGGCCCAGGGGTTCAAGCTCGACGTTCCCGACCCGCAGATCACCCAGGAGCAGCTCGCGAGCCTCTTCGTCGGCCAGCTCGGCCTGCTGATGACCGAGCGGGTCACGCTGCGCGCGGTGCGGGTCGTCCAGGAACCGCACAAGGGCCTTCGCGGCCATCCCGAGGCGCCACGGCTGGCACCGCCCGGCCCGCCCGTGCGATTGGTCGAGCTCAGCCACCCGATCACCGCGGGCATGACGACCTACCCCGGGCTGCCGGGACCGGAGATCACGCCCTACCTGACCCGCGAGGCGTCCCGCGACCGCTACGCGCCTGGCACCGAGTTCGCCATCGACCGCATCACCATGCTGGGGAACACCGGCACCTACCTCGACAGCCCCTACCACCGCTACGCCGGCGGCGCCGACCTCGCCGACGTCCCGCTCGCCGCGCTCGCCGACCTCCCTGCCGTCGTTGTCCGGCTGGCCGACTCGGGCCGCCGCGGCGTCGACGTCGGCGCGCTCGCCGCGCTCGCCGTGGAGGGCCACGCGGTCCTGCTGCACACCGGCTGGGACCAGAACTGGGGCAGCGACCGGTACGGCCAGGACGCACCCTACCTCTCTCGCGCCGGTGCGCAGTGGCTCGCCGACCATGGCGCCCGGCTGGTCGGCATCGACTCGGTCAACATCGATGACGCGGCCGACGGCGAACGGCCGGCGCATTCGCTGCTGCTGGCCGCCGGGATCCCGGTGGTGGAGCACCTCACCGGGCTGGACCAGGTGCCCGCCACCGGCGCCCGCTTCACCGCCACCCCGCCGCGCCTGCGCGCGTTCGGCACCTTCCCCGTGCGTGCGTTCGCGTCGGTTCCCGGAGCCTCGCCCGCGGCCTCGTGAGCCTTGCTGGCGAGTCGCTCGCCTGGGCTGCCGCCTGGTCGTCGTTCTTTGAGTTCGACTGGTTGGTGACGTAATGCGTGGCGGTATGGAAGGGGCACGAACGCCCGGGATCATGCGGTTCCCAACGCCTCATGACCACAACGGACGCCCGTGCCTGCCGAGTCATCATCCTCGATCCCGGCCGCCCTGGCCCGGCCCGCCCACGCCGAGGCCCTCTCAGGAAGCCGAAGCCCCGCACCTGCTGGCCTACCTCGCCAGCGTCCCGACCCACGAGCCTCCACCGGGCGGCGGCATCCGCTCATCGCCATCCTGGTGCTGGCCGCCGCGGTCCTCGCTGGTGCCAGGTCCATAACCGCGATCGCCGAGTGAGCTGCGGATGCCCCGCAGCCGGTCCGGGCCGCGCTGGGCGCCCGCCGGGATGCGCCCGACCACTATTCGCTGCCGGCCGAGGCCCGATCCGCCGGACGCTGGCGCGTCTGGATGCCGACGCCTTGGCGGCCACGATCGGCACGTGGCTGGCCGACCGGGAGGATGCTGGGCAGCGGCGACGGGCGGTCGCGGTCGACGGCTAAGACGCTGCGGGGCGCCCGACGTACTGGCCGGCAGGTCCACCTGCTGGCGGTGATGGAGCACACCACCCACGCGGTGCTGGCGCAACGCGAGGTCAACGACGCTCCCGGCGAGGTTGCTGCTCCCAGCCGCTGCTGGCCGACCTGGAGTTGGCCGGGGTGGTCGTCAACGCCGATGCGCTCCACACCCACGCTGAGGCCGCAGAGTTCCTCGTGGCCACCAAGTGCGCGAATTACCTGCTCACCGTCACAGTCAACCAGCCCGCGCTGCTTGGCCGCTGCCAGCGGCCTGCCTGGCACAACGTGCCCGTGCTGGACCGCACCCGCGACCGCTCGCATGGCCGGCACGCACAGGTGGCAGGCCACGGTCGTCGACGGGGAGGCCGGGGTCACCACCTGCACTACCGGGTCCGGCGCTGAGGTCAGCGTTGCCTGCCTGCACCTCCGGGCACATGGCTCATCGCGACCGCGGACTGCTCGCCCCTCGTCTCGGAAGCTGCCTCAGAACCTCGCCGTGAAGGGCTGAGGCCGGGCGGCGAACCCCGGGCCGGGTTGATTCCCTCCCACAGATCAGGCCGACTGGCCTATCATTAGGCCATGCGGACTGACAGTAGTCCAAGTGGACGAAAGCGGAACCCGATCATCGAGGCGGCGCGTCGGGCACAGATCATCGACGCCGCGATCGAAACCGTCGCGACGGTCGGCTACGCGCGGGCGTCGCTGGCGCGGATCGCGCAGCAGGCGAAGACCAGCAAGAGCGTGGTCTCCTATCACTTCGCCGGCAAGGACGACCTCCTGGTCCAGGTGGTCACCCAGATCTACACCGACACCTGGGCGTTCATGGAGCCCCGGATCAGCGCCGAACCCAGCGCGGCCGGCAAGCTCCGGGCCTACATCACCGCCGAGCTCGACTACATGCGGTTGCACCGGTCGCGGCTGCTGGCGGTGGCCAACATCGTCACCAACCACCGGGCGGACGACGGCTCGTTGCGTTTCCCTCCCGGCGCGGAGGAATCGGTCGTCACCGTGCTGTCCGAGATCCTGCGCGGCGGCCAGGAAGACGGAGAGTTCCGGGACTTCGACCCGCGGGTGGTCGCCGTGACCGTCAGCCAGGCACTCGACGGGGCACTCGGCCAGTGGGTGACGGACCCCACCACCGACCTGCAGGCCTACGCCGCCGAGCTGACCACCCTATTCGACCTGGCCACCCGCCGCGAGGAGTCCAGATGAGCCTGACCCACAGGGGCGTGAACTACGACGTCGGCACCAACTACGGCTCTGGCGGCGCCCTGACCCGCGCGGTGTGGGACCTCGACCTGGTGCGCCAGGAGATCCGAGCCATCGGTGACGAGCTGCGCTGCACGTCCATCGGCATCTACGGCACCGGCGTCGACCGGCTCGTGGAGGCCGCGGCGGCCGCGCTGGAGGACGGCCTGGCCGTGTGGCTCCAGCCGCGGCTGATCGACGCCAGCCCGCAGGAGACGCTGCGCCACCTGGCCGAGGCGGCCCGGGCCGCCGAGTCGCTGCGCAGGCGCCACGCCGCGCTCGTCCTCAACGTGGGCTGCGAGCTCAGCATCTTCTCCACCGGCATCATCCCCGGTGCCGGCTACCAGGAACGAGGCGCCAAGCTCAGCTCTCCGCGGTACTGGTTGCTGCTGCCGTGGTTCAACAGGAGGCTCAACGCGCTCCTGGGGCAGGCAGCCGCCACCGCCAGGTCTTGCTTCAACGGCCAGATCACCTACGGCGCCGGGCTGTGGGAGCGGGTGAACTGGGACCGGTTCGACATCGTCGGCCTGGACTACTACCGCATCCCCGCCAACCGCTCCAGGTACGTCGCCAACCTCCGGAGGTTCCGAAGGCATGGCAAGCCGGTGGTCGTCGTCGAGTTCGGGTGCGCCAGCTTCGAGGGCGCCGTGGAGCAGGGTCCCGCCAGCCACGAGATCATCGACTGGAGCGGCCCCGTCCCCCGGCTCACCGGCTCGCGGGTGCGGAACGAGCAGGTCCAGGCCGACCAGATCGCCGAGCTGCTCGGCATCTACGAGGCGGAGGATGTCCATGGCGCGTTCGTGTTCGAGTTCATCGAACCCTCCTACCCGCACGCCGCCGATCCCCGCTACGACCTGGACATGGCCGGCTACGGCATCGTCAAGGTGCTTCCCGGTGCGCAGGGACGGCCATATCGCTGGGAGCCGAAGGCGGCCTTCCAGACGATCGCCGGCCTCTATGGCGCCCACCGGCGGCAGGATCAAGGCTGACCTGGCCCCGAGAACCTCGCCAGACCACGGCCGCCGGGGCGCGGGCCGATCACTACGGCAGTTGCCGGCAGAGGTGTCGGTCATGCGGCGATAAGCACCGCATCGTCTCCGGTTCCCCTGCCTGGCTCACGTCCATCCTGTCAGACCACCCGCACCGGCCATCACGCCACCCTGACGAAGCCCTGCCGTAGCACCAGCCTCGGCGACCACGCGAGCGATCCCGCGCCCCAAGCCCCCGGCTTGCAACCATGACCGTGGCTTGTCTTACAGCTCACCATGAGCATCCTCTTCTTATGCGTTTCCGTGGACTCCCGAGGTCTCTAACCGGCGGCTACTGCCTGATCGACTGCAAGGACCCCGACGAAGCGATCGAAGTCGCTTCTCAGCTACCCGGCGCGCGCACCGGAACCATCGAGGTACGTCCCATCGGGGAGTTGGAGGTGTAACGCGCGCCATCGAGATCGCAGTGGTGGACGCTGCGCTCGTGGACACCTGGTCGTGATCGGCTGGACGCCGGCGTCTGGTCGTGGACGTCGCTGTCCGAGGTCGTGTCCGCAGGGGACACTACCCGTCCGGACGCCGCGGCTGCCTCGCGGCCACCTCAGCCCCGCGCGAGCTGCTGGCGGGCCACCCCGACCACGGTGGCCGTGGCGAGCACGTGGAACAGGACCAGGCCGAGCTGCCTGGCGACCGACACGTCGAGGCCGAAGGGGGCGCCGGCCGACAGCAGCCCGAAGGCGACCGCCAGCGCCGTCCAGGCGCGCACACCGCCGGGCTGACGACGTCCCAGCAGCCACAGCGCCACCGCGCCGACCAGGGCTGCGCCGAGGGTCGCCCCCACGACCAGGCCGAGCGGCAGGGAAACCAGCTCGGTGCCGCCCGGCTCCACGACGACCATCAGCCCGGCGTCGCCGAGCGGCTGCACGACGACCCAGGCCAGCGCGTTGACGAGCGTGGCGGCGGCCGCGGCGACCAGCCCGGCGCGCCAGAGGCGAGCGGAGGAAGGGGCTTGGGACAGTGGCCGCGCACCGGACGTGATGCTCATGGATGACCTCCTGGCGCAAGAGGAGTGGTCCGAGTTCGCCCCTCAGTCGGGATCGGTGGGCAGGATGAGGTGGCGAAGCTTGTCGGGGTTGGTGATGGTGTGCACGGTCTGGACCAGGTCGTCAGCGATATCCAGGGACACCACCGCCACGGGATACCCGTCGGGGTCCAGGTACAGCGCTCCCGGCTGGCCGTTGACCTCGGCGTAGCGGACGCTGCGCACCCCGAGCCGCTGGAACCACCAGGGCTTGAACTGGCCGACCAGCTGGACGACCCGCTCGCGCCCATAGACCGGGCGAAGGCTGGCAGGGGCCTTGCCGCCGCCGTCGCCGTAGACGACCACGTCGGCGGCCAACAGCCGGACCAGCCCCTGGGCGTCGTCGGCCTCGACCGCCTCGAAGAACCGCCGCGCCAGCTCCTCGCGCTTGCGGCGCGAGGCCTCAAAGCGCGGCTTCCTGGCCTCGACCTGCCGGCGCGCCCGCACCGCGACCTGGCGGCAGTTGTCGGGGCTCTTGCCGACCACGGCCGCGATCTCCTCATAGCCGTAGCCGAACACCTCGCGCAGCAGGAACACCGCCCGCTCGACCGGGCCGAGGCTCTCCAGCAGGACCAGGAACGCCAGCGACAGCGAGTCGGCCGTCTCGGCATCTTGCATGGGGCCTCCCGGCTCCGGGTCGGTCACCAGCGGTTCGGGCAGCCAGGTGCCGACGTAGCGCTCGCGCCACACGCGGGCCGATTGGACGTGGTTGATGGCCAGCCGGGTGGTGACCGTGGACAGCCACGCCTTGGGCGCGGCGATCTCGGTGCCGCCGGTGGTTTCGCGGTGGAAGCGCAGGAAGGCCTCCTGGACGATGTCCTCGGCGTCGCTGGTACTGCCCACCATCTGGTAGGCGAGCGAGAACAGCAGCGGCCGCAGCTCCTCGTACACCGGTTCCCTCGTGGTGTCGGTCGTCGGCGTCACAGCCATCTTCTCCCTCTGCGACCGGGCGAGGCGCCCGGCTGTGACACCCAACCGGAACGAAGCCCTGCCCGGTGCCCACTTCCCCCTTCTCTTCCCTCTGAGACAGGGCTCGGCCTCGTCTGTGACACCCGGGCTGCGGACGCAAGGCCCGGTGTCCAAAGCCGGCAGGCCGGCCGACCTCAAAGGGGCGACAGGTGACAACGCAACAGCCGAACAGGAGGCAACCACCATGGCGTTCCCAGGACCGCTCCGCCACGATCGGCGCTACCGCCGGCCCACGACGGTGACCGGCCACGGGCTCGTTCCCGTGGCCGGCGGCTCGTTCTGGTGACGCTGGCTGGCCTGCTGACGCTTGGTGCTCAGCGCCTGCGGGTCCGATCAGGCAGCCCAGGCCCCCGGCTCCCGCCGACAACAACGGCGAGCCCACCGTGACCATCCAGGACCTGGCCTACACGCCCGAGACGCTTACGGTCCAGGCCGGCGCCACGGTCACCCGGGTCTGCGCGACGGCGCCGTCGCCCACGACGTCAAGGGCGACGGCTTCCGCAGCGAGGTCATGGCCGAGGGGACCTTCCGCCACCGCTTCACCCAGCCCGGCAGCTACGACTACCTCTGCACCCTGCACCCCACCATGACCGGCACGATCGAGTGACCGGCTGATGCTGGCGTCCATCCCGCCCCGGCCCGCCTGCTCCCCACCGCGGCCCCCGGCCGGCGCCTGGACGGACTGCTTCGCCGGGCCGTTCCGCCGTTGCTGCGGGGCTCGCTGGGGATCACCTTCGTGTGGTTCGGGGCCCTCAAGCTGGCCGGCCAGCCGACCCTGCCGGCGTCGCTGGTCGCCGCGATCACCCCGTTCCTGGATCCTGACGTGTCGGTGCCGCTGGTGGGCGCGGTCGAGGTCGCCCTCGGGGTCGGGCTCCTGGTCGGCCGCTGGCTGCCGGTGGTGCTGGCGGGGGTCGCGCTGCAGCTGTCGGGGACGTTCCTGGTGCTGGTGCTGCGGCCCGACGTGGCGTTCGTGGGCGGCAACCCGCTGCTGCTGAGCGTGGAGGGCGAGTTCGTCGTCAAGAACCTGGTGCTGCTGGCCGCGACCGCCGCCCTTGCCCTGCACGCGCTCAGCCGGCGACCGGAAGCGACCATCAGCCAGCAGCGCCCGGACGCCTACGACCCAGCCCACAGCACCCCGACCCAGGACGCGGCGTGACCGGCGGACCGGCGGGAAACACCGGAATGGACGAGGAAGCCATGGCGTCACCCATCCTGGTCACCGGCGGCACCGGCACCCTGGGACGGCTCGTCGTCCCGCGGCTGCGCGACGCCGGCTGCGAGGTCCGAGTGCTCAGCCGGCGCAGCCACGAGGGCGCGGAGGGGGTCGAGGTCGCGACCGGTGACCTGGCCACCGGCGAGGGGATCCAAACCGCGGTGGAGGGAACCGAGGTGATCGTGCACCTCGCGGGCACCAGCAAGGGCGACGAGGTCAAGGCGCGGCACCTGGTCCGGGCCGCGTCACGGGCCGGGGCGCGGCACCTGGTGTACATCTCGGTCGCCGGCGCCGACCGCATCCCGGTCGTCAGCGGCATCGACCGCGCGATGTTCGGCTACTTCGCCTCCAAGCTCGCCGCAGAGAAGACGATCGCCGATTCCGGCCTGCCGTGGACGACGCTGCGCGCCACCCAGTTCCACGACGGGATCTTGCTGACCGTGCGGCAGCTGTCCCGGCTGCCGGTGCTTCTGGTCCCGGCCGGCTGGCGGTTCCAGCCGGTCGACGCCGCGGAGGTGGCGGCCCGGCTGGTGGAGCTGGCGCTTGGCGCGCCGGCCGGGCTGGTGCCCGACCTGGGCGGGCCGCGGGTGTATGAGATGGCCGCGCTGGTCCGCAGCTACCTGCGGGCCCGTGGCAAGCGCCGGCCGATCCTGCCGGTGTGGCTCCCGGGCAAGGCCGCCCGTGCGTTCCGGGCTGGCGCGAACCTGGCCCCGGACCGGGCGGTGGGCCGCCGGACCTGGGAGGACTTCCTGGCCGAACGGGTGAGCGCGCCGAGCGGCAGCTGACG
>Ga0081538_10005124_pt1 | contig 11891 bp, 11 predicted proteins | sample TabmetS5T2R1_FD_71022 | JGI IMG/M metagenome (GOLD analysis project Ga0081538, IMG submission 71022) | Tabebuia heterophylla rhizosphere microbial communities from the University of Puerto Rico - S5T2R1 | ecosystem: Host-associated > Plants > Roots > Rhizosphere ... | reverse complement strand
GAGGCCGCCAGCGAGTACGCCAAGGTTCGCGAGCAGTTCGGGCGGCCCATAGCCACGTTCCAGGCCGTCAAGCACCACTGCGCGAACATGCTGGTGGCCACCGAGCTGGCGACCGCAGCCGTGTGGGACGCCGCCCGCGCCGCGGCCGGAGCGGGCGACCAGTTCAGCTACGCCGCGGCGGTCGCCGCCACGCTGGCCGTGCCCGCGGCCGACCTGTGCGCGCAGCTCAACATGCAGGTGCACGGCGGCATCGGGTACACGTGGGAGCACGACGCCCACCTCTACCTGCGGCGCGCCGCCGCCATCGGTGCGATCGTCGACACCGAGGCCGCGGCGTTGGCGGTCACGGACCTGACCCGCCGGGGTGTGCGGCGCGAGCGCACGGTCGACCTGCCCCCGGAGGCCGAGGCTTTCCGCGAGGAGGTGCGCTCGTTCGTCGCCGGCCTCGAGGGCGTCGACGAGGACGGTCGCCGCCGGGCCCTCATCGACTCGGGTTACGCCGTGCCGCACTGGCCGCAGCCGTGGGGACGGGCCGCGGGTGCCGTCGAGCAACTGGTGATCGAGCAGGAGTTCGGCGCCGCCGGCATCAGCCGGCCCAACTACGGCATCACCTCGTGGATCATCCTGACCCTGATCGAGCACGCCTCCCCCGACCAGGTCGCCCGGTGGGTCCGGCCCGCGCTGGCGCAGGAGCTGGTCTGGTGCCAGCTGTTCAGCGAGCCGGACGCCGGCTCGGACGCGGCCGGGATCAAGACCCGTGGCACCCGGGTGGAGGGCGGCTGGCTCGTGAACGGCCAGAAGGTGTGGACGAGCGGCGCGCACCACAGCCGCTACGGCCTGGCCACGGTGCGCACCAATCCCGACGCCCCCAAGCACAACGGCATCACCACGATGGTCATCGACATGGAGGCCGACGGCGTCGACGTGCGGCCGCTCAAGATGCCGACCGGCACGTCCGAGTTCAACGAGGTGTTCTTCAACGACGTGTTCGTGCCCGACGACGACGTCGTGGGGCCGGTCGACGACGGCTGGACCGTGGCCCGCGCCACGCTCGGCAACGAGAGCGTCAGCATCGGCGGCGGGCAGGGCGGCGCCGCCCTCCCCGGTGCGGCGCTGATCGGGCCGCTCGACGCCCATCCCGAGCGGCTGGCCGGCGGTGCCGGCCGCGTGGGTCGCTACATCGCCCGGAGCCAGGCGATGGACGGGCTCAACCTGCGGAGCGCCCATCGGGCGGTCGCCGGCGGTGGCCCGGGGCCCGAGGGCAACGTCACCAAGCTGGTGCTGTCGGAGAACGGGCACGAGGCGGCCGCGATCCTGGCCCAGCTGACCGGGCCCGAGGGCGCCTTCCTCGACGGTCCGGGTGCGCTGTCGGGCCGGCTCGTCCTCCTGCACCGGGCGTTGTCGATCGCCGGGGGCACGTCGGAGATCAAGCGCAACCAGATCGGTGAGCGCATCCTGGGCCTGCCCCGAGACCCGCTGATCCGGTGAATAGAGTATAAGGAATCGCCCCAGGGCAGAGGAGGAGCACCCCGATGCGCGAGGTCGTGATCGTCGAGGCCGCTCGGACCGCGGTCGGCCGCAAGAACGGCACGCTGGCCCGCACCCACCCCCTCGACATGCTGGGGCCGGTCCAGTCCGCCGTGCTCCATCGCGCCGGCGTCGATCCGAGCAGCGTCGGTCAGGTCTTCGGCGGGTGCATCGATCAGGTCGGCGCCCAGTCCGGCAACGTCACCCGCAACGCCTGGCTGGCCGCCGGGCTGCCCCAAACGGTCGCCTGCACGACGGTCGACAGCGCCTGCGGATCATCCCAGCAGGCATTCAACCTGGCCGTGGGCCTCGTCGGCTCTGGCACCGAGGACGTCGCGCTGGCCTGCGGCGTCGAGAACATGAGCACCGTCCCACTCGGCGCCAACGCTATGGACGGCGCCGCCGCCGGCCACGGCAAGCCCGTGAACCGGAGCTATGCCGCCCACTACGAGTTCACCTCGCAGTTCGAGGGCGCCGAGCGCATCGCCACCAAGTACGGCATCAGCCGCCGTGACGCCGACGAGCTCGGGTTGGAGTCGCAGCTCCGGGCCCGCCGGGCGCTCGACGAGGGCCGGTTCGAAACCCAGGTGGTGCCGATCGAGGCCGTGCAGGTCGACGACGACGGCCAGCGGCTGGACGAAACGGTCACGTTCGCCGTCGACGAGGTGCCGCGCGAGACCAGCCTGGAGGCGCTCGCCGGCCTCAAGCCGGTGGCCCGCGACGACGGCATCCACACGGCGGGGACCAGCTCCCAGATCGCCGACGGCGCGGCGGCCGTGCTGCTCATGGCGGCGGACAAGGCCCAGGAGCTCGGGCTGCGCGCCCGGGCCCACGTCGCGCACACGTGCCTGGTCGGCTGCGACCCGGTGCTGATGCTCGAGGGACCGATCCCGGCCACGGAGCGGCTGCTCGACCGGAGCGGCCTGAACCTCCACGACATCGACCTGGTCGAGATCAACGAGGCGTTCGCCTCCGTCGTGCTGGCCTGGGCCCAGGCCTGCGGCGCCGACATGGAGAAGGTGAACCCGAACGGCGGTGCCATCGCCCTAGGGCACCCGCTGGGCGGGACCGGCTGCATCCTCGTGACCAAGGCGCTCCACGAGCTCGAGCGCAGCGACGGCGAGCACGCGCTGGTCACCATGTGCTGCGGTGGTGGACTCGGCACCGGCACGCTGCTCCAGCGGGTCGCCTGACGAAATGTCCCCGGCCGATGACCGGACTGGCGAGGCAATGCTTTCCGCCATGTCGAGCTCGAGGTCATGGGTACCGGAGCCGGCACCTATGACCTCGGGCTTCCCGCGCCGGAACCGACTGCCTCGGGCCGCCGCGCCATCGGTACCCACGAAGGTGTCCGAGGCGCGATGAGCGGTCACCGCGACCTGGGAACGGTCGATGCGCTGGTGATCGGCGCCGGGGTCTCGGGGCTCTACCAACTGCTTCGGCTCCGGGACCTGGGGCTGCGGGTCGTAGCACTGGAAGCCGGCTCGGACGTGGGTGGCACCTGGTACTGGAACCGCTACCCCGGCGCCCGTTTCGACTCCGAGAGCTACACCTACGGCTATTCGTTCTCGGACGCCCTCCTCGACGAGTGGGAGTGGACCGAGCACTTCAGCCCGCAGGCCGAGACCCTGCGCTACCTCCGCCACGTCGCCGACCGGTTCGCGCTCCGGGCGCACATCCGGTTCGACCGGCGGGTCACGTCCGCGACCTGGGACGACGAGGCATGCCGCTGGACCGTGGCGACCGAGGACGGGTCCACCTGGCTGACGCAGTGGCTCGTCACCGCCATCGGCGCCTTGTCGGTGCCCACTCTCCCGGCGATCGACGGCCGCGACGACTTCGCCGGCCCGGCGATCCACACGGCGCGATGGCCCGAGGACGGCGTCGACCTCGCTGGGCTGCGGGTGGGCGTCATCGGCACCGGTGCGACGGCGGTCCAGCTCATCCCGGAGGTGGCGAAGGTGGCCGCCTCGCTCACGGTGTTCCAGCGCTCCCCCAACTGGTGTGCACCCCTGCACAACCGGCCGATCGACGCCGAGGCGCAGGCCCGGATCCGGGAGAACCAGCGCGACATGCTCCGCCGCTGCCGGGAGACCTTCGGTGGGTTCCTCCACGACGCCGAGGGCGAGAAGACGACCGACGTGACAGAGGTCGAGCGCGAGGCGTTCTGGGAGCAGCGTTATGCCGAGCCGGGGTTCGCGCTCTGGTTCGCCAACTACCGGGACGTGATGGTCAGCCCCGACGCCAACCGCCTGCTCAGCGACTTCATGGCCCGGAAGATCGCCGAGCGCGTCCACGATCCCGATGTCGCGAAGCGGCTGATCCCCACGGACCACGGGTTCGGGACCAAGCGCGTCCCGTTGGAGACCGGGTACTACGAGGCCTACAACCAGCCGAACGTCGAGCTCGTCGACCTGCGGGAGACCCCGATCGTCCGCATCACGGCCGAGGGCGTGACCACGACCGCCCGGGACCACCCGCTCGACTTCCTCGTGTTCGCCACCGGGTTCGACGCCGTCACCGGCGCGTTCGACCAGATCGATGTGCGCGGCGTCGGCGGCAGCACGCTCAGGGCCGCGTGGGCGAACGGGCCTGTGACCTATCTCGGGCTCCAAGTCCCCGGCTTTCCCAACCTGTTCACCGTCGCTGGCCCGCACAACGTGTCCACCCTCTGCAACATGCCGCGCTGCATCGAGCAGAACGTCGACTGGGTCACCGACTGCATCAGCCACGTGCTCGCCCGGGGTGCGAACCGGATCGAGGCGAGCGTGCCGTCAGCCGGCGAGTGGACGGCCCACACGTACGAGACCGTGGACCGCCTGCTGCTGAGCAAGGTCGACTCTTGGTTCCACGGCGTGAACAGCAACCTGCCCGGCAAGCGCCGGCGGCCGCTGATCTACGCCGGTGGCCTGCCGCGCTACCGGGAGCGCTGCGACGAGGTCGCCGCCGCCGGCTACGAGGGCTTCCTCATCTCCTGACGGCGACGCAACCGCCCATGGCGGTCAGCCCTCGAGCATGGCGATGACGTCGCCCAGCGCTCGGATCGAGCGTTCGGAGATCGGGCTCACCACCAGGATCGCCTCCTCTGCGCCGGCGGCGGCCAGGTCCCGAAGCCCGGTGGCGATCGCCCGACGTGGGCCGGTCAGCGGGCGCACCTCCTGCGTGTGGGGTCGATCGCGCGTGCCGCCGTCCAGGGTGACGAACACCGTGGCACTGCGCACGACGTCGGACGGTCGTCGACCGGCCTCCCGGACGAGCCGGCTGATTCGTGCGTCGTGCGCGGCGAACCCCTCCGGCGTGTTGCCGTACAGGTCGTACCAGACGTTCCACGCATCCACGTGTGGCAAGGAATTGCGCAGGACACGTTCGCCAGTCGAGCCGATCATCAGGGGAGGGCGGGTGGGCGGCCTCGGCAGCAGCACCGCGTCGTGCACGCGCTCGAAGCGCCCTTCATAGGTCACCCGCTCACCGTCGAGCAGGCGCCGGATGATCTCGAGCGACTCGGCGAAGCGCGAGGCGCGGTGGTCGAAGGGGGCGCCGAACGCGTGGAACTCCGTCTCGTTCCAGCCGGCGCCGAGCCCGAGCACGAGCCGTCCGCCACTGATCTCCTGGACCGCCGCCGCCTTCCTCGCCAGCAGGCCCGGCGCTGCGAACGCGGTGCAGGCCACCAGCGGGCCCAGTCGGACGCGTCCGGTGGTCGCCGCGATCGCGGCGAGGACGCTCCAGGCGTCCCAGGGCCCGCGTACCTCGCGGCCGTCGGCGCGGTACAGCAGGTGGTCTCCGACCCACACCGAGTCGAACCCCACCTCCTCCGCGGCGCGCGCCATGGCCAGGTACTCGGGCCACGTCACGTGCCGCTCGACCTCGGGGAGCTGCACACCGACACGCAGGCCCGGTCCCGCAGCGGGGCCTCGGCCCATGGCCTCGCTACCCGGCGAGGGCATCGAGGAAGCGGTCGACGTCCGACGCGTCGTTGTAGTGGACGAGCCCGGCTCGCACGGCGCCGGCGTCGCCCAGCCCGAGCCAGTGGGCGATCTCCCAGGCGTAGTTGGTGCCGCTCCACACTGCGATACCGCGCTCGGCCAGCCGCCGGGCGGTGTCGTCGGGCTCGACCCCGGCGACCGTGAACCAGCGGGTCGGGGCATCGCCCTGGTGACGCTCGCCGATCACGGTCACGCCGCCGATCGCCCGCAGGCCGGCATCGAGCTTGTCGCCAAGTGCCTGCTCCTCGACCCAGCCCTGCGGAATGACCCGATCGAGCATGAACCGGGCCGCAGCCCGCACCCCTGCGAGCTGCTCGAAGGGAAGGGTGCCCAGCTCCCAGCGCTCGGGCACGGTGTCGGGGGAGGGGACGAGCTTGTCGGGACGCAGCTCGGCCAGGAGCGCCGCGTCCGCGCTCAGCACCCCGACGTGCGGTCCGTACCACTTGTAGGCGGAGCAGACGATGGCGTCGGCGCCCCAGCCCCGGCGGTCGACCCGCCGGTGCGGGGCGGCGGCGACGGCGTCGACATACGTGCGGGCGCCGGCGTCGCGGGCGAGACGGCAGATGGCGGCGACGTCGGGGGCCGTGCCGGTGACGTTGGACGTGGCGGTGAACGCGATCCACCGGGTGTGCTCGGACACGACCGCGGCGACGTGTCCCGGTTCGAGGGCCAGCGAGTGGCGGTCGGGCTCCGCGAAGTGCACCGTGGCCCCCGCCCGCTCAGCCGCAACCATCCAGGGCCTCACGTTGCCGTCGTGGTCGAGCCGCGTGACCACCACCTCGTCGCCGGGGCCGAGCGTCCGGCCGACGGCGGCCGCGAACCGCATCGTCATGGAGGTCATCGACTCACCGAAGGCGATGCCCTCCGGCTCGCCGCCGAGGAGATCCGCGCACGCCTGGCGGGTCGACCACACGAGCGCGTCGGTGGCGGCCGCCTGGGGGAACGGACCGTGGGCGTTGGCCGGGTCACCGGACCGCCACCAGGCGGCGGCCGCCTCCATCGCGTCGTCGACGGCCTGGGTCCCGGCCGGCCCGTCGAGCCGCACCCAGTCGTCACGAAGCCCGGGGAAGCGGTCACGATCCACCGGGCGATCGTAGCGACGGCCCCGGCGCGCCCCGTTGGGTGTCGGCTCCGGCAGCGATGCCAGCATGGCGGATAGGTTTCCGATCGGACGATCGGGAGCGGATGGCCATGGTCGGATGCTGTCCGGTCGTAGAGCTCCGGCAGTACACGCTCCACCCCGGCCAGCGTGACGTCTTGGTGGACCTCTTCGACCGGGAGTTCGTCGAGTCGCAGGAGGCCGTCGGCATGGAGCTGATCGGCCAGTTCCGTGATCTCGACCGGCCGGACCGGTTCGTGTGGCTGCGCGGCTTCCCGGACATGGAGTGTCGCCGGCTGGCGCTCGAGGCCTTCTACGGCGGGCCCGTGTGGAAGGCGCACAGCGCCGCGGCCAACGCCACGATGGTCGACGTCGACGACGTGCTGCTGTTGCGACCAACCGCCCTTACGTCCGGGTTCGGTCCGCAGCCGCCGCGGCCCGCCCATGGGGCCCGGATGCCGGCGTCGATGGTGTCCGCCACGATCTGCTCGCTCGACGGTCCTGCCGACGTCGCCCTGCTCGAGCGCGAGCTCCTGCCCGCGCTCGCCACGACCGGCTCGCCGGCACTTGCGATCTTCGTCGAGGAGCCGAGCGAGAACACGTTCCCCGCCCTGCCGGTGCGGACCGGCGAGCACGTGGTCGTGTGGGTCCAGAGGATGGCCGCCAGCGACCCGGCCGCGGGCGACCCGCCCGACGTTCGGCTCCGGGCCGCAGCTGCGGTCGCCCGCGAGCTTCTGCCGAACCTCGCCGCCACGCCGATGCAGCTTCGGCTCGAGCCCACGCCACGTTCGAGGCTCCGGTAGCGGGGCGGCTCCACCGGACCCCGGTCAGCGCCTCAGCTGCGAACCCCAGTCGAGCATGCGCCGGGCCGCAGCACGGACCCACCCGAGGTTGTGTGCCAGCACTCCAATGCACCGCCGGTGCCGTCGGGCCGGCGGTCCTTCCAGCCCTTGCACAGCCACGAGCTGACGCCGAACGCGGCAAGGCGTGACGCGACGCGTTCGGCCTGCTCGTCCGTGTGCGGTTCGATGTCGCCTCCGTGGGGTGCGATCACGATCAGTCTCCGGTGCTCTCCGTGGCCGTCGAGGCGCTCCACGAGCTCACCGGCGGCCTCGGCGGCGACGTCCGACAGGGTGGGATCGGCCGCGGGGAGCGTGACCGCGCCGTCGAACGGGTCGTCGGTCCCCAGGCGCCGGCGACCCGTGAGACCGAGGCGGACCACACCGGCGTCGTCTTCGTCCCGACGCTCGCTGACGGTGTACAAGCCGTACTCGGTTGCCGTGCGGCGAATGCGGATCTGGTGGCCGACCGTGGCCCCCAGGGACGCGAGCAGTCGCCCGTCGACGGAGCAGTGCTCGCGCCGGGCCTTCAGGTCGTCCTGCGAGGCCAGCGCCCGTCGGACGCTCGCCTCACGCTCGATCATCGAGGACCTCCGGGAGGCGGCGAGTCGTCCGGTGACGACGTCCATGAGCGGTAGGCGACGAGTGATCCCTCGGAACGGAATCCGAGTCGCTCGTAAAGGGTGCGGGCCGGCGTGCGGTGGTCCTGCACCGTGAGGCACACCCGCCCGAGCCCTGATCGATCGATGAGCCGGCGGGCCATGGTCATGACGAGGTCCCGGCCGATGCCGGCGCCTCGGGCGCCAGGGTCGACGGCCACGAAGTCGATGAACCCTTCGCCGTCGTTGTGGACCTCGCCGGCGACGTAGCCGAGGACACCGCCGCCGCCTTCGGCGGCGACCAGCACGATCCGGGACCCGTCGACCTGGCCGTCGACGAGCTGCGCGGCGGAGGCGTAGGTGTCCGGGAACTCGACGTCGTCCAACGCCGCGATGGCCCCGACGTCGTCGGGGCCGGCGGCACGCACTGATGCCGCCAGGCGGCCGCCGCCTGCTGGCCAGGCGGAAACGACGGCGGCATCCACCACCAGGAGGTGGTGCGGCTCAGTCGGCGTCCACCCCCGCGAGGCAGCCAGGGCGGCGAGCCGGCGGTTGGCGGCGTCGCCGGACATCTCGTAGCGGGTCACCGTGGGGGGTGGCTGGGCGAGCGCGGCCTCGAGGAGGGTGGCCGCGCCCGTCATCCAGCCCTCGCCGTCGCCCGCGACCCAGGGACCGAGGATCCATGCCCGGCCGAGGTCGTCGTCCCACTCGGCAATCACCACGCCGACGATGTGCGTGCCGTCCCGCAGCACCCGGGCGGTGGTCAGCCAGGACGGCTCGAGGCCAGCAAGCTCGGCGACGATCCCGGTCGGGTCGTCGCCGACATAGGAGATGCGGTGGTCTGCGTGTGCCTGCTGCGCCGCGACGAACGCCACCGCGTCGCCGAGCTCGTCCTGCTCCAGCGAGCCGAGCACCCGCCGAGCCTAACGAGGCCTGGCCATCGACCGCGAGCCCGCGCTTTCGGGCGGCCGGGTCCGGTCAGCGGGCTCCGATCGCTCGGAGCTCGCCGATCAGGTCGGCTCTGGCCGGATGCAAGCGGGCGGTCAGGGCCGCCTCGCCCGCCCGGTCGCGGAGCTGCTCGAGGTCGAGGTCGTCGAGGCCGTCGGTCGGGGGGTGCAGATCCGCGAGCCCGGCGGTGGGCTTCTCGTCGCCCAGGTCGTGCCACACGCGCCAGTAGGCAGCCATGCGGTCGCCGTAGCCCTTCGGCTTCTCCGCGTACAGCCGCGCGCCGACGCGCAACGCCCTCCTCTCGAGCATGTCGCGACGGTCGTCGGCCAGGTGGCAGGTGGCGCGGACCGGGGCGCGCCCCCCGAAGCCGTCCGGCGTCGCGCGGAGGCGGTCACAGACCACTGCGAGGTCGTGGGCGTCGCCCAGGGCATCGGCGACACCGTGGAGTCGCTCCTCGAGCGGCTCCAGGATCGAGGGGGCAGCGCCGTGCAGCAGGCGCACGTGGTACCACCCGTCCTTGGCGCGCTTGCGCCACTCGTGCAGGGCAGCGGGCTGCGGGCGCTGGCGGGCTTCGGCCAGACCGCGGCGACCGGCCCTGTAGGTCCTCTCGAGGCCGGGGCCGACCGCGTCCCAGCCCCGAGCGGCGAGGGTGGTCCGGGCGAGCCGGCGGCGCCCCTCCCGGAACAAGCCGGCGGCGTGCTCGGCCCTGGCGCGTCGGTCTCGTGCGTGGGCTGCCTCGTCGGCGAGAGCGGCGAGGCCGGAGCGCACCGCGCCGAGGCCGCCGTTCGGGAGCCGGTCGGGAGAGGCGGCGATCAGGGTGTCGAACGTGGCGATCGCAGCGTGGGCGTCGCGCAGGGGCGACAGATGGCGCCCGGCGTCGCGGAAGGCATCGTTCGCTGGGCGGTAGGCCTTGCCAAGGGCGGGTCGCACGAGGCGGATCAGGGCCCTGAGCTTCTTGCCGCGCTTGCGGCAGTCGTGCACCGCCGCTTCCAGGTCGCCGGCGTCGGCCTGCTCCAGCGTCGACACCGCTCGCTGGACCTGCTCTTCCACGATGCGCTGAAAGGCATCGGGAACCCGCTCACCGACCGCAAACGCGTAAGCCATGTCTGTGACTTCCCCCGGTAGGGCCCGGAAACCCGGGCGCTGCCGGCGTGGCCGGTGACGGGCTACCCCACCGGTAGGGATTGCTGGAAGCGAAGGACGTTCCCGGGGTTCATAGCGGGCCTTGACACGCACCAGGCGTTCGAGGTTCGTGCCGTAGTAGGCGGCCGCCCAGTTCTCGAGGTCCGGGTCGGCGAAGTTCTGGAACACCCGTCTCGATCCCCCGGGATGGACATCCAGGACCTGGCCACCCAGCGCTGGGCCGCCGCCGCTGAGGCGGTCGTGAGATCGTCGACCACCGCGGCGTGCTTGAGCTGTCTATCTACGAGGTCACGACCCAGCTCGCCACCCTCGAACCACCTCCGGCCGAAGTCCAGCAACTGCTCGGCGCCATCCAGGGCGAGCCCGAGGCGATGAGCGCCTTCGTCAGCGTCGTCGCCGGCACCCTCTCACCCGTCGAGTTCTTCGACCAGACCCACATCCAACGCCTCCTGGCCGGAGCCGGAGCCAGCACAGCTGCGAGCCCCGGCTGACGCGGCGGCGTCCCCCGCACACCGGGTGAGGCGGCCTTCGTCCGACCGGCTCGGGTGTCGAGGAGCAGGAGGCCCGGTTCAACGAACGATCAGCACGGGCCGCGGCGCCTTGCGCGCCAACGCCTCCGACACCGATCCGCCCAGCAGCCGCTGCAGGAATCCCTTGTCGTTGGACCCCACCACGATGAGGTCGGCGTCCTCGTCGTCGGCGGCGTGCAGGATCGCCTCCACCACTTCGCCGAACACCACTTCGACCTCGGCGTCGGCCGGTGCCTGCGCCAAGGCCACCGCCTCGCCCGCCTGTCGCTCCCGGGCCACGGCCTCCTCCCAGGCTGCCCGGTCGCCCGCGGCCACGTCGGGCCCCGCCGGCCCCCAGGGAAACACGCCACCGAAGGGCACCAGTGGCACCGCGTCGCCAGGGTTGCGGGCCACGTTGACCGCCGTGATCGCCACGTCCATGCCCGCGAAGAAGCGGTCCACGAAGCCGGCGGCACGCCGCGAGCCCTCGGTGCTGTCCACTGCGACGAGGATCCGTGGCACGTCGAGCCGCTTCCCCTGCAGAGCCGCCCACAAACAGTGCGCGGCTGCTCGTGGGGACGTGCAGGGGCGGACCCGGACGAACGATCCAGTCATACGCAAGTCTTCACTTGCATGCAAGCACGGACTTGCGTATCCTGGCGTTGTGGCCGACGTGTTCGACGCACTGGCAGCGCCAGCACGGCGAGCGATCCTCGACGCGCTGACGGAACGCAACGACCAGACGTTGTTCGAGCTCTGCGGACGGCTCTCCACCCAACACGACATCGAGCTCACTCGCCAAGCGATCTCCCAGCACCTGGCCGTGCTCGAAGAGGTCGGGCTGGTGCGCTCCCGTCGACACGGCCGCTACAAGTTCCACTCCATCGACACGGCACCCCTGCAGGCCGCGGTGTCCCGATGGGTCGATCATGAGGAGACTCCCGAATGACCATCCGGATCCACTTGACGAGCGTGTTCGTCGACGACCAGGACCGCGCGCTGCGCTTCTACACGGAGGTCCTTGGGTTCGAGCCGCGCACCGACGTGGAGATGGGAAACGGCGACCGCTGGCTCACGGTGGCGGCGCCCGGACAGGACGGCGTCGAGCTGCTGCTCGAACCCGCGTCACATCCCGCCGTCGGGCCGTACCGCGAGGCGATCACGGCCGACGGGATCCCGCTGGCCTCGTTCGCCGTCGACGACGTCCACGCCGAGTACGACCGCCTGGTCGCCGCCGGAGTCAT
>Ga0081538_10005123_pt1 | contig 11892 bp, 11 predicted proteins | sample TabmetS5T2R1_FD_71022 | JGI IMG/M metagenome (GOLD analysis project Ga0081538, IMG submission 71022) | Tabebuia heterophylla rhizosphere microbial communities from the University of Puerto Rico - S5T2R1 | ecosystem: Host-associated > Plants > Roots > Rhizosphere ... | reverse complement strand
TAGCGGTCGCGCTTGCTGCTCTTCGACTCGAACGAGAACTCCTGGGTCTGCGGGTTCAAGCGCCCGAGCTTGATCGCGTTCCTGACCCTCCTGTCATTGAGCTTCCAAATGATCAGGCCGCGCAGGATGTCGCTCTCGTAGATCTCGCCGTCGTACCAGTAGGTCGACCAGTCGCCGCCGAGCTCGATCCCTACGGGTGGGTTCGGGTCTACCAGCGGTGCCGGGTCGGCGAAGGCGATCTCCTCGGCGTCTGCCGGGTCGGTCAGGTCGATCACCGAGATCCCCGACTGGTAGTTCCCGCTGACCATGACGTAGCCGCGCTTCGTCGGCACGACGTTGTAGTTGTGCGTCGTGCAGTTCTCCACGCTGGTCTGTGGCCGCGGGATCGTGAACTGGCCGATCGAGTCGCCGGTCCTGGCTTCGAGGAAGAAGAACGTCCTCTCGAGCGGGTTGTCGGTCGCTTCGCAATTCGCGCCGCTGCCGCCGCCGGGCTCGTGGCCGACGATGAGCACCTCGCCGTCCCAGGTGAAGGAGGCCGAGTGTCCGAGCGAGATGCCGCCCGTCGCCTTGTGGTAGAGCCACGCGGGATCTTCCTTGGACCCTCCGTCCGCCGGGTCGACGCTGAACACGTTGACGCCGGGGCCCTCCGCCTCGCTGGCGCTGCCGGCGCACGCAACGAGGTTGACGTCGCCGAGGATCACGCCCGTGTCATGGCACGGGTGGGCGTGCTCTAGCCCCTCCTCGGGATCGCCCGCAGCCTCGAACCGCAGAAGCGAGGCCTCGGACGGATCCTCGAGCGGCACCTCGATGATGTCCATGCCGCGGCAGTGGACAGGCGTCTCACCTGGCGCCGGCGACCCGAACGTCGTGTTCGCCGACGAGTTGCTGTAGATCAGCAGGCGGTCGTTCCTGAGGTCGGGCACCAGCGTCTCGGTGTGCGACCCGCACGGGGTGTCGACAAACGCGATGACCTCGGGCTCCTCCGGGTCGCTCACGTCGATGACGTGCACGCCCTCCTGGCCGCGGTCGGTGGCCGGCGGGTTGACCGGGTGCGAAGGGGTTCCGGCTACGCGGAACATCGGCCAGTCGCCGCAGAACGCGCCCGGCTGCGTGAGGCGCAGCGGGTTGCCCGGGAGAATCTCGGGAGAGGCGGGGTTGTTGAAGTTCTCTCTCGGCGCAGGGGTGGGCGAGTTCCACGAGCGGAAGATCAGCTCCGGCCGTTTGCTGCCGCGCCGGCCCCAAGCGATCACGTCGCCCTGGTTCCCCACGGTGTTGGTCGGGCTTGCGCAATCCTCCCAGTTGACGATCACCTCGGGATCGTCGGGATCGTCGATGTCGATCAGTCGGAATCCGCCGTAGGTGCCCTGGACCGCCGTGTCGCCCCAGAACGCGAGGTCGGAGTTGAAGACGCCCTGCCTCGGCCTGAAGTTGTCGAGCGGCACCTTCCGCGCCGAGTACCCGATCGGGTCCAGGTTGTCGGTGAAATCGAACGTGGCCGTCGCCTGCTCCACCTTGCTCTGCGCGGACGCGAGCTGTGGAACGGCGAGGACCCCGATCGCAAGGAGTGCGACCACTACGGTGCGGCGCAATGCGCGCATAGCTACCTCCCGGGTGGGGAGGGCGCGGTGCGTAGAGGCAAATCGGACCTCCTCGCAGAGGCCCTCCACAGTCTCTCGAGACCGCCGAACCCGCCGAATCCTGCCTTCATGACCAAGCGAGCCCGGCGGGTCTCGCTGGTTATGCGCGGCGGAAGTCTTCTCGGTTAGGGCGTCAGTGTCAAGCGCGCTCCAGCACGTGCACCGAAACACTGCCGCAAGTGATGCGAAGCGGGCACGAATGTCACAACTGGGTAGCGGCGCCGCCGCTCGCCCTCTGCGCGGCCAGGTCTGGATCGCGGTAGGCCTCGATCCGGACGATCTGTCCCTCCTCCACGCTGATCACGTAGCCCCAACGGCTCTCGACTTCGACGCCGCTCGCGCGCCCGCGCGCGACCTCGCGGACGATCGCCAGCACACGATCGCCGGCGTCCCGTACCTCCTCGATGTCGAGCCTGTAGCTCTCCCAGGCCTCGAACAGCGACGCGAGACTTCGGCGCAGCCGCTCGCGCCCGTAGGCCTCCCGCGAGTCGCCCTCGGGCCGGCCCGAGACCTCGAGCCAGGCCACGTCGTCGGAGACGTGTGCCGCGAAGGCGTCGAGGTCTCCGCGGTTCCAGGCGCGCAGCGCGGACGTCACGAGCGAGCGCTTGTCGAGCTCTTTCAACCGGCTGGCCGAGGTCAAGACGTCGTAGCGTAATCGGGCTCAGCCGCCGCCGCGCTGGCAGACTTGCCCCATGTCGGCATACCGCCAGCACGCCCACCTCGAGGCTCCGCTCGAATCGGTCTGGAGCCTGGTCGGCTCGCCCAGCCGCTACCCGGAGTGGTGGCCCCGAGTGGTCGAGGTGCGTGGAGAGCGCTTCGAGGAGGGCGACGAGTACGTGCAGGTGACGAAGAACCCGGTCGGTACGGCTGAGACGAGCTTCCTGGTCGACCGCCGCGACGACCTACGCGAAATCCGGATGAGCTGCCAGCTCACCGGCATGTACGCCCACTGGTTCCTCACGCCGGCTCAAGGCGGAACGTTCGTCGAGCTGGAGATGGGAATGCAGGCCCGGCGCTTCGGCGATCAAGTCTTCGACTTGGCGGCCGGCGGCATCTACTTCCGCCGCTGGGCGAGCCAGTCTCTCGACGCCCTCCGCGAAGCGGCTAGGCCGGCTTCTGCGCGGACCCCAACTTGACCGAGCACGGGATGTCCCAACCGTCGTCCGTTCGGTAGGGCTCGAGCAGCTCGCCATAGCGGCGCCTGATCTCCGCCTGGGTCTCGGGCGGCTGGCTCGTGATCATCACGGTCGTCCGCACGGTCCCGCCGAGGACGTCCGCCCAGAAGTCGTCGAGGTCGTCGATGTGGTGGGTGAAGGAGATCCTCTCGACGATCGGCTCGCTGAGGCCGGCGTCGAGGAGCAGCTTCATGAACTCGCGATCGGGCGAGTACTGGAAGATCGAGGGGCCCGCGGGCAGGTCGTCGGGCATGCTCGCCCCCGCGCCCGCCAGCGCGTCGATCACGGCGCCGACGAAGCGCGTGCGCTGCGGCGCGTCCCAGGTCGTGAGGCCGACCCGGCCCCCCGCCCGCGTAACCCGGACGGCCTCGCGAACGGCGCCCGGCAGGTCGGAGAGGTGAGGCATGAGGAAGTTGGCGACCACCACGTCGAAGCTCTCGTCCTCGAAGGGGAGCGCGTTCGCGTCGCCCTCGCGAAACTCGGGCTCGGGGTGAAGGCGCCCGGCAAGCTCGAGCATCTCGGGCGAGAAGTCGATCCCGACCGTATCGGCGCCGCGCTCGGCCGCGCGCGCGGCGACGTAGCCCGGGCCGGTCGCGATGTCCAGCACGCGCATCCCGGTGGCGACGCCCGCGGCGTCCAGGAGCGGGTCGATCGCACGCGTCGTGATCGCAGCGATGCCGTGGTGGTAGGGCTCGGCGCGCCCCGCGTTCCAGCCGTCCTTCTCGAACTCGCCGAACGGGTCGGCCATCATCGGCCGGCTACCCAGGCCTTCGCCTCCGCTAGACCGTCGAGGTCGTAGATCTTGAACTCGCCCGGCATCATCCAGGCGAAGGCGTGCGCCGCCTGTGACATCCAGCCCACGTCCGTAACGAACGCGAGTCGCTTCCATGCGTCCGGGTGCAGGATGCCGAGATTCCAGCCGGTCTTCGCGTCCTCGAGCAGCGCGCCCACCTCGAAGCGCTCGAAGCCCGGACCGACCTGGTAGACCATCCGGATCCCCTCGCCGCTGTCGACCTTCTCCTTGACGGGCGGCAGGAAACGCTCCGTGTAGTCCTCGCGGGTCACGTGTCCGGACGCACGGAAGCCGAGCGTCCCCGGCGGCATGTCGGGAAGCTGCTCGATCACGACCCAGGGTTGTATCACCCGACGTCCGGCGGCAGGCGGCCCTCGTCGCGGAGCTTCTCGAGGTGCGCTGCGAGGGTCAGCGCAGCCGCCGGACGGAGCTCCGGCGGGGCGTCCGACCAGGCTGCGTCGAGCAGCTCATCGCGATGTCGCAGGCCCGCCTCGATCGCCTCGAGCAGCCGTCGCTCGCGGTCGAGGCGGTGCGACAGGTACTCGTCGAGCTTGGCCTGGGGATCCCACACGTAGGGGCCATGGCCGGGGCACAGCACCTCCAGGTCGAGCTCCATCAGGCGCCGCAGCGAATCGAGGTAGGCGGACAGTGAGCCCCCGCCGGGTGGAATGAAGACGCTGCCCGTACCGAGCACGGTGTCGCCCGTGAAGCAGATCCGACCGGCGAGCAGGCAGACGCTGTCCGCCGAGTGACCAGGGGTTGCCACGGCGCGGAACGGGCCGACCTCCTCGCCGTGCCCAGGCAGGCTCACGGGCACGCCGAACTCCTTGGCGCTCTCCGAATGATCGGCGTGCGAGTGGGTCAGCACGACACCCTCGATGCGCCCACTGGAGGCCTTGCGGATCCCGTCGAGATGGGCGGGATCGGAGGGACCCGGGTCGACCACCCAGCCCTGGACCAGGTAGCTGTTCGTGCCGTCGAGCGTCATCGGAGACCGGTTGCCGGCGCGCACGCGGACGACGCCGTTCGGTTCGCGTTCTGCGGCCTGCATCCGCTCTGGTTCTACCGGAGTATGCTCGCGCCGGTTGGGCTCGCGACTGCGAATGGAGGGACTGATCCCCGACCGGGTGACTCTTGCGATGGCGCTTGCCGCGGCGGCAGGCGGGGCGACCGCGGCTGCAGCCGCGCACCTCTGGACGCGGCGCGAGCGGGACGCACGCGACGTGCCGCCCGGGACGCCCGGGAACGGCAACGGTGGCGCGACGCGCGAGCAGCTCGAGGCGATGCTGCGCGGAGTGGCTGACGCCGTGACGGCTCAGGCGCCCGACGGTCGCCTCATCTACGCGAACGACGCGGCCGTGCGAACGCTCGGGTTCGAGTCGCGCGAGGCGCTCCAGGCAGCCCCGTCGGCGGACGTGCTCGGGCGCTTCGAGATCTTCGACGAGTCGGGCCACGCGTTCCCGATCGACGAGTTACCGGGGAGGCGGGCGCTGGCAGGCGAGGAGGGCGCGGAGGCGGTCGTGCGCTTCCGCGTGCGAGCGACGGGCGAGGAGCGCTGGGCCGCGATCAAGTCGAGTCCGATCCGGGATCGCGGAGAGCGGGTGAGCATGGCGATCAACGTGATCGAGGACATCACCGCGCAGAAGCGCTCGGAGCTCGCCCAGCAGTTCCTGCTGCGGAGCAGCAATGTGCTGAGCGGATGGCTCGACTCGGACGAGCTGCTCACGAGGGTGGCGCGACTCGCGATCCCCGAGATGGCGGACTGGTGCGCCGTCGACCTGCTGAAGGCGGACGGCCGGCTCGAGCGCGTGACGATCACCCATGCCGATCCCGCCCTCCAGGCGCAGGCGCTCGAGCTCAGCCGGCGGTTTCCGCCCGACGCGGGCACGCCCGGCGGCGCGTACGACGTGCTGCGCAGCGGCGAGCCGCGGCTGATCGAGGAGGTGTCGGACGAGCTGCTCCGCAGCGTCACGCGCTCCGAGGACCAGTACCGCCTGCTGAAGGAGCTGGGGCTGCGCTCCGCGATCATCGTCCCGATGACGACGCGTGAGCGGACGCTCGGCACGCTCACGTTTGCCACCGGCCCTTCGGGTCGCCGATTCGACGACTACGACCTCGAGGTTGCACACGAGCTGGCGCGCCGCTGCGCGACGGCCATCGACAACAACCGGCTCTACAGCGAGCGCTCCTACATCGCGAGGACGCTGCAAGAGGGCCTGCTGCCACTCGAGCTGCCGGAGATCCCCGGCATCGAGGCCGCGGTTCGCTTCCGCCACAGCGGCGACGGCGGGGAGGTCGGCGGCGACTTCTACGACCTGTTCGAGACCGGCAGCCGCGGCTGGACCGTGGTGATCGGGGACGTGTGCGGCAAGGGTCCCGAGGCCGCCGCCGTGACGGCGCTCGCACGCTACACGCTGCGCGCCGCGGCGCTCCGGCATCGGCTTCCGAGTCGCAGCCTGTCGATCCTCAACGAGGCCTTGCTGCGCCAGCGCAGCGACCGCCGCTTCTGCACGGTCGCCTACGCCTATCTGGAGAAGCTCGACGGCGGAGCACGCGTCGGGTTCGCGTCCGGGGGTCATCCGCTGCCGCTCCTGCTCCACTCGGACGGGTCAGTCGAGCCCGTCGGGGTGCCGGGCACCCTGCTGGGCGTAGTGCCCGACCCGGACCTCGAGAATCGCTCGCTGACACTGTCGAGGGGCGACGCGCTCGTCTTCTTCACCGACGGTGTGATCGAGCCGCGCGGCGCCGGCGAAGCGCTCGACGAGGCCCGGCTCACCGAGCTCGTGGCGGACTGCGCCGGCCGCGAGGCGGACGCGATCGCCGCCGCGCTCGAGCACGCAGCCGTGAAGGCGCACGACGGGCGCCCCCGCGACGACATCGCCGTGCTCGTACTCCGAGTGGCGCCGTAGATCCCATTGTGGGGTGGCACGGACGATACCCAGGTTGTGCGATCCGGCCAGATGGGTAGAACCAATCTCGTCGTCCCGAATTCAGAAGGACACCCCCCGTATCGCATTACAGCCCCGCAGCGCTTCGACAACAAGTCCATCACGCGTACATCCGTGGGCCGGCGACGGCCTGCTGGCGCGGCGGTCCAAAGTGGAAGACGGCTTGAGCGTGAGGATCGCTGGAGGACCTGAGGCTTCCGCTCGCGCGCGCCGTGCGATCGCCGGGCTGCGCGCGGATCTCGACCCCTCGCTGCTCGAGACGCTCCGCCTGCTCGTGACCGAGCTGGTGGCCAACAGCGTCCGCCATGCCGATGCCGAGGCCGTGACGCTGAAGGTGGTGGTGGGCCCGCGAGCGGTGCTCACTGAGGTCACGGACGCCGGCCCGGGGTTCGACCCGGCAAGCACCGGCACCCCGCGCGATGACCACAGCGGCTGGGGACTCTTCCTCGTGGAGCGACTCGCTGAGCGCTGGGGCGTCACGAGAGCCGGGCAGGCCACGCGCGTCTGGTTCGAGCTGCCGCGCGCCTGAGCCCCTGACTACAGCGTGAGCTGCTCCTCGCCCGGCGGCACCTGCCCGAGCAGCGCCCGGAAGCGCTGCGCGGCGGTCGGCGCGTCGTCGCCGCGGTTGTTGTTGAAGGCCACGTGGACCTCACCGGCTTGCTCGGCCATCTGCAGCACTCGTCCCTCGACTTCCGCGAGCTCGTCGTCGGAGTAGCGCCAGCCGAAGCGCTCCGCAACCGAGCGGCCGGTCAGGTAGCCGTCGGTGTTGCGCCCGTGGAGGCGCAGGTAGGCGAGGTCGTCGCGCGTCACGGCGTCGAGCTCCGAGGGCATGATCGGGATCTGGTCGCCGGGCGGCGCATCGACGCAGACGAACGCCACACCGTTGTCGGAGAACCAGCGCAGCGTCTCGTCGCGGCGCTTGTCACGCACCCAGCCGCGATGGCGTAGCTCGATCGCGAGCCGGTGCGGCGCGAACGCCTCGACAAGGCGGTCGAGCTCGTCGAGCCGGTGCCTGCCCGGGCCGAACGCCGGTGTGAGCTGCAGCAGGTACGCGCCGAGCTTGCCCGCCTCGGCCAGCGGCGTGGTCTCCTCGACGACGCGCTCGGCCAGCGCGATCTCGAGCTCCGGCGTGAGCCGGAGGCGTCCGCGGCCCTCCGGCTCGACGCCCTCGCGCATGTCCGGCGGCAGCGAGTCGATCGGCGCCGCGTGGCGCGACAGCGCCCGGTGGACCTTCACGTCGAAGACGAAGTCGTCCGGCGTGACCTCGACCCAGCCGTGCACGGTGTTGCGGTCGGGGATCGCGTAGAAGCTCGAATTGAGCTCGACGGTCTGGAAGCGCTGGGCGTACCAGGGGAGCCGCTCGCCGGCCGTCATCCGGGGCGGATACCACTCCTTGACGAAGCCGGGATCGGCCCAGCTCGAGGTGCCTACGAGGATCCTGCCTGCCATCGCCCCCACATCCTGACGGGTGGATCTACGCTTAGCGGGGATGTCGGAGCAGATCGAAGCGGCCTGGAAGCTCGAGCGGATCTCGCCGCGCGCCTACCAGCATCCGGCCGACCGGGCCGCCAGCGCTGCGCTTGGCAACGTCCCCTACCTCGACCAGGTCGTGCGCCGGCTCGTCGCGCTCGGCTACGAGCGCGCGCTGCGTGCCGCTGCGCTCGGTTCCGCCGTCCGGCTCGGCGAGAAGCAGCTGCCGCGCATCTGGGTCCTGCACCGACAGGTCTTCAACGCGCTCGACATGGAGGACGTGCCGGACCTCTACCTGACCCAGTTCCCGCTCGCGAACGCGGCAGCGATCGGGACCGACAAGCCGATCGTCGTACTCAACTCGGAGCTCGTGCGGATCCTCGACGACGACGGCCGCCGAGTCGTGCTGGCTCACGAGGCCGCGCACGTGCACTCCGACCACGTGCTCTACCAGACCGCCTTGCTGATCCTGCTGAGGCTCGGCTCGTCGGCGCGCCTGCCGCTGCTCGCAGGCCTTCCGCTGCTGGCGATCCAGCTCGCGCTGCTCGAGTGGTGGCGCGCGGCCGAGCTGTCCTGCGACCGCGCCGCCGCGCTGATGACGCGCGACCCGCAGGCGGTCTGCCGCTCGCTGATGACGATCGCGGCCGGCGAGGAGGTCGAATACCTGAACCTCGACGCCTTCATCGCGCAGGGCATGGAGTACAGCGAGGGTGGCGGCGGCCTCGAGCGGATGACGAAGCTGATGCAGGACCTGCGCCTGACCCACCCGATGCCGGTGCGGCGCGTCAAGATGCTGCTCGACTGGGTGCGCGAGGGCGACTACGACCGCATGGTGCGAGGCGACTACCTCCGCGCCGGCGAGGAGCCGAGCGCGCGTGAGGAGGCCGAGGAGGCGGGCGCCTTCTACGGCGACCGGATCGGCAACGCGTTCGCGCAGGCGGGGTCCTCGATCGCCGACGTCGGCCAGCAGCTAGGCGAGTGGCTGAAGCGCACGCGCAACGCCGCCGCGGACCGGGGCGGCGACGGCGCCACGGCCAGCGACGAGGACTGAGCCCCGCCGCCGCTCAGAACGTCACACAATCGAGGTAGTCGAATCCCTTCTGCGCAGCCTCGAACGGATCGAAGCTCGGATCGCCGAAGCGCGGGTCGTGCTCGACCACGTAGTACCGGACCGGGCCCTTGGCTGCCGCGAAGACCTCCGGGAAGTCGATGATCCCCTCGCCGACGATCTCGATGCGGCCGGGGAACGGACCCGCCGCCATGTCCTTGACGTGGAACAGCTGGATCCGGTTGCCGTAGCGCTCGAGCACGTTGACGGGGTTGTCCAGCCCGCCGCCGTTGGTGGCCCAGTAGATGTCGAGCTGGAAGGCGACGTTCTTCGGGTCGGTGTTCGCGACCAGGATGTCGAACACCGTCTGGTCGCCGAAGCGCACCTCGAACTCAATGTCGTGGTTGTGGACCATCAGCGTCTGGCCGGCCTGGCGCGCGCGCGCGCCGAGCTCGTTCAGATACTCGGCGTAAGCGACCCACTCGGCTTCCGTGGTGTAGATCAGCGGGAATATCGGGGTGGAGCCCGACCCGAAGTACTTGATCCCCAGGGTCTTGTTGTCGGCCAGGATCTGGTCGAAGTCGACGGGGCTCTCGGGACTGCCGACGTTCACGTGGCGGGCGGAAGCAGTCAGGCCGTACTTGTCAAGCAGCGCGCGGTACTCCTCGGCGCTGAGGCCGCTGAGCGTGAACGGCTCGACGTTGCGGTAGCCCATCTCGCTCAGGCGGGCGAAGACCTCCTCGGTCCGGGCGATCGTTGCCGCGTCCGTACCGAAGCCGATGTACTCGGCGAACGTCCACAGCTGGATCGAGATCTTGCTGTTCGGCACGCCGCGCCCCTCGCAATCGGGCTGTTGCGCGCTCGCGGCGGATGTCGCAGCGAGGCTGATGCACGTTGCGAGTACCGCGACCGCCAGGCCTCGCATGATCCGTCGGCTCCCGATCCTCATGTTCCCTCCTTGGCAGGCTGGCGCGTGGCGCGCGTTCGCGTCCCGTGTGTAGGGCGGCTCTACCCAAACTCGGGCAGGGGATAACCGCGCAGGCGCGCCTCGGCCACGCTGCCGGCGCCCCGGGGGCTAACGCACCTTCAGCGTCATCCGCATGTTCGTCGGGTGGACCGTGCAGAGGATCCTGTAGGTCCCGGTACGGGTGACCTTCTTGGCGTACCTGCCCGATGTCTTGGTGCTCGACTTGAAGCGCACCGGGCCCCTTCTCACCGTGACGTTGTGCGGATTGCGGCCTTCCCACTCCCACACGACTGTGTCGTTGCGCCGTACGTTGACCGTGGGCGCGGCGCCCTCGCGGACGAAGTAGTTGTCGTCGACCTCGACGTGCTTGCGCGCGGACAGTGCCGGTCCCGCAACGAGCAACGTCCCTGACAAGGCGACGAGCAAACCTATGACAAGCAGTTTGCGCATGCGATCTCCCTGGTTCGCCTGGCCCTACTTCAAAGGCGTACGCGCCTGCACCCGAAAATGTTCGGTCGCTCCCAAATGTCACCGACCGCGCCGTCCGAAGCTGTGGCCGGCCGGCGCCACCGCGCGCAGATCGGCCTCGGCCCCCGCCGCGAGGGCCTCGTCGGCTCCGAGGATCCCTTCGCCCGCCTCGCTGCTCCAGACGCGGCGCGGCTCGATGTGCCTTATCTCCGCCTTTGGCAGGTCGGGCCGCTCGAGACGCTCGATGCGGTCGACCAGCACGTTGGTGGTGCCCTCGCGGCGCTCGAGGCGGCCGGTGGCGAGCACGAGCGGCTCGGTGCGGACGGCGAGCCGGAAGCGCTCGTGGACCGGCGGCGGCACGATCAGGTTGATGGTCCCGTGCTCGTCCTCGAGCAGCATGAAGGTGACCCCCTTCGCCGTCGCGGGCCGCTGGCGCGCCACCACGAGTCCGGCCACCCGCACCTGGCGGCCGTTCGGATGGTGCTCGAGCTGCCTGCTGGTCCGTAGATCGGCGGGCAGATCCGGCCGCATCAGCTCGAGCGGATGCTCCCGCAACGTCACCCCGGTCGACCCGTAGTCGGCGAGCATCCGCTCCCACGCCGTGAGCGCTCGCAACTCCGGACCCTCGTGCGGATCCAGCGGCAACGACAACTGAGTCCCCTCCGGCACCGAAGTGCCGGGAACGGCGACACCCAGAGTCCACAACGCCCGCCGCCGCCGCTCCGCCTCCGGGCCGTCGACCAGGGCATCACAGGCGCCGGCCCAAGCGAGCTTCCCGAGGGTTTCGGCGGAGGCACCGGACCGCCCGGCGAGATCGCCAAGCGAACGCCACGGACCACCGGACTCGCGCTCGGAGACCATTGCTCGAACCTCCATCTCCTTGACGCCGCCGACATACCCGAGCCCGAGCCGAACGGCGAGTGTGCCAGCCGCCACCGGCTCCACGGAGCAGTGCGCCGAGCTCCGCACAACACACGGCGGCAAGACCTCCACCCCACACCGCTGCGCCTCATGCACCAGCGAGTCCGGCGGATAGAACCCCATCGGCTGCTCGTTCAGCAACCCGCACAGGAACTCCGGCTGGTAGTGCACCCGTAGCCAAGTCGACTGGTACGCGAGCAACCCGAACGCAGCCGAGTGCGCCTTCGGGAAGCCAAAGCCCGAGAAGCCGACGATCTGCTTCCAGATCTGCTCGGCGACCTCGCGCGAGGCGCCGTGCGTGATCCCGCCCGCGATGAACTTCTCCTCGTAGACGCGGATCGCGGCCTCCGAGCGCTTGCGGCTCATCGCCCGCCGCAGCCCCTCGGCCTCGCCCGCGCTGAAGCCGGCGAACGCCATCGCCACCTCGAGCACCTGGTCCTGGAAGACGATCGTCCCGAGCGTGTC
>Ga0081538_10005122_pt1 | contig 11894 bp, 10 predicted proteins | sample TabmetS5T2R1_FD_71022 | JGI IMG/M metagenome (GOLD analysis project Ga0081538, IMG submission 71022) | Tabebuia heterophylla rhizosphere microbial communities from the University of Puerto Rico - S5T2R1 | ecosystem: Host-associated > Plants > Roots > Rhizosphere ... | reverse complement strand
GCCGTGGTTGGCGCAGGCGGTCCCAAGATCAGCCTCGGCGCCGCCACCGCCGAGCAGCTGGAGGAGCTCGACGGCATCGGCCCGACGCTCGCCGAGCGCATCATCGAGTACCGCGACGCTCACGGTGGCCTGAGCTCGCTCGACCAACTCGCCGAGGTCGACGGCATAGGCGAGAAGCGGCTCGCGGCGTTGCGGGAGGGGCTGCAGCCATGAGCTTCTCGTCACGCGCACCCCCGCCCGCGGGCGGACAGATAGCGGCGCTCATGGTCGCGCGTCCCTGGCACGTGGCGGTTGGCAGCGTGGCGCTCGGTCTCGCGCTTGCGACCGGGCCGAAGCTGGGTTCGCTCGTCGGGGCGGTCGCGGCGATGGCCGTGCTGTGCGGCTGCCGGGCACCCGCCCTGGCGGCGCTTGCCGCCGCCCTGGTGCTGGGCGGTGCCGCGCTCGGCGAGCTCCGGCTGCAGGCGATCGACCGGTCGGCCAGGCTCGTCGAGGACGGGCGCACGGTCCATCTCTCGGCCCACCTGGCCACGCCGCCGAGACCCTCAGCCTTCGGGAGCTCGGCCGAGGTGAGGGTGACCGGAGGGCGTCTCGACGGTGCGCGGCTGCTCATGCGCGTGCCGCGCTGGGAGCGACTGCCGGCGCGCGTGCGGGTCGGCGACGAGCTGCGCCTGCGTGGGCGGCTGCGCGGGCTCGGCGAGCGCGACCGCGGCTCGGGCACCGACAGGGACGCGACGGCCGGAGCCGACTCGTTCGACTTCGCGGCGTACCTCCGCCGGCGCGGCATTGCGGGCGAGCTGCTGGTCGACGAGGCCCGCGCGACCGGTCGGCGGCGAGGCGGCGTCCCGCACGTCCTCGACCTGATGCGGGAGCGAGCGCAACATGCGGTCGCGGCGGGCCTGCCCCCGGCGGAGGCGGCCCTTGCGCGCGGGATGGTGCTCGGCCAGGACGAGGCGATCGCGGAGGGCGTTCGCGAGGACTTCCGGGCGAGCGGGCTCGCTCACCTGTTGGCGGTCAGCGGGCAGAACATCATGCTGCTGGTCGCGCTCGCGCTGCCGCTGCTCGCCGTGGCCGGTCTCGGCCCGCGCGGCCGCGGCGTGGCGCTGCTCGGGCTGGTCGCCCTCTACGTGCCGCTCGCCGGGGCCGGGCCTTCGCTCCAGCGCGCCGGCGTGATGGGCGCCGCGGGCATCGCGGCGATGACGCTGTCGCGGCCGGCGTCGCGCTGGTACGCGCTGTTGCTCGCCGCGGCCGCGACGCTCGCCCTCAACCCGCGCGCGTGGGAGGACCCTGGCTGGCAGCTCTCTTTCGCGGCGGTTGTCGGGATCCTCTGTCTGGGGGTGCCGCTGGGCCGGGCGTTCTCTCGTGCGGCCGAGGGACTGATCGGCGGCGGAGATGGGCAAGCGCCCGCGCCCGCGTTCGGCGCGCCCGCGTCCGGTTCCCGCGCTCCCGCGTCCGGTGCCGGCTCGCCCGCGCCCGTCTTCGGCCCGCCGGCGCTTCGCGCCCGCCTGCCCGCACTAAGGGCCGCGCTCGCGCGCGGCCTCGCCGAGGGCGCCGCCATCACGATCGCCGCAACCCTCGCGACTGCGCCGCTGCTCGCTCACCACTTCGATGCGGTGCCGGTGGCCGGCCTGCCGGCGAACCTGGCCGCACTTCCGGCTGTTGCGCCGGCGATGTGGCTCGGCATGGTCAAGGCCGGCCTCGGCCTGCTGGCACCGGTGCTGCCGCAGGTCGACTGGCTCGCCGCCGCGCTCGGCCCGCTGACACGGCTGCCCGTCGCCTACATCTCCCGGCTCGCCGAGCTGTTCGCACAGATGCCCGGCGGCCAGGTGTCCCTGCCGCTGCCCTCGCGCGCGGGGGTGCCCATCGCGTACGCCCTCCTCGCCCTCACTGCGCTGGGAGTGCACCGGGCCGCCCGCACGCTCGGCCCGCATGCCCACGAGCTGGCCGCCCGCTGGCGCCACCGCCCCAAGCCACAGCGACTCGCAACCGCGGCGGTCCTCGCGGCTGCCGTCACCTTGCTCGCTGTCCGCGTGCTCGCCGCGCCGGCCCCGCCGGACACCCTGACCGTGCGCTTCCTCGATGTGGGTCAGGGCGACGCCACTCTCGTGCAGCACCCCGACGGCAGCGCGGTGCTCTTCGACGCCGGCCCGCCGGAGGCCGGCAGCGCGCGGCTCCTGCGCCGTGCAGGGGTGCGGCAGCTCACCGCGGTCGTCGCGACCCACGCCTCGCGCGACCACCATGGTGGGCTCGCCGAGGTGCTCGAGAGCTTCCGCGTGGGCGTCCTTCTGGACGGCGGCGACGGAACCGCCGATCCCGGCTTCCGCGCGATGCTCGCCCAGGCGGCTCGGGAGGACGTGCAAATCGTGCACGTGGCGGCGCCGATGACGATGCAGGCCGGCGGGCTCACGATCCGCATCCTCTCGCCACCGCCGCGGCCACCCGGCCCGGCGCCCGAGGATCCCAACCCGCGAGCTGTCGTCGCCGTCGTGAGCTCGGGCGGCTTCGACCTGCTCCTGTCCGCGGACGCCGAGAGCGAGGCGCTCCTGCCGCTTCAGCTGCCGGAGGTCGAGGCGATGAAGGTCCCGCACCACGGCAGCTCCGACCCGGGCCTCCCGCAGGTGCTCGAGCGGCTGCGCCCTCAGCTGGCCGCCATCGAGGTGGGGGTCAACACCTACGGCCACCCGTCGCCGCCGACGCTCGCCGCGCTGAGGAGGGCTGGGGTCCGCGTCTACCGAACCGACCGGGACGGCACCGTCACGCTGAGCGTGGAGGGGGGTGGGATGCATGTGACGACGGAGCGCTGAATCCGCCCCCGAGCATGCCGCGGGCCCGGTCCGTCGCGGGCGCTCGTAGACTGGCGGCGTGGCCGCGCTGAAGCCCGCCTACCTCGTCTGCGGGGACGACGACGCAAAGATCGATGCCTGGCGCAGCCGGGTGCGCCGGCGTGCCGACGAGGAGCGCGGCCCGGGGGGCCTCGAGACCTTCGACGCGCGGGCAACAGAGCCCGAGGAGGTCGCCGCCGCGCTCGGCGTGCTCAGCTTCGAGACGGGTACGCGCTACCTCCTCGTCGACGACGTCAGTGCCTGGAAGGCCGGCCAGCTCGGCCCGCTCGAGGACGCCCTCAAGGCGCTCCCGCCCGAGACAGTGCTCGTCCTGATCGCGCGCGGCAAGGCCGCCAAGCAGCTCGCGAAGGCCGTCGAGGGCGCCGGCGGTGAGGTGCGCGAATACACCGCCCCGAAGGCGTGGCAGCTGCCGAAGTGGTGCGTCGAGCGCGCCCGCGAGCTCGGCCTTCAACTCGATCAGGACGCGGCCAAGGAGCTGGTCGGCCGGGTTGGGCAGAGCCAGCAGCGGCTCTTGCGTGAGCTCGAGAAGATCGGCCTTGCGCTGCATCCCGCGACCAATGTCACGCTCGCGGACGTGGACGAGCTGGCGGCGGCGGACAACGCGCCGCAGGTCTACGACCTCGCCGACGCGCTCGTGGCGGGCGACCTACGCGAGACGCTTGCGCTCGCCGAGGAGCTCGAGTCCTACGGTGAGCGCCCGGGGCGGCTCGTCTTCCCGATCATGCGGCGCCTGCGCGAGGTGCACCGCGCCGCGGCGCTGCTCGAGTCGGGGATGCCCGAGCAGAAGGTCACCGAGGCGCTAAAGGCGCCACCCTGGCTCGCGAAGAAGACCGTCGCGCGCGCCAAGAAGGCCGATCGTCCCACGCTCGAGCGCGCGCTCTGCGTGTTCGCGGACCTGGAGATCGAGATGCGCGGCGGCGCTGAACTCCAGCTCGACGAGGACACCGCCTTCTCGCTGGCGCTGGCGCGCGCAGCCGCCTGACGCGGGCAGTCGTTCGAATGCGCCGAGGCCGGCCGCTCGCCCAAGTCGCGGCGCTCGGGCTGGCCCTGATGGTCGTGATCAGTGGCTGCGGAGCTGACGAGCAGGAGAGCGCGGTCGCGGACGTTCCCGGCCTCCAGTGCCGCGGCGATGGACGGCCGACCGTGGTGTTCCTGTCCGGGCTCGGCGTGACCTCTGGCCCCACCTGGGCCAACGTCGAGCCGGCCGTCTCGCGCATCACCCGCACCTGCCTGCACGACCGGCCCGGCACGGGCGGCCTCTCGCCCGCCCCTCCGCCGCGCGACAGCTCGGCGATGGTCGGCGAGCTGCGCGTCGCCCTGCGCGAGGCGGGCGAGCAAGGGCCGTTCGTGCTCGTGGGCGCCTCACTCGGCGGCCTCAACGCCCAGCTCTTCGCCGCGCGCCACCCCCAGGACGTCGCGGGTCTTGTGTTCGTGGACGCCATCCACCCGGACTTCGACCGGCGCTTCGCCGAGGTCATGGGCCCTGAGGCCGCCCGCGCCCGGGCTCGCAGCCTCGGCCGCAACTCGGAGGGCGTCCGCTTCCGCGATCTGCAGGCGAGCGACCGGCAGGTCAAGGCGGCGGGGCAGCTTCCCGCCGTGCCGACCGTCGCGCTGGTGCACGGGCGCTCCTTCGACCCCCGGGGCGACCCCGTCCCGGAGCTCGAAAGCGCGTGGAGGGCGCTGGCCCGCGAGCTCGCGCGATCCGGAGGTACGGTGCGAGTGGTGCCGGGGACGAGCCACCGCATCGCCGAGGACGATCCGGCTGCGGTGATCCAAGCGGTCCGAGAAGTGCTGAGGCAGACGGGCCCGGACTAGGCGCCGGCCCCCGAGGGCGGCCCGCTCTGGCCCGGGCCGTAGGGGTACCACCACTCCTTGGGCGCAACCTTGGTCTCGATGTGGACGTGCTTCGTGTCCTGGAACGCCTCGAGGCCCTCCTGCCCGAGCTCGCGCCCGAGCCCCGATTGCTTCATCCCGCCGAAGGGGCCCGCGTCGTTGTCGGTGAGCGGGTCGTTGATCCAGACGGTCCCGGCCTTGATCTCGCGCATGCAGCGCACCGCCGTCTCGAGGTCGCGCGTGTAGACGTTGGCGCCGAGGCCGAAGCGGGTCGAGTTGGCGAGGGCGATGGCCTCGTCGAGCGACTCCACCGGCACGATCGGCGCCACCGGGCCGAACGTCTCCTCACGCAGCAGCTCGGTCGCGGCCGACGCACCGGTCACTACCGCCGGGGCGAAGTAGTGACCGCGCTCGCGCCCTGCCCGATCGCCTCCGACCAGCAGCTCCGCACCGGCGGCCACAGCGCCGTCCACCTGCGCCTCGACCTTGGCGCGCTGGGGCGCCGAGACCATCGGCCCGACGTCGGTCGACTCGTCGAGCGGGTCGCCCACGCGCAGGTCGCGCGCGTGCTCGACGAACGCCGCCACGAAATCGTCGTAGACCTCGCGTGCGACGTAGAAGCGCTCGGCCGAGGTGCAGACCTGTCCCGCGTTCAGGTACGCCGCCCAGGCGCCGCCCTTGGCGGCGACCCCGATGTCGTCGGCCACGTCCTCGCAGACGATGAACGGGTCCTTGCCGCCCATCTCGAGGTTCATGCGAGCGACGCGCGCGGAGCAGACGGCCGCCACCTTCTTGCCGGTCTCGACCGAGCCTGTGAAGGCGACGCCTGCGACCCGCTCGTCCGCCACAATCGCCTGGCCGACGTCGCCGGCACCGACGACCATGTTGAAGGCGCCCGCCGGCAGATGCTCGAAGCAGTCGGCGAGCATGAGAGTGGACAAAGGCGTCAGCTCCGAGGGCTTCGCCACCACCGAGTTGCCCGCGGCCAAAGCAGGCGCGAGCTTCCAGGCGAGCAGCAGCAGCGGGTAGTTCCAGGGCACGATGCACCCCCAGACCCCGATCGGCTCCTTGACGACGAGCGCCAGCTGCGTGGACTCGATCGAGGGAATCACCCGGCCCGCGAAGTTGCGCCCCATCTCCGCGTAGTAGTCGAACGCGGCGGCGGTCCAGCCGACCTCGTCCGAGTTCTCGATCAGCGGCTTGCCGCCCTCGAGCGTCATCACGTGCGCGAGCTCGTCGGTGCGCGCGCGCATCCGCGAGGCGACCTCGTGCAGGAGCTCGGCGCGCTCGACGGCGGGCATGCGCGCCCACGCGGGTGCGGCCTGGTAGGCGGCCGCTAGGGCCGCATCGAGCTGCTCGGAGGACGGCGTCCCGAGCGCGGCGACTGTTTCCTCGGTGGCGGGGTTCTCGACGATGAGCGTCTCGCCCTCGCCGGCGACCTGCTCGCCGCCGATCAGCAGCCGCGTTTCCAACGGCCCCTAGGAGAGGCCGCTGCGGATGCGCGCGGCGCGGGCCTTCTTGCGGGCGCCGTTGTTGCGATGCAGCGCGCCCGACTTTACGGCCTTGTCGATCCGCGAGCTGAGGCCGCGAAACTCGTTGTCGGCGCGCGCCGAGTCGCCGTTCGAGACGGCATCCTCGAGCCTGCGGAACCAGGTCTTGACCTGAGAGGTGCGCCGGCGGTTCTCGAGCCGCTCGCGCTCCGCCCGGTGGATCCGCTTTTCTTGTGAAGGGATGTTGGCCATAGACGAACCGAAGCCGCGACCGGCAGATCCGGCGCGGCGGAGGCCAAGTGTAGCGGCCGTCCGGTGAGCACCGACGCCCCGGAGCGACCCGGGCACGCGCGCCGGCTCGCTCGCAACACCGCCTTCTTCTCGTTCGCCACCGGGCTGTCGCGCCTGCTCGGCCTGGCGCGCGAGGTCGTGGCGGCCAGCTACTTCGGCGTGAGCGGCGCGATGTCCGCGTTCACGATCGCCTTCCAGGTGCCGAACCTGGTGCGCGCGCTGTTCGCCGACTCCGCGCTGCAGGGTGCCTTCGTGCCGGTCTTCACCGAGCTGCTCGAGAAGGGCGAGCGGCGCGAGGCGTTCCGCGTCGCGTCCTCGCTCTTCTTCTTGATTCTGTTGGTGCTGGGCGCGGTTACGGCGCTCTTCATCCTGCTCGCCGAGCCGCTGATGAGCCTGTTCGCGCCCGGCTTCGACGACGACCCGGCGCTCAAGGACCTGACGGTCAACCTGGCGCGGCTGATGTTCCCGATCGTCGTGCTGCTGGCCCTCTCGGGACTGGTGGTCGGGATGCTCAACTCGTTCGAGCACTTCGCGGTCCCCGCGCTCGCGCCGGTGGCGTGGAACGCGGTGATCATCCTCGCGCTCGTCGGGCTCGTACCCGTGCTGCCTGAGGACGACGAGATCTACGCGTACGCGATCGGAATCCTGGCCGGCACGATCGTCCAGTTCCTGCTGCCGCTGCCGTGGCTGCGCGGACGCGGCGGACACTTCACCATCAGGCTCGACTGGCGCAACGAGCACGTGAGGCGCGTGCTCTGGCTCATGCTGCCGGTGACGCTCGCGCTCGGGCTGATCAACCTGAGCCTGCTGATCAACTCGCTGTTCGGCACGCTCGTCTCGGTGCAGGCCCCGGCGGCGATCGACAAGGCCTTCCGCATCTACCAGCTGCCGCAGGGGCTCTTCTCGATCTCGATCGCGACGATCCTTTTCCCGACCCTGTCGCGCTACGCGGCCCGCGGCGCGAGCGCCGACCTGCGCCGCACGATGTCCAACGGCATCCGTCTGATCGGCCTGCTGCTGATTCCGAGCGCCGTGCTGATGGCGGTGCTCGCCGAGCCGATCATCCGGCTCGTCTACGAGCGCGGCGCCTTCGGACCCGAGGCCACCGAGCTCACCTCGACCGCCCTCTTCTGGTGGTCGCTCTCACTGCCGTTCCAGGGGATCAGCCTGCTGTTCTCACGCACCTTCTTCTCCCTGCAGCGGCCCTGGGCGACGACCGCCCTCGCCGGGCTCAACCTGGTGGTGAACGCCGCGCTCGCGGCCGCGCTATACGGCCCCTTCGAAATCGCGGGGATCGTGCTCGGCACGGTCGTGGGCACGATCGTGATGTGTGTCGCCCAGGGCTGGATCCTGCGCGACGCGCTTGGCGGGATCGAGGGGTCCCGACTCGTCTCGGCGACCCTGCGCATGCTGGTCGCCGCAGCGCTCATGGGGGCCGCCGCCTACGGTGCCTGGTACGGGCTCGACGAGATCCTGGGGCGCTCGCTCGTGGCGCAGCTCGTCGAGGTCCTGGTGGCGCTCATGGTCGGCGTCGCGGTCTACACCGCCGCCGTTTGGGCGCTGCGGGTCCCGGAGGCACACCAGGTCCGCGAGCTGCTCGTTAGCCGCGGCCGCAGACGGGGGTAAGAGGCGGCCATGCCTCCGGAAGAGAAGATGGAAGTCGAGGAGCAGATCGAGTGCCTCAATCGAGCGCTGCGCCTGCAGCACCGCTCGGTGATCCAGTACTCGCTCGTGGCAGGGAGCGTGATCGGCCTCGAGTACCAGGCCCACGCCGACAAGATGAAGGAGCACGCGCTCGCCGAGCTCGAGGACGCCACGCGGCTCGTCGAGAAGATCACCGCGCTCGGCGGGGAGCCGACGACGGAGGTAGCGCCGCTGAGCTTCACCGCGAACCCGTCAGAAGCGCTCGAGGGACTGCTCGCGAACGAGACCGAGACACTCGAGACCATGCAGGCGGCGATCGAGCCGACCGGCCGCGAGGCCGCCTCCGAGGCGGTCGAGCACCGGCTCGAGCACATGATCATGCGCAAGCAGGAGCAGGTCGACTACCTGCTGCGCGCGCAGCGGCGCCCCTAGCCGGGGCTTACTGCTGCCCTCGCCTCGGCGGCCGAGGAGTAAACCCGCACGTACACGACGAGTCCGTTGCGGACCCGCCACACCCAGCCGGTCGAGCCGCTGATCATGCGCGACGGCGAGCGCGCGCTGACCCTGCCGGTCACGAGGATGGCGTCGCCGACCTCCTCGAATTCACGCGGCGTCAGGACGAGCTCGTCCCAGACCCGGGCCACATCGCTGAAGTACTCGCGCATGCCCTCGTGGCCGCGGTAGGGCTCCGTCCGGCCGATGATGCCGCCGGTCACCGCGATGAACACGACCTCCGGGTCGAGGAGCGCTTCAACGCGCTCGATGTCGCGCGCGGCGAAGGCCGCGTAGACCTCCTTGACCACGTCGATATCGCTGCGCCCCACGAGTCCAAGCCGGGATTCTGACCTATGGGCATACTCAAACGGTCGTGCGTGCACCCGCCGCGAACATACGCAACTTCTCGATCATCGCCCACATCGATCACGGGAAGTCGACCCTGGCCGACCGGATCCTCGAAATCACCGGCGCGGTCGACGCGCGCGAGCACCGTCCGCAGCTGCTCGACTCGATGGATCTCGAGCGCGAGCGCGGCATCACGATCAAGGCGCAGGCCGTGCGGGTCGAGTACACGGCGAGCGACGGCCAGCTCTACCGCCTCCATCTGATCGACACGCCCGGCCACGTCGACTTCACGTATGAGGTGTCACGCTCGCTCGCCGCGTGCGACGGCGCGCTCCTGCTCGTCGACGCCAGCCAGGGCGTCGAGGCGCAGACGGTTGCGAACACCTACCTTGCCGTCGACTCCGGGCTCGAGCTGATCCCGGCGATGAACAAGATCGACCTACCCGGTGCCGAGCCGGAGCGCGTCGCCGGCGAGATCGGCGAGCTGCTTGGCGAGGACCCCGACTCAGTGATCCGGCTCTCGGCCAAGACCGGGGAGGGCGTGACGGAGCTGCTCGACGCCCTCGTCGAGCGCATCCCGCCGCCGCAGGGCGACCTCGACGCGCCCGCCCGCGCGCTCATCTTCGACTCCGAGTTCGACCAGTACCGAGGTGTCGTCGCCTACGTGCGCGTCGTCGACGGGACGCTGCGCAAGGATGACCCGATTCTCGCGATGCAGGCGGGCACGCTCGCGGAGATCGACGAGATCGGCTTCTTCGGCCCAGCGATGGCGCCCGTCGACCAGCTGCGCGCCGGCGAGGTCGGCTATGTGATCACGGGCATCAAGGACGTCTCGCAGCTGCGCGTGGGCGACACGCTCACGACCCGCGCCGGCCCCGCCAGCGAGCCGCTGCCGGGCTATCGCGAGATCAAGCCGATGGTCTTCTGCGGCCTGTTCCCGGTTGAGACGAATCAGTTTCCCGACCTGCGCGACGCGCTTGAGAAGCTTTCGCTGAACGACGCTGCGCTGACGTGGGAGCCCGAGACGAGCGAGGCGCTTGGCTTCGGCTTCCGCTGCGGGTTCCTCGGCCTCCTGCACATGGACATCGTGCGCGAAAGGCTCGAGCGCGAGTACGACCTCGAGCTGCTCGCGACGGCGCCCAATGTCGAGTACGACGTCCACCTCACCGACGGCAGCGAGGTCGTCGTGCACTCGCCCGCCGACATGCCCGATCGCGCCGTGATCGCCTCGATCGAGGAGCCCTACATCCGCGCGACGATCCTGTGTCCGAAGGAGTTCGTCGGCGCCGTGATGGAGCTCTGCCAGGAGCGGCGTGGAACGCACGTGGACATGACCTACCTGTCGCAGGAGCGTGTGCAGCTGCACTACGACCTGCCGCTGGCCGAGATCGTTCTCGACTTCTTCGACCAGCTGAAGTCGCGCACGAAGGGTTACGCGTCGCTCGACTACGAGGTGCTCGGTATGCGCGAGGGCGATCTGGTCAAGCTCGACATCCTGCTGGCGGGCGACAAGGTCGATGCGCTCTCCATGGTCGTCCACCGCGACAAGGCCTACTACGCGGGCCGCGGGATCGCGGAGCGCCTGCGCAAACAGATCCCGCGCCAGCAGTTCGAGGTGGCGATCCAGGCGGCGATCGGCTCGCAGATCATCGCCCGCGAGTCGGTCAAGCCGGTCCGCAAGGACGTGATCGCCAAGTGCTACGGCGGCGACATCACCCGTAAGCGGAAGCTGCTCGAGAGGCAGAAGGAGGGCAAGAAGCGGATGAAGCAGGTCGGCCGCATCGAGGTGCCTCAGGAAGCGTTCCTGGCCGTGCTCGAGCTCTCGGGCGACGGCGACGGCAAGAAGTGATCGTCCTCGTCCACGCGGGCATCGGCGACGCATCGATGTGGGACGGCTTCGACGTGCCGGGGGCCGAGCGCCACGAACTGCGTGGCTTCGGCGACACGCCGCTGCCGCCGGAGGGAGAGGTGTCGGACGCCGACGACCTGGAGGCGCGCATCGGCGACGGGCCGGTGGCGCTCCTTGGCGCCTCGTTCGGCGGTCAGGTCTGCCTCGAGGTAGCTGCGCGGCGGCCGGAGCTCGTGAGCGAGCTCGTCCTGATCGCCGCCCGCGTTCCGGACCACGACTGGTCCGAAGAGATCGCCGGCTTCGCCGAGGAGGAGGACCGGCTCATCGAGGAGGGCGACCTGGACGCCGCCGCCGACCTCAACGCCCAGTTCTGGGCGCCCGCCGTGGCCGACCGCGTGCGCCCGATGCAGCGGCGCTCCTTCGAGCTGCAGCTGAGCTCAGCGGCCGAGTCGGTCGACCCCGAGCGCATCGATCTCAGCGCCATCAGGGCGCGCACGCTCGTGATCGTGGGGGAGGAGGACAAGGCGGATTTCCGAGCGATCGCGGCACGGCTCGCCGAGGAGATCCCCGACGCCGAGCTCGTGACGATGCCCGGCGTAACCCACCTGCCTTCGATGGAGCGCCCGGAGGAAACCGCTGCGCTTGTCCGGCGCTTCCTCGGGGGCTAAGCTTCCGCGCCGACGCCTCTGCTTTCGCGACGTCACACCCAGCAGCACTTCGCCGCCGGCTCGGCGCGCTGAATCCAGCGCAACCCTGAGCCGAAAGGAAGTACCCGAAGTGCATTCCCAGGTGACCGACGACTGGTACGTCGGCTTTCACGAAGGACTGAAGGCGAAGTTCTGGCGCGCGGCCTCAGAGCCGTGGGCCGACGACGAGGCCGCCGCGATCGCCGGCCTCCTCGACCTCCCCGCCGGAGGGCGGGTGCTCGACGCGCCCTGCGGGGCCGGCCGCATCGCGGTGCGGCTGGCGGAGCGCGGCCTCGACGTGACCGGCGTCGACATATCGGCGCCGGAGCTCGAGGTCGCCCGGGCGGCGGCCGCCGCACGCGGCGTCGAGGTCCGCTTCGAGCAGGGCGATGTGCGCGACCTCCCCGAGCGGGAGTTC
>Ga0081538_10005121_pt1 | contig 11894 bp, 11 predicted proteins | sample TabmetS5T2R1_FD_71022 | JGI IMG/M metagenome (GOLD analysis project Ga0081538, IMG submission 71022) | Tabebuia heterophylla rhizosphere microbial communities from the University of Puerto Rico - S5T2R1 | ecosystem: Host-associated > Plants > Roots > Rhizosphere ... | reverse complement strand
GCCGGGCCCGGGCCGGTCGTGTCGGGGGGGGGCGGGGGGGAGCCGGTCGCCCGGAGGCCGAGCTCCGCCAGCCGCAGGTGGGCGGCGTCCCAGCGGGCGACCTCGTCGCGCAGCCACGGCCGCCGCGTCCCCTCGAGCACGAGCTCGACGAACGCGACGTACTTCGCCGGGTCCTCGTCGAGGTCGGCGGCCAGCGCACGCGCCACCGCGCGGGCCCATTCCGCCACGTCGAGCTCGCGCGGCGCCAGGTCGATCACCACGCGCTCGAGGCGGGCGACCTCCTCACGGGCCGCGAGCACGAGCGTCTCCTGGAGGAGCTCCTCCTTCGATTCGAACCAGTAGGTCGTCGCCGACAGCGGCACTCCGGCCCGATCCGCGACGGCCCGGTGGGTGACGTCGCCTATGCCGCGCTCGCCGATCAGCGCAAGCGTGGCCCGCAGGATGGCGTCGCGCCGTGCAGCGCCCCTTGGTACATTTGTGCCGCCCACTGGTACAAATGTACTCTCGATGACGGCAGCCGCGACCGACGCCATCTCCTACGAGGACCTCTACGCCCGCTGGGAGCGCGGCAACTGGCGCGCCAGCGAGATCGACTTCAGCGTCGACGCCCGTCATTGGCGGGAGGAGTTCTCCGACTTAGAGCGCACGGCCGCGCTGTGGAACTACGCACTCTTCTTCTGGGGCGAGGACGCCGTGGCCGACGGCCTGTCGCCTTACATCGAGGCCGCCCCTCTCGAGGAGCAGAAGTACTTCCTCGCGACCCAGCAGGTCGACGAGGCGCGGCATGCGGTGTTCTTCAGCCGCTTCATGCACGAGGTGGCGGGTATCGACGGGGCCTCGACATACGAGCGTCTCGCCGCCGTCGAGCCGCAGCTCACATGGGGCTTTCGCAGGGTGTTCGGGCGGCTCGAGACGATGTCCGCCGAGCTGCGCCGCAGGCCGACGCTCACGAACCTGGCCGCGGCAATCACGCTCTACCACGTGGTGATCGAGGCCACACTGGCGCAGCCCGGACAGCACTTCATCACGAGCTACCTCGAGAAGCGCGACCTCATGCCCGGCTTCCGGGAGGGCATGGAGCGCGTGGCGCAGGACGAACAGCGGCACATCGGCTTCGGGATCAAGCTGCTGTCGGACCTCGTGCGCCGGGAGCCGGACTGCAGGTATGCGGTCGCGGACGTCATTCGGGAGGTGATTCCGTACACGGTCGCGGTGCTCGTGCCACCGGGCTGGGACCGGCGCTACACGGAGGTCTTCGGCTTCACGCTCGAGGAGCTCGGCGCGGAGGGCGCGCGGTCGCTCGAGACGAAGATGCGCAGCGCCGGACTCCCACTGGACGAGCTGCCCGGCCCGCCTATCTTCGACACCAGGATCGAGCCGATCGTCCGCGCCCGCAACGGCCAGCGCCTCGTGTGGGCGGGCATACTGGGCGAGAAGAACGGCGCGCCGGCACGCGACCCCGAGACGATGGCCGCGCTCTTCGAGATGGTTCGCGGCGGGCTCGACCGGCGCAAGGCGCCCGCGGATCCCGGCACGATCCAGTGGGAGTTCACGGACGCCGATCCCTGGCACCTGGTCGTGGCGAACGGCGACACGCGAGTCGCCGCCGGCCGCGCCGAGCGGCCAACCGTCACGATTCGCTGCCGCTACGAGGACTGGACCGACGTCGTGAGCGGCCGCCGGAGCGGGGCGACGCTGGCCGCGCGGGGCCGCATTCGCCCGCGGGGCGACCTGCGCTGGCTCTGGCGGGCCCGCAGGATGTTCCCGCGCTAGATGACTGATTCCACGACGCCGCGCACCCGCGGCCGTGGAATCAATCATCTGGGCCGCCGCCATACTTGACGAGTGCCCGACCGTGCGGGACTCGAGCGACGCACCACCCAGCTGCTCCAGCGGCTGATCCGCTTCAACACGGTCAACCCGCCGGGCAACGAGCGGGGCGTGCAGGAGTACCTGCGCGACCTGCTCGAGGCCGCCGGCTTCGAGTGCGAGCTGCTCGCCGCCGCGGAGGACAGGCCGAATCTGGTGGCGCGCCTGACCGCGGCGTCGGACGGCCCGCGACTCTGTCTGCTCGGGCACGTCGACACCGTGCTGGCGGACCCGGGCGAATGGACCGTGGACCCGTGGTCGGGCGATCTGCGCGACGGCTGCGTGTGGGGGCGCGGCGCCCTCGACATGAAGAGCCAAGTGGCCGCCGAGGCGGCCGCCGCGCTGGCGCTGATCGAGGAGGGCTGGCGCCCCGAGGCCGGCGAGCTCAAGCTCGTCTTCACCTGCGACGAGGAGACCGGCGCCGACATCGGGGCGCGCTGGCTCTGCGACGAGCACCCGGACAAGGTGCGCTGCGACCTCGTCGTGAACGAGGGCGCGGGTGAGGTGCTGGAGTTCGACGGCCGCCGTGTGTACGGGGTCTGCGTGGCCGAGAAGGGCGTCTTCCGCCTGACGCTCACCACCTCCGGAGGAGCGGGTCACGCCTCGGTCCCGCGGATTGCGGCGAACGCGCTCGTCAGGATGGCGCCGCTGATCGAGGCGCTCGGCGAAGGCCGGCCGACCTACTCGCTGTCGCCGGAGCCGGAGGCGCTCTTGCGGGCGCTCGGGCTCGACCCCGGCGATCTCGAGGGGTCGATCCGGGCGATCGAGGCGAAGGACCCCCGCGTGTCCGTCCTGGTCGAGCCGATGCTGGGAGTCACACTCACGCCGACGATGATCGGCGCCTCGCAGAAGATCAACGTGATCCCCTCCCGCGCCGAGCTTCAGGTGGACTGCCGCGTGCCGCCCGAGCTGGGCGAGGAGGCGGTGCTCGCCGCGATCCGCGCGACCCTTGGGAGCGACGGCTACGAGCTTCGCTTCAGCGACCGGGTTATGGGCAACCGCTCGCCGATCGACACCCCGCTGATGGACTTCATCCGCGACTTCGTGGAGCGCGAGGACCCCGGCGCGCAGGTGGCGCCGGTCGTGTTCACGGGCTTCTCCGACTCGCACTGGTGGCGCCGCGCATTCCCCGACTGTGTGGCGTACGGCTTCTTCCCGCAGCGGGCGATGGATCTGTTCGAGTCATTCCCGCTGATGCACGGCGTGGACGAAAGAGTGCCGGTGGAGGACCTCGGTCTGGCGGCGAGCTTCTACGCTGATCTGATGGTGGAGACCCTTCAATGACTGCTCCCGTACCCGAGGACAAGCTGCGGCTCGGCGGCATGGCGCTCCGAAACGGCCTGCTCGTGCACGGGCCGACCCACTGGGCCGCGGCGGTTCGGACCGCCGACGGCGAGCTCCGTGTGGCCTCCGGCCCCAAGCCCCACCTGGGGGGCAAGGTCTCGGAGCGCGTTCCCGGGCTGCGCGGGATCGCGAAGCTGGCCGAGGCCATGGCCGTAGTGCCGCTCGTGAAGCGCGCTCTGCCGGAGGCGCGCCTCCCGATGCAGGACGCGAGGACCCTAGGCGCGATGGGCCTTGCCGCCGTGGGCGGCCAGGCGATCCGCACGGGAGCGCGCGGCGCCGCGCCGGCTCAGGCACGCTTCCCCGGCGGAATCGCCAGCGAGACGGCCGTCGCGCTCCTCTCGCTCGCGCCGGCGCTCTTGGCGCTTCGCAGCGGCGACCTCGCCGCCTACCACGGCGTAGAGCACAAGGCGATCGCGGCCTACGAGGAGGACGCCGACGCCTCGGAGGCCGACAAGGAGCACGATCGCTGCGGCTCCCACTTGGTCGTACCGATGCTCACCGCGGCCGCACTCGGGAACGCCGCCGCCCGCCGGGCCGGGCTGCGCGGGCCCGCTGCTGACGCGGCGGTCGGACTGGGCAGCGCGGCCGTTGCCGTCGAGTTGTTCGCGTGGGGGGAGCGCAACCCCGACTCGCGGCTCACACGTCTGCTGCGCAAGCCCGGCCACGAGATCCAGCGGGCGGTGGGGACTCGCGAGCCGACCGAGGAGCAGCTCGAGGTCGGCAGGGCGGCCCTCGAGGAGATCCTCAGGGTCGAGGCCAAGGCCGCTTCTTAGCTCGAACTCGGCATACCATCTTCCCATGGCCACCGAGGCCGGCCCGCGCACCCGGCTCGATCCCGGCGTCTTCCGGCTCCCCCTGGAGAGGATCCGTGACGGCTACTACACGGACGCCTACTTCAACTTCACGAAACGCTTGCTGGAGGAGAAGGAAAGGCACCCGCGGGTCACGATGCAGGTGTTCCAGCGCTACCCGTCGGTGCTGGGGGGAATCGACGAGGCCATAGCGGTGCTCAAGCAGTGCGCCGGGCGCGGCTTCACGAATGAGTGGGAGCCCGGCTGGGACGAGCTCGAGGTGCACGCTCTCTTCGAGGGCGACGAAATCTCCCCCTGGGAGACGGTGTTGACGATCGAGGGCGACTACTCGCTGTTCGCCCATCTGGAGACGGTCTACCTCGGCTGCCTCGCCAGGCGGACGCTCGTGATGCGCAACGTGCGCGAGGTGGTGGAGGCGGCGAACGGAAAGCCGATCCTGTTCTTCCCGGCCCGCCACGACCACTGGCTGGTGCAGACCGGTGACGGCTGGGCGGCCCACGTGGCGGGCGCGATCGGGGTGTCCACCGAGGCGCAGGCGTCCTGGTGGGGCGGCACCGGGGTCGGCACGGTGCCTCACGGCCTGATCGCCGCCTACGGCGGCGACACCGTGGCCGCCGCGCGCGACTTCGCCGACCGCTTTGCCGCCGAGATGAACGTGACGGTGCTCGTGGACTTCGAGAACCATTCGGTGCGGACGGCGCTGGAGGTGGCCGATGCGCTCGGCGAGAAGCTCTGGGGCGTGCGCCTCGACACCTCGGGGCAGATCGTGGACCAGGGGCTCTGGCACGAGATGGGCAACTTTGCGCCCACGGGCGTGAATCCGGTGCTGGTGGAGCGAGTACGGGAGGCTCTCGACGGCGCCGGCCACGAGCGGATCAAGATCGTGGCCTCGGGCGGCTTCGATGCCGCGCGGATCCGGCACTTCGAGGAGCTCGGCACCCCCGTTGACTCGTACGGCGTCGGCTCCGCCCTCCTGCGGGGCGAGAACGACTTCACCGCCGACGTCGTGAGGGTCGACGGCCGCGACTGCGCCAAGGTCGGGCGGCGCTTCAACCCCAACCCGCGGCTTCGGAGGGTGGAGTAGCAGCACCACTAGACTCACGGCCCGTGTTCGAGCGAATCGACCACGTCGCGATGGCCGTCGAGGATCTCGACGAGGCCATTGAGCTCTACCAGGGCCGGCTGGGGATGCCCCTGCAGCACCGCGAGACGGTCGAGCAGTTCGGCGTCGAGGCCGTGCTGCTCGGGATCGGCGACGAGCACGTGGAGCTGCTCAAGCCGGTCGACCCGGACAGCGGTGTCGGCCGCTTCCTCGAGCGCCGCGGTCCGGGCCTGCACCACCTGGCCTACCGCACCGAGGACATCGACTCGGCGCTCGAGTCGGTTCGGGCGGCCGGGCTGCAGCTGATAGACGAGCGGCCGCGCACCGGCATCCGGAACAGCCGCGTGGCATTCATGGACCCGAAGTCGACCGGCGGCGTGCTCATGGAGCTGGTCGAGCCCGCAAAGGACCACTGATCCGAGATGCCGGATGAGGTCAAGCGGATCGACATCGGCTTTCAGGGCGGGCAGGTGCTCCCGGTCCGGGTGAAAACCGATGAGTACGAGGGTTTGCGCAGGGCGCTCGGAAACGAGAAGGCCGACCGCTGGTTCGAGCTCAAGACGCAGGACTCCGAGGTGGCCCTCGACCTCGCGCAGATCGTCTACGTAAGGCTCGACACCGAAGAGCACCGCGTCGGCTTCTGATGCAGGCAAGGAGGCGCGGAGCGCGGGCCGCGCTGCGCTCGCTCGATCACCGCCTTCTCCTGTTGCTGCGCACGCACGGACATGCGCCGGCGGCCGAGTGGGCCGTGCTCCGGCTCGCGCGCACGGGGGAGAGCGGCCTCGTCTGGCACGGATTGGCGGCCGCAGGGGCCTTGCTCGACGGCGAGCGCAGGCATGTGTACCTGCGCGCAATGCGCGTGGTGCTGATCGCGCTCGTGGTCAACGCCGCGGTGAAGCGGCTGGTTCGCCGCACGCGGCCGGCGCTCGAGGAGATGCCGGCCCTGATAGCCGTCTCCGGCCGCTCCTATCCCTCGGCCCACTCGGCGACCTCGTTCGCGGGCGCGCGGGCTCTCTCGGGCGCGTTGCCGGCAGGGCCCACGTATGCGCTCGCGGTGGCGATGGCCCTTACCCGTCCGTACCTCGGCGTGCACTACCCGTCCGACATCGTGGCCGGCGCGATCCTCGGTGACGCCGTGGCAGAGCTGGTCCCTTGATGATGAAGGTCGGCATCGTCGGCCTCCCCAACGCGGGCAAGTCCGCGCTCTTCAACGCTCTTACGCGAGCCGGCGCGCAGGAAGCGGGTTACCCGTTCACGACCGTCGAGCCGAACGTGGCCGTGGTCGGCGTGCCCGACGAGCGCCTCGACCGGGTGGCGGAGACGGTGGGGGCCTCACCGGTGCTCCACGAGACGATCGAGTTTCACGACATCGCGGGACTGGTTCGCGGGGCCCATCAGGGCGAGGGGCTCGGCAACCGCTTCCTCGCGAACATCCGCGAGACAGACGCGATCGTGCACGTGGTGCGCGTGCACGACGACCCCCGGGTCGTCCACCCGGAGGGCCGTGTGGACCCGCTCCGGGACGTCGAGACGGTCGAGACCGAGCTTCTGTTCGCCGATCTCGAGCAGGCCGAGCGCAGGCTCGAGCGGGTGGCGAGGCAGGCGAAGTCGCTCGACAAGGAGGCGATGGCGGAGGAGAGCTGGCTGCGCGAGGTGGTGGACGCGCTGAGCGCCGGGCGAGCCGTCCGGTCGGTGCCGGCCCCCGCCGACGTCCCCGATGCGCCGCTGCGGCTGTCGGCCCTCACGTCGAAGCCGGTGCTGTTCGTGGCGAACGTCGCGGAGGGCGAGCCGCACGAGGCGCCGGCGGAGCTGCTCGAGCATGCGAGGGCGAGCGACGCGCGGGCAACCGCGGTCAGCGCGCGGCTCGAGTCGGAGCTGGCCGAGCTCGACGAGGGAGAGGCCGCCGAGATGCGCGACGAGCTGGGAGTGAGCGAATCCGGGCTCGAAGCGATCGTCCGCGAGGCATTCGCGTTGCTCGAGCTGATCTCGTTCTTCACCGCCCACGCGGGCGGCGAGGCGCGAGCGCGCGCAATCCGCCGCGGCACACCCGCCCGGCGGGCGGCGGGCGCGGTGCACACGGACATGGAGCGCGGCTTCGTGGCCGCGGAGGTCACTCCCTGGGCCGACCTGGCCCGGGCCGGCGGCTACGCCGCCGCACGCGAGCGCGCCCTGACCCGTGTCGAGGGGCGCGACTACGCGGTTCAGGACGGTGACGTGGTGACGTTCCGCTTCACGGCTGCCGGAAGCTGACCAGCTCCTCACGCTCGCTGCCGCCGGAGACGGAGAGCACGAGGACCGGGCCGACGCCCGGCGCATAGAACTTGAACTCGAGGGTCTTGGGACTCAGCGGGTTGACGTCCCTGGTCATCACAACCCGTGCGTAGTGGCCCGCCGGCACCTCGGCCTGCTCCCGGCGGCTGACGATCTTGGCCTTGTCCTCGGCCTCGCCGCGGTAGTACTCCTGCCGATAGTTCAGGCCGGCCTTCGGCCTGGCGGGCATGATCACCCCGGGCTGGGCCCCGTCGACGCCCGCCTCCCAGGACCCCTCGGTCGTCCCCGCCTTGCCCTTCTCGTACTCCTTGGTCGCCTCGCCGAGGTACCAGACGTTGCCGGCCGAGTCCTGGGCGTACCAGTCGTAGGTGTCCTCGACCAGCCTGCCGTTCTGGGTCACCACGTCGTGCACGACCCTGGCCGTCACCCCGTTCGCGATCTTCCTGGTCCTGTGAGTGACGCTGACCACGACGCGCTGCTTTGTCCCTTCGGCGTCGGTTTGCCGATAGACCCAACGGCTGCCGGGTTTCATCGGCCAGTACGGATTGTCGATCTTGGTGGTGAAGTCGGCCGGGTTCAGCACCACTCGCTCGCTTCCCTTCGGGACGGGAGGAGCGCCGTCGTCGCCGCCCGCAGCGGCAACCGCCGCAACGGAGGCTGCGGCGGCGAGGGCCAGGATGGCCGCGGCCCTTCTTCCAAACCTGCTGCTCCCAGGTCTCATCTCTCCAATGCTTCCCGGAGAACCTGAGAATGGGCTTAGAACGCTCGTCGCACGGCGGCTCGGCCGTACGATGGGACGATGAGAATCGGCATTCCGCTCTACGACCGCTTCACGGCGCTCGACGCCGTAGGCCCCTACGAGGTGCTCTCGCGGGTCCCCGGCGCGCAGGTGCATTGGCTTGCCGCCGCGCCCGGACCGGTGCGCACCGACAACGACATGCTCGGCCTCGTGGCCGACGCCGCCTACGAGGAGCTGCCCGATCCCGAGATCGTGCTCGTGCCGGGCGGGCTTGGGACGCGGGCGCTGCTCGACGACGAGCGCATCCTCGGCTGGATCCGCCGTGCGCACGAGACCTCCGAGTGGACGACGTCCGTGTGCACCGGCTCGCTGCTGCTCGGCGCCGCCGGCGTGCTGGACGGGCTCGACGCCACGAGCCACTGGACCGAGCTGGAGACGCTCGAGCGCTTCGGAGCGCGGCCGAGCGACCAACGAGTGGTCGAGCAGGGCAAGGTGATCACGGCCGCCGGAGTGTCATCGGGCATCGACATGGCCCTCGTGCTCACAACCCGGATCGCCGGTCCCGAGATCGCTCAGATGATCCAGCTGGGGATCGAGTACGACCCCCAGCCGCCCCACGACTCAGGTTCGCGCCACAAGGCTCCGGAGGAGATCGTCGAGCGCCTTTTGGCCTTGACGCGCGGCTCACCGTAGCCGCACGTGTGGGCCCGTTACGGACCCTGCGCGCACCCGGTACATCCCGGGGCGCTCGAGCTCGGCGCGGTAGCGGCCGCGCCGGTTCGTCTTCACGAAGCCCACGCGCGTCCAGCGCTTCCCCACTCTCCGCTCGACCCGCAGCCGATGCCTGCGCGGCGCTGGGTAGAACTCGCCCTGTAGCGCGCGGCGCGGCGGGGCGCCGCCCCAGCTCGCCGGCCGTGCCGATCTCGCCCGCTTGGCCGAGCTCCTGACGGAGAACATCGTCAACCAATGGTCACGCAGGCCGAGCCGAGCCCGGATCGACGGGCCGCTGATGATCGAGGAGCCGCGCGAGCCGACGACCCGGGCCCGCACCACCCGCGGCGACGCGCCGCGCTGAAGCACCTTCAGGCGGCGGAATGTGCCCCGCGCGCCGAGCGCCCGGGTGAGCGTGGCCGTCGAGAAGGTCGCCTTCCAGCGGTGGTACGGCGAGCGGGTGTCGTAGGGGTCGGGCACCCCAACGAGCCAGGGCTTGCTGAGCGCGCCGATGAACGAGTACTCGACGTTCTCCGTATGGCCGCCCGAGGTCGAGAAGTAGTAGGTCACCGCCGGCACCCCGTCGTAGGTGAGGATGCGATCGGCCGTCTGGGCGACCGCGGCGTCGCTCCGCACGCTCTCGCCGGTCACCCCTCGATAGACCTGTGAGCGGGTATCGGGGTACTGATCGAAGGCGCCGTCCGTCTTGCGCGTCGCGAGCGCGTACGTGCGGGCCGCCACCGCCTGGACCTTGAGCGCCTCGAGCGGCCATGAGGAAGGCATCTCCCCGGCCACCACACCGCGTACATACGAATCGAGGTCGAGCACGTTGATCGCCGTGACCCCGCCGCCGTCGGGCAGCACCTCGATAGCGCCGCGGTAGAGCCCGCTCGATATGCCGTTCAGCGCCGGGCCCAGCAGCCGCACCGGCTCACTGCCGCCATCGAAGCGCACGGGCGCCGCAAAGCTCCCCACCTTCCTGCCGCCGGCAGTTCTGACGACGATCCCGGAGCCGGAGCGGCGGGCGACGTAGGTCCTCCCAACGCGCAGGTCCGTCCCGTCCACGCTGATCGCGCCGCGGACGCGGATGTAGGGGTCGACCGGCTGGAGCAGAACCCGCACCGGCTGGCTCGGCGCCTGCGTCAGCTCGGTGCCCGAGTAGTAGTGGGCGAGAATCCCGGGATACGTGCTCCCCTCGAGCGCGTAGCCGTAGGCGCCGTACTGGCTCATTCCGGTGCCGTGTCCGAAGCCGGCGCCGCGCACCACGTGGCGCACCGCGGCGCCTGCCGTGGGGGCGGCCGCAAGCAAGACGGCGAGGCTGAGGAAGATGGTTCGGCGCACGGTTCCCTAACGCGTCCGACGCACGAAGGTAGCGGAGCTTCAGCTCACTGCATAGTGGCGCAAGTTGCCGGGCACCCCGCGCGGGGAGCACTACCCTCCGAAATCCGTGGCTACGAGAAAGGCAAGCGACGTATTCGTGGAGTGCCTCGAGGCCGAGGGCGTAAGGCACGTATTCGGCATTCCCGGCGAGGAGACCCTCGACCTGAACGAGTCGCTCTCGCGCTCGTCGATCGAGTTCATCCCGGTGCGCCACGAGCAGGGCGGCGCCTACATGGCGGATGTGTGCGGCCGGCTGACCGGCCGCGCGGGGGTCTGCCTGGGCACGCTCGGCCCCGGCGCGCTGAACCTCACGACGGCGGTGGCCGACGCCTTCCTCGACCGCGCGCCGCTCGTGGCGCTCACGGGCCAGGGCGATCTCGAGAGCATGCACAAGGAGTCGCACCAGTACGTCGATCTGCTGCGGGTGATGCGCCCTATCACCAAGTGGAACGCGCGGCTGTCGGACCCGGCGATCATCCCCGAGGTCGTCCGCAAGGCGTTCAAGCTTGCCGAGGGCGAGAAGCCCGGAGCCACGCACATAGAGCTGCCCGAGGACGTGATGGCGGCGCAGACCGACGGGGCGCCGCTGCCCCGCCGCCGCCAGGCGCGTCCGGAGCCGGCGGCGCGCGAGCTGCTCAGGGCGGCGGACCTGGTGAGCGGCGCGATCAGCCCGGTCGCCCTCGCCGGGAACGGGGTGGTCCGCGGAAATGCCGCGCCGGCCCTGCGGGAGTTCGTACGAGCCACGGGGATCCCCGTGGCGGAGACGTTTATGGGCAAGGGGCTGCTGCCCCCCGACAACCCGAGGGCGCTCGGGACGGTCGGGCTGCAGTCCGGCGACTACATGATGGCCGGCTTCGACGAGGCCGACCTGGTCCTGGCGATCGGATACGACCTCGTCGAGCACTCGCCCGAGCAGTGGAACCCGAAGCGGGACAAGACGGTCATCTGCATCGATTCGCTGCCGGCCGAGACCGACGCCTACTTCATACCGGAGGTCGAGCTCGTGGGGGACATCTACAACGTCCTCACCCGCCTCGCCGAGGAGGGCCGGCACGTCCCGCACGAGGGCGGCTCCGCCAGGCTCCGCGACCTCGTGCTCGGTCGCTTCGAGCAGGCGAAGGACGACGAGCACTTCCCGATGCAGCCTCCGCGCGTGCTCTACGACATCCGCCAGGCGCTCGGCCGCGAGGACATCCTGATCTCGGACGTCGGCCTGCACAAGCTCTGGATCGCGCGCATGTTCCCCGCCTACGAGCCGAACACCGTCCTGATCGCGAACGGCCTGGCCGGCATGGGCTTCGCGCTGCCGGCGGCGATCGCGGCGAAGCTCGTGCACCCGCGGCGGAAGGTCGTGACAGTGAACGGCGACGGCGGCTTCCTGATGAACTGCCAGGAGCTCGAGACCGCCGCCCGGCTGAAGACGCCCTTCGTCAACGTCATCTGGGAGAACAGCTCGTACGGCTCGATCGTCTGGAAGCAGGACAAGAAGTTCGGCAGCCACTTCGGCACCGACTTCACGAACCCCGACTTCGTGAAGCTCGCCGAGGGCTTCGGCATTCCCGGCTGGCGCTGCGAGGCGCCGGACGAGTTCGGCGAGCGCCTTCGCCACGCGCTCACCCTCGACGTGCCCTCGCTGATCGTGGTGCCGATCGACTACTCGATCGAC